>Ga0335074_10005924_pt1 | contig 16926 bp, 12 predicted proteins | sample Lox_Sample_23_FD_206715 | JGI IMG/M metagenome (GOLD analysis project Ga0335074, IMG submission 206715) | Soil microbial communities from Loxahatchee National Wildlife Refuge, Florida, United States - Lox_Sample_2.3 | ecosystem: Environmental > Terrestrial > Soil > Wetlands | place: USA...
CAGGTCGCCAGAGCCCGGGTCGCCAGAGCCCGGGTCGCCAGAACCCGTGCCGCCGGCCGGGCACCACCTGCTGGCCGGGAAGGTCGTCGTGATCACCGCGGCCGCCGGGGTAGGCATCGGATCCGCCACGGCGCGCCGCTGCCTGGAGGAGGGCGGCAGTGTGGTGCTCAGCGACCAGCACGCGGTCAGGCTCGCGGCGTTCGCGGACGAGCTGGCCGGCGAGTACGGCGAGCGGGTCTGGTCGCTGCCGTGCGACGTGACTGACGATGACGCCGTTACGGCCCTGATCAGCGGTGCGGCGAGCCACTTCGGCCGGATTGACGTCATGATCAACAACGCCGGGCTGGGCGGGACCAGCTCGGTTCTGGAGATGACGGACGCTGAGTGGTTCCGCGTGCTTGATGTGACCCTCACTGGCACGTTTCGTTGCATGCGGGCAGCTCTGCGGCAGATGGTCGCGCAGGGTGCCGCCGGTCAGGGCGGCGGTGGGGTCGTTGTCAACAACGCCTCGGTGCTCGGCTGGCGGGCGCAGCCCGGCCAGGCCCATTACGCGGCCGCCAAGGCCGGCGTGATGGCCCTGACCAGGTGCGCGGCTATGGATGTCGCCAGCCATGGCATCCGGGTGAATGCGGTCGCGCCCAGCCTGGTGCCGCACCCGTTTCTCACCAGGGTGATGGATGCCGGCCTGCTGGCCCGGATGGAGCAGGAGGAGGCGTTCGGTCGTGGCGCCGAGCCCTGGGAGGTGAGCAACGTCATGGTGTTTCTCGCCAGCGACTACTCTTCGTATCTCACCGGCGAGGTGATCTCGGTCAGCAGCCAGCACCCGTAACTGAATACCCGGCGGTGCCAGCTCCCGGCTGGATCCGCCGATGTCCGGATCGGCCGTCAGTTTGCGGTACGGTCTGTAGCGATTCGCCCCTCACAGGGAGTCGTTCGTGCATGACCTCAAAGTAGGCCGCCTGCGGGCACCGGCCGGTGGTAAGCCTGCGCGTCGCTGGCTTAGCCGGGACAGCATCTTCTGGCTGGTCCTGGTCGCTGTGCTGTTCCTGGGTGCCGAACTGACGCCCTGGCTGCTCAGGATGCCGCTCGGCGCCGATGAGATTACCTACATCGCGCGGACCAGCGCCCGGGTGTCTCCCGTTTCGCTGCCGCCGGTCCACGGCCAGGGTGCCGGGCTGCTCGCGGCGCCGGTGACGCTGCTGACGACCTCGCTGACCGCGCTGCGGGTCTGGATGTCGGTGCTGTCGGCGATCGGCATGTTCCTCGCCGTGCTGTGCTGGCGGGGTCTGCGGCCAATGTGGGTGCTGGCGCTGGGCGAGCTGATCCTGGCGAGCCTGGCGATCACCCAGAACAGCGGCGTGCAGGTGTACCCCGACTGGTGGGGGGCGCTCGGCACGCTGGCGCTGCTCGGGCTGTTCCTGCATGCGGTGAACGGCACTATGCGCGACCGCCTCGTGCTGCCGCTGATCGCGCTGGCGAGCCTGCTGATCGCGGTGATGCGGCCGCAGAACGTGGTCTTCCTGATGGGACCGGTCATCGTGGCCGTCCTCATCGTCCGGCAGTGGCGCAAGATCAAGATCATGATCGCGATGGCGGCCGGCATCGCGCTGGGCGCCCTGGAGTGGGTGCTCGGTGCTTACCTGTGGTTCGGCGGGCTGACCGAGCGGATCCACCTGGCCGGGCAGGAGCCGCCCAAGCTCGGCGTGTACAACGCGGTGGGCCTGCAGCTCCGGTACCTCAATGGGCCGTGGTACTGCGACTCCAACTGTCACAGCTGGGCCCTCCCGGTGGAGACGCCGTGGTGGATCGCGTTCCTGGCTATCGCTGTGCTCGGAGTCTGGGCGGGCTGGCGCAGCTCTATGAAGTCGTCCACGGTGCTGGCCGCAGTGACAGCGGCGTGGGTATTCCTGCTGTATGCCTTCCTCGTTCCGTTCGGGGCTCCCCGGTACCTGCTGCCGACGCTGGCGCTGATGGCGATTCTGGCCGCGGACGGCATTGCCTGGGCGGTCACCGAGTCCCGATGGCGGCAAGAGGCTGCAATCCTGGCGATCTTGTTCCTGGTGGTCGGGATCGTGTCGCAGCGGGCGATCTTGCAGCGGCAGGCGGACTACCAGTACGACAGCCGGCAGTTCCAGGCCCAGGCAGTGCAGCTGGAGAAGATGGGCGTCCATCCGCCGTGCGTGATGCTGAACCCCTCGATCGCCTGGTACATCGGCTGCTCAGCACCGTGGACTACCAGCGGCTCGAATGCCGAGATCATGCACCAGTTCCTGGTGCAGCACACCGCGACGGGCCCGGGCGGCTGGAAGCTGTTCCAGCTGGATGGCAAGTTGCATCCGCCCGCCAACCCGCCGCCGGTGGTCTACCTGCCGGCCGACAGCCCGCTGATCAAGGCACAGGCCTCGGCCGGAAGCTAATCGGCGTCGGCCGGAAGCTAGTCGGCGTCGGCCGGAAGCGGGCCGGCGTCGGCCGGAAGCGGGCCGACGTCGGCCGGAAGCTAGGCGGCCGGCGGGCCCGGTTGGCCCGGCGGGCTAGTCCACCAGGCTCGGGGCCGGCTGCGGCGCGCCTGCCTGCTTCGCCTTCGCGCCGCGGCGGACCGGGATCGTCCGGGCGGCGTCAGAGTCCTTGATCGACAGCGCGCAGGGCACGGCCAGCAGGCTGAACGCGGCCGCCACCAGGAACGCCACCCGGTACGCGGTCAGGTCCGGGGCAAGGTGTCCGGCAACGAGGTGCAAGGGTCCGACCGCCACGATGGCCGACGTCAGGATGGCGACCCCGATGGCTCCGCCGAGCTGCCGCACCGTGTTGAACATGGTCGATGCGCGGCCGGTCGCCGCCGGGGTGATGGTCGCGAACGCCGCAGCCTGCGTCGGGATGAAGACCTGGGCCATGGACAACCCCAGCGCGAGCATCAGCAGCCGCGCCCACCACAGGCTGGTGCCCGGCCCGAGTAGGGCGAGCAGGGCGATCGAGGCCGAGGTGCCGACCAGGCCGATTGTCAGGTGCCGGCGCGGGCCGAGCCGCGGATACAGGACCCGGCTGGCGAGCTGCGCGCCAGCCATCACGCCCAGCGCCTCGGGGAATGTGCTAAGCCCCGCGTCCAGTGCCGTCAGCCCGCGGCCGTCCTGGTAGTAGAGCGAGACCGCGTAGAGCGTGCCGAGGAACGCGATGGAGGCGAGGATCATCACGCCGTTGCTTGACCGGAACAGCCTGTTCGCCAGCAGCCGCAGGTCCACGATCGGCTCGGCGGTGCGCAGTTCGACGATCACGGCGGCGATGAGCAACACGAGGCCGACGGCGATGGTGAGCAGCACGTCGGGCTTGTGCCATCCCTCATTGGGCCCCTCGGACACCCCGTACATGGCCAGGCCAAGGCCGAGGCCGGACAGCACGAAGCCGGGCAGGTCGAAGCGCCCGGCGCGGTCCTGGGGGGCGTGCTGCAGGAACAGCAGGCCGAAGACGAAGGCCGCTGCGCCGATGGGCACGTTCACGTAGAAGACCCAGCGCCAGCTCAGGTCGGTGACCAGCAGGCCGCCGAGCACCGGGCCGAGTGCCGGAGCCAGCGTGGTCGGCACGGTGAGGATCGCGGAAGCCCGGATCCGCTCCTCCGGCGGGAACGCCCGCATCAGCATGGCCATCCCGACCGGCGCCAGCATGCCGCCGCCAACGCCTTGTAGCACGCGGAAGATCACCAGTTCGCCCAGGCTAGTCGCCACGCCGCAGAGAGCAGAGGCCACGGTGAACACGACGATCGCGGTCAGCAGCACCCGCTTGCCGCCGAACCTGTCGCCGAGCCATCCGGACGCTGGAATGAAGACCGCCAGGCTAACCAGGAATGCGATGGCGACGCTCGCCACGGAGGTAGGGCTGACGTGGAAGTCGCGGCCGATCGTCGGCAGCGCCACGTTAACGATCGTGGCGTCCATGATCGACATGAACATGGCCGCGACGAAGACGACGCTGACCGCTACTTTCTGGCTGATGCGTGCCTGCACGGTGCTTCTTAACTCCGGTTCCTGGGTCCGGGTGGCGGCGCAGGGTTACCCGGTCCCAGGCCTTGCCACGGGCATGGCAGACGGCATGAAGTACGCAGTCCACCGGGGGCGACCTTGGGGCCGCGCTCCAGCGGGGGCGGCCTCTCCACCTGCAAGTCGCGTCGGTAACAAGGCACGGCCTTCGCCGGAAATTCCGCAGTCGTGACCGGTGCCGGACGAGCATGGCCGGTGCGCGGCCAACTCCGGACCGCCAGGTGATCCTCGTCACGTTCCAACGTGGGGTGCCCTAAGCGGCCGGTGGGTGCCCTCATCGGTGGGCCGCCTGGGTTCTCGCAGGAGGCGCCAGGCGGCACGACCATCGCATCGACTCGCAGCACGGACTCGGTACCGGCTTTGGCGTACAGGAGGTCCAGCTCGCTGGTCGTGACCTTCTCGCCATGTGGCTGCTCGAAAGCGAAGTAGGACTGTGCACTTGGACCGGCTCGCCGAGCCCATCGCTCGAGGTCAGCAGCCGTGATGCTGTGGTCGGCAAACACTCCTTCGCCGGGCTAGCTGAGGCCGGCCGGAACGTGGCTGAGCAGGAATGCCTGGAGTGCAGGCGGACTCAGGGGTACGACGTAGCGGCTAGTGACGTCCTCGACGGCGCTGCAGAAGCCGGGCGTCATGGCCGGAGCGGACAGCCACTTACCTGACAGCTGTGAGACGGGCCGCGATCCGGGTGGCAGAATCGCCTTGCTCAGCAAGGCATCGGCGGACGCGGAAGAGTCGCGTCCGGCGACCCGCCCGTCTGGTAGGACCCGGTGGTGAGCACGGCAACGAGGCACCCTACGGCGAGCAGCGCCGCGGATCTCATGCCCATCAGACGGCGGAGCCGCCACGCCGGTTGCGCCGCCAGCCGCCTTGATAGACAGCGTTCCCGCGGGAACGTCAGCGACTCTAGGATCGGGCCCGAAGGGGAGGGCTTGTGAAGATCCTGCACACCAGTGACTGGCACGTCGGCAAGGTGCTCAAGGGCCGGGACCGGCACGACGAGCACGAGGCGGTGCTCGGCAGCCTGATCCAGACTGCCAGAGCAGAAGACGTGGACCTGGTGCTGATCGCCGGGGACCTGTTCGAGACTTCGGTCCCGAGCCCTCGCGCGCAGGGCCAGGTGATGCGGGCGTTGCTGGCCCTGCGGGAGGACGGCCGGCAGGTCGTCGCCATCGCGGGCAACCACGACAACGCGAGTCTGCTTGATAGCGTCTACCGTCCGGCCCTCGGCGAGCTGGGCCTGCACGTCCTCGGCACACCAAAGGCGCCAGAGGCTGGCGGCACTCTGCGCCTGACAACAAAGCGGGGCGAGCAGGCCACCATCGCGGCGATGCCATTCCTATCCCAGCGCTATGCCGTACGGGCGGCCGAGCTGATGCTGCACGAGTCGGCGCAGCATGCCCTCGACTATGCCCGGCGAGTGAGTGCGATCGTGCGCAGCCTCACTGCGCAGTTCACGCCGGAGACGGTGAACATCGTGATGGGCCACCTGACGCTCCTCGGCGCACGGCGTGGCGGCGGCGAGCGTGCTGTGCAGACGACCTTCGAGTACGAGGTGCCGGCCAGTATCTTCCCGATGACCGCGCACTACGCCGCGCTCGGACATCTGCACCGCCAGCAGGAGATCCCCGCGCCGTGCCCGGCGTACTATTCGGGCTCGCCGCTAGCAATCGACTTCGGCGAAGAGGCCAATGATTCAGGCGCGCTGATCGTCACGGCTGCGCCGGGCATCCGGGCCGACGCACGTCGAGTCGCGGTCACTGGTGGCCGCTCGCTGAAAACCCTCCGCGGCTCCCTGGACAAGGTCATCGAAGAAGGCGAACGGGCGGGAGACGCGTACCTGCGGGTCATCCTGGCCGAACCTGCCCGGGCCGGCCTCGGCGACCTCGTCCGAGAGAAACTGCCCAACGCTCTCGAAGTACAGCTCGATGAGGTGCACCGGCCGCGACCAGGGAGCCATGGCAATGACAAGCCTGCGCGGGCGGGCCGTACGCCCCTACAGCTGTTCGGGGATTACCTAGCCGAGGAGGGCGTGGCGGATCCGCGCGTGGAACGCATGTTCGCCGAGCTGCTTGAGGACCTCACGGCTGGTCAGGCGCCGCCCTCAGCCGTCCCGAGTGCAGGTAGCGCGTCCGACGAGGTCTAGCAGATAACTCGCGGCGACCCGTCGACGATCTAACCTTGCGTGCCATGATCGATTGTCATCGAACGTAGAGTCGAATGCATCTCAGAAATGTCAGTGGCAGTCGATAAGATACTTGAAGGGCTTGAGTGAATGGGTGAGAGATCGATATGGCGAGGCGACGAGAGGAGGTGGCCCGATGGACCGCTGCGACAACCAGCCCGCGACCTCTGCACGTGCTGCCCCAACGAGCGACTCCACGAGCGTTGCGCCCACGAACGCTGCGCCCACGAACGCTGCGCCCACGACCTGCGCCTCCACGAGCTCTGCCGCTCCCGCCAGCGCTGCTCCGACGACCTGCGCCTCTACGAGCTCTGCCGCTCCCGCCAGCGCTGCATCTACCCGCAGCACGTCAGCGACCGCTGCCTCGCCCACCACTGCGGAAGCCGCGGCTGCCTCCGCACGAGCAGAGGCGGCGCTGGCCAGTTCCCTCATGTCCTGCTCAGCTCGGTACCCCGAGTCAGCCCCGTCCCCGGACTGCCCTTCGTTCACGGACCGGGTTCCTTTCTCCGATTCAGGTGCAGGTGCATCAACTGGCAGGTTCGTCGCTCGCGACGCGGCCGAGCCGTACCACACGGGCACGTCGCTGCTGGTCGACTTTGACCTAGATGCGCTGCTGGCGGAGCTGGGCGTGCCCGCCGACGCGGTCGATGACCAGGATGAGGCGCTGGCCGCTGAGCAGGCCGCGCTGGCAGCTTCCCCCGCCTCTGTTGTCGATCTCGCTGGCCGGGTTGCAGGTCTGCTGCCCAGCGGTGCGGCGCTGGCCGGCTGGCTCACGACAGTCAGCCCGGACCACTGCTCGCCCGCTGACCTCGCTGGGCTCGCCGTGGCGTACCGTCGGCTAGCGTCCTGGGCACAGGCCGGAGAACTTGCCGCAGTTGCCGCAGTTGCCTCCCGGTTCGCCGCAGACAACGAGCGGATCGGCGTCGACGAGAACGGCCGGCCCAGGCAGGTGCCGCCTGAAGCCGCCGCGCAAGTCGGACTCGCGCTGAACATGGGCAAGACCACCGCGGCCGACTGGACTCACCTCGGTGTGCAGTTGCGCTGGCAGCTGCCCGACACGGCGGCGGCCTTGTCCGGCGGATCGATCGACCTGCTTAGGGCTAGGTTGATCGCCGAGGCCACGGCCATGCTGACCGATGAAGCTGCAAGCTCAGTCGAGGATCGCGTGCTGCCGGAGGCCGGACAGCAGACCTGCGCGCAGTTGCGCAGCACGCTCCGGCGAGCCCTCATTGCCGCCGATCCCGATGGGGCCGAGCAGCGCCGCAAGGATGCCGAACGGCGCGCCAAGGTGAGCCTGTACTCCGATGATGATGGAGCGGCGACGCTGGCCGGATCCTCGCTGCCCGGTGTGCACGCTGCCGCGGCCATGGCCAGGATTACCGCGATGGCCAGGGCGCTGAAGGCGTCCGGCGCCAACGGCGGACTCGACCTGCTCCGGGCCAACATCTTCCTGGGCCTCCTGCTCGGCACCATGCCATTGATCCCGCCAGCTGATGGCGGACCACCCGACGAGCCGCAGCCCTCGGACGGCGGTCCTCCTGACGAGCCGCAGCCCTCGGACGGCGGTCCTCCCGACCAGCCCCAGCCCGCTGACGGCGGTCCTCCCGACCAGCCCCAGCCCGCTGACGACACCCCGCCCGATGAGTCGCGGTCCCCCGACGATGCGACGCGCCGAGAGGCGACGCCGTCAGATGACGCACCAGTGCCGAGCGAGATCGCGAACGCGCCGGAGCCGACCGAGCCAGCTTGCTGCTGGCCTGACATCCCGCCCCCCGGCGACGACGACGCGCCCTTGTCTGACGACAGCGAGCCACCCGACCCGCAGCACCCGCCCGTCTGGAGCCTCGGCCGGGACATTGACGACGAGGAGCCGCCCGGAGACGGACCGCCGCCACCGTGGCCGGCTTTGCCTGCGACCATTCCCGCGGCCGGACTTCTCGCCCGGAAGGCAGGATCACTGCGGCCGCACCCAGGGCTGCTCGACGCGATACTGCCCTGGTCGGCACTTGTCGGCTTCTCGAGCGAGCCTGGCGTGCTGGGACGGATCGGTCCGGTGACCACTACGCAGTCACGCGAGTTGCTCAGACTGGCGATGAGCAGCCGAGACACCGAATGGCGCCTCATCCTGACCGACGACGATGGCCGGGCACGCGCCGTTGAGCGCATCAGGCTTGGCCGCAGCTCGAGCGACCCGCCTCGCCTCGACCCGCCTCGCGCCGGGCCAGCGGCTCCAGGGCCAGCCAGTCCTGGACCACATGCTCCTAGGTCGGCCCGTGCGGGACCAGATACTGCTGGGCCAGTCGGCGCAGGAACAGACGCAGCGCCAACCACTCCAGGGCCGACTACCACCGCAGTCGTGGGACGAGCGACCCTGACCATGCGCGAGAGCTGGTTGGCTGCCCATGCCGCTGCTCCTGACTCCGGACTATCCGGCCGAGCCTTCGCGGACCAGGTGCTGTCCGGCAAGTACCTCCCTGGAACGACGCTTCCAGACCGCCGTTTGCTACTGCCAGTCCTGCGCGCCGCCAAGCGGGCAGCCGCCCGAGTGGAGGCTGAGCGCGAGGCCAACGCGCAGGCGGCCAGCGGCTGCGCCCACTCGACCGCCTCCGCCGCCTACACGCCGCCGCCGCGGATCCGAGAGTTCGTCGCGGCGCGCGACGTCACCTGCCGCTTCCCGCCATGCGGCCAGCCAGCCTGGCGCCTAGACCTCGATCACACAGTGCCGTGGCAGCGGGGCGGTCCGACATGCTCGTGCAACCTCGGTGGCGCGTGCCGCACACACCACCAGGTGAAGCAGCTCCCCGGCTGGAAGCTCGAACAGCCTCGTCCTGGCTACTTCATCTGGACCACGCCAGCCGGCCTTACCTACCGGGTCTCGCCTGACCGCTACCCCGTCTGATCTAACCGAGCGCCGGTGAGGCCGGGACAACGGAGATCCGAGATCAAAATCTCCGAGACCAGAATCTCCGAGACCAGAACCTCCAACTCCGGAAGTCGGCGGGCACGCACCGACCGGCATCGCGCGGACCGGCATCGCGCGGACCGGCATCGCGCGGACCGGCATCGCGCGGACCGGCATCGCGCGGACCGGCATCGCGCGGACCGGCATCGCGCGGACCGGCATCGCGCGGGGCAGGAGCAGTCTGCACTCAGGCGGTGTAATGAGCCCGGCCCTGGCAGCCTGGACAGTGACCAGAGCAGGGCCGAAGCCTGGGACGGCCGGTTAGTCCGCGTCAAGGTCGACTTCGGCGCGGAGCACGCTGTAGATGACGGCGTCGTGCCAGCGGCCGTTCTGGAAGGCTGCGCCGCGGGCTATGCCCTCCCTGGTGAACCCGGCCTTCTCCAGTGCCCGCCGTTCTGCGAGATTGGTCACCTCGGTTCCAGCCTCGATCCGGTTCGCCTGGGAGTGCGCGAACAGGTAGCGCACCAGCAGCCGCTGCGCGGCTGTTCCGTAACCCTTGCCTCGGCTCGCCGGGGCCACGGCGATCCCAACGTTCCAGCAAAATGAAGTTCGCGCCATCGGCCGCTTGCGCCAGGCGACGAAACCGACTCGCTCACCACCGAGCGACATCATCAAGACGCCCGACGCCTCATCGAGCAGACCGTTCTGCTCCCAGCGCCGCCGGAAGGCGTGCGGATCCTGCCAGCCGAACCACTCGTGCGTCCCGGTCGCCTCGGGGTCACTTGTGAGCCGGTACAGCAGCGGGAGATCTGCCTCGGTGGCCGGAACCAGTTCCACTTGGCCCTGCATCCCTCAACGCTAAGGCAAGGGGCGAACCACACGTCCAAGCGGCAGAATTCCGGCCGGCCGGTTGTCCACAAACTTGCTGTCAGACGGAAACGCCCCCTGTACCAGAGGCCGCTGACAAGTCATGATGCGCGGACAGGACTATGCGCTCCAGCAGAACAAGGCGCTCGAGCAGGACAGTGCGCTCGAGCAGAACGGTGCACTCCAGCAGGACGGAGGCGGCTGGTCATGGCCGGGCGAGAGAAGCTTCTCGATCCCACTGGCCTGAGCGATCGGGCCGCCGACACCACGCTGGCGCCGCGGCCGGCCAGGCTCTCCGGGCTCCGCGTCGGCCTAGTAGAGAACACCAAGCCGAACGCGGCCGTACTGCTGGCCAGTGTCGGGCGCGAGCTCAAGCGCGAGCATGACGTGCAAGCCTCGGTCATGTTCAGCAAGAGCTACTTCGGCACGCCGGTTGAGGAGAGCCTGATCCAGCGCATCCTGCACAACTGCGATTTCGTCGTGGCCGGCATCGGTGATTGAGGCTCATGCAGCGCGGCCAGTTTGGCCGATGGGATCTTGTTCGAGCGAGCCGGAGTGCCCGCGGTGAGCATCTGCACGGACTCCTTCGTTCCCGCGGCCAGCGCGATGGCAAAGCTCTACGGTTTCCCGGCGTACGAGTTCGCCACCATGCCTCACCCGCTGGCTAGCCTCGACCAGGAACAGATCGACAGCTGCGCCCGCGAACTCATGCCACAGCTGCTGCGCATCCTCGGCGTGGAGCCCTGAGATGGCGACGGCTGTCCAGGGCGTGCCGCCGGACGCCACTGACTCCGGCGCTCACGACAGCGGCTCTCCTAAGGTCGATGCTCCTGACGTCCGCGCCCCTGAAGTCGATGCTCCTGACGTCCGCGCCCCTGAAGTCGATGCTCCCGAGTTCGATGCTCCCGAGTTCGATGCTCCCGAGTTCGATGCTCCCGAGTTCGATGCTCCTGACATCGATGCCGGCGAGATCCGCGCCGCCATGGAGTACTACGCGCGGCAGCAGTGGACCGACGGACTGCCGGTGGTGCCAGTCACTGAGTCGTACCTCACCGAGTTCCTGGCCCGCACCAGCCGGGACCCGTCCGACGTCGTCCTCGCCATGCCGCACCTGAACCGCGAGTGCACCGTTCGCCTCGCGGCCATCAACGCGGCCATGGCGGGGTGCCTGCCCGAGTACTTCCCGGTGGTCCTAGCCGCCTGGGACGCCCTGGTCGGAGAGGGGTACGTGACCAGGGCCATCTGGCAGAGCACCACCGGCACGGCACCACTGCTGATCGTCAACGGGCCCGTACGCAACCAGATCGGGCTGAACAGCGCGGGGAACGTGTTCGGCTCGGGGTTCCGGGCCAACGCCACAATCGGCCGGTCCATCCGGCTCACCGCCATCAACGTTTTCGGCCTGCACCCGCATCTGCTGGATCAGGCCACGCAGGGGACGCCCGCCAAGTACTCCGCCTGCATCGCGGAGAACGAGGAAGCCAGCCCGTGGGAGCCGCTTCACGTCCAGTACGGCTTCGATCCGGCAGAGAGCACCGTCACAGCGATGGTGATCAGGTCCTGCGTGCACATCGAGGCCCGGCACACTCAGCAGCCTGAGCAACTCGGACTCGATATCGCAGGCACCATCGCCCGCACCGGCGCGATGGTGCATGAGACCACGAGCGCGACGGTGGTCCTCAGCCCTGAGCACGCGCGGGTGTTTGCCAGCGCGGGCTGGAGCAAGCAGGACGTGCGCCAGTTCCTCTACGACCGCGCCGCCAGCTCGCGCGCCGACCTGGCCGCTGTCGGCAAGGACGCGATCTCCAGGAACACCCGGTGGCGGCTGCCGGCCGGCCACCCGGACGCGCTGCCAGCCGACGAGAGCTTCGACCCGGTGCCTGCACTCAATTCCCCCGGCGCTGTCCAGGTGATGGTCGCCGGTGCCAGCAACGCGGGCGTTTCCGCCGTGATCGAGTCGCTCGGCGCGCGCGGCAATCCTCCGTCGATCGCGAAGGTTGAGGGAACCGTGAAAGTGAGCAGCACAGCATGACCAGCGACGCCACGGCCAGCACGCTGGACACCGCGTTCCAGCGGTTCAAGGACATGCTCGAGTCGGACGGGTACTCACTCACCTGGTCCATGACCGGGGACGCTGCCGACCGGGTCGTGGTGCAGATCGAAGCAGGCCCGGACGCGTGCGCCGACTGCCTGGTGCCGCTGCCGATCATGGAAGCGATCATGTCGGACGCGCTCGCGCCTACCCCCTACTCGCTGGACCACATCGTGTTGCCGGAGGGAAGCGGGCATTGACCCGGCCGCCGCGCACGACCCCAGCGCCCGCGACCACGGCGGGCACGATCACTGAGCCGAGCCGCAGCACACCCGTGTTCGGCGAGTACGACGTGGTCGTGGTAGGCGGCGGTCCGGCCGGGCTGATGGCGGCGGCCGCAGCCGCCAGAACCGGTTACTCAGTGCTGCTGCTGGAGCGGTACGGCTTCCTCGGCGGGGCTGGCACGGCTGGCGGCCTCAGCACGTTCTGCGGCCTGCACGCGAAGGTGCACGGCGAGCACCGCCGGGTCATCCACGGCCTGGCGGACGAACTGCTGGACCGGCTGGCGAAGCTAGACGGGCTGTCCGCTCCGCACCTGACCATCAACGACGGTATCCAGGCCCAGGCTTTCGACATCTCCAGCTACAAGATCGCTGCCGATGAGCTCGTGACCGGTTCCGGCGCGCAACTGCTGTTCCACGCCCTCGCGGTAGGCGCCGTGCTGGCGGATGACACGACAGGCGACGGTGACGACACGATTGATGCTGTCTTAATCGAGTCCAAGTCCGGCCGAGCCGCAGTGCGCGGCCGGATCTTCATCGACGCCTCCGGCGACGGCGACCTCGCCGCCTGGGCGGGCGCTCCGTACGAGAAGTCCCCCGCCGTGCACGGGATGCTGTACCCGTCGCTGATGTTCCGGATCAACGGCGTGGACGTGCAGGCCGCCGGGGACAAGCCCTGGCGCACCGTGGAGCAACTGATGGACGCCGCGGAGCGGGCCGGAACGCACTCGTTTCCACGAAAGAAGCCAATCGTCCGCCCGCAGCGCAACCCGCTGGAGTGGCGGGCCAATCTCACTCAGCTCAGCAACCCCGACGGCAGCGCGGTCGACGGCACCGACGTCGCGGAGCTCACCCACGGCGAACTGCAAGGACGGCAGCAGGCGCTGAACGCGTTCACGTTCATTCGGGATCATGCGCCTGGCTTCAGCGACTCCTACATCGTCGACCTGGCCCCCCAGATCGGGATCAGGGAAACCCGGCGGATCATCGGTGCCTATCAGCTCACTGAGGATGACGTGCTCGGCTGCGCCGACTTCCCTGACGCCATCGGCGTCAACGGCTGGCCGGTTGAGTCGCACGTCGCCGGCAGCGTGGAGTTCCGCTGGCAGCGCGGAGAGGACTCGCGCGGCTTTAACCAGCTGCCGTTCCGGATGCTGCTGCCCGGCAAGATAGCCAACCTGTACGTGATCGGGCGCTGCTCGTCGATGACGCATGACGCGCAGTCGGCCGCCAGGGTGACCGGGCCGTGCTTTGCGATGGGCCAGGCGGCGGGCACCGCGGCCGGGCTCGCCCTGGACGCCGGAGTGGGCTGCGCCGGCGTCGACGTCGCGACCCTCCAGCAGCGGCTGGAGCTGGCCGGTGCTTACCTGGGCCGGGATCACCAATGACCCGGCTGCGGAGCAATTTCGAGCCCGGTACGACCAGGTGGGCGATGCGCCGCGCTCAGTGGACCGCGCTTGGCCTGACCGACGCGGACATGGCCAAGCCCAAGATCGCCATCGTGAACAGCTCCTCCAATCTGGCCAGCTGCTTCAGTCATCTGGACGGCATCGTCGGGCCGCTGAAGGAGGCCATCAACGCGGCGGGCGGCATCGGATTCGAGATCCGGACGGCCGCGCCGAGTGATGCGATCACCAGCGCCGGAGCGGCCGGGCAGTACATCCTGCCCAGCCGGGACCTGATCGCCAGCGACATCGAGGTCGCCGTCGAAGGCGCGCTCCTGGACGGGATGGTGTGCCTGTCGTCCTGCGACAAGACCACGCCTGCGCACCTGATGGCCGCTGGCCGGCTGAACATCCCGACGATCATCGTGGCCTGCGGCTACCAGCCGACCGGCGTGTTCCGCGGCGAGTCCGTGGACTTCGAGGACATCTTCCGGTTCGCCGGGCACGTCGCCGCAGGGCGGATGACCGTCGCGGAACTGGCGGAGATGAGTAGCTGCGCGGTCACCGGCCCAGGCGTCTGCGCTGGCATGGGCACCGCCAACTCGATGCACATCGCAGCGGAGGCACTCGGCATGGCGCTGCCTGGCAGCACCCCGGTGCGAGCTGGCAGCGCGAAGATGTGGCAGACGGCGGCCGAGGCCGGCCGCCGCATCGTCGAACTCGTGCACCTGGACATCAGGCCGCGCGCCATCCTGACGAGCGGGGCGTTCCGCAATGCCGTGACGGCGATCCTGGCGGTGAGCGGCTCCGTCAACTGCGTGAAACACCTGCAGGCGGTCGCGGTGGAAGCCGGCAGTGATGCCGACGTCTACGCGCTGTTCGAGGACCTGGCGCCGCAGGTTCCGCTGCTCGCCGCGGTCAAGCCCAACGGCGGCCAGCGGATCGACGAGTTCGAGGCAGCCGGCGGTGCGCTCGGCCTGCTGCGCCAGCTGCGGCCGCTGCTCGACCTGAGCCAGCTCACGGTGGGCGGCGGGACGATCGGCGAGCTGACGCTGGCCGCCCCCGCGCCGGACGACAGCGTGATCCGGCCGGTCGACGCACCATTCGCCCGGCATCCGGGCATCGTTATGCTGCGCGGTTCGCTGGCGCCTGACGGCGCCGTAGCCAAGCGCACCGTGGCCGACGACGGTGCGCATCAGTTCCGTGGACCGGCCCGAGTCTTCCGGTCCCGGGACGAGGGCCTCGCCGCCATCCGGGCCGGGCAGGTTCGGGCCGGCGAGGCAGTTGTGCTGACTGGCCTCGGCCTTCGCGGCGCGCCCGGCATGGGCTTCACGTCGGCGTTCGTATTCGCCTTAGACGGCGCCGGGTTGTCCGACTCAGTCGCCGTCATCACTGACGGGCAGCTTTCCGGCCTCGTCAACAAGGGAATCTCGGTCGCGGAGGTCAGCCCGGAAGGCGCCGCCGGCGGCCCGCTCGGCCTGGTCGCAGACGGCGACATCATCGGCATCGACATCGACGCCCGGACGATCGACCTAGACGTGCCTGCCGGCGAGCTCGCGCAGCGGAAGGCCGAGCTGCCCGAGCTGGTGCCGTCGGCCGGCTGCAGCTGGCTGTCCGTCTACGCGCGCCTCGTCCGCCCGCTCGGGCAGGGCGCGACCCTGGGCGGTGACACCCGGTGAGACAGGAACCCCGCGCCCCAGAGCCCTGCACCCTGAACCGGTGCCGACCTGTCACCGCCGCGCAGCTGTCCTGGCGCGCCGACTGGATCCGGCTCCGCACGGTCGAGCTGATCGCCCAGGCCGGGCTCGGCCATTACAGCAGCACGTTCTCCTGCGCCGAGATCCTCGCGACGCTGTATTACCACACGCTGCGGCTGCGACCCAGCCAGCCCGGCTGGCCGGAGCGCGACCGGTTCCTGCTCGGCAAGGGGCACGTGGCGACCGGGCTCTGGCCGGTGCTGGCCGACCTCGGCTACTTCCCGGCGGAGTGGCTGCAGAAGTTCGGCACGATCGGCTCACCGCTCAGCGACCACCCGAGCATGCGCCTCGCTCCCGGCATCGACTTCAGCTCCGGCGCCCTCGGCCACAACCTGTCCGTCGCGGTCGGAATGGCGCTGGCCGGGCGGCTGTCCCAGGCCGATTACCGGACGTTCGTCCTCACCGGTGACGGCGAGCTGCAGGAAGGCCAGGTCTGGGAGGCGGCGATGGCCGCCAGCCACTACAAGCTCGGCAGCCTGGTCGCCATCGTCGATGCCAACGGCTTCTCCGGCAGCGGCCCCACCTCCGCGGCCATGAACATCGAGCCGCTAGCCGAGAGGTTCACCGCGTTCGGCTGGCAAGCCAGCGAAGTGGACGGCCACGACCCGGACGCGCTGATGCGCGCCCTGGATGCGCTGCCTGCCCCCGACTCGGAGCGGCCGGTCTGCATCATCGCGCGTACCCGCAAAGGCCGCGGCGCCGGCCTGCTCGAGGGCGCACCGCAGGCCTGGCATCTCGGCCTCCTCCCCCCGGAGGCGATGGCTGAGGTTGTCGACGAGATAACCGCGAGGATGGATGGCGGGTAAAGACGGCGGGAACGCCGGTAGCCCGGGGATGGTCGACGTCTTCTCGGACGCGGCCATCGAGACAGCTGTGGCCGCCAACCCCGCTGGCTACGCGATCGCCAGGCTGGCCGACGACGACCCGAACATCGTCACGCTGAGCGCCGACCTCAGTTCACCGCTGGCCGAATTCCGCGAGCGCCATCCCGGCCGCTACATCGAGCTCGGCATCGCGGAGACGAACTCGGTGTCGGTGGCTGCGGGACTGGCCGCGAGCGGCCTCGTTCCCTTTATCTTCTCGATGGCACCGTTCGGGGTGCTCAAGTGCGCAGAGCAGCTGCGCACTGACGTCGCCTACAACCACCTGCGGGTGCGGCTGGTCGCCCGGCTGTCAGGCCTGGCCATGGGCTATTTCGGCACCAGCCACCACGCGGTCGAGGACGTCGCGGTCGCGCGCGCGATCACCAACATGACGGTCGTCGCACCAGCCGACAGTTACGCCGTGCTGAGCCTGATGCGGTCGACCGCCGGCATCCCTGGCCCGGTGTACCTGCGAATTAGCGAGCGGCCGCCGACGGTATACCGGTCGGAGCCTCCTATCGCGTATGGCCAGTGGCTGCTGTTGCGCAGCGGCGCCGATATCACGCTGACCGGGCATGGCATGGGCGTCGGCCTGGCGATGCAAGCAGCGGTTCTGCTGTCAGAGCTCG
>Ga0335074_10005925_pt1 | contig 16925 bp, 10 predicted proteins | sample Lox_Sample_23_FD_206715 | JGI IMG/M metagenome (GOLD analysis project Ga0335074, IMG submission 206715) | Soil microbial communities from Loxahatchee National Wildlife Refuge, Florida, United States - Lox_Sample_2.3 | ecosystem: Environmental > Terrestrial > Soil > Wetlands | place: USA...
GTCTGCCGATTTCGCCATCCGGGCCTTTGGGTGGCTGGTATCGATTTCATCGTATCAGCCCGGCGATGGTCAAAGAGAGGCGCGCGTTGAACCATTCCTCCTTGCGGTTGTGCCGAGTTTCCGGGGGGAGGAACCTTGCCGGGAGCCCCCGCCTTGGTGGCGAAAGACTGGCGGGAGAGCCGATCGTAGGCACCCAGGATTTCCTCCTGGATAAAATTTTGGGCCGTCGCTTCGGGCCGCCATGGATTCACTGAAAGCGGCATCGAGAGAAGGTTGGTCGGAAGTCAGACGCGGTCAAGCTCTATCAAAAGCGGAAGTCAGATGCTCACGCTGGTGCCAAACTCCGACCGCTTCGCAATTCGAGAGGAACTACGCTTTCTCAGCTGATCGATGATGTCCTGGCGTTTACGTCGGAGCACAAAGATGCTCGCAGCTACGCGAGCAAGGCTGAGATTGTCAGACGCAACTCGGATCAAGGCCAGCAGAGTCGATCACGCCACAAGAGATCGACGGTTGGTTGAAGACGCATTGCACACCAGCAACCGCGAATCGGTGGGACAGGTGCCCACTTTGACATCAGATCGGTACGCTAACTCCACAGGACAGAATTCCATTTCGACGTAGACGGTGCTAACTATTGAAGTTGAGGTGGTTCACAGTAATTGTGATTTGTGACTGCAAGCATGCTGAACCGAAGTCCAATGAATATCGATGTTTATGCGCCTTATTCAGAGAGCCTCGGAGTCGGCCAATATGCGACGAAGAAGTGCTCAGTGTATGTTTGTCAGCGTCATTTCAACATGCGTTTTGGTTATTTCAACTTGCGAGATGGTTTAGTTGACACGAGTGGGGCCAGACGGAGAATCTGTAAAGCCAATTCTGAGTGTAACGAGAAAATCTTTTTCTTGGGTATGGTTGAAGATGGGCAATGGTATTGCCTCCACTGCATTAAGTTTGATGGCTCGCAGATTGCGGCTTGATCCGAAATAAGAAACACCTTTGAAGCGAGAAATTTTAATCCCCTGCTTCCTCCGTTAGCCGAATACGGATTTCGTGAACTATTTCGGCAGGTGGTTTTCCTGTACCGGTGTAATTTCCCCACTGCAGGTCTGGATAAGACCAATAGTTGTATCCGGTGAATAACACACGATGATCCGACATCGGCGTCGCTAACGCTGCAACATCCGCATCAGCCTCGATCCGGACCCGTGTCCTGCCGTCAGACAAGATACAGGATGCATTCCAAACATGCTCCTTCAATGATCGAAAATCGTTGGTACCTGACGGCACCGCCTGATCGCGGAAGAGAAACGGGTCGCCCACATCCTCGGACCACGGGACCTCGGGCTTCGATCGATATTTTTGGCTCTCGCCGGCAACCAGCCTTGGTGCAACACCCTTTGGCCGACCGATGTGGTCGTCGGGATAGACCGACCACAGGGAGAGGCGATGCCAGGCCAATCTCTCCACATGTTCGGTGAGCCGGTAACTGACGCCTAGGTGGCTGAATTCCTTCTTCTCGTCCAACATGCGGTAGCGGGTCACAATCAGCCCGCTGCCATCGATTTGAATCTCGAAATCAGCCTCAAAGTTATCCACTCCGCCGTACTGGCCACTCGTCCTGGCGATGACGCAGCCGCCTTTCTCGAAGACTTCAAAGCTGGTAAGCAGCCATTGTTCCAGTGGCCCGCTACCCAGGTTAAGGTAGGGGCCGCCCTCTAACAGCAGTTGACCGTTGCACGTCGCTCGGGTGATAAGTCCGGTAGCGCGGCTAAGAGTGATGGCAAGGCCACGCCCTTCTACCAATACTTCCTCACGCCTGTCATCGAGCCGGACTTCACCGGCAGAGTTGCTGTATACCGGCGGCGCTGCGGCAGTGCAAGGAAGTCTGTACTGATCTACCAACGAGCCATCCTGACGAAGAAACTGTATTTCCAGAACATCATCCTCACCCCATTCCTTCACCGGTATTGCGAGAACTCCTGTCGTACGGGGTGGAACCTCCACGCCTTCCAGCCGTGTTGCCTGCCCATTGAGTTTCCAGCGGATATCCAATTCCGACAAATTCGTATGGTCGTATGCATTCAGGACTGGAACCTGGATAGGACCTCGACGCAGATGATTAAGTGGTCGATCCTTGATGCGGATGGGAGAATAGGCCTTTTTGGTGAGCCAGTATTCCGGTTTGGGCCGTCGCCAGCCGTCGAGAATCCCCCATGGACCATATCCGACCGGCTTCTCTGGAAGCAAAAATACTTCGTCAATGCCGGCCCAAATAGAGCCGCCAAGACATCCATCGGACGCTACAAACTTGTCGCCAAATCGGGAGATGCTCTCTCCCCAAAAATTGCGAACACCCGGATCGCGGCGCAATGTATCGACGTTATAGCAGGATATATGCGCGAACTCATCATTCAGCACCGGAAATACCTGGCTTCCTACGTCAGAACCAACGTCCGCATAATGTTTGCTGTAGATATCGTAGGCGTCTGTCCCCCAGTGCACCGTGTCCGGATAACTGAAGATTAAGGGACGGCTGGTGTCATAGGTCCGTGCGAAGGAATATTCCTGCGCAAAGTTGGTGCCCCATTGACTCTCATTGCCCAGCGACCAGAAGAGAACGGAAGGATGATCCTTATCGCGCTCGATCATTTCGCGAAACTGGGATAAGAAGCGTGCGGTAAACCGAGGATCTGACGACGGGCCATCCAACACGTTCGACCAGCAAACAGCGGTCTCCTCTTCGAGATAAATGCCCAGGCGGTCGCACGCAGCAAGAAATTCTTCGGAAGGCGGGTAGTGCGAAGTACGCACAAAGTTGATATTGGCATCCCGCAGTAGGGAAGCATCTTGATCATCAAACTCGGGTGGTATGGCGCGGCCGTAAAGGGGATGCACGCTATGCCGGCAAACACCGTGCAGCTTGACCGGACGGCCGTTGACCAGAAGCTGGTTTCCTTTTCTCTCGACCGCCCGAAAGCCAATGTGGCGCTGGAGCGTCTCCACTGGCTTCCCGCCCGCGACAAGAGTTACTTCGAGCATGTAGAGGTGAGGATGCTCGGCATCCCACAACTGCGGCGACTTGGCTGAGATCTTGAACCCACTGACGTCTCCGTGCGCCGGAATCTCTACCGCTGCCCGATCGAGGGTGACCGTTTTCCCGTCCGCATCCGTAAGTTTGAACTGTAGCTGCGTGGTAGTGGCCGGTTGTGGCGAAATTGAGGCGCTTACGTCAAGCGAGCCATTCCCATTTTCAACATCTGGGGTTGCAATCACTGAGATCGTCCGAATATGAGTCTCAGGCAGGACAAAGAATCGAGCTTTGCGGAGGATGCCCGCTATCGAATGCTTGGCATAGAAGCTGGCCTGAGAAATATCGTCGCTTCGATCAGTAACCCCGACCACCAGGTCAAACTCTGGGTCGTCCCCGACGTATTGAGTGATCTCACAATCCCAGGAGGTAAACCCGCCGAAATGATCCCTAACGTAGGTTCCGTTTACCCAGACCCGGGCGTATCCATAGACTCCGTCGAACCGAAGAAAGAATCTCTTCCTCATCATGTCTCGAGGTATCTTTATCTTTCGGCGGCATGGGTATTCGACATCTTCAACAACGTCGAATCCCTGCATCACAAACTCGCCGGGTACACTCACATCTGCCCACGAGGTGGTGTCAACCTCCCGATTCCAGAATTCGGCTGGTGGATTGAGCGAGAATTTCCACTGGCCACCGAGGTCTATGACCGGATTGGCAACCTCCGCAACCGAGATCGGAATCGGCACCGGCCCTCCAGCAGAGGTGCCAGACGGCTCTGAGTACGCGGCAGAGACATCGTTAAGGAATTGAGCCTTGATGGCGTGAGCAGCGCAGAAACGCGACACCAACGCGCTCAAACTCATTCCTTCAATAAACCTTCGACGGTCCATCGCCCTCTTAATCAAGCGCCTGCATCAGAACCTGGTTATCCGCCGGTCGTCTCGCTTGGGCGACCGACACGCCCACACCTGTTTCCTGGCAAGCTCTAAAACATATATTTCAAAGACAGTTGGAAGAAACGTGCATCCGGCGTGTTGCTCTGAAAGAATTGCGGACTGGTAATCTGGCCGCCGTTCGAGTTCAGATTCGTCACGCTTGGGTCCCCATAGGACGGGGTATTAAAAATATTGAAGAGATCCGCGCGAAACTGCGCCTTCTGCTCCCTCCAGACATTGAAGCTTTTGAAGAAGGACATGTTGATTCGTTCATACCCCGGCCCGGAAATCTGGTTTCTCCTTCCACCCAGGTAGGCCAGGACTTGGCTCAGTTGGGTCACCGTTTGCGGCGGAGTTGTAGCCGAACCCGCGGAGATGGAAGTACCAACCAGAGGGTTTGCAAAGGCGCAGGGGTTGTACCAATTGCTTTTGGTCTTGGTGCGTGCGGGACAGCTAACACCCGGATTGTTGACGTTGTCTGCTGTACCCCCGGCCCCGAACGGATCGCGTAGCGGAATGGCGAACGCTGTGCCCCCTGCGGCTGTGGCGGTGTTGGGATAGACGGTGATGGGCGGCCCGGACTGGTCGACAAAGGTGAGACTGCTCATCCATCCGCCTGCCAGCAGGTTCATCAGGCCCTGCCGGTTCAGATGCTGCTGGCCTTCCCCAAACGGTAGCTGATAGTTTCCATTGAATGTAACCCGGTTGCGTACATCGAAGGCGGAATTACTGTAGTCCAGCCGGATCGGAATCAGCAAGTTATTCCGGTAGCCACCATCGGCGTTAGAACCGAATGGGTCGGGAGCATCGTCGAGCGAATGCGACCAGGTATAGGTGGCGAGAAAGCTCAGCCCCTGCGAGAACCGCTTCTCGACGGTTGCCTGGAGAGCGTTGTAGCTGCTGATGGAATTAGGCGAATCGAATCCCGCCCCGGCAAAATCGGGGAAAGGTTGAAACGGTAGCGTGCTCAGAGACGGATTCACCAGCGCTTCGGACGCGTTGTTGTTGGTGCCCGTAATGATATGCCGCCCTTGCGTCCCTACGTACCGCAGGGTAACTGCGACGTTCGGGGTGAACGACCGCTCTAATGACAGGTTGTAGTCAATCGTGTACTGCGTTTTTGGATTGGGAGAGAGACCCTGCAGCCCAGGAGTGGAGGGGAAGTTGGCCAGCCCAACGGCAAGCGCGTTTGAAAAACCATTCTCCAGGGTGATCCCATTCGCCGGGCAATTTCCTGCCAGGCAGTTGGGCGCGGGGAACGTAGCTGTATATTCGAAAGGATAGTTGTTGGCAATGTTTGGGCCGAAGCCGATATTCTCAAGTCCGCCATAAAAGATCCCGAAGCCCGCGCGCACCACCGTTACAGGATCCACCTGATAGGCGGCGCCGATACGCGGTGCGAAATTCGTTTTCTGTGTTACCGAGAGCGCCGGGTTGTTGCTGTACTGGAGCGTGATATTGTCTTTTGCCAGCAAGGAAGTGAACCACGGTGCAAGATACACATTTCTGCTCTGCGTGGGCAGCACGTAGACCCCTATGCCTGTGCCGACTCCGAGTGGACCGGTTGGGTAGAAGTTGGCCTGTTGGCCGGCCATCTCACGGTAGGGCTGGAAATAGTCGTAACGTACTCCGAGGTTCAACGTAAGTCTTGGGTTAACTCTCCAGTCATCCTGGGCATATGCCGAGCGATACCACTTCACGTCGTTCACGACTATGATGGGGGAGATCTGCGAACTATTGTTCTGATCGGCGAGCATGTCGGCCACTCCAAATCCGGTGAAGCTTGCACCGAGATTGCTGGTGTAAAGTCCGCTGAAGCTGTAAGTGCCGTGCGAGTATGGAGGCTGCAACGTCTCATAGCGCAAGCTCATCAGCTGCACGCCAAATTTCAGAGAATGGTTGCCGATAATCTTGGTCAGATTGTCAAGTATCTGATACCCATTCTGATGCTCCAGAATCGGGTTGTACGCCGGTGACCCAGTGGTGGTCTCTCCATTCGCTTCGCCAACGCCTGAGCTGGCGGCTCCGCTGATGAACAGTGTGGGCATGCCGCCATTAAACGGATAGCCAGGGCCGAACTGCGTTCCGCCTATGCCGAGCGTGGCCGCGATGTTGGTTTGATTGTTTTCCTGCAGATAACCGAACTTCCCATAACTGTAACCAAACCTGAACTCGTTCACCAGGTTCGAATTGAAAATGTGGGTTTCGCTGGCGGCGAAATTCTCCGTCAAGTTGATGGATTGGCCTCCATTGTAAGGATTGCCATCCAAAATTGGTCCTAAAGGACCTGGAATGTTTCCTGGCACGTGCGAATAACTGAATCTGGCGAAGGTTTGATCTTTCGCGCTGATGTTATAGTCCATGCGCGTATCCCACTGGAAGGTATTGCTCGTGGCGTCCTGCGTGGTGACGTAATTGTTATAGGTCCGGCCGCCGTTTGCATTGGGCTGGGGATAGAGGCTAAGAATTTTCGCGGCTACCGGGTCAATCTGCGGTGCACAGAATACATTCTGCTGCCCATTGCAGCTCAAGAGGGCTGTGCCCCCGGAGTTCGGCTGGTAAAGTATCGTGGGTTGATTTGCCCCGGTCAGGGAAGTGTTGAGCAGTTCGCTGAAGTTCCCCTGCCGCATGAGGGGGGTGGGGACCGTGAGCGTACTGGTCTGCCCAAAAATGATGCGATTCGCCTCGAAATCGCCGAAGAAAAATAGGCGATTGCGCAGAATCGGAAAGCCCAGCGTCGCGCCGAATTGATTCTGGCGGTATTTGGGCTTGCTCAGAGCATCCCAGTCTCTGGCATCGAGCGCATCATTGCGAAAGTATTCCCACAAATCACCGTGAATCTGATTGGTGCCGGACTTGATGCTGGCATTGATCACAGCCCCGGCGGAATGCCCGAATTCTGCGCTGTAGTTGCTGGTGTCTACCTTGAACTCCGCCAAGGCATCGGGTGGGGGCCGGACGACAAAACTTGCGCCGTTGAGAAAGTCGGCGCTATTGGAGTTGTTATCGACACCGTCCAGGATGAAATTGTTTTGTTCCGGCACCTGGCCGTTCGCTTCGAAATCACCCGTTCCACCACCCCGAGAACCAACCGATGGATCGGCGCCCGCCGTGAGCTGCGCAATATAGACCCAGTTTCGGCCGTTCAACGGCGTGTTGTTGATGGTATTGGTATCGATCACCTGCCCCACCGATGCTTGCTGTGTCTGGAGCAATGGCGGGGCGGTTGAGACGGTGACCGTCTCAGTTGTGGCGCCTGGCTGCAGCACAATGACTACATTCACCCGCTGCTGGACGTCTACGCGCACATTTTGCTGTGTTGTGGTGCGAAATCCTGGACTGGTCGCGCTGACCGTGTAGTTCCCGATCTTTATCGGAGAAAAGTTATATACCCCGCTCGAGTCGGCTTTCGCCTGCAACACCAGCCCGGTATCTACATTTTGCAGAGTTACGGATGCGCCGGGAATGACCGCGCCGGACGCGTCTTGCACCAAGCCTGTAATGGCACCCTGATCCTGTTGGCAGAAGGCCCGCCCGGGAAGCAAGAGCATAGAGCAGAGTGCAAGCAGAAGAAATGGACTCCATGGCGTCGTTCGGAGTTTTTGCCCGAATTGACTTTTCTCCACAAGAGACCTCCACCACAGAAGAATGTCTTTTATGACAGCGCTAACATGCAGCGGCTAAACGCTACGTTAAGCTCGCTAAAACTGTCAAGGACAATTTTCCGGCTGCTCCAGCCGCTCAACACCGGACGCAGCTAACCTGGAACTCGATCGGTATTAGGACGCAGCAGCGAAGGGCGTGCGCACTACTTTCCACCGCGACCTCGGCAGATCTTAAAGGCGGCTCCATGGGGTTTGACAACCGCAGCAGTGGTTCCCTATGATGGCGGCGTTTGATGACAGCGCTACCATATCGCTCGCTCGCAAGCGCCGCCAGCCCGTACCCCATGAGATGCGCGCGGAAAACCATCCGGCCGCACCGCTTCGCCTATGCGCTGACCTTGAGCTTTTTGCTGCTTGTGCTGCCCGGCGCAATCTCAGAAACTTTCCCGGCCCAGCCCGGACTTGCTCCCACTCCGCCCATGGGTTGGGCGAACTGGAATCATTTCTTCTGCGATTACGATGACCAAACCGTGCGCGCCCAAGCGGATGCTTTGGTAAAGACGGGCATGCGCGATCTGGGTTACAAATACGTCCTTATTCAGGAATGCATCGCGCCCAGCCGGGATGCATCGGGCGAGCTCATCGTAGACTCCGGCCGGTTTCCCCACGGGATGAAGAGCCTGGTCGATTACGTCCACTCTCTTGGTCTTAAGGCGGGTACATACACGGATGTTGGCCCCTTTACCTGCTTTCCCGGCCACCGCTATCAAGGCAGCTTCGGCCATGAAATTCAGGATGCGAAAACATTCGCATCCTGGGGTATGGACTTTGTCGAGATGGACTATTGCAACCGTGTTCCCGGCCATACAGGGCGCGAAGTGTACGAACGCATGGCCACCGCGATCCAGGCCACGGGCAGGCCGATGCTCTTCTACATTTGTTCGTGGGGCAATGAAAGCCCCTGGACGTGGGCACAAGGCAAAGCGCAACTGTGGAGAATCGACGCCGACATCAGTCCCCAAAAAGATCAGGTTGACTGGACGAATGTTGTTCAGCGTTTTTCATCGGGCGCCCGCCACGCGGTATTCAGCGCTCCAAATAGCTGGAATGATCCCGATATGCTGGAGGTCGGGAATCGCGGTCTCAATTCCGTCGAAGCGCAGACCCATTTTTCCATGTGGGCAATTTCCGCAGCTCCATTGTGGGCAGGTAATGACCTGACGCAAATGAGCGAAGACATCAAGGCCATTTACACAAATCCGGAAGTGATCGCGGTGGATCAGGATCCGCTCGGGGCCGGCGTCGCGATGGTGAGGGAGGATACCGCGGGGCTTCAGGTATGGACGAAGCCGCTGGGAAGCATCGGCAGCGGCACGTATGCTGTCCTGCTCCTTAATCTCACCAATCATCCTGCCTCCGTTGGTGTCTCCTGGAGCGATCTTGCCGTGTCTGGGGATATCCGAGTCCGTGATCTCTACCTTCATCGTGATGTGAAACCCGGGGTCGATGGCTTCAAAGCAGATTTGCCGCCGCACGGTTCACTTTTGTTGAAGGTGACCGGCGCCTATGATTGGTCGAAGGGCGCTCGGTTCGAGGCAGAATGGCCCGGAAATCTTCGCTCAAGCGATGCCACGTTGTTGGAATGTCCCGCGTGCAGCAAAGGCTATGCGATTTCACTCCATGGCCCAAATGGTGTTTTTTCGGACTCCTCTGTGACCTTTACTCACGTCGTCATGCCGGCAGCCGGCACGTATCAGCTTGAGCTGAACTATGCTGAGAGCCCGGCCAATACCGAAGTTCGATTGCGAATCAACGACGACCAGCCTATCCCCATTCACCTTCATGGTGTCATTCACGGGGTGGAATCGATCCCGGTCACCCTCCATGCAGGCGCAAATTCCTTGAGCTTCAGTTATGCGGGAGCGAATGACACCAAAGCCAATATTGACTCCATCCGTATCTATCGGCCGCGGCCAGAGTGAGACCATGGAAACTTCGCTTTTCCCCGCCATCAAGAAAGATCTTTTTACTGCTGTTGTCGGAGATGTTCTCGACCAGCTGGGCTTCTTGCACCAGTTCCTGCCTCCCTATATTCAACCGCTTCGGGACGATATGGTTCTCATTGGTCGAGCCATGACGGTGCAACACCGCGACGTAAGCGGCGCTCCTGAAGCCGACAGTCAGTCTGCCTTCGGCTTGATGCTTGCGGCGCTGGATGACCTCAAACCCGGAGAAGTCTACATCGCAACCGGAAGCTCGCCTTCGTATGCTTTGATCGGCGAGCATATGTCGATGCGGGCAAAGCGGCTAGGCGCTGCGGGAGCGGTGATCGACGGATATTCTCGTGATACTCGAGGGATTCTCCATCTCGATTTCCCGGTATTCTCCCGTGGCCGATACGCCCAGGACCAGCGGCCGCGCGGCCGTGTCATCGATTTCCGCGTCCCGGTAACGATTGGCGAGGTTCGTATTACACCCGGTGATATTATCTTCGCCGATCTCGATGGAGTCTTGGTTGTGCCGCAAACCGTGGAAGAAGAAGTCTTCCGCAAATCCTTCGAGCGCGTTCGCAAAGAACACGGTGTTCACGAAGCTCTTTCGATAAAAGGGATCTCTGCAACTGAGGCTATGGAGCGATTCGGAATCCTCTGAGTTCTCCGCTGACCTCCAGAGACCAGATTGCAGGAGTTCGGACCGATGAAGATCGAGCAAGTAAAAACCTGGCTCATCGAGGGGCTGAAATATAACTGGGTATTGATCAAGGTTTTCACCGACCGCGGCATCACCGGGATTGGTGAAGCAACGAATTGGCCTGGAAGCCCACTGGTAGAAGAAGCCTGCAAATTTGTCGGCGCAATTCTGGTTGGAGAAGATCCAACCCGCATCGATTATCTCTGGACCAAGCTCTACAAGGATATGAACTGGCTCGGTCAGGCCGGCCCGCTTCTTTCTGCGATCAGCGCGGTCGATATAGCACTGTGGGATATCGCCGGCAAACGAGCCGGCCTGCCAGTGTATGAATTACTGGGTGGCGCCTACACCAAAGATATTCTTCTTTATGCAAACTACTGGTTCACACGCGGTTCCGGAAGCGTACAGGACTACCACGACCAGGCAAAAGAAGTCGTAAACGCCGGTTTTACCGCGTGCAAGCTTGATCCTTTCGCTCATACCGACTATCGCTACGGCACCAACCTCAGCACCAACCTCGGTCTCAGCGAAGAAAAGAAACAGATGGCCTTGGCCCGCTTACAGGCTGTGACGTCGGCTGTGGGTCCGGAGTGTCCGATCGCAGTCGAAACCCACGCCATGTTGAACGGTCCTACGGCTGTTGAGATGGCCAGGCGTATCGAATCGGCAGACATCAACTGCATGTGGTACGAGGAACCCGCAGGACCGGAATTCCCCGATGAGATTGCCGATATTCGGCGGCAAATCTCATTGCCGGTATGCGTCGGAGAGCGGCTCCACAGCCGGTTTATGTTCCGTGGAATTCTCGAGCGTCATGCGGCCGATATCGTCATGCCCGATATCACCCGCTGCGGCGGCATCAGCGAGATGCGCAAAATCGCGACCATGAGTGAAGCATTCAACGTGCCTGTCGCACCGCATAATCCCAACGGCCCGGTTTCCACGATCGCCTCTGCTCATGTGATGGCGTCCATTCCCAATTTCTTTCGCCAGGAATTCATTGTGCAGGATGTGCCTTGGCGAGACTCCGTTCTGGATCGTCCTCTACCCGTTTCTGGTGGTTATTTTCATTTGGATGATGCCCCGGGCCTGGGCTTTGATCTCGATGAGAAGGAACTTGCGCTGCATCCCGGCGTCAGAACCCCGCGGAGTGGCTTCTATGTTTAATTCGCCACGATGCGAAACTCGCTGGTGGCAGCCATGCGGCTGACCTATCTGCAGCCAGTCGACTGGGCGATCGTTGCCATTTATTTCGCAGCCGTTCTGTTCATCGGGTTTCTGCTTAAGCGCCAGACCAGGACCAGCGATCGATTTTTCTTTGCCGATCGGGACGTCACCGCATGGGTGGCGGGATTGAGTTTTGTGGCGGCGAATATGGGCGCTCTGGAGCTGATGGGCTGGGCAGCCAGCACGTATGAGTACGGGCTGATGACCCTGCATTGGTATTGGATCGGGTCGGTTCCGGCAATCCTTTTCCTGGCAATTATCATGATGCCGTTTTACTACCGTTCCCGCGCGGCCTCTGTTCCCGGATACCTGTTGCAACGGTTCGGGCAACCAAGCCGGGTGTTAAGCGCAGTGAGTTTTTCCCTGATGACCCTGCTCATGTCGGGCATCAACATGTTCGCGATGGCCAAGGTCATGCAGGTGATGCTCGGCTGGAACCTCCACTTCTCCATTTGGATATCTGCCCTCACTGTCGCGACCTACGTGGTGTTGGGCGGGCTGACCTCGGCCATCCTCAACGAGGTCCTGCAGTTCTTTCTCATATGGATGGGCGTACTGGTAGTTCCCATTCTTGGACTGATCGAGTGTGGAGGATGGCATGGTCTTGTCGAGCGCATCACGGCAAATTCGGCCAACGCCTCGCAGTACCTCCACATCTGGCGCACGCTGGGCAGTCCGCAATCGAATCCTATGGGCGTGGACTGGATTGGCATCGTTTTCGGGCTGTCGATGGTGGCCGGCTTCGGATACTGGACCACGGATTTTCTTGTCGTGCAACGAGTGATGGTAGCCAAAAATCTGAGGACGGCACAAATGGCCCCGGTGATTGGATCCTTTGCCAAGATGGCAATCCCCGTCATTGTCGTGTTGCCGGGACTCATTGGCCTCGCCCTTTTTTCCGGTGGCGGAGGCGGGATTCATCTTGTACCGGAGAGCGCCGCGCAAGCTGGACAGCACACATATAACGAGGTTTTACCTTTGCTGCTGATTCGCTATGCCAGTCCCGGGCTCCTGGGCCTGGGCGTGACTGCATTGATTGCCGGGTTCATGTCCGGCATGGCCGGCAATGTTTCCGCATTTGCCACGGTCTGGACCTACGATATCTATGAGCCGCTCATCGCGCGTCTAAAGACTCCTGAACACTACCTCAGCGTAGGCCGCTGGAGCAGTTTTCTGGGAGTCCTGTTGAGTATTGGAACAGCCTACTTCGCTCTCCATTTCACCAGCATCATGGATTACGTCCAGGCCCTCTTCAGTTTCTTTGTTTCTCCCCTGTTCGCCACCGTTTTGTTGGGAATGTTCTGGAAACGGGCTACGGATGCGGGCGCCTTCTGGGGCCTGACCTCCGGGATGGCCGTGTCCATCATTCTTTGGGCGGCTGTTCGCCTGACCCCTGCATGGCTTCGATATGTAACATTTTCGGCGTCAGCAAAACCGATGGCGGAGACACTCTATCGAATGCTATGGTCTTGGCTGGTATGCGCAGTTGTCACGGTTACAATAAGCCTGGCAACCCAGCCAAGAACGGAGGCTGAGCTCGTAGGACTTGTATACGCGTGCACCCCAAAGGAAAAGGCGCAATCGGTTTCCTGGCTGCACAATCCTAAATTTTGGGCCTTCATCTCCCTGGTGGTGATGGTGGCTCTTCAATGGCTGTTTTGGTAATCGCGGGGCATCATTATGAAGGAAGTGAATATTTGGGTTGTGGTGGGCCTCCTACAGCTTGTCTACGGAGTAATCCTGTTGATTGCGGGTGTCCGCCAATTCTGGGCGCCATCGGCAACCGTCCTTGCTAACCTGCACGCTAGTTTTTGGGCAGGCATCATTCTGATCGCCTTTGGTCTCCTGGTTGTCCTGATAAATCGCCTGAACAGGATCGGTGGGCGCCCCCAACAGGCCATAAGGTCCTCGTGCAAGATCACCGAACCAACTGCCGACGCACAGAGGAGGAAAGCTTGATTACTATCGATTTGAAGGAGCGGACAGTTCTTGCAACGGGTGCTCTCGGGGCCATCGGGCTCGCTGTCTGCGCGCGCCTCGCGGAAGCCGGAGCGACCCTGGTGTTGACGGATATCAAGTCTCCCGAAACGGCCGCGGAAGCGCTCGCTCCATTGCATCTTATACCGGGTTCCTATTCCTACCGAACGATGGACGTAACGAATGAGCAAGAGGTTCAATCCGTCGTCTCCTCGGTGTTCGAAGCCCACCCCAACATCGATGTTTGTCTTGGACTGGCAGGGGGTTGCGGAATGCATCCATTCGCCAAGACCTGCAGCTCGGAGTTCATGCAAATCTTCAATTTCAATTATTTGGGCCAGGTCAACGTCACGCGAGCTGTGCTTTGCCACTGGGTAAGCCGCCAAATCAAAGGGCACATGATCTATGCTTCGTCATGGGTCGCGACCAATCCATGGCCTGACCTCTCGTCTTATGTCTCGGCAAAGGCGGCACTGGATGTTTTTGGGAAGTGCATGGCGCTTGAATACGCTTCGTACGGCATTCGTTTTAATTCCATTTCCCCTGGACATGTTGCCGCGGGCAGCTCTCTAAAAGTCTATGAGACAGACAAACAGTATCGCGACGCGGTCGACCGCGTAATTCCGCTGGGGAGAATGGTTCGCGTAGAGGCGGTAGCGGATACATTCGCCTGGCTCGCTTCTCCCATGGGGAGTGACGTGAACGGACAGGTTATCCGCATCGATCTCGGAGCAAGCATTCCAAAACTTGTTTGAACGGAAGCCGAAGGGAACCCGGACGAATTTGGCTTGCCATATGGTGGCGTTGTCATTAACAATCGCCTGTTCACTCACAGATTGAGACGATGAAGACCTCGAATCATAAACCGACTCTGGACGATGTGGCCCGAATCGCCGGCGTCAGCTCGATTACAGTTTCGCGGCTGGTCAACGGAGGATCGCGCGTCCGGCCGGAGACAGCGAGGAAAATACGCGCCGCGATCGCACGCGTGGGTTACAAGCCGAATGAGGCGGCGAGAATCCTAAAAGGTGGTTTGCCCAAAATCATAGGCTTGATCGTTCCCGACCTCGCCGACCCGTTTTATGGAACCTGTGCTCAAGCGGTGTATGAGATTGGCCGCAGCCGATCGTACATGACGATCGTCGTGGGTTCCGGATACAGGGCCGATGTGGAATTGCTCGAGATCGAGATGATGATCCATCGCCGGGTTGCAGGTCTGTTGCTCATACCCACCGGCGTCGACAAGACGCCGATCAAAAAAATTCAGGACGCCGGACTGCCCGTTGTCTGCTTTGATCGGACGCTTCCGGGATTGGAAACCGACGCGGTTGTCGTGAACAACCGGGATAGCTCGTATGAAGCGGTGAAACATCTGATCGGCCACGGTCATAAAAACATTCTTTGTTTAGGGAACCAAAGCGATCTTTATCCAATACGATTGCGCATTCAAGGATACGAAGACGCTGTCCGCGAGGCAGGGCTGCCGTCGATCGTATTGGAACGGGCCGACACCTTGGACGGTCTGGACACCGAACTCGCCCGGCTCATGAACACGAAGCAACACCCGACCGCTGTGTTCTGTGTCAACAATCTGGCGAGCATGCTGCTACTTGAGGCCGCCGCTCTCAGGCATTATCAAATTCCCAGGCAGCTCGCGATGATTGGTTTCGATGATTTTAAAATGGCGGCTCTGCTCAAGCCGGCGCTGACGGTAGTGCGCCAGCCCGCCGTTGAAATGAGTCAGCGAGCGGCTTCGATTTTGCTGGACCGTCTGGCCTCTTCATCGCATGGCTTACCCGCGACTGTCATTCTTTCCACAGAGTTGGTCATACGTGAATCTTGCGGATGCAAGGCGCAGAAATGATCCCTCTCTTCTGGTGTCGTGCTTGCTTCGCTGCGTAACGCATGCTCAATGTGAACTTACGTTTCTTTGCCATTGCAAATCTCCATCCAGTCTTGTTCTTGCAGAAGCCGGTTCACCTGCGTTGGCGTGAGTGTTCCATAGGCCTTCGCCAGCTTGCGAAACTCAACCAGTTCATCGTCGTCAATGTTTGCCCGATCCTGCTTGGCAAACAGATACTCGTAAATCCAGAACTGTCCTCGCCTTTGCGAGAATGATCGAGCGGTATTGGTTCTTCCGCATAGCGTAGCACCCAGTGCAACAGGCGCTTGCGACTGGCGCAGGTAAACGGCTACTTCGGCCGGTCTCCAGAGGCCTGATGTCGTGCGACCGCCACGGCTGCATTCACATCGCAGCCTCCGCGTACGGGACTCCCCTCTACCCCCGGCCCCACATCCGCGCAATCTCTTCCAGTGACTTCCCGCGTGTCTCCGGAACCCACTTCCAGACAAAGACAAACGTCACCAAAGAAAGCGCGGCATACAAAAGGAACGTCAACGATGAGCCCAGTGCTTCATCGATCGAAAGAAAGGTAAGCGTCACCACCAGGCATGCGGTCCAGAGGGCGCTCGTCGCCACAGAGGTAGCACGTCCTCGAATCCGGGTCGGAAATATCTCAGCCATGTACACCCAAACGCCCGGCCCCAGGCCAACGGCGAAAAATGCGACGTACAGCAGAACACTGCCAAACATGATGGCCACCGGAGTGGCTGGGAAATGCAGGGAAAACGCCAATACGCTGAGAGACACAGCCATTCCGCCCGATGCCACCAGAAAGAGTCCGCGCCGCCCCCATCGGTCGATAAAGACCATGGCGATGAGCGTGCAAACCAGATTCACGAGTCCGACGAGAACATTCGCACCAAGCGCTGTTTTCGCCGACTCGCCATGGAAGTGTTCTGTAAACAGGACCGCGCCGTAGTAGAGGACCGTGTTGATTCCCGAAATCTGTTGCAGAACAGCGAGCGATACCGCGACGAAGACCCTGGGCCGCATCTGCGGCGCGAAGAGCTCTTGCGGGTCGCCGCTCTCCTCAGATACCGATAACTCGATGGCGGTGAGCTCTATGTCTGCTTCCGCCGGTCCGGCAATCTTCGCCAGAACCGCACGGCCCTCATCACGCTGTCCATGGGTGATCAGCCATCGTGGGCTTTCAGGAATGAAGGCAAGTCCGAGAAGAAACCCGAGAGAGGGGATCGCGGCAGTTCCGAACATCCAGCGCCAGCTCGATTCGCCAAGTGCCGCCAACTGCCAGTTGGTGAGGTACGCAACCAGAATGCCGAGCACGATGGCGAGTTGATTGAGCGAGACCAGTTTTCCCCGGCTGCTGCGTGGCGCAACCTCCGAGATATATATGGGCGTTAAAGCCGAGGCCAGACCAATCGCGAGCCCTCCCACAAACCTGGCCAGGGAAAACACCACAAGGCCGTTTGCGGTGGCGCTGCCCGCAGCGGATGCCGTGAACAACAGCGCCGAACCCACTAGGCTTCGGCGGCGGCCAAAACGGTCGCTGAAGAGCCCGGCTCCGGCTGCGCCGATCAGGCAGCCCAGAA
>Ga0335074_10005926_pt1 | contig 16924 bp, 12 predicted proteins | sample Lox_Sample_23_FD_206715 | JGI IMG/M metagenome (GOLD analysis project Ga0335074, IMG submission 206715) | Soil microbial communities from Loxahatchee National Wildlife Refuge, Florida, United States - Lox_Sample_2.3 | ecosystem: Environmental > Terrestrial > Soil > Wetlands | place: USA...
CGGCGCCTTCGGTCTCGACGAGTGCCATCGATATCAGTGCAGGTACTGCGTTAACGGACCAAAACGGAAATCCAATCCTAACCTGATAGAGGCAGGTAATTCCAAACACTCCCGCTGCTTACGTACAATGTGTCGTTGTGGTTTCCGAAACGGAGTATAAAAGAGTGCCGACGATTGACCAATTGGCTCCGGCGACTGCTGCTGCTGATACCGATGAGCACATCGTCAGCCAGTCGGGCACAGCATTGAAGATGACGCGCGCCCAAATATTGGCGGGTGTTCAGCCACAAATCGCGCTGCAAAGCGGCGTGGTGCTTGGCCGGTGCAGTGCCGGCACGGGGGCGCCTGAGTCGCTGTGCGTAGGCAACAACCTCATCCTGGCTAATGGTACCCTATCCGCGACGGCCGTGCCATATCAAGTTGGTGCACTACCCGCGGGCACTGTACCGGCTACGGGGGATCTGGTGCCGCTCAGTCAAGGAGGCATCAATACTGCCGTTCCCTACAGCCAGTTCATGAGCGGCCTGCCTGAAGCCGCCAATGTCAATGGCTCGCAACTGTTGGTCATCCCGACAGGCTCGTCGGTTCCGGAGAAGTTGGCCGATTTCGCCGCCAGGGCCCTACCTCTGACCGGCGGAACAATGACTGGCACATTGACCCTCACCGCTGATCCGACGACTGCCTTACAGGCAGCGACGAAGGAATATGTGGACGCCCGTGTCATTCGGTCCGGAGACACATTGACGGGGCCGCTGATTCTTGCTGCCAGTCCAACCTCATCGCTGCAAGCGGCTACCAAGGGCTACACCGACACGCAAGTCGCAACGGCGTTGCCGCTGACTGGTGGCGCTCTGACAGGCGCTTTATCGCTGGCGGCTGATCCCACGTCATCGAGCCAGGCGGCTACAAAACACTACGTCGACACGTGGGTCGCGACGGCGCTTCCACTGTCCGGCGGAACACTGAGCGGGCCTTTGACACTGTCTGCCAATCCTGCCACGGCGTTGCAGGCGGCTCCCAAGCAGTACATCGATGCGCAGGTTGCTACGGCTCTACCCCTCAGCGGGGGAACGCTGACAGGCGCTTTGACACTGGCCGGTGCTCCCAGCAATTCACTCAACGCCGCCACCAAACAATACGTCGATTCAAGCCCGGGCAATTCGACCGGAGTCATCAACGTCAAATCACCGCCGTACAACGCTCAGCTCAATGGCGTCACGGATGATACGGCAGCGTTCATCGCGGCATATCAGGCAGCTCCGTCGGGATCGGCTATCTATGTTCCGAATGGGGTTACAGTGCTTCAGAATCCCAGTTCGTGGGGAGTCCCGCTCACCAAATGGGTCAAGTGGATAGTCGATGGGACCACGCTGTCGAATGGCACGTGTTTGGCGGATGCAATTCCGGGAGGCACCGGACCAGCAAGTTTGACGTTGCCAGGCGTGGTCGTGGGTAATAGTCAACAAAGCGCAGAGGTCTCGCAGGGTTCTTCCCAACCCACCGATTTTTCGGCATTCCGCACTGCTTACATAGTGAATCATGCTGGCGGACCCACGGGTGGCGTGGTATCGGCCAATTCCCGGGGCGATACTATAATTTATAACAGTCCCAACAACTACATTTGGGGTGGCCTCGACCGCCTGCTTTGGTGCGGCACACAGACCTCGGCAGCTGAGCCGGCACAGCACGTCGGTCGTTACGTCCAGACCATACGTCAATCGGTCGGGACGAATTCCAGCGGTGCTGCGTTGCCGCAACCACAGATGTGGGCAAGTTGCCTCGAGTATCGAGATACGACGGCCCAGCTCTCAAGCGTCACCAATGCAGGCATAACCTGCGAGATGGACTGGTTTGGCAACGGACCCGATGATGGCCATAATCGCCAGATCCAATCGCTGGTCGTAGGACAGAACAATCCGTCCGGCGCCCCGATGGAGATATCGACAGTCGTCGGGATTTATCTTTGCGCAGGCCAGACGGGCCATGCATATACTGTGCTCAGGGTAAATATTCCCTTCTCGACTTCCGCGCTGGACACGACCGCCGCCACGCAAATGTCAGGCGCCGCCGCAATACGCATGGCAGCGGGTCACATCATTGCATTTGAACCAACCGTCACCTACCGGCTGGGGTTTGACAGTTCAACCAACGTTCTCCGTTGGTATCAGGGCACACTCTCATATGTGGTCGGCAAGGGCATTTCCGTCGGTTTCCAAAATGTCTGTACCAGCAGCACAACGCTTCCAAACTACGACGCCGGTAATATTGTGTTCCTTGCCGGTTCCGGCAGCTACACGATTACCCTTCCTGCTGCGGCTACGGTCGCGGCCGGAACAGGCTTTACGTTTTCAGCCACTGGCAACGGTGTCGTTACCATAAGTCCCTCCGGCACGGATGCGATCGACAACGGTCCGATAACCCTTCGGCAAAACGATCGCTACCAAATAATCTCAGACGGCAGCTCGTCGTGGAGGGAAGTGTTCAGGACGAATTCTGTAAACCCCCGATTTACTGGCACCCCCGTACTGCCGTCCTACACCGTTGCCGGACTTCCCGCCGCGTCCACCGCGGGTGCCAAGGCGTTTGCATCCAACGGCCGCAAGCCAACGGAAGCGGCCGGTGCGGGTACGGGTGTGGAACTATTCTGCGACGGGGCTCACTGGATTTCCGTCTGTTCTGGATCTCAGGTCCTGGCCTGATCAAAAGTCGCGCGTCCCCCGACAACCGGAGCCATCATGCCCACGATTTCTCAGCTTCCGGCCACCTCGCAGGTGACGGCGGCCGACCAAATTCCAATCAGCCAAAGCGGCTCCGTATGCTCAGTCAATGTCGGGACGCTTTTGGCCGCTACCCAGCCCGCAATCATGATACCGACAGGCAATCTGTTCGGGCGCACGAGCCTGGGGCCTGGAGGGCCAGATCCAGTCGCCGTTGGGATGGGCTTGTCGCTGAACGCCGCCACCCTGGCTGCCACGGGCGCTGATCATGCGACCTTCGCTGTCGAAGGATCGATTACATTGGCCGATCAAGCGGTGGTAAACAGCACAGGCAGCCCCAGGCTGTTGCCGCTGCCGCTTCTCCGCGGCCTGTTCTCGGCAGGCACTAATATTGCGATCGACCAGAACGGAACGATCTCCGCGACTGCTACGGGTGGCACATCCAACGACAGCATTAGCACGCTTCCCACTGTCGGGACGATTTCCGCGGGCGACCTGGTGGCGATCAGCCAATCGGGAACCGACCACACGATCTCTTATGCCAACCTCATCGATGGCCAGACGATCGATGAGGTACAGGGAGCAGCTTCGGCCTCGGATACCGATACGTGCCTCGTCGGCCAAAACGGGAGTGTTATGGTCCGCCAGACATTTGCGGCCATATGGGCTTGGCTGACCGCGAAGCTCGCCGGCTATCAGATGCCCACCGTCGAGCTGGCAACCAACACAACGTTAAGTGCGGCGGCGCATAACGGGCGTCTGTTGATTTGCAGCCAGCCGATTACGGTGACCCCAGCACCCGCGGCGATGGGGAACGGCTTCTCCTGTACGCTAATCAACCTCAGTAGTGGCAATGTTACCCTGGGCAGCGGGATTACCGCCTCGTCGGGAAACGGCAGCCTGCCTGTTGGCCAGGCGGCCATCCTCACATGCGCAACATACTCCGGAGGAACGGTCGTTTATGCCTGGGCCAGCGGGGCAGGGGCCACTCTCAACCCTCCCGCGCAGGTCACCGGGGTCACAGTAGGTGCAGTAACATCAAGCAGCGTCGCGCTGTCGTGGTCTGCACTCTCGCCATCACCAACCAACTATACAGTACAATACCGTGTCAGCGGAACGACGGCGTGGTCGAACGTTCCGTCCGTCACCGCCCCAAACTGCACCGTCAGTGGGCTGCAATCGGCCACCGGCTATGATTTTGCCGTCTTTGCGGCAAATGGAGCCGGTGCAGGGAACCCCTCGGCGACGGTCACCGCGGCCACCGCGGGGACGTTGAGCCCCCCAGGCCAGGTAACAAACCTCATCGCCAGCAATCCAGCCACGAACGCCATGTCGCTGGCCTGGTCGGCACCGGCTTCAGGCGGAGCGGTCAGCAGCTATACCGTCCAGTACCGCGTATCCGGCACCACGTCCTGGTCACCGGCTGTCTCTGGCCTGACGGTAACATCCTTCACCGTGACCGGTCTGTCGCCAGCCACGAGCTACGATTTCGAGGTTCTGGCAGTGAACGCAGCTGGAACCGGTCCGTCATCGGCCACCGCCACGGCAAGCACAGTCGTAGCGGGCATTTCGGTGACATCGATCACTTGGAATATGGTCCCGTCAGGCAGCTATACGCATGGGAACGGCGCCATAGGGGTGAATGCGCAGATATCGCCAAGCAACGCACCTGTGCAATTCGGCTTCTCAACGTCACTGACAACCCCTCCGACCATTTGGACGGCCGGGGCATACGTCAACACCAATCTCTGGGGGGCATACGTGACTACGCCATCCGTTGCCGGTACGTATTACGCGTGGGCTGAAGGTACGAATGGCAGTTCACCGACCGTTTATCCCACAGCTTTTTCGGTTACCTGACTTCCGTCGCTCGACTCCCGAGGGTAGCGCTGTTCCTCGCGGCACTATCCCGGCCGATGCAACTCGGCGCGTTGGCGCGTAACAGTGCGTCGCCCTCGCTTGAAAACCGCCAGCGGTGGACAGATTTCCGCAACCGCCTGCTCCGGCGTCCTGGCGTCTAACACCACGATGTCGCCAGGATTGCCCGGGCGGATTCCGTAATCCTTCAGATTCAACAACCGGGCAGACCGCTCTGTCAGCATCGCGAAGCACTCGCGCAATCGTTGAGGATGGCTGATCTGGCACACATTGGCCTGCAAATTCGCCATTCGCAGCAAGGAGCAATCGCCGAGTGGCGTGAAAGGGTTCAGCACATTGTTGGTTGAGATGGAACAATTCACGCCATGCTCCGCCAACACGTTCACATCGGCGACACCACGTCGAACAGCATGATCCTGATCGCGCCCCATCATAAAGAGATCGGTAGCCGGCAATACGGTTACTGCGACGCCGGCATCTGCGATCCGCTGCGCCAGCGCTGCCAACTGACTCGGCGGCAGCAGAGCGTACTTGCAACCGTGCCCGATCGCTACCCTGCCGCCAAGCCCGTATTCTTCGGTCAATGCGCAAACAAGGTGGATGTCCATTTCGCCCGGTGAGTTACCGGAATCGAGATGCATGTCGATATCCACATCGAACTGCCGGGCCAAGGCGAAAATCCGCCTGATCTGTCCCGCATGGTCGGGATCGTAGTTTGGCGCAGCACCAATGACCTTTGCCCCGCGCTGCAGAGCCTCGACCAGAAGCCGGTCTGCTCGCGGATTATTGGTAAGTCCTTCCTGGGGAAAAACACACAGCTCGATATCAATCGCCCAGGCATAATTGTGGCGGAGCGCTTCGATCGCGTCAAAGCTCCGCATCTCTACCCCGCCATCCAGCTCCAGGTGGGTGCGCATCCGTGTGGTGCCGTGCTTGAGACACTTTTCCAGGGTGCGTGACGCGCGCTCATACACGTCTCCAACCGTGAAGCTGGACTTTACCGCTAGGACGCGGGGCACCGCATTCGCCTGACGCCCTTCTTCAGGCGCGCACCTATCGATAATGCATGATTTGTCGAGATGGATGTGCGTTTCGACAAATCCCGGGCAGACGAGACACCCCGCGGCATCGAAGATCTCTGCTTCCGCTGCCAGGTTGGGCTCGACTATGACGATGCGTCCATCGGTCACCCCAATATCGACAAGCGGCCCTTCCGGATCGCTGGACAGTCGGGCATTGCGGACAATCAGATCCATATCGGCTCTCCATTTCCCCAGCCGTCCACTGGCTCAATGCCTATTTGTCCCGAATTCTGTCATCCGATTGGGGGCTTTTGCTTGTGCCACTCCGTTGCCTGCTCATAGGCCGCGGCGACACGTAGCAGCATCGCCTCATCAAAATACCGGCCGACGAACTGCACGGACAGCGGTAGCCCCTTCCTGGTCAGACCGGACATCATTGCCAGCGCCGGATGGCCTGTCACGTTGAACGGCGTGCGCGCCTGCCGCGAATAGGTTCGCTGCGTTTCCTCGGCATCCTCAATTCGGCTGGCTGGATCCATCGAACTGGCACACAGAAGCACATCGACATCACGCAATGCGTCCTCGACAGCCGCGATCATCTGCAGCCGGCGCCGCTGCGCACCGACATAGTCGCCTGAACTCATGAAGGCTCCGGGCATTAGCCGCCGGCGGGCAAGCTGCCCATAATCTCCGGGTCGGTCGCGCAGCCATCGCGCATGGATGGACCAAGCCTCGCTGCACAAGACTACGCGATTGACGGCCCCGAATTCGTTCAGAGACGGCAGCGTGACATTCCGTACATCCGCGCCTTCCGCCCGTAGCACCCGCGCCACTTCCTCCAGCGCGGTTGCGACCTCCATGTCCGCCAGCATATCCGCTTCATGAAAATGCCGAACGAATCCGATCCGTAGGCCCCGCACCCTTCGCTCGAGCATGTGTCCCAACGGTCGTGCTGAATTTGCGCTGGCTGTGCTCCCCGGATCACTTGGGTCGTATCCCGCCATCGCATCGAGCATCAGAGCGGCATCGGCCACGGAGCGGGTTAAGGGGCCCACATGATCGAGCGTGAAGGACAATGGGAACACGCCACGCCTCGATACCAGGCCATAGGTCGGCTTCAGCCCGACAACGCCGCAGGCGCTGGCAGGGTTACGCACCGACCCGCCAGTATCCGTCCCCAACGCACCAGGGAACAGACCGGCACACACGCCGGCACCAGAGCCGGATGAAGACCCGCCTGGATGATGCTCGGGGTTCCACGGGTTACGTGCTGGCGGAAACGGCAAATCGAAGCTCGGGCCACCAATAGCAAATTCGTGCGTGGCCAGCTTGCCGATGACGATCGCGCCTTCCTGACGCAACCGCCCGACCACCACCGCGTCCTGCTTCGCCACGTTGCCCAGCAGAATTTTCGAATGGCACGTCGTCGGCAGTCCGGCGACATCAACGATGTCTTTCACGCCGATCGGCACACCATGCAGCGGACCGCGTTTCCGGCCGGCACTGATTTCCTTCTCCGCGAAACGTGCGGCATCCATCGCAGCTTCTGCGTCGAGCCGGATAAAGGCATGAAGTCGGGGATCGAGTTGCTCGATCCGCGCCAGCAGCCCAGACAGCAGTTCCACCGGCGAAAGCCCACGCGTGGTGAACGCCTGCGACGTTTCGGCGATGCCCAGCCAGTGCAGCGCGGTCATAGCCCAGTCCCGGCACGCATCGGCGGCCACGGCTCCACGGCCGGATCTTCTGGTACCCGAATCGCCCCGGCATTGTTCAGTGCCTGCGCTGCTGCCGCGGCCACATCTTCCGGGAACTCCGTCAGCGCCCTCTCCAGGCCGGCCGCGCGGGCCAGCGCTACGACAAGCTCTTGGTCCATGCTTACCTCTTTCGCTGCAGAGCAATCATGCGACTCTCAGGCCGGCGGCGAAAGGGGCGTGGGCGACCCGCGTTGGTCAGGCGATGGCGCGTACGAATGTGTTGCGCAGCGTGCCAAGACCAGTGATCTCCACCTCCACCACGTCGCCGTGCTTTAAATCGGGCGATGTCCCGTCCGTTCCCATCCAGATGACATCGCCTGGGTACAGCGTCAGGTAGCGCGTCATCGCCTCGATATAGGTGGGGATGTCGAAGATCATGTCGTTGGTTTTGAAGCGCAGGTTCTCCGTGCCGTTCAGCCGCACGATGGTGGTCATCGCATCCAGATTGGCGTCGGTGTCGATCCATGGTCCCATCGGCTTGAACGTGTCTGCGTTCTTGCCGCGCCAGAAGGTGCGATCGCTGCGTTGCCAGGTCCGCTCACTCACGTCGTTGCCGATGGTGTAGCCGAATACGCAAGACATTGCGTCGGCCTTCGACAGGTGCTTCACCTGCTTGCCGATCACCACGACGAGCTCGCCCTCGTAATTCACCTTCTCGGTCGCATCGCCCGGAATCACCACATTCTGTTCATGCGCGATCAGCGCATTGTTAGCGCGGTAGCCGATGTCCGGCTTCTCGGGAAATACCGGCTGTACGCCGCGCTTCGCCGCCATCTCGCGGATGTGCGTCGCATAATTGATTCCTGCGCAATAGAAAGTGCGCGGAATCAACGGCAATTCAAGCGTAACATCGCTTAACCGATATCGATTGCCGGTCGGCGCGTGCGCGCCCCAGGGCTCACCACTGATCTCGGTCACGGTTTCGCCGTCCAATGAGCCATAGGCCGTGCGGCCGGCGGCGGAAAATCTGATCCAGCGCATCGTTCAGTTCGCCTCCATCAGGGCCAGTTCCCGCACGGGTCGCAGGAAGGCCGGGTCGAAAACCTTGGTTGCCATCACCTGGCAACGCCGTATCAACCTGATCTCGTCCGGACCGTAATCGGCGATTGCCCGATGGATCGTTCCCAAATGGTCCCAGATCAGCAGATCGTTCTCCGTCCACGCATGGGTCCAACGAAATCGCGGCTGGAGCTGGAAATCGAACAGATATTGCAGCATTGCGTCGCTTTCGCGCTGCGGCAGCTCGTTGATGCGCGTGGCGTAGCCGGGATTGGCATATAGCACTTTGCGTCCCGTGATCGGATGCGTCAGAAATATCGGATGCACAACCGCTGGACGCAGCCGGCGTTGCTCCTCGGTCAGCGCGGGACGCGTGCTGCCATGATTCTGGCGCATGTTCTCCCAGAATTTCTCGAAGTCGTGTGTCGCCTTCATGCCATCCAGCCGCGTTTTGATCTCCTCCGGCAGAGCGTCATAGACCGCGTGCATGTTCGCGAATTCGGTGCCACCCAGGGGCTTGCCATCGCGGTGTGGGATCCGGATGCCGTACAGCACATTCACAAATCCCATCACATCTCGATAGGACATGTCGGTATGCCAGTCCTGGCCCGCATCCGGACTGCCGATGTACCTTCCGTCCTGCTTGGCATTGGATAGGATGCCGACATTCGGATGCGCAATCTTGTCCGGGTCCGGGCGGCGGCTGATCGAACCTTGGATTTCGCCAAACAGCTCCGAAAACCGCTGCACGTCGCCAACGTTTAGCTGCTGCTCCGGAAAGCACAGCACCCCGTAACGGCCGAGCGCCCACAATATCCGCGTAAACACTGACTGAGGCAGCTCTTGGCTCAGGTCTACGCCGCGAACGGCTGCCCCAAGCACCGCGCCAGTCGGTTCGATCATCAGCATTGCGCTTCCTCCTGATGGCGTCCCGCGATGCTATGTCCGGACATCCGGGCCGTCTATGGGCACCGGCAGCAGGGCGAGCCAAAGCCTGGCCAAACGCAGAATCATCAACCGCGCTTCACAAACGGTCGCACAGCGTCCAGCAAGCGCGCCGTGGGCGCAAGACGCGGGCCGTCACCGTCGTCGACCGGCGACACGATGCTTACGTTCCAGTTGGGCAGCGTATTCAGTGATGCCTGTGCCACAGGGTGCGCCAGCAACGGTGCATTCAGCGAAGGCCCCACGATAACGGGCGTGCCGCGCCCGATTGCCTCGGCCGCAACTGAGAGAGCCAGGTTATCGGCAATGCCGTGTGCCAGCTTGTTCAGCGAGTTGAAGCTGCACGGCGCGAACAGTACCACCCCTCGTGGCGGCCGTGGCCGAATGGCAAGGTCGAAATAGGATTCCACCACCTGCGCACCGGTCACGTCCGCCAATTCCCGCGGCGCGATCACGCGCGATGCATTCGGTGTGGGGATGGCAATGACTCTGCCGAAGCCTAGGTCCAGCAGTCCGCGCAGCAACTCGGGACCGCGAGCGGCTGTCGTCGTGCCGCTGAGGATCAGGTAAGCAACGTCGAAGACCTCTGCCACGCCGCCCATTCCGCGTCTCCCTCATTTGCGGTTGCCGCCGGACCGGGACCATACTGCCTGGAACGGCGAGGAGCGAAGGGAACGCACATGAACAGCACGCCGCAACTGCGCCCGTTGGGAGAGACGCTGGGCACCGAGGCTGTTGGCATCGACCTCGCCCAGCCGCTGGACGACCAGACGTTCGCCTGGATCGCAAGTGCCTTCGCGGAACATCCGGTGCTGGTTTTCCGCAACCAGAACCTTGGCGCCGCCAAATTGGCCGCGTTCGGGCGCCGCTTCGGCACCCCCCGCAAGCATGCGCTGATCAAATATCGTCACGCCGAGCACCCGGATGTTTCCTGGCTGACGAACGTGGACGAGGAGGGGAAGGTCGATTGGTACGGCGTTAAACGTGCCACCGATTGGCATAGCGATTCGACGTATGAGGACGAATTGCCAATCCTCGCAATGCTGCACGCGAAGGAGGTGCCGCCAGACAGGGGCGGCACAATGTTCGCCGACATGCGCGCTGCCTACGACGCACTGCCTGGCGAAAGAAAATCACAACTTGCCGGCTTGACCGGCTTACATGGCCGCCACACCGGTCCGGCCGGCGAGAAATTGTACGGCGGTGAGAAAGGCGCGACCGAGAAGCAATACACCGAAGTGCCCTGGCCCGCCGTTGCGCGTCACCCAGTCACCGGCCGTCCCATTCTGTTCGTCAACCCAATGCATACGCACGGTTTCGTCGGTTTGTCGCGCGAGCAAGCGTGGCCGCTGATTGAGGAACTGGCCGCGCATGCCACCCAGGATCGGTTCATCTATTACCACCACTGGCGGGTGGGCGACGTGCTCATGTGGGACGAGCGCGCCACCATGCACCGCGGTGCCGGCGACTCCCGCCCCGAGGAACGGCGCGTCATGCTACGGACGATCGTGTATCCAGATTGAGAGACAGCGACGCCCGTTCGTGGGCCTGGTCCGCGTCACCGGCAACTCGACAAGGGGAGGGGGGCTTTTGCCCTTGTCCCTAAGCGTAATCCTCCGCCGCGGTTAGGTCCCGATCGCGATCGGAGGCGACGCGGTTCAGATACAGCGATAGTACCCAGGCTACCGCGATATTCACCACCAGCGATGCCACAGCCACATAGCACGGGAACCCGACGCCGAAGATTTTCAAAGGATACACCGGCGTGAAACCGTTGCTGGCCACCATCCAGGTGCCCAGGCCGAACCCGGCGATCCAGCCCAGCAAAAGCGCCCAGCCGTTGAAGAAGCGGGTGTAGAGCCCCAGCACCACGGCCGGTGCCGTCTGGATGATCCATACGCCGCCAAGCAATTGCAGCCACAATGCATATTGCAGGGGCAGCGCGAAAATGAACACCAACGCACCCGCCTTTATCACCAGCGATACGATCTTCGCCGTCTGGCTTTCTTGCGCATCCGTGCATCCGGGATGCAGGAACTCACGATAAATGTTCCGGGTGAATGTGTTGGCCGTGGCAATCGACATGATCGCCGCCGGCACCAGCGCGCCGATCGCGATCGCAGCAAACGCCACACCAACGAACCAGTTCGGAAACAGCGCCAGGAACAGCGCCGGCACTGCGAAGTTCGCCTTGTAGTTGGCAAAGCCGCTTGCGAACTCCGGCATCTTTTGCACGCCGATCGCGATCGCCATGAAGCCCACCAAGGCTAACAGTCCCAGCATCAGCGAATATGCCGGCAGCATTGCCGCGTTGCGCCGCACCACGCGCGCACTGGATGAACTCAGGATGCCGGTGATTGAGTGCGGGTACAGGAACAGGGCAAAGGCCGAGCCCAACGCCAACGTCGCATAGGCACTGAACGAGCCGTAGGTTCCAGCCGGCGGGTGTGCCAGCAACAGCTTCGGTGCCGGGATCGCGGCGAATACCTTGTCATACCCACCGAGGTGCATCGGTACCGCGATGATGGCGGCAAACACCGTGATATAGATCAGCAGGTCCTTCACGACCGCGATCATTGCCGGTGCGCGGAGGCCCGAGGTGTAGGTGAACGCCGCCAGGATAACGAAAGCGATGATCAGCGGCAGGTCGCCCGAAAGCCCGGACGTTTCCACGCCCATCGCGCCAATGACCACCTGGATGCCCACAAGCTGCAGCGCGATGTACGGCATGGTAGCGAGAATGCCCGTCAAGGCTATGGCCAGGGCGAGCCAACGGTTGCCGTAACGGCCACGCACGAAATCCGCTGACGTGACGTAGCCATGCTTGTGCGCCACAGACCACAACCGCGGAAACACGATATAGAGGAACGGGTAGATCATCACCGTGTAGGGCACGGCGAAAAACCCAAGCGCACCGGCACCGAACATCAGTGCCGGAACGGCGATGAAGGTGTAGGCAGTGTAAAGATCGCCGCCAATCAGGAACCAGGTCACGAACGTGCCGAAGCGGCGTCCGCCCAGGCCCCACTCATGCAGCAGATCAAGGTCGCCCTTTCGCCAGCGGGCGGCAATGAAGCCCAGCCAGGTGATGAAAACAAACAGTAGGACAAAGACGATCAGCGCGGTCCAGTTCATCGGATCAGCGCTCCACCAGGTAGACGAAACCAATGATCGCGGCGCCGACGATGACCCAGAGGAGCTGATACCAATAGAAGAACGGAATCCCCACCCACATGGGCTCAACGGTATCGTAGCTTGAGACCCACAACATGGCGATGAATGGCAAGATGAGCAGCAGCCGTGCCCAGACCACGACCCGCACGGGCCGGTGCTCGTTACTGTTCCCGGACATGGTTCCCTCGGTTAAGAAAAGCGAGGCCTGATTATCTCAGAAATGTTACAAAGTAAATGGTGTCCACGAATCTCATCGATCTCTCCCCCGAGGCGGGAGAGATAAAGCGTGCGGCCTCGCGGGAATGGCGCCTACGTCCCCTCTTGCCGCCAGGCACCCACCATAAGGCCCAGCATCAGCGGTAATGCGATCCACGACGGCATCAGCGCCAGCGCTGCGATGCCCGTTACCAGATGATCGTGACGCCGTTCCAGCCCGACCCACGAACTGCCCGAGGCACCGCGATCCGGCTCGGTGCGACGGAGTTCCGGCACGTCGGGATCGGCTGCGGTGCCCAACCAATGCACGCCGCCGCCAGATGTTCTAGCCAGCTTGCCCACCAACGAAGCGGTTGCCCGAAGATCGGCGATCTCCAACGGATTCGCGGCTCCCGCTGCCGCATAAGCCGTATGTTCCCCATCAGTCGCCTGCCACACGCCTGGCGTCGTTGCCTCCGCGCTGGCAGTCGCTCGACCGGGAGCGGCTGCAACCAGCTTCAGCGTCCGCGTTTTGCCGTCGGGATCGGTCACCGTCACCTCCCCCGGCGGCATCGGATCGGTGGAGCGTTGCTCGATCGTCAACCGCCCATTCGCCACTTGCGCGGTCAACGCGTTTTCCTCGAGCGCCGGCTCCTTCATCAGCCAGTGCGCGACGCGCCGCAGCAATTCCGCCTGTGGGCCGCCCCCGTCGTGGCCGCGTGACCACAGCCAGATCTGGTCCGAAAGCAGCATTGCTGCCCGGCCCTTCCCAACCCTGTTCAGGACCAGCAATGGTGCGCCATCCGGAGTTCGCATCAGCACCTCGCCGTTGACATCCGTCGGGCTGATGTGCCGGTACCATGGCCCCCAGGTCGGCGGCGCGCTCGGATTGCCAGGCGGATTCTCTCCCGCAAGCCCCTCGGTCACCGGATGGCGCTCGCCCAGTTCTGTGACGCGGGGGCGGAACTGCCCGTCCACCGCCGCGTCGAAGGGCGCCGGCGCTGCGGGCAGCACGGAACCCAGCGGCGTAGCGGCCAGACTTGCCGGCCCGGAAAACTCTGGCCCTACCGACATCAGCAGGGCGCCGCCGTCCCGCACCCGATCAGCGATATTGGCAAGATAGGGCAGGGGCAGAAGGCCTCGATTTTGAAACCGGTCGAGAATGATCAGGTCGAATTCGCCAATCTTGTCCAGGAACAGCTCACGGACCGGAAACGCGATCAGCGCGAGCTCGTTCAGCGGCGTCAGATCGTCCTTTTCCGGTGGCCGTAGAATCGTAAAATGCACCAGATCCACCGACGGATCGGATTTTAACAGCCGCCGCCAGGCCCGTTCACCGGGATTGGGTTCTCCAGAGATCAGCAGCACGCGCAACCGGTCGCGGACGCCATTGATTTCGACCACAGCGCGATTGTTCAGCGTAGAGACTTCTCCAGGCAGCTTATCAGCGGACAGTTCCAGAACGGTGGGGCCCGCGCGGGTGATTGGCACCTCGATCGATTGCTCTACGCCGACGGGTACGTTCTCAACGCGCGGCGGGTCGCCGTCACGCCGAATCGTCAGATTGGCCGTGCCCGGATGCTTCACACCATAATCCTCAACGGCCACGCGCAACGTGACCGACTTGCCGACAACGCCGTAGCCGGGCGCCTCGATCACGTGCAGGCTGCGATCCGTCTCTTCGCCCTTGGCGGGGATCAGCACATTCAGCGGCGCGCCGCCCGGGGATGTCGCGGGCACGTCGTGGATTTCGCCATCGGTGATCGCGATTGTGCCTGCCAGGCGCGAGCGTGGGATATCCGCCAGCGCCTGGTCGATCGCGCTGAACAAGCGGGTGCCGGCGTCGCCATGCTCGGGAACGGTGATGGTGCGTAACTCGAGATCCGGGAATTTCCCTGCCTGTGCTGCGATGGCAGCACGTGCGTTCTCCGCCAGGGCGGCGCGGTCGCCAACCTGCATAGACGCGGACTGATCCACCACAAGCAAGCCGACGTCCGGCAAGGTCTCGTGCGTTTCCTGCACCAGGCGCGGGCCGGCGAGCCACAAGAGTAATACAGCGAAGGCAGCAAACCGCAGGATCGCGCCGCGGGCGCGCCGGAATGCTGCAAGTCCGACGATAATCGCGGCAACACCGCCGATCAGGGCGAGGGCCCATATCGGGATCAGTGGGTCGAAGCGCAGCGCGGCGATGGCTTGCTCAGGATGCATGCGATCTCCTTCGCCGGTGTGCGCTCGTCAGCGACGGACCGTTGCTGAACCAAGTACCCTTTGTCATGTCGGTCCAGGCCGCATCACTGCCCCAGTCGTTGCAGTATGGCGGGCACGTGCACCTGGTCGCCCTTGTAGTTCCCGGTCAGCGCATACATTACCAGGTTCACGCCGAACCGGTACGCTAACGTTCGCTGCCGTGCCCCGCCGGGAATGACCGCGTAGGGATTGCGTCCCTCCGAATCGACAGCCCAGGCCGCCGCCCAGTCATTGCCGCCAATGATAACGGGGCTGACACTGTCATTCGTGCGGTCCTGGTCTCGCTGGACCCACACGGTGTCGCCGGTATAACGCCCGGGAAAGTCCTGCAACAGATAGAACGCCCGCGCCAGCACGTGGTCAGTTGTCAAAGGTGCCAACGGTGGAATGACCAACCCCTTTCCCACACGGCGCAAAGCTGCCGCAGTGCCGGGTGCAAAGCCCTCCCCGGAGCCGGAATCGCGCGTGTCGATCAGGATGATTCCGCCCTGACTCATATAGTCGTTCAGCGCTGCCGCAGCTTCTGGCGACAACGGTTGCGCGTCCGCCGTAATCGGCCAATAGAGTAGCGGATAGAAACTCAGGTCGGTCTTGCCGGGCACCACAGCGTCTGGTTCCACGAGCGTCGCCGCGGTACGACGGTTCACGTATTCCGATAGCCCCTCAAGCCCGGCCTTGGAGACGGCATCCACCTGTGTATCGTCGGTGACGATGTAACCCAGCCTCGTTGCGAGTGCCGGGAAGATGCCGGTCTCGAGCGGCTGCGCATGGGCTGCGCTCGCTCCGATTGCCGCTAACAGAACCAACGCCGCTCCTGCCGTGCGCAGGCCCAGCAGCCCGCGCAGCCCTAGTGCGATCAGCAAGTCGGCCGCCAGCAGCAACACCGCCAGCGCAAGCAAGGGTGGCCCCAGCGCTCGTTCCGGAACCGTCGTCGCCAATTGTTCGATCCGTGCGCCGGACACGCCAGGTGCTGCCTCTGGCGCCGGCGTGGCTGTACCCAGGTTCAACGCCCGGCGCCCATTCTCCGGACCATAAAGCCCGGGCGGATGATGCGGCGAAGCTGGCGTGTTATTGAAGGCGTCAGCCGCGAGTCCCGCAGCCGCCGGGGGCGGTGTGCCCACCAGGCCGAAACCGTCCAACGTCTCCGCTGGTGCCAGAACGGCATGACCTTCGGGCGTCGCCACGCCGGCCGACAGCGCGACCAGCCGGCGCAGCATGTCCACGTAAAGCCCGGAGAGCGGCAGGTTTGACCAATCGGCGTTGGCGGTGACGTGGAACAAGACGATGCGGCCAGCGCCTTTGGTCGCCTCAGTCACGAGCGGCGTGCCATCCGCCAAGGTCGCCCAGGTATGGGCCGAGAGGTCCACGCTCGGTTCGGCGAGGACCTGACGGGTCACCGTGACCTCCGCCGGCACCGCCAGCCCGGCGAACGGCGAGTTTGAGGGAAGCGGCGCCAACCCGGCCGGCTTGCTCCAGGACATCGCACCGCCAAGCTGCCGGTCACCCCCCAGCAATTTTACCGGCATCAGCGGATCGGTTTCTCCGATCGGTTGCTCGGCTGTGCGCGGCCCGGCAAATCGGATCAACAGACCGCCTTTCTCTACCCAGCGCGTCACTGCGTCACGGTCCGGCCCGGCAGGAAGAGGATCGTCTGCCAGCACCAATACCGAGAGATCGCGCTGCAGCAGCCTGGCAATCGGCGCCTCGCGCAGTTCGGTGTACGGTGCAAGCGCACGGCGCAGAAAGAACAACGGACCGGAGAATGGGATGTTCGCGTTGGCGTCGTTGCCGGCGACCAAACCGACCGGACGCCGGCGCCATCGCTCATCCAGCAGCACAGTCGATCCGGCAGAAGGCGGCCCCTCGACCACGAGCCGGGCCAATTGATTGCGCAGCTCTGGCGGCAGCAGGATCCCGGATGCGCCGGTTGTGGCCCCCGCTGGCAGGTCGATCGTAGTGCGCGCGAGCGTGCGCCCGTCACCAGTTTGCGCCA
>Ga0335074_10005927_pt1 | contig 16922 bp, 16 predicted proteins | sample Lox_Sample_23_FD_206715 | JGI IMG/M metagenome (GOLD analysis project Ga0335074, IMG submission 206715) | Soil microbial communities from Loxahatchee National Wildlife Refuge, Florida, United States - Lox_Sample_2.3 | ecosystem: Environmental > Terrestrial > Soil > Wetlands | place: USA...
AACCTTTCCATCCGCGCAGCCCGCGCGACGCCATCCGCGCCGGGATCGGCTTTGTCCCGGAAGACCGGCGCCGCCAGGGCATCGTGCCGGACTTCTCGGTACGTGAGAACCTGCTGCTCGCCCATCTGGGCCGCCATGTCGGTCTCGGCCTTGGCTACGGTGCGTGCACCGAGGCGGTGGGCAGGCTGCTCGAGCTCCTGGATCTGCCTCAGCATCGGGTGCTCGATGCCAATATGCTCACCTTCTCCGGCGGCATGCAGCAGAAGGCGATCCTCGCCCGCTGGCTGGTACTGAATCCGCAACTGTTGTTGCTGGATGAACCTACCCGAGGCGTGGATATCGGCACTCGCAGCAGCATCTACGCACTGCTGCGGCGGATCGCAGCCCAGGGTGTGGCCTGTGTCGTCGTCTCGTCGGATTTCGAGGAAGTGATCGGTCTCGCCGATCGCATTGTCGTCCTCAGCGACGGGACTGACGTGACCGATATCCCAAGCCGCCTGGTCGATATCGAAAAGCTTGCGATGTTCGCCGCACCGCGCAGCTCCGCCCAGCGCACACACACGGTGCTCGCGTCCCTGATGCGTGAGACGGGTGGGGTCGCATACTGGATCGCCATCGAGGGCGATCGGGTCTATTGCTTCGATCGTGTCGGCGAAGACGCGGCTGCCGAGCCGGGTTTCGCCGGCGGCGAATTTCCGCTGGTGGCAGAGACAGCGATCCCCTGCGCGCTGCGCGAGCAAACCGAAGGTCTTGTGCGCGACGGTGCACTGCATACGCTGCTCACACCGATCCACGGGCGCCGTGGCCACAGCCTTGGCCTTGTAGGCGTCACCCTGACGGAGCCGCCGCCCGGATTCCACGCCGCCGCCCTGCGTGGGCGCATCGCGGCAATGCTCTCCGTCGCCGCCGAGGCCGCATGAACCTTTTCACTACTGTCCTGCTTGTGCGGCAATGGCTTGGTTTTCCGCCATCAGGCCGTTCGCGACCCGAGACGGGTAGGGCGGAAAAGCGAAGCGCATTCCGGTATCAGGCCGGTCCCCCATGTTCCTGGCATGCCAGCGCGAGGATGCCGTGAGCGACAGGGGCTCAGGCAGAGGTTTGCCGCGGCATCTGCTTCGGCTGCTGGCCAGCCAGATCGAACTACGGATGATCCTGGTGATCATCGTGGTGATGGCATGCCTGTCGCTGATCTCGCCCTATTTCCTCACGGTCAGCAACCTGTTCAATGTGATGGACCAGTCGGTCGTCGTCGGGCTGATCGCTCTCGGCCAGACGCTGGTGATCCTGATTGGCGGGATCGACCTCTCGGTCGGTTCGCTGGTCGGGGTGACGGGGATCGTGTTTGGCCTCACCTCCCTGGGCGCCGGCCTGTACGTCGGCATCGCTGCCTGTGTGGCGGCAGGTGCGCTGGCCGGTCTGCTCAACGGCGTTGTTATTACTTATGGCGGTGTGGCCGCCTTCGTCGTCACTCTCGGAACCATGTCGATCGGCCGTAGTATGGCCTACGTCCTCAGCAACGCCAGCTCGATCACGGAGCTGCCACCGGGCATCGCCAATATTTCCGGCACCGTGGGCGGGCTGCCAGTGAACTTCACCTGCCTGATCGTGCTGTACGCACTCGGCTGGTGGTTCCTGACCTATGCCAAGGGCGGGCGCACGCTGTATGCGATCGGCTCGAACGTCGAGGCGGCGCGCGTCGCCGGGCTGTCGATCGCGCTGTGGAGCGTGCTTGCCTATGTCGCCTCGGGGGTAATGAGCGCGATCGCCGCGATCTTCCTGGCCTCACGCGTGTTGTCGATCGATCCGATTGGTGGTGCGGGCCTGGAGCTCGATTCGATCGCCGCCGTGGTGATCGGCGGCGCCAGCCTGTTCGGCGGCCGCGGCTCGATCATCGGCACGCTCGCCGGCGTGTTCATCATGGTTTTCATCCGCAACGGCTTGAACCTGCTGAACGTATCGCCTTATTGGCAAGGCACCGCCATCGGCTCGATCATCATCGCCGCTGTGCTGATCGAGCGGCTGCTGAGTCGGGCGCCGGGGCAACGTTGACTGCGACCGGCGCGGCCTCCGCAAGCGGCCGCCAGCCGGTGATGCGGTGGCCCAAGCCAGCCAGCGCCCCGGCAACGCCGCGCGGCATCAGGAACATGAAGCCGATCAGGATTAATCCGTAAATCGCGCCCGGCGCCGCCTTCGAGATATCGTTCGCAATGTTCGGTACCAGCTCGATGAACGCGCCGCCGAACAGCGCGCCGATGATCGAATCGACGCCGCCCACCACAAGCCCGACAAATATCGTGATGGACAGCAGGAAGTTGAAAGAATCAGGTGCAACGAACTGCACCGCGATCGTGCTCAGTGCCCCGGCGATGCCGGTGAACATCGCGCTGACCGCGAAAGTGCGCGTCTTCAGCGCGGCCAGATTGATGCCCATCGCCTCCGCCGCAACGGGATGATCGCGCACCGCCATCATCGCCCGGCCGGTCCGCCCACGCGCCAGATTCCACCCAAGCAGGAACACCACAGCGCCGATCGCCAAAGTGAACAGATAGATCCACTGGTCCGACGACAGCGGCAGCCCGAACGGTGTATCCGGCTTGTCGGTGGTCAGCCCCTGCACACCGCCGGTGAGCCCCTCCAGTGCGTTGACCTTAAGAATCTGCGGCACCGCGACGGCCAATGAGAACGTTGTCAACGCCAGATAAAGCCCGCCAAGCCGTAACGCCGGGAAGCCGATCAGGAACCCGACCAGGGCAGAGGCAACAGCGGCGGGCGGAATCGTCGCCCAATAGGGCCAGCCGTAGTTCGCCATCAGGATGGCGGACGTATAGGACCCGATTGCAAAGAAAGCGCCATGGCCCAGCGAGATCTGGCCGTTGATGCCGGTCAGTATCGTCAGTCCCAGCACCGCGCAGGCATAAGCAACAAGCATGGTGAGCTGGAACAGGTGATAGGGGCTGGCGACAAACGCCAAGCCTACCATCACCACCATCCCCACACTTATCACAGCCATCTGCCGTGCAGTGACACGACCGTCCTCGGTGGTTGGCGGGATCATGCTGTCGCGGTGCATTGCCTAGACCCTGGTCTGCACTGTGCGACCGAGCAGCCCGGCCGGTTTCACCAGCAGCACCGCGACGATAATGATCAGCGCCACGGTCAGCTTGAGCTCGGTGCCGACCACATACGCGCCAAACAGATTTTCGACCACGCCCACCGTGAAGCCGCCAATTACCGCACCCAGCGCATTGTCGATCCCGCCCAGCAGTGCTCCGGCAAAAGCATAGAGCAGGATGCCGCCCATCATGTTGGGGTCCAGGAACACGATCGGCGCCACCATGATCCCGGCTATCGCTCCAATCGCCGCCGCGAGGCCCCAGCCCAGCCCCAGCATCCGGTTCACCCGCACGCCGCAAAGCCGCGAGGAAACCGGGTTATACGCTGCCGCTCGCATCGCCAGCCCAAGCGTGGTGTGGCGGAAGAACAGATAGATTGCCACCAGCATCACGAGCGTCACAGCGGTCTCGCCGAGTTCGTGCGGCGAGACGAAGCCGCCGAGCACCGCGTTCGATCCGCCGAATGGCGAGGGAAATGGCTTGATGACATAGTCCCACACCCAGCCGTCGAACGCATTGATCAGCAGAAGCAGCCCAATGAATACGCCGACCGCAGAAAGCGGCGGTGCGTTCAGCATCGGGCGCATCAGGATTCGCTCGGTCAGCAGGCCCATGACGAACGACGCCGCGACCGCGATCGCAAAGGCTCCCCAATAAGGCAAGCCGGCATCAATCAGCGTCAGGCAGATGTACGTCGATAGCGTCGCCATTTCGCCCTGGGCGAAATTCAGGTGATGCGTCGACTGGTAGATCATCACCAGTGCCAGCGCGACCGCGGCATAGATGCTGCCGTTGGCAATGCCGGAGGTGATCTGATGCGCAAGCCCGATCATCATTCCATCTCTCCGGCTCTGCGAGAGAGAGCCTGCCCTTGGACTCCGACCCGGGGGTCGGTTCGCGCAGCGAACCGGGTGAGGGTGCTCGTCACTTCAATACCCAAGATACGACCGCCTCACTGACTCATCCCGGCGGATCTCCGCCGCGCCGCCCGCCATCACGATGTGCCCCGTCTCCAACAGATAAGCGTGGTCGGCGATATCCAGCGCCAGACTTGCGTTCTGCTCAACCACGAGAATGCTCACCCCCTCCTCGACGTTGATCCGCCGCAGGATGGCGAAGATGCCCTGCACGATCAGCGGCGCCAGTCCGAAGGACGGTTCGTCCAGCAGCAGTAGCCGTGGCTTCACCAGCAGGGCGCGAGCGATCGCCAGCATCTGCTGTTCGCCGCCGGAGAGCGTCCCGGCCTGCTGGCGCAATCGCTGTCGCAGCACCGGGAAATAGCCGAAGATACGCTCGACATCGGCCGCCACAGCCGCACGATCCTTGCGGGTGTAGGCACCAAGCCGAAGATTCTCCTCCACCGTCAATTCAAGGAACGTCCCGCGCCCATCCGGCACATGTCCGACGCCGCGGCGCACGATCTCCTCCGCGGCCAGGCGGTCGATGCGATCCGTCCCAAGCCGTATCTCGCCCTGCGCTCGGATCAGCCCGCAAACCGCGCGCAATGTGGTGGTCTTGCCCGCCCCGTTGGCGCCCAGCAGCGCCGTCACGCCGCCCTGCTCGACGGCAAAGTCGATGCCGTGCAGCACCTTCGTCTGGCCATAGCCCGCGTGCAGGCCACGGGCCTCAAGCAAAGCGGGCATGCTGCGCTTCCTCCTCGGTCTCGCCGAGATAGGCGCGGATCACCTCGGGTTCATTGCGCACCTCCTCGGGCGTCCCGTCGGCAATCTTGCGGCCGAATTCAAGCGCGACGACTTTCTCCGAGACACGCATCACCAGGCTCATGTGATGCTCAACCAGCAGGATGGTCAGATTGAACGGGGCGCGGATGCGTTGCAGCAGCACCGCCAGCTCGTCCACCTCGGCGTGATTAAGGCCGCCAGCAGGCTCATCCAGCAGTAGCAGCTTCGGTTTGCCGATCAACGCTCGCGCAAGCTCGACGCGTTTCTGCGTGGGGAACGGCAGGCTGCCGGCCTCGATATCCGCGACCGTTTCCAAATCAAGCAGATGCAACAACTCGTGCAGTCTCGCCCGCGCCCAGGTTTCCTCATGCCGCACAATCGGTAGGCGCAGCGCATTCGCGGTTAAGCCGGAGCGTCCCAGATGATGCGCGCCGACCAGCACGTTCTCCTGCACGCTGAGCCGGCGAAACAGCGCCACGTTCTGGAATGTGCGGCCGATGCCCAGCGCGGCCATGCGATGGCGTGGAAGGCCGGTGAGCGACCGACCCTGGAACAGGATATCGCCCGCGCTATGGCGGTAGATGCCGCTGATACAGTTGAACAGCGTCGTCTTCCCCGATCCATTGGGGCCGATCAGGCCGCAGATCTGGCCGCGCTCGACATCGAGCGAGACACCACCAAGGGCAACCACACCACCGAAACGCATGACCACGTCGCGGACGCAAAGCAGGGGGCCGTCGGAGGGCGCCGTCATGCAGCGTCCTGGTTGGCCGGCGATGCGCCGCGTCTGCTTCCCATCCGTCGCCCTCGCCCTGTCCGGCGCGGTGGTCTGCCCCTGGCCCGTCGGGCGGACGGAGCAAGCCGGCGCGCTCTTTTTGCTGGCCGCGAGCGTGGCGAAGCACCTTAGGCAAGTCAACCGCTATGGGAAGTCGCCGCCGACGCGCCTATGTTGCGGATCATGAGCGATCCTGTCCGCAAGAAGATGACCGCTGACGAATTCATCGCCTGGGCGATGACCCGCCCAGAAGGCGAGCATTATGAACTGGTCGGGGGGGAGGTCGTGGCAATGGCCCCCGAGCGGTCTGCGCACGGGCTGATCAAGGCGCATATCGTGCATCGCCTGAGTGGCGCGATCGAAGCCGTCGGCCTGCCATGCGATGTCTATACCAGCGAAATGAGCGTCCGGATCGACGACGCGACGGCCTATGAGCCCGACGTGCTCGTGCGCTGCGGCAAGCGGCTCGATCCCGACGCCGTCGAGGTCACGGACCCGGTGATCGTGGTAGAGGTACGCTCGCCCTCGACCGCCGGTCGCGATGCTGGTGCCAAGCTGGACGATTATTTTCGCCTCCCCTCCGTCATGCATTACCTGATCGTCAAACCCAACAACCGCACGACTATCCATCATCGGCGAGAGACGGAGGGGATGATCAGCACGCGCATCATCCGCGACGGCCCGGTTCGTCTCGATCCGCCGGGAATTGAGCTGTCCGATCCATTCCCCCCTGACCGCTGAGCTCAGCACGAAGGCCGTATGCTGGCATCGCGATGCCCGCCCCACGCCGCAGGCGCGCCAGCCGCTTGAGCTGCCTGTTCGCTGGTCAGCGCAGGATTCCACCTTGCGGCGATGAAGCGACGGCCGGTGACCTTGTTCGAGGACTCCGACGCCAGCCACACGATGGGCGCTGCCATGATGTCGGGCGGAAGCAATCCCTTCCCCACGCCGACAGGATCAGCCATGCGAGTTGCAGGTCGCTCCGCCCGGCACCAGCACGTTCGCCGTTACACCAGTATGACGCAGGGACTCCGCCAAGGCAGCGACAAACGCCTCCGACGACGCTTTGGTCATCCCGTACGCGGCGCGAGCCGGATCCAGCATCGTGTCCAGGCTGGTGCTGATGATGACGATCCTTCCCCACCCGCGCTTGATCATTCCCGGAGCAACCAACTGCGTCAGCCGCATCGGAGCGAAGGTGTTGATCTCGAACAGTCGTCGGATTTGGTTCAACTCGAGGTCGAGCGGCCGTTGCACCGGCGGATTGGGCACGCCGGCATTGTTGACGAGAATGTCAACGCCTCCAAACTCCTTCTCAGCCGCCTCGATAATCCCGGGAAGGCTGCGTTCGTCGGCAAGATCGGCAGTTGCGATCGCCGAGCGCTCGGCCGCATGGCTTGTACGTTGCGTGTCCTGCAGCGATGCTTTGTCCGTGGAAGTCAAAAAAACGCGATGGCCCGCTCGCAGCAGCGCAAGAGCCATAATGCGCCCGAGCCCGCGCCCGGCTCCAGTCACCAACGCAACACGTTCAGCCATCTCGCGCGTCCTTAGCTTCTTCAGATCCTGTCGTCCTGCCTCAGGCGGTTTCCGAGGCATCAAGCTGATCTATGCGGCGATAGAACCTGTTCAACCTGACGGTGGCGGAAGGAGGCAGTCGTTTCTTCATTCCATCTCGGGCGAGGTGCGCCGTTCGCCTTCTACGACCAAGGCAAAGAATAAGAAGAAGGCTTAACCACAGAGGCGCAGAGCCTGGCTTCTCGTCTATGTGTCTCTGTGGTTGAGCTTTCCTTTCTTCCGTTGAGCTTTCCTTTCTTCCGCTGCGAAAATTGGCTTTCTTTGGCGTGTTGACTGTAAGCAATCAACCGTACCGTCTCGTTGCATGCCGCTCGAGCCACGCCATAGCCGAATCCGGTTCAGCATCGGTGGTGCGCAGATAAGGCTTGATGTCCAACAACGGCGTGCCGTCCACGCAATCGAGGTAGCGCACGTTCAGCGTATCCAGTGCCTCCAACCCCTCGAACCGCACTACCGAAAGCCCGATCGGGTTCGGTCGAGCTGGCGAACGGGTCGCGAACACCCCCCGTTCGTCGCCGTCGAACGGTGGCACGAAGGTTAGCTTCGGTTCGCGAACCTGATCCAGCCAGTAAAGCAAAATCAGATGCGAGAATCCCTCCAGGCTCTTCAGACCAGGCACGAACTGCGCGAACACCCGCGCTCGGCACAGCGGCGGCGGATCGGGCTGCCGGCCATTGCGCGGACACTCGTCCAAGCCGCGCCACGGCGTGGTCAGCACGCCGATCGGCCGCACCGTCCACGTCGCGTCCGTCAAAGAACGTTCACCGGCACCTGCAGATAGCGCACTCCGTTCTCGGCCGGCGGCGGCAACTCTCCGGCGCGGATGTTCACCTGCACCGAGGGGATGATCAGCACCGGCATCGACAGCGTCTTGTCCCGCGCGGTGCGCAGGGCGACGAACTCTGCCTCGGTGACGCCGTCGTGGACGTGGATGTTGTGCGCCCGCTGTTCGGCCACCGTGGTCTCCCAGGCTGGCTGTCGTCCACCGGGACAGTAGTCGTGGCAGATGAACATCCGCGTCTCCGGCGGCAACGCCAGAATCCGGCGCAGCGAGCGGTACAACGTTGCCGCGTCACCGCCCGGGAAGTCGCAGCGCGCGGTGCCGGAATCCGGCATGAAAAACGTATCGCCGATGAAGACCGTGTCGCCGATCACATAGCTGACGCAAGCTGGCGTGTGACCGGGCGTGTGCAGAACGCGCCCCCCTATGGTGCCGAGCGTGAATGTCTCGTCGTCAGCGAACAGGTGGTCGAACTGGCTGCCATCCGCCTGGAAATCGCGCTCGAAGGTGAACACGTCCTTGAATGCTTTCTGCACCAGCGGCAAGCAGTTGCCGATGCCGCTCTGTCCCCCGACCGCCCGCTTCACATAGGCGATGCCGGACAGGTGGTCGGCGTGCACATGCGTCTCCAGCACCCATTCAACCACCACCTTGCGCTCACGGACGCGGGCAATGACCGCGTCGGCCGAACGCGTGGAGGTGCGTCCGGCCTTCGGATCGTAATCGAGCACCGGATCGATCACCGCCGCGTGCTGCGTTGCCGGATCGATGACGAGGTAAGTGACCGTGCCGGTGTCGCGATCGTGGAAGCCTTCGACCTCCGGCCTTGGTTCGAAGACAGCCATACCAAGCCTCCTGCATTCCGGGGAAAAGCATACTCCAACTCGGGCAGCGGGCGCCATGAACATTGCGGCGAGCCGTCATCACCGCTTCACCGGAGCGTCACTGGACCGGCGCATGCCGCCTGCTACCGGTCCTCACGCGACAGAGAGGGCGCCGCGATGGCCATGGAAACGCATCAGTTCGGTCCGAACCGGCAGATCACCGCCTATTTCCTCACCCAGGTCGGCAGCGTCTCGAAAACCACCACCACGGCCACGCCCGATCAGGACGAGCAGGCGGTTGCGGTCGGCCGCATCTATGCCGATTTCGTCCGCAAGGCGACATTCAGCCTGCACATCGCGATCTACGACTTCCGCCTGACCGGCGATGCCGGCAAGGAGTTCGTGGAAGCGCTGAACGAGCGGGCGAAGGCCGGCGTCGATGTGCGCGTCGCTTACAACCACTCCAGGAAGGACCGCACCCCCGAGGTGTTCGCCTACCTGGGCGCCGACCCGGCTCCCATGGGAGCGGAAACCTTCGTCCGCTCACTCGACAAGGCGGTACTGAGCAAGGGAATCGAAGACACCGCCGAGCTCGAGCTGCCGGTGCAGGACGAGCCGATCGACCCCGCCTCGCACCTCATGCACAGCAAGTACATGATCCGCGACGGCACGCTGCCGGGGGCGGCGGTGCTGACGGGCTCGACCAATTTCACCAACGACGCGTGGTCGCTGCAGGACAACAACATCCTGGCCTTCGAGCGGGCGCCCGAGCTTGCTCGCTACTATTCGAACGACTTCGGCGAGATGTGGGACAGCGGCAAGATCGCCAATTCAGGCCGCGACGATACCGGCACTGTGACCATCGACGGCATTCCCGTCAGTGTCGCGTTCTCGCCCGGCCAGGGCCGCCAGATCGATACCGACATCGCCGGAGCGATCGCCGCCGTGCAGGACAGACTGCTGGTCGCTTCCATGGTGATCTCCTCGGGTGCGGTGCTGGGTGCCCTGGTTGACCGTGCCCATCGCGTCAGCGAGTTCGGCGGGATCTTCGACGCCACCGAAATGGAGATGGTGATGCGCGACTGGGCACGGTCCAGCGGCCACGCTCAGCCGAGGAATGCGAACCCGCACACCAGCGAGAGCCACCACACGTCGCATGGTCATGCGCACGGAGCTCGGCATGGCGGCGGGCATGTCAGGACACAGGCCGAAGCGGGCGCCTGGCACGACGCGCATCACAGCAATACGCGCGCCCAGGCACTCAGCAGCGCCAGCCAGGGCAAGGCCCAGCTCTTTGCCGCGATCGCTCCGCTGCTGCACTCGAAGAGCTCGCTCCCCTACCGCGCAGACACGCCGCATAATTTCATGCACAACAAGCTGGCGGTCTGCGACAACACCGTGGTGACCGGCAGCTTCAACTTCTCCGCCAACGCAACGCGCAACGCAGAGAATGTGGTGCTGGTAAAGAGCCAGCAGGTGGTGGACGCCTACGCCGCCTACGTGCACGAGCTGATGAAGCTCTACCCCCACATGGGTCTGCCGACCTAGAAAGCCCCCCGCCTCGTGCGCGAGGGGGCCGGCACGTCAGCGCCGATCTCACGACGGTTGACATTCCGAACCGCCAGATCGCTCATTCGAAGAATGGGCACCAAGCAGTATCCCGGTTTCCGCGAAGCGGTGGCCGACATCCCGGACGGCGCGACCGTCGCGTTCGGCGGGTTCGCCATGCCGGGCACACCGTTCAACTTGATCAAAGCGCTGGCCGAGCATGGCGCAAAGCGCCTGACCTGTATCGCCAACACCACCGGCGGGGCACAGCAACCGCGCATGCCCGATATGGGTCTGTTGGTGGAACGGGGACAGGTGCGCAAGGTGATCTGCGCCTTCACCGCCGCGACCCGCGCCTCCGACGTGCTGCCTTTCACCCGATACTACGAATCCGGCGAAGTCGAAGCCGAGCTGGTCCCCCAAGGCACGCTCGCCGAGCGGCTGCGCGCCGCCGGTGCCGGCATTCCCGCCTTCTACACGCCCACCGCGGTCGGCACCGAGCTGGCCGAAGGGCGCGAGACACGCGTGATCAATGGCCGGGAATACCTGTTGGAATACGCACTGCACGTCGATTACGCCTTCCTGCGCGCTCGCCGTGCCGACGCGTTCGGCAACCTGCAGTTCCACCGCTCGCAGCGCAATTTCAATCCGGTGATGGCAACGGCGGCGCGCGTCGCGATCGCAGAAGTGGACGAAGACATCCTGCCGACCGGCACGATCGACCCCGACCAGGTCCACACACCGGGGATCTTCGTCCACCGGCTGGTGAAGGTCCCACCGCCCCCCGACGGCATCTGGCCCATCCGGCGTCAGGAGCGACGGCGATGAGCGACGCGGCGAAGGGCTGGAGCCGCCAGCAAATGGCCGATCGCATCGCCCACGAGTTCCAGGACGGCTGGATCGTCAATCTCGGTGTCGGGATGCCCACACTCTGCTCCAACACCGATATCGGCGATCGGCACATCATCTACCATTCCGAGAATGGTGTGATTGGTTACGGCCCGATCGCGCCCGCGGGGCAGGAGGATCTTAACCTCGTCAACGCCGGCGGCCAGAACGTCACCTTGAAGCAGGGCGCCGCGGTGGTGCACCACGCGGACTCCTTCGCCATCATCCGCGGTGGTCGGATCGACGTCACCGTAATGGGCGCGTACGAGGTCGCCGAGAATGGCGATTTCGCCAACTGGAAGCTCGCCGGAGCGAAGGGTGGCGGGATCGGCGGCGCGATGGACCTCGCGGCCTGCGCGAAGCGGGTGTTCGTGATCATGGAGCACCTGACCCGCGACGATCGCCCGAGACTGGTGCGCCGCTGTGCCCTGCCGGTGACCGCCCGCGGGATGGTCAAGCTGGTGGCGACCAACTACGGGCTGTTCGAGCCCGCCGGCGAAGGCTTCAGCGTCCATGAGTTGGCTCCGGGGATCGGGCTCGACGAAGTGCGGGCTGCCACCGGAGCGGCACTGCGGGCATAGCCACCACACGCCTCCCGGGGCGGCACTCTCTCTCCAAGCCGAATGCTTCCGCCAACCCCAACTCTCATGCAGTCTCTCACTGGCGCAAGCAACAGGTCGCGCGCATGAACGCCCTGAAACCGCTGTCCGGACTACTCGTGCTGACCTTGGAGCAGGCGGTGGCCGCCCCCTACGCCAGTTCCCGCCTCGCCGATGCCGGCGCGCGCGTGATCAAGATCGAGCGTCCTGAGGGCGATTTCGCTCGCTTCTACGACGACGCCGCAAACGGTCTGTCGAGCTATTTCGTCTGGCTCAACCGCGGCAAGCAAAGCCTTGTCGCTGACATCAAAGACCCGAGCGACGCCGCTCTGCTCCAACGTATCCTCGCCCGCGCCGACGTGTTCATCCAGAACCTCGCACCCGGTGCCGCCGCGCGCGCCGGCTTCGGCTCCGATGCGCTGCGCCGCGTGCAGCCACGGCTAATCACAGTCGATATCTCCGGTTACGGCGACACCGGCGAGTACGCCTCGATGAAGGCCTATGACCTGCTGGTGCAGGCGGAATCCGGGCTCGCCATGGTCACCGGCCATCCGGCGGGCCCCGGCCGCGTCGGTGTCTCGGCCTGCGACATTGCCTGCGGGATGGCGGCGCACGCCGGCATCCTGGAAGCGCTGATCGCCCGCGCCGTCACCGGTCAGGGGAAGTCGCTCAAAGTCAGCCTCTTCGACGGCATGGCGGACTGGATGAACGTGCCGCTGCTGTTCTACGAGGGCACCGGCCGCGCACCGCAGCGCATGGGCCTCGCGCATCCATCGATCTGCCCCTATGGCGCCTTCCCGCTGGCTGACGGCTCACTGGTCCTGATCGCCATCCAGAACGAGCGCGAATGGGCCGAGTTCTGCTCTGAATTTCTTCGCGAGCCGGAGCTTCCCGCCCGCCCGGGCTTCCAGACCAATGTCGCCAGGGTCGCTAACCGCGCCGAGGTCGACGCGCATATCGCCGCGGCCTTCGCCCGCCTCTCGCGCGATGACGCCGCCGCCCGTCTGCGCACGGCCCATACCGCCTATGGCTTCGTCAACGACCTCGCCGCACTCGCGCGCCACCCGGCATTGCGCCGGGTCAGCGTGGAGACCCCGAACGGCAGCGTCTCGCTCGCCGCCCCGCCGGTGGTGGACGATCACGGCGCGCGCGAGCTCGGACCGGTGCCCGTGATCGGCGAGCACTCCGCCGCTATCCGGGCGGAGTTCGCACCATGATCCGCCACGCTCGAACCAACCGGGCGGCCGACCGCTTGTGCCTGGGCAAGGCGCGGCGTAAGCGTCCGCGGCTTTTCAAGCGAGGGATCTGAGGATGTCGGTGGCCGCCGTCGCGGCCGGTGAGCGCACCCGAGCGCCCGAGTTCAGCGTGCTGCTCGCGGTCCTCGGCGTGGTGTATGGCGATATCGGCACCAGCCCGCTCTACGCGTTCAAGGCCAGTCTCGAGCTGTTCCGGCACATCGCCATCACCGATGTCGAGGTGCTCGGGATTCTTTCGCTCATCTTCTGGTCGCTCGTGCTGATCGTCACCGTCAAGTACGTGATGCTCGTCATGCGCGCCGACAACCGCGGCGAGGGTGGCGTGCTCGCTCTGATGGCGCTGGCGCAGCGGACGTGCGTGAACCCGGGCGTGCGCGCTTTCGTCGTCCTGGTGGGTATTGCCGGCGCCTGTCTGTTCTTCGGCGACGGTCTCATCACCCCGGCGATCTCGGTGATGTCGGCAATCGAGGGGCTGGAGGTCTCCTCGCCCCAACTGCAAGTTTACGTTCTGCCGATCAGCACGGTGGTGATCCTGGCGCTGTTCGCCGTGCAGTATCACGGCACCGGCCGCGTCGGCCGGCTGTTCGGTCCGGTGATGGCCATCTGGTTCATCAGCATCGCATTGCTCGGGATCAATCAGATCCGCTTGCATCCCCACGTCCTGCTGGCACTGTCGCCGAGCTACGCAATCGAGCTCTGCATCGTCTACAAGGCGATGGCGTTCATCGTGCTGGGCGCGGTGGTGCTGTGCGTGACCGGCGCCGAGGCACTGTACGCCGACATGGGCCATTTCGGCGCCCACCCCATCCGCGTGAGCTGGACCTTTTTCGTGTTGCCCGCGCTGGTCCTGAACTATTTCGGCCAGGGTGCCCTGGTGCTCGAGAATCCCGGCGCGATCGACAATCCGTTCTTCCTGGCAGGCCCACACTGGATCAGGTTGGCCCTGGTGGTACTCGCCGCAGCCGCGACGGTCATCGCCAGTCAGGCGGTGATCTCCGGCGCTTATTCGATGACCCGGCAATGCATGCAGTTGGGCTTCCTGCCGCGCATGACGGTGCGCCACACCAGCTCGCGTGAGGCCGGTCAGATTTACGTCCCGCAAGTCAATTTCGCGCTGGCGATCGGTGTGTTGGCCCTTGTGCTCGGCTTCAAGACCAGCGACAGCCTTGCCTCGGCGTACGGGATCGCCGTCACCGGCACCTTCACCTGCACCGCCGTGCTCGCCGCGGTGGTGTTCCGCCGGCAATTCCGCTGGCCGCGCAGCGCCGCCCTTGTCGTATTCGGCGGCTTCTTCCTGATCGACATCACCTTCTTCTCGGCCAACACGATCAAGGTCGTGGAGGGCGGCTGGGTGCCGCTGGTGTTCGCTTTGGCGCTGATGGCGTTGATGACCTCCTGGAAGCGCGGGCGCGATCTGCTGCTGGCGCGCTGGCGACAGGACAGCCTGCCGCTCGCCTCCTTCCTCGCGCGACTGCCGCAGTCGCGCATCTTGCGCGTGCCCGGGCAGGCCGTGTTCCTGACCGGCAATCCCGACTACGTGCCAGGCGCCCTGCTGCATAACCTGAAGCACAACAAGGTGCTGCACGAGCGGGTGTTGTTCGTCACAGTGCAGAACCTCGACGTGCCCGAGGTCGAACCGGACCAACGAATAGACACCAAGGAACTGGCGCCGGGAATCCACCGGGTGATCCTGCGCTACGGTTTCATGGAAAGCCCTGACATCCCGCGGGCATTGGAGCGGCTGACGGAGCGCGGGATTGCCTTCGACCCCATGCAGGCCAGCTATTTCCTCGGTCGTGAGGTCATGGTGCCTTCGATGGCGCCAAAGATGTCGCTGTGGCGGCGCTGGTTGTTCGTGTTGCTGGCGCGCAACGCCGTACCGGTGACTGAGTTCTTTGGAATCCCGCCGGACCGCGTGGTGGAACTGGGCGTCCGCGTTGCAATTTAGAAGGTGCGACCTCAGCCGACGCTTGCCTGTGCTGTTCGCAACCGGGACTTGAACCAATGTCGAGCCCTCGCCTCAGCCGTGTCACCGCCCTGCTCGCTAGCAGCCCGCGGAAGCCACAAGGGGATACGCGGTGCGGAATGGAAATCGTGCTCTGCCTGACCGCGGACAGTCAGCCGGATCCGCTCGCCTGCGGCATAGGCGAGCCGTGGCGGGTACGGCGATTCTGGAGCGATCGGCCGGACTGGCACGGGTTGCTGGTCTCCCATGACGACGAGACTTGGGCGATGCGCAGTGCCGCCGATCCCGACGAGCCGTTGTGGGACCTGCGGGCAAGGACGTTCCGGCCCGGCGAGTACGTGACGCTCCGCCGTCCCGACGGCAGCGAACTCTCTTTTCGCATCGTCAGCGTCGAGACGGTCTGATCGCCGCATCAATCACACGCATGCTGACCCACGACAGCTTCGTCAGTAAATCGTGACTCCGTGGTCCGGAATCAGACCGAGGGAAATGAGCCATGGTTGGGGGTGCTCACATCCACGTCATGGCGGGCCTTGGCCCGCATCTCGCGCCCGTTGTGGCCAGCGCGAACAGGCAGGAGATAGCCGGCACAAGATCGGCCATTGGCATCGAGTTTCGTTCGACCGAGAGTCGATCATTCCGCCGGTCGGTATCAGACCATCCATCAGACTCCAACCATGACGGGGCAGTAATTTGCCGGCATTCGTGGCGTGAGACTGATGAAACCAAAATCCCGTTCCGCCGTTGGCAGACGCAGGGTGCCAAAGGGCCCGGCATGTGTGCGATGCTGACGGTGGCGTGAAGAGGCCGGCCGGTCACCGCCGTTGCACCAAAGCGACGACGTTGCCAAGTGGGATGGACGATAGAACCAAATGCGCGTATCCAAGGCTTCGGTTGCCCGCATTGCGATGGACTCAGTTGCTTGGCACAACCGACGGTCTGAGCCCTCGCTCCCGCCTTCGCGATTACCGGACGGCGCCCGTACATGAAAGGGACGACATGACCAGCAGCAGCAATAACGATGCGAACGACGGTCTCACGAGTATCCTCCGCACCACCATCGTCGAGCTGGTTCGCCGGGATGGCCCGGATCTCTCGGCGCGGCAGTTGGGCGTCTTCCTGACCTGCTATCTGGAGACCGAGGCGCAGACGGTTCGTGGCCTCGCCGCCAGGCTCGGTGTCTCCAAGCCGGCAATCACCCGCGCGCTCGACCGGCTGACCGAGTTCGATCTCGTGAAGCGCAAGACCGATCCGCTCGACCGCCGCAGCGTGCTGGTGCAGCGTACTCCCGCCGGCATGGCGTTCCTGCGTGAGTTGCGGACCATCCTCCGCGACGCTGCCGCCGGGATGAAGCTCGGCGCCGATCTCGGATTGGCCGCCCGCCCCCGCGCCGCCGAGATGCGCGCTGCGCATTAGCGGCCGGCCTTTCGGGTCGTGCATGACATTTCTCGGTCAGCGCCCTGGACGGACAGAGCGGGGCCGAGTGCCCAGTATGCAGAGCTAATAGCGGAACTGGACGCCCTGCTCCAGGGCGAGAGGGACCCGATCGCCAACGCCGCCAACGCGACAGCGGCGATTTTCTATAGCCTGCCCGATCTGAACTGGGCGGGCGTCTATTTCCTGCGCGGTCCTGAGCTCGTGGTCGGGCCGTTCCAAGGTCGTCCCGCCTGCACACGCATCCCGCTCGGTCGCGGCGTGTGCGGTACCGCGGCCGCCGAGCGGCGGTCGGTGCGGGTCCCCGACGTCGCGGCCTTCCCGGGGCACATCGCCTGCGACTCGGCATCGCGCTCCGAACTGGTGGTGCCGCTCATCGGCGCCGAGCGGCTGCTGGGGGTGCTCGATCTCGACAGCCCCCGCCTCGCGCGTTTCGACGACGCCGACCAGGCCGGTTGCGAGATGTTGGCAACCATGCTTG
>Ga0335074_10005928_pt1 | contig 16919 bp, 13 predicted proteins | sample Lox_Sample_23_FD_206715 | JGI IMG/M metagenome (GOLD analysis project Ga0335074, IMG submission 206715) | Soil microbial communities from Loxahatchee National Wildlife Refuge, Florida, United States - Lox_Sample_2.3 | ecosystem: Environmental > Terrestrial > Soil > Wetlands | place: USA...
GTGCGCCGCTGTCCTTGCGAATGAATCCCGGCACGACCGCGTTCACCGTCACGCCGCGTGGCGCCAGCTCGATCGCGGCGGCGCGCACCAACGCTTCCAACGCGGCTTTGGCCCCGGCGGAGGCAGGGAACGATGTGACATCGGGACGGAACACGTGCGCGGCGAAACTTGACACGGCGACGACGCGGGGATGGCGCTCCGCACTGAAATGCGGGATTGCCGCGCGCACCAGGCGAAAGAAGGCGCCTTGGATCGCCTGCATCGATGTTGCCATCGCTGCATCCGAGAGTTCCGACAGCGGCGTGCGGTCGGCGAAGCCGGCGTTGCTGACCAGGACGTCCAGGCCGCCGAACCGTTCGACCGCCTGTGCGACGATAGCCGCCGCCACGTCCGGTTCCCCAAGATCGCCCAACGCGACATCCGCCGCCGCACCGGCTGCGCGGACCTGTGCGGCCACAGATTCGACCGCATCGCGATTGCGCCTTGTGTGCAGCAGGATCGCGACCCCGGGCCCGGCAAGTGCACGGCACACCGCGGCCCCGATGCCGCTGGCCGCGCCGGTGACCAGGATAATCCAGCGGTACGTCATGGAACTAGGTGTCATTGCCAGAGCAAGTACCTGTCATTGCGAGGAGCGAAGCGACGAAGCAACCTCGGTCGCGAAGGCGTTGCTTTATGACCGAGGTTGCTTCGTCGCTTTGCTCCTCGCAATGACATGTGTTGCCGTTTCCGCGCGCGCCCGTGCATCATAGCGTATATCTTGTGAATTCCCGTTGCAGGGCCGGCAAAGGGCAGATGTCCATCCAACCCTCGCCCGGCTGCATCACCACCATCATCACACTGGCCGACAGATTGTCGCCCGTCGCAGCCGGCCGTGGCGGACGGCACACAGAAAATGGTGTGCCGAAATCATCGAACAATGCTGCCTTCACGTCGGCCACGTCGATCCGCCCGCGGTTCGTCGCCAACAGGCCGCGCACGCGCTGGGCGCGATAGGCCGAATCTGGCGTCGTCGCCAACCCCGTGTCGCGCAGTTTTGCCAGCGCGGACGGGTGTTCGAAATGGTTGGCGTGTACCAGCAGGCCGGCTTCCGGCTGCAACAGGAAGCTGTCGTCCGGCGCGCTCTCGATGTCCAGCGCGGCGCCACCGGCGTGGCTCAGCATCACGTTGTTGGAAACCCATTTCGGAGTCGCGTACACGGCCTGGATCGCCAGGGCGAAATGCGGGCTTTCCAGCACGCGGCGCCGCAGCAGCACCAGCGGCACGCCAGGCCGCCGGCCATCGCGGTCGGAGCCGAGAAAGTTCGCGGTCAGCCCAATGCCCGCTGCGTTCAGCCCGCATCGCGCAAGTCCGCCGGCCTCGGTGAAAGTCAGCAGCGCGGGTCCTTCGTCGCTGCGGATGCGCAGCACCACGCCGGTTTCCGCGCATTCGGCGCGCCAATCCCAGTTCTGCGCATGAATCACCGCGCCGCCCGAAGCTTCCGGCAGCACGACAACCCCGGTGCAGCCATCCGGCTCCGCCGTCGCCAGCCGCGCCTGTGCCAGCAACTCGGTGCGCGCATTCACCACCACGACATGCTCCAACGGACAGCGCGCCCCCTCGGCAATGCCGCGCATCTCCTCAAGGTAAGCCGGTTCGAAGCGGTCGATGATCGGCAACAGCGTGTCGACCAGGACGGACACCCGATCCTTGCCCAGCCCCTGCCGGCAGAAGGCGGTCAGGTAGATATCGGCGGAGCGACGGATTCGTTCGGCCGCGGCTTCGCCATATTGCCGGCCACGGCCGCGCGGGGTTCCGGAAAGATCGATCAGCGGAAACGGCGCGACCATCGGCGTGATCCTTTCAGGCGAATGCGGTGCGGCAGCGCATATCCGCCGCCGCACCGTTGCGCAACACGCCTACGCGCCCGCAATCACCTCGCCGAACCGTTCAAATGTTTTGCCGTTCCACTTCTCCAACTGCATCGCCTTGATCGGGTGGTAGTTGGTCGGACTGGTGCTGATCGTGATCCCCGGCAGCAGCAGCGGATTGGCGTCGTCGTGGAAATTCGTCGCCTGTTTCATGATGTTCTGGCGCGAGAAGTCGCCCTTGCACTGCTTCAGCACCTTCAGCATCGTATCGCTGACGGCATAGGCGGCAATATAGCCGCCATCGGTCTGATCGGCACCCGGCAGGTACTTGTTCATGAAAGCCCGCCACTCTTTCATGCCGGCGTCGTTGGCGAAGGCCGGATCCGTGGGATCCTTCAGGTAGCCGGCGCTGATCATGCCGATGCAGTTCTGCGGCCCGGCGGGATTGATCACGGCGCCAACCGAGATTGACACGTTGGTCATGAAGAACATCGGCTTCCAGTTCAGGTCGTGCACCTTGCGGATCGCCTGCGCCGCGAATTTCGGCGTCGCGACCACCAGCAACGCGTCGGCGCCCGATGCCTGCAAGGTGGATATCTGGCTGTCCACGGTTGGATCGGTCACTTCATAGGTCGCCTCGATGACCATCTTCGAATATTTGGCGCCCAGGACGTCCTTCACGCCGTTCGGATAGTCCTTGCCGAAATCATCGTTCTGATAAAGGATCGCCAGCTTGGCGTTGGGCTTTTCCTTCAACATATACTTCGTATAGATCTGGGCTTCGGTCCGGTAGCTCGGCTGCCAGCCGATGGTCCACGGAAACTGCTTGTAGTTGCCCCACTTGTCCGCACCGGTGGCGACAAACAACATCGGCACCTTGTGCTGATTCATGTAGCGCTCGATGGCACTGTTGGTCGGCGTGCCCAGCGTGTTGAAGGTGAACGCGACCTGGTCTTCCTCCACCAACTGGCGGATGTCCTCCACGGTCCTGGGCGGGCTGTAACCGTCATCCAGCGAGATGAAATTGATCTTTCTTCCGCCGACGCCGCCCTGCTCATTCACCATCTTGTTGAAATAGGCTTGCTCCAGCTTGCCGAGCGAACTGTAGGCAGAAGCCGGTCCGCTGTAGGGGTTTGTATGACCTATCTTGAGTTCCGTTGCCGTTACGCCCGGCGTATTCGCCGCGTTTGCCTGCCGCCAGGTTGCAGCCCCCGCCGCGGCAGCCACGCCGGCCGCCAGCACTGCACGTCGCCGAATCATTCTCGTTCCCTTCCGTAAACGGGCGGCCAAAGTGCCGCCCGTTCCGGACCCTATCAGGTACTTGTCGCCTCGATAATATCCCCGAAGAACACCCAGGTCTTGCCGTCCCAACGCATCAGACGCATCGCTTTCACCGGGCGATGGTCGGTCTGGCTGGTGCTGGCGGTGATGCCCGGCAGCGCCGTCGGCAGCGGCAGGTTATGCAGGCTCAACGCCTGGTGCATGATGTTGGTGCGCGTGAAATTGCCCTTGCATTGCTGCAGCACGTGCAGCATCACGTTCGACACGGTATAGGAATAGACATAGTTCAGATCGGTCAGGTCGGCGCCCGGCATGTGCTTGGCCATGAAGTCGCGCCACACCTGCATCGCCGGGTCGTTATCCCACTGGTGGTCTGTGGGGTCCTTCAGCCAGTTGGTGCTGACCAGGCCAACCGCCTTCTCTGGCCCGGCCGGCGTGATCACCGCGCCGACGGAAACCGACACGTTGGTCATGATAAACAGCGGCTTCCACCTCAGGTCGTACACCTTGCGGATCGCCTGCGCGGCAAATTTCGGCGCCGCCACGACCACCAGCACGTCGGCGCCGGTTCCCTGCAACAAGGTGATCTGGCTGTCGATCGTCGCATCCGTGGGTTCATAGCTGGCGGTGGTCACCAGCTTGGAGTAGCGGCTGCCAAATCCAGTCTGCAGGCCGCTCAGATAGTCCTTACCGAAATCGTCGTTCTGATACAGCACGGCGACTTTCGGATCCTTTTTCTCTTGCAGGATGTATTTCGCGTAGATCTGCGATTCGGTGCGATAGTCCGGCTGGAAGCCCGTGGTCCACGGATACAGCTTATAATCGCCCCATTTCGCCGCGCCGGTCGCCACGAACAGATGCGGCACCTTGCGCTGGTTCACATAGCGAACGATCGCGGAGTTGGTCGGCGTGCCCAGCGTATTGAACAGAAAAGCGACGTGATCCTCCTCCACAAGCTGGCGCACGTCCTCCACGGTTTTCGGCGGACTGTAGCCATCATCCAACGAGATGAAATTGATTTTCCGCCCGGCCACCCCGCCCTGCTCATTCACCATCTTGAAGAAGGCGGTCTCCAGCTTGCCGATCGGGCTGTAGGAGGAGACCGGGCCGCTGTACGGCATGGTGTTGCCGATCTTGATTTCTGTCGCCGTTACCCCGGGGGTGTCCGCCGCCATGGCCGGCCGCCATCCCGGCATTGCCGCCGCGGCTGCTCCAGCCGCCAGTACCGTCCGTCTTCCGATCATTCGTGTTTCCTCCCCCGACGCAGTTGCGCAGCGCGGCATGCGCTACACCGCCACCATAAACGCGAAGGCGCCGCCGCAACAATGGATGCCGCGGCAGGCGGCATGATTTGCCGCGTCAGCTCGCCGGCGTGGCCTGCGCCGTGTCCGCGCGCTCGGCGTTCGCCGCCAGGCGGTCGGCGATCAGCCGCACCAGGGCCATTGCGAGTTGTGGCTTTTGATAAAAAGCGGCGACGAGGTCCTGGTGGCTGATCCGGTACAGGTCGGCATCGCTGGCACAAACCGCAGAGCCGGTTCGACGGCGCTCGGTGGAGAACGCACCGATCTCGCCGAAGAACTCGCCGGCGCGGAGGCGTACCAGCCGTTCCGGAATCTCCACCTCGCCGTTGGCAATGTAATAGGCGCAATCGCTCAAATCGCCTTTTCGAAACAGCACCGTGCCGGCGCCATATCGATGATGCGCCACCAGCGCGAGAAGCTGCTGGATGTCGATCCCGCCGCTGGTAGCGGCCCGCAAGCCCTTGAGCATCCGGTAAAGCTGATAAAGCCGCCAGGAATTCAGCGGCAGCAGCAACCCGTGCAGAATCACGATGGGCCAAAGCTGAAGCGCAAGCGCATAAGCCAGGAAAGCCACGTTGCTGGCGATCGCCATCCAGCGCAGCGGCAGCATCGTCCGCATGTAGAAGGTGCAAAACACCAGCGCAGCCGCGATGTAGCCAAGCCATTGCATGCGACGACTCCCATCCGGTCATGTTCGCAACGAGACGCGCCACCCGCGGCGGCGATTCAGGGCAGACCGGTGTTGCCTGTGCAATACAACACTCACGTCAGTGGCGCTGCCCGGCAATCCCCGGCCGGAACAGGAACGCAAGCGGGACGACGGCGAACGATGCCACGGCGGTAATGGTGAACACGTCGCCATAGGCCAGGATGGCGGCCTGCTGGTTCAGCATCCCGTTGATGAGGCCCATGGCCGCGTTGGTCGCCGCGCCGCCGGCATAGCCCAGCGCCTGCAACGCATGGTGATACTGCGCCACCAGATTGTCGTAAGGCTGGTCCAGCTGCGACAGATGTGTGGCGAGATATGCGCGATGCACCTGCAGCCGGTTGGCTGTGATGGCCGTGGCGATGGAAATCCCGGTCGAGCCGGCAATGTTACGGAACATCGAATACAGCGCGGTGGCATCCGCATTCCGCTCGCGCGGCAGTGTCGCATAGGCCATCGTACTGTTCGGTACGAACAGAAAACCCAGGCCGATCGTTTGGTAGGCGCGGATCCAGGCGAGCCAGCCGAAATCGACATCCGGCGCCAGGCGCGCGGCATAGAGCGACGCACCGCCAAGCAACAAAAAGCCGAACGCGATCACCAGCCGCGTCGACACGTTCGGCAGGACCAGGCGCGCCACCAGTGGGATCAGCACGATCATCAGCGCCGCGCCGGGCGACAGCGCCAGCCCGGTCAGCAGCGCCGTGTAGCCCAGCCAGGCCTGTGCCAGCAGCGGAATCAGCACCAGGCTGGAATAGAGGCTCAACCCGATTCCGAACACCATCACCGAGCCGACCGCAAAATTGCGGTCGCCCAGCGCACGCAGATCCACGATCGGCTTTTCGCTCAGCAGCAGCCAGCACGCCGCACCGAGCAATGATGCGACGGCGACCAGCCCGGCCAGGCGAATGGTGGGAGATGTGAACCAGTCGTTGTCCTCGCCGCGGTCCAGCATGATCTGCAACGAGCCGAAGCCGATCGCGATCAACGAGAGGCCGACGTAATCGATATCGATCAGCCGGGCGCGGTCGGCTTTCACCCAGGGCGGATCCTCGACAAGTTGGGCGACTGTGAGGAATGCCAGGATTCCCATCGGCACATTGATCAGGAACACCCAGCGCCACGACCAGGTGTCGGTCAGCCAGCCGCCCAGCGTGGGTCCCAGTACCGGGGCAAATATGATGCCGAAGGCGACGATGGAAAACGCACGCCCGCGCTGCGACGGTTCGAATGTGTCGAGGATGATGGACTGCTGGTTGGGTTGCAGTCCGCCGCCGAAGAAGCCCTGCATCAGGCGGAACACCACGAGCTGGCTCAGGCTGGTGGCAACGCCGCACATGAACGAGCACAGCGTGAACATCGCGATGCACAGCAGGAAGTACTGCTTGCGGCCGAGCAATCGGCCGAACCAGCCGGAGATCGGCACGACGATGCCGTTGGCGACCAGGTACGATGTCAGTGCCCAGGTCGCGTCGTCATAGCTGGCGGACAGGCTGCCGGCGATATGCGGCAGGCTGACGTTCACGATCGTGGTGTCCAGCACCTCCATGAACGGCGCCAGCGTCACCACCACGGCGATCAGCCACGCGCTGGCGCGCGGATGGAAGGCGGTGTGGCTCATCTTTCTTCCACCCCGCAACAGAAGAAGTCGCGTGAGGGATCTGCTACCTCTACCGCGCAGCGGAAGAGGTTAGATGAGGGTGGAGCGTACGGCATGTTTCACCCTCACCTGGCCTCTCCCGCTTCGCGGGAGAGGAAGTTCTTCCACCACCCTACCCTCGCCCGCTTTGGGAAAGGTGCACCACCGGCTCCACCGACAGCCCCAGCGGTAGCGGCCGGTTCGGGTCCAGGCCGCTGTCGATCACGATCTTCACCGGCACGCGCTGCACGATCTTCACAAAATTCCCCGTCGCATTCTCGGCCGGGAATGCCGAGAACCGCGACCCCGATCCAAGCTGGATGCTGTCCACGTGCCCGACCAGATGCAGGTCCGGGTAAGCGTCCACGTCGATATCCACCGGGTCGCCGCGACGCATGAGGGCAAGCTGGCCTTCCTTGAAATTCGCCGTCACCCAGACATCCGACGTGACCAGCGCCATGATGGCTTCGCCCACCTGCACGTAATTGCCCTTGTCCACGTTGCGCTTGGTCACCCAGCCGTCCTGCGGTGCGCGCACCTTGGTCCATTCCAGGTTCAACTCCGCCTGCGCGAGCTGCGCCTGCGACAAGGCCACCTGGCCTTCGAGCTGGTGCACCTGCGCCTCCGCCTGGTCGATCGACTGCCGCACGATGTCGGTGGCGCGCAAGTTCGCCTGCGCCACCGCCACGGCCGCATTGGCATTGCGCAGCGCGGACTCGGCATTGTCGATATCCTGCTGGGTGGTCGCCTGCTTCGGCAGGCTGCGTTGCCGCCGTTCGTCCGCCTGCGCCTTGAACTGGATTGCCTGCGCCGCGAGAAGCTGCGCCTGCGCTGCCGCCAGCTTGGCGGGCCAGGTGATGCGCGCGGTCTCCAGGTTCACGCGCGCGGCGGCAAGCTGTGCCTCCGCCACTTGCAAGGCACCCGCGGCCTGGTCCCGGGCCGCCTGATAGGGGCGCGGATCGATCTCGACCAGGACCTGCCCTGCCTTCACATGCTCGTTGTCGGTCACGTCGCGCGCGATCACCGCGCCGGCAACCTGTGGCGCGACCGTAACGGCGTTGCCGTCGGTATAAGCGTCGTCGGTCGTGGCTTCGTTCCTGGTGAGGTACCAGTAACCCACCGCACCGGCGATGGCCGCGAGCACGATCAGCAGCAGCAGCACCTTCGCAAGCCGGGTTCGGCGGCGCACGGGCGTCACTTCGTCGCCGGGCGCGCGCGCGGCGGCTTGTCTGACGGGGGTTGGCTGATCGTTCATCCGGTGGGCCTGGACGTTTCCCGGTCATGATCGGGGCAGACGGCCCCATGGTTTCGCATCTGGTGTAGAGCAATACCGGACAGAAGCCGCAAGGGCGTTGGCATATTGCCGGCCGAAACGCAGTGGATGCGGGTGCAGGCGATAATCGGCGCGGGCGCCAAGCCCCCTCCGACGGCCGCCGCATGCCGATCCGACGACGTTACAGCGGCGTAATCGCCCGTAGCCTCGCAGATCGCGTCGATTGCGGCGCGCCGGCGCGTAGCCCGCCCGGTGAGACCATGCCGCCAACCGTGTCACACGCCCGCGTGCAACGTCGATATCGCAGATCAGACGGTTCCCAGCAGCGTGTCGTGCAGGGCCTGCCAGCTTGCGCGGTCGGGTGCGCAGATCAGGCCGCCATCGGCGGCCGCGGGCGTATAGGGGCTGCCATCGAGACGGGCCGCGTATCCGCCAGCCTCCTGGTGCAGCAACCAGCCGGGAGCGTGGTCCCAGGGCAGCAGGCGGTTGAATACCAGGAAATGGCAGTGCCCGGCCGACGCCATGCGGTATTCATGCGCGGCACAGCGATAGTCCCAGCTTCCGCCCAAACGTGGCAGGTTGCCGCAGACACGCTGACGCTGCGGTTCAGGCATAAAACGCCAAGAGACGTTGCCGGCCATTTCGCCGACCGGCGCCGGCGCGGCGACATGCAGGCCGGAGCGGCCTCCGTCCGGGCTTTCAATCCAGGCGCCCGCGCCACGCAGGGCAAACGCGGTGTCGTCGCCGATCGGATCGTGGATCGCAGACGCAACGATCTCGCCGCGCCGGATCACTGCCGCCATGACGCCGAACAAAGGCAGGCCAGCGGCGAAATTGGCGGTGCCGTCGACGGGATCGATGACAAAGGCCAGCTCGGCCTGCGGCAGGCGCGCGAGCAAGGCGGGATTGGCGCTGCACGCTTCTTCCCCCAGCACCTCGGCGTTGGGAAAACGCGCGGCGAGGGCGTTGGCAATGCTGCGCTCGGCGGCTTCATCCGCATCGGTGACGAGATCGAGCGGGCCGGTCTTGTGGCGTACGGCACAAGCGGCGGGGTGGCGGAAGCGAGGCAGGATTTCCGCCCGCGCCGCATCGCGCAGGATGGCGGCAAGGATGTAGAGATCGGTGGTGCGGAAGGTCATGCGTCAGGATGCTCTACACCCGCTGGCCGCCATCGATATGAACTTCGGAACCCGAGATGTAGCTGGCGGTCGGAGAACAGAGGAACAAGAGCAGGTCCGCCACTTCCTTCGACTTGCCCAGGCGGCGGAGTGGGATGTGGCGCTCCACGATGGTTTCGGTGCCGGGGGACAGGATGCCGGTATCGATCTCGCCCGGAGAGACCGCGTTGACCCGCACGCCGGCGCGGCCGAAATCGGCCGCGAGTTCGCGTGTCAGTGCCCACAGCGCCGCCTTGGAGGTCGCGTATGCTGCGGAGGCGAATGGATGCACGCGTGACCCGACGATCGACGACATGTTCACCACCGTGCCCTTCGCTGCCTCGAGTTGCGCGCGCAGCCCTTGCACCAGCACCACGCAGGCGAAGAAGTTCACGTTGAAGATATGCAACCAGTCGGCATAGGCCATCTGGAGGGAACCGATCTTGCTGCCGTCGGCGTTCTTCGGCGAGATCGCGGCGTTGTTGATCAATGCGTCCAGGCCCTCGCCGATGAATTCGCGCAGCTTCGGCATGGCAGCCTGCACGGCCGCGATGTCCGCCAGGTCGAGCACGAAATGGCTCTTGGCGCCGTCCCACGGGCAGCGGGGATCGAAAGGTTGGCGCGAGATCGTCACCACACGCCAGCCGGCGTCGCTGAAGGTTTTGACCGTGGCGTGGCCGATGCCGCGACTGGCACCGGTCAACAGGAGTACGCGCTGGCGGTCGGGCATGGTGGGGCTCCGTGACGTTGTTCACTCTCCTGCTTCGCGGGAGAGGGTCAGGATGAGGGTGCAACGTTCCCCCCGATCACGCTTACACTAGCCCGATCCCGCGCGGCGGGAGAGGGGACAGGTGCACGTCAGCCCTCTCCCGCCGCGCGGTTCTCGAATCGCGCGCGGTCGGCGGGGAGAAGACGGACCTTGACGCGCACGGCGGCCTCGCCGTCGGCGCGGTCGATCACCTCGCCGTGCTGGTACAGCCATGCCAGCCGCGCGCCGTCCTGAGGGGCGATGGCGTAGTCGGCCAGCTCCATCCCGGCGGCAATCCGCGCATCGATCGCGGCACGGAGCGCATCCAGCCCCTCGCCGGTCATGGCGGAGACCGCGACGCTGCCGTTCCGCACCGGCACGTTCGCCACGCCGCCCAAAAGGTCGGCCTTGTTCAGCACCTCGATGGTGCGTTCCGGCCAGGCAGGGTCCAGCGTGTCGTCTGCCACCATGTCCTCCAGCACCGCCAGCACGTCCGCCCGCTGGGCGGCGCTTTCTGGATGCGCGGCGTCGCGCACGTGCAGGATCACGTCGGCCTCGGCAACTTCTTCCAACGTGGCACGAAACGCGGCGACCAGTTCGTGCGGCAGTTCGCTGATGAAGCCGACAGTATCGGATAGAATGATCCTGCGCCCCGACGGCAGCACCAGCCCGCGCATGGTCGGGTCGAGCGTCGCGAACAACTGGTCGCGCGCGGTCACCTCCGCCCCGGTCAGCGCATTGAACAGGGTGGATTTGCCCGCGTTGGTGTAGCCGACCAGGGCGACGACCGGAAATGGCACCCGCCGCCGCGCGGACCGATGCAATCCCCGCGTCCGCCGCACCTGCTCCAGCTCCTTCTTCAGCCGGACGATGCGTTCGCCGATCAGGCGGCGGTCGGCTTCGATCTGCGTCTCCCCCGGGCCGCCGAGGAAGCCGAAACCGCCGCGCTGGCGTTCCAGGTGGGTCCAGGACCGGACCAGGCGCGAGCGCTGGTAGTCCAGATGCGCCAGTTCCACCTGCAACGTGCCCTCGCGGGTGGCGGCGCGCTCGCCGAAGATGTCCAGGATCAGGCCGGTGCGGTCGATCACCTTGCAGGACCATGCGCGCTCCAGGTTGCGCTGCTGCACGGGGGACAGGGCGGCATCGACGATCACGACCGTCACGTTTTGCTCCGCCAGCGCGCGGCCAAGCATGGCCACCTGGCCCTCGCCCAGCAGCGTCGCGGGACGGCGAATGCGCAGCGGCAGGATCGCCGTATGCACGACGATCAGGCCGATGGAGGCGGCAAGCCCCACCGCCTCGGCCAGCCGCGCTTCGGCCGCACGCCCGCCATCCCGGCCGCGGGCCAAGTCGGACGCAAGGCGTGTGTCGCCATTCGCGCGCTCTTGCTCCGGGTTGCGGCCGGCGCCGCGGTCCCAGGGCAGCACGATGGCGGCGCGGGTCGGGCCGGAGCCCGAACCGCTACGGACGCGGAGGGCGCCGTCAGTCGCCGTGGACGGCAGCGGTCATCTCCCTTTCGCGCATCGCGCCAGCCCCGGCGGAGACATCCGCCTTGGTGGCGTCGAAGAGCTGGATCGGCGCGCCCGGCATCACGGTACTGATGGCATGCTTGTAGACGAGCTGCGTATGCCCGTCCCGACGCAGCAGAACGGAAAAATTGTCAAACCAGGTGATGATCCCCTGCAGCTTGACACCGTTCACCAGGAACACCGTTACCGGTGTCTTTTGCTTTCGCACGTGGTTCAGGAACACGTCCTGAACGTTCTGCGCTTTCTCGTTGGCCACGGCACAATTCCTTCGTTTTGTCGTTACAGTTGGGGTGGTTGCGGTTTCTCGTTTCGGTCAGTTCCCGACAGGTCGTGGCACGCCCCGCCGGCAGGCAGTTTAGTCCAGCCTCATGCCCCCTTGTCCAACGCACGCAAATGTGTGGCGAGAGCGTGAGCGGAGGGAAAATGGATATCGGGGGCCGCATGCGCAATGCCCCCATCGTGATCTGCGTCGCCGATCAGCACGGCGGTGACGCCGGCGGCGCGGGCGGTGCGCATGTCCAGCACGGTATCCCCCAGATACCAAACGGATTCATCAGGCCGGCGACCGAGTTGGGCAAGCGCGAGGTGGACCGGCGCCGGGTCCGGCTTGTCGGCGGCGGCGTCCCCGGCGCCGATGATGGGGCCGAAATGCTTGCTCCAGCCGAGATGCACGACCTCGTCGCGTAGGTAACGGCCGGCCTTGTTGGAGACCACGCCCTGCGGCCAGGGAGCGCCGGCGGCCAGGGCCTCGGCCGCGCCCGGCATGGGCAGGAGATGGTCCAGGTGGCGTTCGCGGAAGCTGGCATAGAAAAGGTCCCGCGCTTGCTCCCAGCGGTCGCCGAAGAGCGGGGGAAAGGATTCTCGTAGCGCGACGCGGACGCGGGCCACGGCGTCGCGGCGGGTCCAAAGGGGGAGGCCGAAATGGGAGAAGACGACGTTGAGGGCGGCGGTGATGGCGGCCCAGCCGTCCACCAGGGTGTTGTCCCAGTCGTAGAGCAGGACCGAGGGACCGGGGCCGGTCTCGACCGGGACGGGTGGGTTGGGCGCGTCGGATTTGGGGCGTTGGGGCAAGGCGGCTGGCGGGGGTTTGGTGGGACTCGGGGGTTTGGCGGGACTGCGGCGTGGCACGCCAGGGAAGGCGGGGATGTATCGCGGCGCCTGCGGGTTGGCGAGGATCGCGCGGGCGCCGGTCGAGGCTCGATCATTTCGTACTCGGATAAACTACGCGCGGGACTGCTGGCGCCACCCGCTGATCGCGAACCAGGTTCCGCGGGACAATCGGACGGTCACCGAGAATCGGCAGGATCCGATTGCAGCGTTCGATCAAGGATAGCCCGTATTTGGCGAGCCAGACCGGGACCCGTAAACGGCTTTGACAAGAGATCGACGCGCGAACCGATTCGATCCTGATAAACATGGGAGTCCTGCGCGTATGCGCTCGTCAAAAGAACTTTGAGACCCGGCAGCACGCGCCTTGCAGCCTCGGCGAGATCGCGCCCATTCATCTCGCCGGGCAATCCGATATCGGTAAACAGCAGACGCACGCCGGGATGCCGATCCAGTTGGTCCAAAGCCGATCGCGCGTCCTCCGCCTCCAATACCTCGTAGCCCATGTCGCGCAGCGTCGCCACGGAAAGGGCGCGCACCCCGGCCTCATCTTCCACGACCAATATGAGGTCGCCGCTGTTTCCGCGTGGAATGGAATCATCCAGGGGCCACAGCTCTGCCCCTTCGGCGGGTCCATCGTGGCGCGGAAGATACAAGCGGACCGCTGTGCCCTGCCCTTCCACGCTGGCGATCTTCACGTGACCCCCGGATTGCTTGATGAACCCATAGACCTGCGACAATCCCAACCCGGTCCCGCGCCCGACCTCCTTGGTGGTAAAGAACGGCTCGAAAGCTTTCTCCAGCACCGCGGGCGGCATGCCGCAGCCGGTATCGGTGACAATGAGCATGACATACTCGCCCGGCATCACCTCCGGCTCCAAACTCGTATCGCTGTCGTCGAGCATGACATTGGCGGTTTCGATCGTGAGCTGGCCCGCCCCTTCGATCGCATCGCGCGCGTTCACCGCCAGATTCAGCAGCGCGCTTTCGAGCTGATTTTCGTCCACCATGACCCGCCACAGCCGCCCGGCGAGAATTGTCTTGATCTGGATACGCTCGCCGAGCGCCCGGCCGAGCAATTCGGAGATCCGCATCACCAGCGCGTTCAGGTCGAGCGGTTTCGGGGCCAGCGGCTGGCGCCGGGAGAAGGCGAGCATCTGCCTGACCAATCGCGCCCCCCGTTGAGCCGCTTGCATTGCCAGGTCGACCAGCCGCTCCAGGTCCAGCGCAATCCCGTCCGGTTGCCGGCCCACGCGCGCGCGTATCCGCTCCAGACTGCCCACCACCACCTGAAGCAGATTGTTGAAGTCGTGCGCGATGCCGCCTGTGAGCTGGCCGATCGCCTCCATTTTCTGTGCCTGCCGCAACGCCGCTTCGGCTTGCTCGCGTCTGGCGATCTGGTCTTGCAGCGCCTGGTTGGCGCGGGCCAGTTCCTCGGCGTGCGCGGCGAGGCCGGCGTTCGCCCGCCGCAGTGCCGACTGCGCCACCCCAAGAACCCCGACCAGCAATGTCGCCATGGCGACAAGCAGCCCGATGGCACCTTCGCGCTGAACACGGGCTGCGAACGGCTCCGCGGCGATCTGCATGACAAGATCGCCCAGCACCTCATCGCCCTGCCGAACGGTTTCCGAAACGGTGATCAGGTCGCCGCCTGGAACCCCGGCAGGCGCCGACCCGAGCACCGGAGGCAGGCTCGTGGGTGGTTCCCGCGGATAGCTCGCGAAGCGTTTGCCGTCAGGCAGGTAGAGACCGGCAGCCACGATCTGCGGATTGGCGCGCAGAGCATCCAGGTACTCCTGGGCGGCCTTGCCGTCATTGAATGCGAGCGCCGCCGTTTCGGTCGCGGCCAAAATCCGGGCCTGCGCCGTCAGATCGTCGATGCGACGAACTTCGTACCTGCGATCCATGATGACCGCCAAGCCGATTCCGGCAAGCAGCAAGGCGGCCGCCGCCACAATTGTCATGGCGGCGGCCATGCCACCGCGCCACCGCAGGCCGCTGGGCCACCTGCGTCGCGCCGGGGGACTCATTCAAGGACCCTCATGGCGACGCTCAGCAGCTTGGAACTGATCGCCAGGCGGTCCTTGATCGCTTCCTGGCGGTCGATCTCGAAGCGCACCCGGCCGTCGGCCAGGACAAAATTGACGACGCCAATGGCGTTCGGGGCGGTCTGTCCGTCGGTGACGGTAAGAACGGGCTTGCCCGCCACCAGTGCCAGCACATTGGCGACCGATTGCCCGGGCGATCCGGTCACGTACATGAGCTGGCAGCCCGGATCGCCGGTGATGGTCCGATAGCTGCGCACCGCGATCGGCAACTGCGCGACCTTCTGATTCGCCACCGCCTGCGCGAGCAAGTTCCCGAACGGGGATGTTCCGACCACGCAAAGCGTAAACTGGCTCGCGGCAAACGACTCCCGGGGCCATTCGACGAACTGTGCAATCTTGTAAAGATACGTCGCCTTGATCTCGTTTTCGAGCTGGGTCTGGCCGAGGGCCCGTGCGGACCAAAGCACGGCCAGAACGCCAAGAATAGCGGTCCACAAGGACCTGCGGGCCGGCTCATGCGCGTGGCCGTGCATAATCCGTCCGTGCGGCATTGGTGCGGCTCCGCACTGGTCCCTCGCGCAATGCCGCCAGCTCCCTTCTCGGCCCCGTTCCCGGGCACCGCCCCACCCAGTTAGCCACGAAACTGGTGCCGTGCCTAGGGTGCAACGAAGAAGTGTGCAAAGAAGAAAGAAGCGAAATGTGCATTCGTCAAAGTCACGCGAAATGGCACGCTGGTAGCGAGAGGAAACCGGGTTCAACCGCAACATGCGACACACGATTTTGTGAAGCGAACGAATGCTTCACGAGCGATGGGAAATTTGTGACATTGTATAATCATTATAACAGGCAGATTGGGTCGGGATTCCGTGAAGGTTGGCGTCCATGCGCCCGCGCGGCGAATCGTTCAGTTGCGCCGGTTCATGGCTGCACTGCGCGCACGTACCTGCAAACTGGCGTCATGGCGCATATTCCTTGCTGCTCTTGCGATTGCCTGTGCATTCGTGCGCGTTGGCTCCGGGCGCGCGCAGAGCCTGAACGAGCTGGGCAACCTTTCGATCGAGCAGTTGGGAGAAATCGAGGTCACCTCGGTCAGCAAGTCGACCGAGCCGCTGAACGATGCGCCGGCGTCGATCTACGTCATCACGCACGACGAGATCATGCAGTCGGGCCTGACGCAAATTCCGGAAATCCTGCGCCTGGCGCCCAACCTGGAAGTCGCGCGTATCAACGCGTTCAGTTGGGCCATTTCGGCGCGCGGGTTCAACGTGGGCGACAACGCCAGCCTGTCGAACAAGCTGCTGGTACTGGTTGACGGCCGCAGCGTCTATTCGCCGATGTTCGGCGGCGTCTATTGGGACATGCTGGGTATCCTGCCGGAAAACATCGAGCGGATCGAGGTGATCAGCGGGCCGGGCGCTTCCCTGTGGGGCGCCAACGCGGTGAACGGCGTCATCAATATCATCACCCGGCCGTCAAGTCAGAGCCAGGGCGGATCGATGACCCTGGGGGCCGGCAATTTCGAGCGCGATGTCGGCGTGCAGTATGGCGGCCGGCTCAGTCCGGACCTGACCTACAACGTGCATGGCGAATTCTCCAATTTCAGTTCCTTCAGGCTGCAGACCGGGACCAGCGCGAATGATGCCTGGAACCAGCCAGGCGGCGGCTTCCGGTTGGACTGGACCCCGATGAACGACACCGTCAGCGTGCAAGGCGATCTTGTGACCGAAACGGAGAGTCCAGAAGGTTTCAACCGCGAATCCGATACCGCGGTGAGCTGGCAGCATCGGTTTGCCGACGGCTCGCAGTTCCAGCTTCTTGCCTATTACGACAGCAGCAATCGCGCCATCAACAGCGGCAGTTCCTTCACCGTGAACACCTATGACATCGAGTTCCAGCACAACTTCACGCTTGCCGGCTGGAACAACATCGTCTGGGGGGCCGGAGAGCGCAACTTCAATTATGTTTTTGAAAATACCGCGCTGGCGCTGGTCCCGCCGACGCAGACCCTGAATCTTGCAAACATCTTCGGCCAGGACACGATCGCGCTTTCAGACACGGTGAAGCTGACGCTCGGCCTGAAGGTGGAGGACGAGCCCTATGCCGGCTGGCAGGTGATGCCTGACCTGCGTTTGGCGTGGAAGCCGCGCGATTCGGTATTGCTCTGGGCAGCCGTTTCCCGCGCGGTGCGTTCGCCGACCCCCGTCGATACCAACCTGGAGGAGTTCAGCGGGCCAGTGGATTATCTCAACGGTTCGATCGCGTTCCGGCCCGAGTCGCTGA
>Ga0335074_10005929_pt1 | contig 16919 bp, 19 predicted proteins | sample Lox_Sample_23_FD_206715 | JGI IMG/M metagenome (GOLD analysis project Ga0335074, IMG submission 206715) | Soil microbial communities from Loxahatchee National Wildlife Refuge, Florida, United States - Lox_Sample_2.3 | ecosystem: Environmental > Terrestrial > Soil > Wetlands | place: USA...
GCTCGCCCTCGCCCTGCACCTCGTAGTAGATCTCAATGCCATTCGCCTGCACGGTCGGCATCGGCCGCCCCTCCCTGTCCGGCGGCGCGCGCCCTCGCGGCTGCCGCTGGGGTCAATTGTGCCCGCGCCGGTGCCGCCCCGTCGCGGGGTACGGCCTCAGCCGAGCTGGGCGAACGGGCGCACCTCGATCGGCAGTCCGGTTGCCCGGGTGAACTTGCGGCCCCACCCGAGCGCCGCGTCGAGGTCGGGCACGTCGACGATCGTGAACCCGCCGAGGTGCTCCTTGCCCTCGGTGTACGGGCCGTCGGTGCTGAGCACGTCGGCGCCGGCCCCCCGGAGCACCCGCGCCGTCTCCGGCGGCTGCAGGCCGCCCGCGAAGACCCAGGCGCCGGCGGCCCTGATCTCACGGTTCAGCGCCTCGATGTCCTGCGTGATCTGCTGCATCCGCTCCGGCGGCGGGATCGGCCCGTCCGGCTGGTACACGCTGAGCAGGTAGTGCGTCATCGGTAGATCCTCCTCGTGGCCCGCGGTTCCGGCGTCCGGCCGGCCCGTCACGTCTTACACGAACGGCCCCGGGCCAGATCGACAGGGCCCCGGGCCCGATCGGCAGAGCCCCCGGCCCGATCGGCAGAGCCCCGGCCAGATCTGCACAGCCCCGGCCAGATCGGCAGAGCCCCCGGCCCGATCGGCAGAGCCCCGGCCAGATCTGCACAGCCCCGGCCAGGTCGGCAGAGCCCCGGCCAGATCTGCACAGCCCCGGCCAGGTCGGCAGAGCCCCGACTCTAGGATGCTGGCGTGGCCGCCGCACAGATCTTGGCAACGGGATGCACGGAGGCAGAGGCGACGGCCAGGGCCGCGCTGCTCGAGGTCGAGACGTACGCGGTTTCCCTCGACCTGGCCACGGATCCTGGCATGATCCGGTCCAGCTCGCAGATCCGGTTCCGCTGCCGCGAACCGGGCTCAGCCACGTTCGCCGACCTGCACGCCGCCGCGGTGCACCGCGTCTTGTGCAACGGGGAGGAGCTCGACCCCGCCGTGGCGGTGTCCGCCGGGCGGCTGCACCTGGACCGGCTGACCGAGCAGAACCTGCTGACGGTCGACGCCGAGTTCCGCTACGCGCCCGACGGCCGGGGGCTGGCGCGGTTCACCGACCCCGCCGACGGCGAGGCGTACCTGCTCGCAAGCTGCTACCCGGCCAACGCCCCGAACGTGTTCTGCTGCTTCGACCAGCCAGACCTGCGGGCGGATTTCACGCTCACCGTGACCGCCCCGGCCGGCTGGGAGTGCGTCGCCAATGGCGCGGTGACGGAGCGGCCCGGCCCGGGCGAGGCCGGAATCTGGCGGTTCGCGACCGTGCCGCTGATGAAGCCGTACGACCTGGCCCTGTGCGCGGGCCCGTACGTCACGACCGCGGCGGAAGAATACGGCGGCACCAGCGGCACCAGCGGCACCAGCGGCACCGGCGGCGCGGTGCGGCTGAGCGTACGGTGTCGGCCCACGCTCGCGAACTCGGCCGACGCGTCCGGCCTTGGGCGGGTCTGTGGCCTGGTGAGCCAGGCGCTCGCCTGGTACGAGCGGGCGCTCGACGTGGCCTGCCCGTACCCCAAGTACGACATCGTGTTCGCGCCCGAACTCGGCGCGGTGGCCGTGTCGATCCCCGGAGTCATGGCGGTCAGCGAGACAATGCTGCACCGCCTCGCCGATCCCGAGGACGACTTCGCCGCCATGGTGCTGGCCCACGAGGTCGCGCACCTGTGGTTCGGCAGCCTCGTCGCAGAGCGCTGGTGGGACGACGTGTGGCTGGCCGAGGCGCTCGCCACCTACCTCAGCTACACCGCGCTGGAAGAGACCCTTGGAACCGACTCGCCGTGGCGCGCTTTCTGCATGCGCGAGCAGCAGGCCGCCTACCGCGCCGACACCTTGCCGAGCACCGAGCCGGTGTCGTCCCCGGTGCCGGACGCGGCAGACGCCCTGGCCAGGCCCGCCGCGATCACGTACTCAAAGGGCGCGAGCGCCATCCGCCAGCTCGCCGCGCTCATCGGCGGCGACGCTCTTCGCGCCGGGCTCCGCGACTACGTGACCCGGTACGGCGGCTCGGCCGCCGCGCTCGGCGACCTGGTTGCCTGCTGGTCGGCGGCCAGCGGCCGCGACCTGGCCGGGTGGGCGGAGCAGTGGCTGCGGACCCCGGGGGTGAACACGCTGCGGCCCCAGCTCGCGCTGGCTCCGGACGGGAGCGTCCAGTCGCTCGCCGTGCTGCAGGACGCGCCGCCCGGCGGGCGGGAACTTCGGGAGCACCGGGTCGCGATCGGCGTCTACGACGCCGAGGGCGGGAGACTCCGGCGCCGGCAGGTGACCGCGGCGACGCTGACCGGCGGCCGGACCGCTGTTCCCGAACTGGCCGGGATCCCGGCGCCGGCCGCTCTGGTCCTCAACGACGGCGACCTGACATTCGCCAGGATCCGCTTTGACCCCCGTAGCCTGCGCAGCCTGCTCGCCTGCGGGCTGGACGTGGACGACCCGCTGACCGAGGCCGTGTGCTGGAACGCCTTCTGGGACATGGTCACGTCTACGGAACTAGGCGTAGCCGAGTTCACCGGCCTCGTGGCCCGGCGGATCCGTGGCGGGTGCCCGCCGGCAGGCGTCGCCGAGCTGCTGGAGCACGCCCGCACCGGTGCCGACTATTACGCGGTTCCCGCGGACCGCCCGGAACTGCGGGAGCGGACCGCGGCCGCCGCGCTGGAGGGCGCCCGCCGGGCGGAACCGGGAAGCCGCGCCCAGCGCGCGCTGGCCGTCGGCTTCGCCGCGGTGGCGCACGGCGACGAGCAGCTCGGCCTGCTGCGGCACTGGCTGGACGGAACCGCCCTGCCCGCCGGCGTCGACGCCGGCACCGAGCTGCGCGGCCAGGCCCTGGCCACGCTGTCCGCCAGCGGGCTGGCGACCGATGACGACCTCGACGCGTTCGCGGCGGCCGACCCGGCCGGAGGCGTCGCGGTGCGGGCGACCTGCCGCTCCCTGCGCCCCGACCCAGCTTCCAAGGAGGCCGCCTGGGCGGCCGCGCTCGACCGCAGCCAGTCCCGCCGCATGGCGCTGGCGCACGCCCGGGGGATCTGGGCGCCGGGCCAGGAGCGCATCCTCGAGCCCTACCGGGACCGCTACTTCGCCGAGGTGCTGCCGGGCATCAGCGGGCGCGAGGTGCCCGTCGCCGGACGGCTCGCCAGGCTGCTCTACCCCGCAACGATGGCCGGCCCGGAGACGATCGCGGCCACCGATGCCGCGCTGAGCCGCGGCGGGCTTGGCGGGCCGCTGCGTAAGGCCCTGCTCGAGCAGCGCGCGATCATGCTCGAAGTGCTGGCCGCCCGCTCCAAGTTCCGCCCCGCCTGACGCCTCCCACCACCCGCTCCAAGTTCCGCCCCGCCTGACGCCTCCTACCACCCGCTCCAAGTTCCGCCCCGCCTGACGCCTCCCACCACCCGCAGCCCGCCACCAGCCAGGGCAGCGCCCGCCGCCGCACCGCCCGCCGCCGCACCGCCCGCCGCCCGCCGCCACCGCCCGCCGCCCGCCGCCCGCCAGAGCACCCTCTGGCCCTCCTCGCCCGAGCACCTGCCCACCCGCCCGCCGCCCATGAATGTGCGATTTGACGGCCTGGAACCCGTCGAATCGCACATTCATCTGGCCGTGGCCGCCGCCGGCGGGGACTGGCGGGCCCGCTGATCTTGATTTTTGTGGCGCACGTGACCTGAGAGATGATTGCGACCCGTGAGGCGGGGTCCGTTACCGCCCGCGGCGGGGTCCGTTACCGCCCGCGGCGGGGTCCGCTACCTGCCGCGGCCGGGTCGTCACCTCGCGCGGCCGCCATTGCCTGAGTGGGAGGTTCGAGAGCTTTCATTCGAGATACTTTTCTTGACAACTCTCTCTCAAGAGAGAACTATCGAGATATGACTCTCGACGATTCCCCGGACACTGGGCCAGACCGGCCAGGCACGAAGCGGAATGCCCTGGCGAGCCGGCAGGTCAGCGACGCGCAGACCATGCGGGCGCTCTCACACCCCGTTCGCATTGCCATCTTCGAGACGCTCGGTGTCGAGGGCCCGATGACCGCGACCGAGGTCGGTGAGCGCATCGGCGAGTCACCGACCACGTGCTCCTTCCACCTGCGCCAGCTCGCGAAGTACGGGTTCGTGGAGGAGGCGGGCGGTGGCAAGGGCCGGGCACGGCCGTGGCGGATGAAGAGCCTCAACATCGCGATCAGAGGTCACGACGATCCGGAAGCCGAGCTGGCGGCGGACGTCCTGACGGGCATGATCCTCGAACGCCAGCGCGACAGGTACCGGACCTGGCAGAACATCAAGGCCGCCTATCCCCGTGAGTGGCGGGAGGCCGCCGGGGAGTCCGAGTACGTGGTCTACCTGACCTCCGCTGAGCTGAAACAGATCCGGGGCGCGGTGAATGAGCTGGTTTACCCGAGTTTCGCGGAGCGGCTCACCGACCCGTCCAAGCGGCCGCCGGGTTCGGCGCCGGTGGAGATGCTTCTGCTCTCCTACCCGCTCAGCCCGCCTACCGGCAACCCGCCCGCCGGCACGGCGCCCACCGACAACCCCCGGAGCACGTGATGAACCCCTGGATGCTGCACGCGATGGCCGACTCCCGCCGCGCGGAGATGCAGCACGACGCCGCGCGGCACGCGAGCGGCGCAAACCGCCCGGCATGGCGGCCCGCGCCCATCGCACCCGCCTGGCCGCATATGCGGCGCCAGGTCGGCTACGCGCTGGTCGAGGCAGGGCTGCGCCTGCTGGCGACCGACGGGCCGGCCCCGCGCGGCTGACCCAGGCGGGCCCGCCCCCGCGCGGCTCGCCCCCGCCGGTGGCGGTGCGCGCCTCGGCCCCGCCGGTAGCGGCGCCGCTGCGATACATTCATCGGTCGTGCTGGAGCCATCCGTTGCCTGAACCGCAGCTGCTCGGGGAGCGGGCCCTCAACCGCGCGCTGCTGGAACGCCAGATGCTGCTGCGCCGGGCGGACACGAGCGCGCTGGCGGCCATCGAGCACCTGGCCGGAATGCAGGCCCAGGCCCCCAACGCGCCGTACGTTGGCCTTTGGACCCGGCTGGCCGGCTTCCGCACGGACCAGCTGGCGGCGTTGCTCGCCGAGCGGGCCGTCGTGCGCACGCACCTGATGCGCAACACCATCCACCTGGTCACCGCCTACGACGCCGTGGCCATGCGCGGGCTGATGCAGCCGTTCCTCGCCCGGTCCTACGCCAGCTCGCCGTTTGCGCGCAACCTGGCCGGCGTCGACGTGCCGGCGCTGCTCGACGCCGGGCGGGCGCTGCTGCGCGACCGGCCGCGCACCCGCGACGAGCTCGGCACGCTGCTCGAGCGGCAGTGGCCCGGCCGCGACCCGAGGTCGCTGGCGCAGGCGATCACGCACCTGGTGCCGACTGTGCAGGTTCCGCCGCGCGGGATCTGGGGATCCACCGGCCAGGCCGCGTACGCCACGACCGATGCCTGGCTTGGCGGTCTGCCCGCGTCGAGCATCTCCCCCGATGAGCTCGTGCTCAGGTATCTGGCCGCGTTCGGGCCGGCGACCGTCAGGGACGTCCAGGCGTGGTGCGGGCTGACCCGGCTGCGCGAGGTCACCGAGCGGCTGCGGCCCCAGCTGCGCACGTTCCGTGACGCTGACGGCGCGAAGCTGTTCGATCTGCCGGATGCCCCCAGGCCCGATCCGGATGTCCCCGCGCCGCCACGGTTCCTCCCGGAGTACGACAACGTCCTGCTCTCGCACGCCGACCGCGCCCGCATCATCCCCGGCCGCCGCGCCGTGCCCCTGCCGCCGGGCGTGGGCGGCGCCACCGGCACCCTGCTGATCGACGGCTTCTGGCGGGCAACCTGGAAGATCAAGCGCCCACATCGCGGCGCCGTTACACTTCGAGTTGAGCCGTTCACCGAGTTGTCAGTGACACAAGTGGCGGCTGTGAATGCGGAGGGGACCGGGCTGCTCGCGTTCGTGGCGCCCGACGCCGAGGCCAGCGAAATCCAGCTTGCCGCCCCGAACCTGCGCGAGCCGCACCCAAAAACCCCTTAGGGGGGCCATACTGGTATTTCGTGAAAGCAGCTCGCGCCGCCACTCGGCGCTACCTCCCAGGAAGCCCTTTCAATAACATCCCCGAGCCGGTCAGGCACGTCGAAAGCTACGCGCTGCATGACCAAGTGACCCACGACAGGTACGGGCTCGGCGTGGTCATCGGTGTCGAAGAGGAGATCGCGGTCCTCGTCGACTTCGGCAACCAGCAGGAACGGATCACCACCCCGTACAACAAGCTGACCAAGCTCTAAGGCTTCCGCTTACCGCGCGCCATCGCGGCGGTGTGCGCCATTCGCCAGAGCAATGCGGCAATGGTCCGGCAGATCGCATTCGCGGGGCAGTCAATGCGCTGCAGCCAAGCGGACTCCTGACAACGGGCCGCTACGCGCCGCGGTGCTGATCTCCGGCCGGGACCACGAGTTCGTCGCCGTGCTTGCGTAGCTCGTCGATCGTCGTCACGCCGAGAAGCTGGATGGTGCGGCGCAACTGCGCGGTCAGCAGGTCAATGGCGTGCTCGACGCCCGGTTGCCCGGCGACGGCCAGGCCGTACAGGTACCCGCGGCCGATTACGGCCATGTCGGCGCCGCGGGCGATCGCCACCGCCACGTCGGAGCCGTGGCGGATGCCCGAGTCGACGATGACAGCGACCTGTTCGCCGACCGCCTCTCGTACCGGCCGCACCAGGTCGATCGGGGGGATGCAGCGGTCGAGCTGGCGGCCGCCATGGTTGGACAAATGGATGCCGTCGATCCCGGCAGCCACGGCCCGAATGGCGTCGTCCGGGCCAACGGGGCCCTTCAGCAACAGCTTGCCCGGCCATCGGGCGCGGATGTCGTCAATGTCATCCCAATTCAGGGTTGGGTCGAATTGCGCGGTGACGTCGGCGATCGTGCTGAGGCCGCCTTCCCCGGCCGGGCTGAAGCTGGCGTACTTGAGCGCGGGAGCGCGCAGCATGGATGTCCAGTAGCCGGGACGCACCGCGATGTCGAGCAGGGCGCTGAGGGTGAGTGTGGGCGGAGCGGTGAATCCGGTCCGCAGGTCCCGGGTACGGCGGCCGCCGACCGCGGTGTCCACGGTGATCTCCAGCACCCCGAAGCCCGCTGCGGCGGCCCGGTCGACAAGGTCCACGGTGAGCTTGCGGTCGCGGAGCACGTAGAGCTGGAACCACAGGTTGGGGTGCCCGGTCGTGGCCAGTTCCTCGATCGTGTACGTCCCGCACGTCGACAGTCCGTACGGCAGGCCGCGGGAGAGCGCGGCCCTCGCTACCGCGAGTTCCCCGTCCGGGTGGAAGACCCTGGTGAAACCGGTGGCGGCGAGCGCGATCGGCGCCGAGAGCTCGGAGCCGAACAGCGACGTGGACAGGTCCGGTTCGGACACGTCGCGCAGCACCCGGGGCCGGAACCGCCACCGGCGCAGCGCCGCCCGGTTGGCGCGCAGCGTGAGCTCCTCGTCGGCCGCGCCGTCGGCGTAGCCGAAGACCGGCCTGGGCAGCCGGCGCTGCGCGGCACGCCTGAGGTCGCCGAGGTCGTGGCACCGGCGCAGGATCCTGCGGTCGCGATCCGCCTCGAAACCGCGTAGCCGCACCAGTTCACGGATCTCCCGAGGCTTCATGCTGCCCGCCTCCCAGCGTCGTGCGCGCGCCGCCTGGCCGGCGCCCATCCCATCTTCCGCCCGGGTGCGTGGGTGATGGCAGGGGTGCGGCGGGGAGATCTGGGTCACAGCAGGGGCCTGACCGCGTCGATGTACCAAAGCAAGCCGGTCCGGACGGGTGCTGGGCGGCGGCCGGGCGGGACCCGGAGCCTAGTGATCGACGTGCGGGTGCTGTCGCTGGCGGCCGCCGGCCGGGCCTCGCCCGGCCTGGGATGAACGCTGCTCGATTACGAACGTGCCGCGGCCGGGTACGGTCTCGACCAGCCCCTCCTTGACCAGAATGTTGATCGCCCGGCGCACGGTTCCGACCGCGAGCCGTGTTTCCTCGGTCAGCTTGGTGATCGACGGGAGCTGGTTCGCGATTTTTCCTGACGTTATGTCTGCCCGCAAAAGCCCTGCAAGCTGCAGGTATGGGTGCTCCGGCGACGTCTCGTCGATCTTCACGCCGGTAACTTAACCGGCTGCGACATGCGGAAACCAGACAAGCCATTGCTTAACATGGCTTGACATGGCTGTATGATCGGCGGCATGGATGGCATCAACGACGCCGCCGGGCTCGCGGGTGAGTTCCCGGGCTGGGAGGCATGGCAGGGCATTGACCGGCTGTGGCACGCACGCATCCGCGGAGCCATTCCCCCGGTCATGGTCCACGGCGATGACCTGGTTGACCTGCGCGACCAGATCCTGCGCCACATGAACAACACCGAAGACGACGCCCGACGCAGCGGCTGACCGCGCGAGACGCCGGCCACCAGGCCGCGGCGAGGTGAAGGCCGGCCACTAGGGTCGACGGGGTGACAAACCGAGCGATCTTGGTGACCGGGGCATCGCGGGGCATCGGCCGGGCCATCGCCCGTGCGTTCGCCGACGAGGGTGACCGGGTCGCGGTGCACCACCGCGACTCCGCGCAGCTCGCCGCCGACGTGGTGGCCGGGCTTCCCGGCGAGGGGCATGTGGTAGTGCAGGCCGACCTGACCGAGCCCGACGACGCCCGCCGCATGGTGGACCACGCGTGCGACGCGCTGGGAGGGCTGGACGTCCTGGTGAACAACGCCGGCGTCTTCGCCGCGCACCCGATCACCGAGGTGTCCTACGCCGAGTGGCAGGCCGCCTGGCAGCAGACCCTCGGCGTCAACCTCGTCGGAGCCGCGAACGTGACCTGGTGCGCCGTCCAGCACATGGTCAGCGGGAAGCGAGCGGGACGCATCGTCAACGTCTCCTCCCGTGGCGCGTTCCGCGGCGAGCCAGGTCAGCCGGCCTACGGCGCGAGCAAGGCCGGCATGAACGCGTTTGGCCAGTCGCTGGCGATCGCTCTCGCCCCCCACGGCATCACGGTCGCCACGGTGGCGCCCGGGTTCGTCGAAACCGATATGGCCGCGGGGCACCTCACCTCGCCCGAAGGAGACGCGATCCGCGCGCAGAGCCCGTTCCAGCGGGTCGCCAAGCCCGAGGAGATCGCCGCGGCGGTGCTGTACCTGGCGTCGCCGGGCGCCGAATGGGCCAGCGGCGCCATCCTCGACCTCAACGGTGCGTCGTACCTGCGCTCCTAGCGCAGGTACGAACGGCGGCCGAAGGGATAGTCAGCTGTGCTGAGCGGCTCGCTCGTCTGCTTTGAGCAGCGGGAGGAGCTTTTGGACGCACGCCACCGGTTCCACTGCACGTCGAACTGTCACCCCCTGACGCCGGCGGCGGCCCGGTACGCCGAGGCGCCGGAGCCGTTCCAACCCCGTTCCACGACGCGGCTGCCCGGGTGGACACGATTCACCGGGGTCCGCTACGCGGTCGACGCCACCGAGCCGGCCGTGCCCGATGAGGCGGAGCCTCCCGCTGCGGCCCCTGGGCCGAGTGGGGATGTCGTCAGGCGAATCTGACGGTGACCTGCTGGAACCCCAGCGAGTGCAGCATGCCGTCAAGCATGCCGGTGGTGTTCCGCTGCGCCTCGGACAGCAGCGGGCTCTTCCTGGCCGCGGTCTCGATCTTCTGCTGGGCCAGGATGTAGACCTGCTGCTGGCTGTTCGGGTTGCCGGAGAAGAAGTTCCCGACCCGGTTCAGCAGTCCCTGCTGCTCGGCGAACACGTAGGACTGGCTGACGTTCAGCACGGCGGGCTGAAGCTGCGCCTTCGGCAGGTCGACGGTGACCGCCTTGCGGTCCGCCGAGACCCGGATCGCGCCGCCGCTGAGGTGGCCGAAGTCGACGTAGGCGATCTCGGTGCCCTGCCCGATGAACAGCGTGTCGCTGCCTTCGAGGAAGGACGGGATGAACGATGCGTGCTGGGACAGGTTGACCACGACCTGGAACGAGCCGCTGGCCGCCTCGTAGCGGCTCAGCGCGGTGATCGACTTGAGCAGCACCGGGCCGCTGCGGACCGTGGTCGTCTCGCCGAACGGGTTGCGCAGCTGAGGCAGCAGGTGCACGGCGGACAGGACGATCAGCGCGGCGATGACCGCGACGATCGCCGCGGCCAGCCCGATCAGCTTGCCGGCCAGGCTCCGGGTCACCGGAGCCATCCGGCTGCGACGGCACCGAAGTGCAGCGGCGCGACAACCCCCGCACCACCGGCCTTGGTGCCCATCCGGAAGCCGCCGAACATCAGCGACAAGATGATTAAGACGACGATCAGGCCGACGATCCACAGCAGGCACCCGGTGACCCTGCGCCGAGGCCGCCACCGCCGGCGGGCTGAACTCACCCGCGGCCGGCGCTCTGAGCGCGCCGGTCTCCGGCGGGAAAGTCGGGACATCGTTACCTCCAGCCCGCGCTGGGTCACTGGTGCATGCACCGGGCGTGGGGCGGGCGCGCCGGCGAGCGGGTTCGCCGACGCGCCCGGCACGGTGGGTTAGCTCCGCGGAGTGGCGGCCGTCTCCTCGGTGTCGGTGACCGGTTCGTCCGCTTCGTCGGTCGTCGTGGTCGTCACCCGGCGGCGCGGCGTGAACCAGCTGCGGCCGGTGCTGGTCGTGCTGGACGTGGGTGCCTCGTCCGTTTCGCGCACGGTACGGCCGGTGCTCGTGGTCGCCGCGGGAGCCTCCTCGGCTTCGCGTGCGGAGTCCGCTGCCCGTGCGGCGCGCCTGGCGTCGCTGACACTGATCACGGAGAACCGGCCGATCGCCATCGCGGCGAGCAGCACGATCACGACGCCGAGCCCGGTGAAGAACCCGATCTGCTCGAGCGTGCGGTGGGCCGTATCACCGACGGGCGTTCCCGGCGCCATCTGCATCTTGATCCAGGTCGGGCCTATCAGGCTGCCGAGCGCGAACCACGCGCCGCTGAGCGCGGCAAGCCAGGCGCCGAAGTGCGCGGTTGGCCGGTAAGCGCTCGTGAGCACGATCAGGCCGCCGAGGAAGGCAGCGGCGCCCGGCAGGATGTCAAGCCAGAGCCGGCCGGTGGTGTACGTCCACGCCTTGTCCGGCGTGTACGCGTAATGGAAATACGGGCCGATAAATGGGATAACAGCGCCCCAAATGCCCAGCAGGACCAGCAGCAGACCGCTGAGCACGCCGCGGCTTCGGCGAACCCGCAGCATCCCGTTCATACGGATCACTTCCTCCTGCAGGCGGAGCGGTTTTATTAGCCTGCGCGCGCTCAGCTACCCCGATGGCGCGAGTCCATGCAAGGCACCGGTAAATGGCGCATAAGCCATATGCGCTCGCCGGACCGTGCTGCCGGTCGCCCGCGGCTGATACTGTTCCGCGGACAGCCGGTCCAGGCCCAGGCAGCCGGGGGGAGGAGCCGAGGAGAGCCATGGTGGTGCCGCTCGCGGTGCGCATCATCGTTGCGGCGGTTGGCGTGCTGCTCATCTGGACCGCGGCCCGGAGCATGATCGGCACCGTCATCGTGCCGAGGCCGGTCGGCAGCTGGCTGACCCACTGGGTCGACAAGATCGTGAGCTTCGGCTACGGCGCCGCAGCCAAGATGATCAAGGACCACAAGAGGCGCGACCGGCTCATGGCCGGCCAGGCCGCGATCATCTTGCTGATGCAGCTCCTCGCCTGGCTGCTGATCTTCTTCGTCGGCTTCTCACTGCTGCTGTGGCCGTTCATCACCCCCATCACGTCCGCGTTCACGACCGCGGGCCCGGCGCTGTTCGAGATCGGCTCGGAGCGGGCGTCCGGTGCAACGGAGCGGGTGATCCTGGATATAGCGGCGCTGACCGGGATCATCACCGTCACGCTGCAGATCGCCTACCTGCCCACGCTGTACTCGGCCTTCAACCGGCGCGAGACCGAGGTGGCGCTGCTGAACGCCCGGGCCGGCGTGCCGTCCTGGGGACCGGAACTGCTGGCCCGGACCCACTACGCGCTGGGCTCGGGCATGTCGACGATCGACACTCTGCCCGACCTGTACGCGGCGTGGGAGCGCTGGGCCGCGGACGTGGCCGAGAGCCACACGACCTACCTGCCGCTGGTCAGGTTCCGGTCGCCGAAGCCGATGTCGTCCTGGGTGACCGCGCTGCTCTCGGTCCTCGACTCGGCCGCGCTGTACCTTGTCCTGTGCCCAACGCAGGCGCCGGTGGTCGCGGCCCGGTTGTGCCTGCGCAGCGGGTTCATCTGCTTCGCCGACGTCGCCCGGGCGATGGGCCTCGACGTCCCGGCAGAGCCCGACCCGAGCGCCGGGATCAGCATTACCTACGAGCAGTTCGCCGACGCGGTGGCGCGGATGGAAAAGGTGAAGTTCCCGATCGAGCGCGAGCCGAAGGAAGCCTGGCCGGACTTCGTGGGCTGGCGCGTCAACTACGAGCAAGCCGCCTACGGAATCGCCTACGCCCTCGACGTCGTGCCGGCGCTGTGGTCCGGCCCGCGGCCGCACCCCCGGCCCGAGATCCCGCCGATCCGGCCGCCCGAGGGCAAGCCGCCCGACGGTCAGGCCCCCGACGGCAAGGCCCCCGACGGCAAGGCGCCCCGGTAGCGCGGCGATGAAAGCCGCGGAAGAGCGCCTGCTTGCCGGGATCCGTGCCGAGCTGAACCGGGTCATCCGGTATGACGACGAGTCGATCGTGAACGACGCCTGGATCCGGCAGCGGTACGACTGCGGCTGCTACCCCACGTTCGCGCCGGCCCGGACGCAGGCGGTAGAGACTGCCTGGCACGAGGCCGGCCATGCGGTGGCCGCGCTGGCGGTGGGGGCGGCGTTCAGCTCAGCCAGCATCCACCACGCCTGCGGCAAGGAGGGCCGCGTGCACGGCATCAGGGGCGCCGGCGACCGGGCGTTCGTGATCGACGCGGCCGGCCAGATCGCGGAGCGGCTGCGCACCTGGTCCATGCTCGAGCGCGACCAGGACCTCCGCGCGTGGCTGCCCACCTGGAAGAAAGACGGCGGGGACGCGCGGCGCTTCCGCCGGACTCTCGGCCAGCGGTTCGGCAGCGACGAATGCGCCGCGTGGCGGTACAGCGAGCGGCTGCTCACCCCGCAGCGGCTGAAGATCAGGGCGGTGGCCCGGGCGCTGCTGGTGCACCCTCGCTTCCTCCCCTACCCCGTGGTCTCAGCGATCGCCGACGGCTCCTGACTGCCGGCCGCCGCCCGGCGCGGTCAGCCCCCGGGCCGGAACCGCAGCAGCTTCCCGGCGCGCTCCCCGGTGTGCCTGCCCCGGTCGAACGTGAGCGCGCCGTTGACGACAACCCAGTGCATCTCCGCGGCGGATGTCACTCGCCGATGATAGATCCGGTTGCAGGGACGGGGCGGGTCGCCGCGAACGCGTCAACGGAGGTGGGGATGACCAGAGACGAGCTGCTCGGCTACTGCCTGGCCAAGCCGGGCGCGTGGCAGGACCAGCCCTGGGAAGACGACGTGGTGGTGAAGGTTGGCCCCAAGATCTTCGCCTTCTTCGGCATGGGGGCGAACCCCACGGTCGGGGTCAAGTGCGGCGCGAGCCGGGAGGTTGCCGACGAGTGGATGCTGCGCTACCCGGACGACGCCTCGGTCATGCCGTACATCGGCCGGTCCGGCTGGAACAGCCTGCGGCTCGCGGGCGCGATACCAGACGACGAGCTGATCGAGGCCATCGACGCCTCCTACGACACCGTGGTCAGCAAGCTCCCTAAGAGGGACCGCCCGTAGCGCCCCGCCAGGTCATCCGGACAGGCCGAGGGCCTCGGCAAGGCGACGGTAGCCGTCGTTCAGGTCGTCGTCCGATTCGGTCAGCAACTGCACGGCCACGTGGTCGGCGCCGGCGTCGAAATGCTCGCCGAGCTTCGCGGCGACGTCTCCGTCGGTGCCCCAGGCGACCAGCGCGTCGATCAGCGCGTCGCTGCCGCCGTCGCTCAGGTCTGCCTCGCTCCAGCCCAGACGGCGCAGGTTGCTGGTGTAGTTGACCAGGCCGAGGTACGGGCGCTGCACCCGCGGGCGCCCGAGCGCGCGGGCCCGCTGCGGGTCCGTCTCCAGCACCGCCTTCTGCTCCGGCGCGAGCAGCGGCCCGGTGCCGAGAATGGCCCGCGCCTGACGGGTGTGCTCGGGCGGAACCAGGTACGGGATCGCGCCCGCTGTGCGCTCGCCGGCCAGGCGCAGCACCCTGGGGCCCAAAGCGGCCAGAACGAGGCTGTCGGCGGGGACGCCGTTGCCGAGCAGCACGTCGACGTAGCCCACCAGCGTGTCATACGGGCTCGCGTACTCCTGCGTCGCCTCGGGGTGCCCGGCGCCGACGCCGAGCAGGAAGCGGCCCGGATGATTCGCCTCGATCCGCGCGAACGACGCGGCCACGGTGCGCGCGCCGTCCTTCCACATGTTCACGATGCTGGTGGCGAGCGTCAGCGTGGTGGTCGCCTCGATGAGCTCCTCGACGTGCCGCAGATCACCGTCCGGCGATCCGCCGAGCCACAGCGTTCCATAACCCAGCCGTTCAAGGTCAACGGCCAGCTGGGGGGTGACCAGAGCCGAAGGCCGCCAGATGCCGAACCGTCCCAGATGATCACGCGCGCGCTGACTCATCAGCCTGCTCCCTGCTCGTGTCCGTGCTCGCGGCCGCTCCCCCGCGAACCCTATCCACCGGGCTGCCCGGGTGCCCGCTCAGGCCGGTGGCCCGCAGCGCGGCCATGACGATCAGTGCGGCCAGCGCCCAGCCGGCGACCACGTCGGTGAACCAGTGGTAGTCACCCCAGATCAAGGCCACGCCGACCAGGAAGCACGCCATGGCCATGCCGGTCAGCACGCCTCGCCCGGCCCAGCCCGGCAGGCCCCGGGCGAGCAGCAGCGCGCCAAGGCCCAGGCACACGCTGGAGGTGGCGGTGTGGCCGGACGGGAACACACCCATCGCGCCGTGGGCGACGGGAGGCAGCCCCGGACCCGCCCTGCCGATGAGGATCTTCGCCGGGATCACGGTGCCCAACAGCAGCACCACGCCGACCACGGCGGCGAGTACCGGGCGCACGCTGCGGTCCCGGAGCGCCGCGACCAGGGCGCTCCACCCGAGCACCGGGACTGCTACCTGGTTGTTGCCGAGATCGGTCAGCAGGTAGGCGGGCGCGTACCGGCCATCTACGAGCCACCGGAACCTGGCCGAGTGTGCCTGGGCCTGCACAGCGCCCCGGATCCACCGGTCCACATCCAGGACCGGGCTGTGGGCGAGCACGCAGGCCGTCAGGAACACCAGGATCGCCGCGAGCACGCCCGGCAGCAGCCACGGCGGGCCCCGTCGGCCGGCGCGGGACGTGGCGGCTGGCGCCGCGTAGGTCTCGTCCATCCGCAAAGAGGCTACCGGCGGGCTGCGCCACGACCTCTAAGAACCTGCGGCCGCGGCGTGTCCTTACCGCTCCGGCTGTCGGACGGGCAGGCCGCTGCGGTGTGCCCAGGCGGTGGCGTCGCCGCCGTCGATCGCCGCGGCGGGCAGATCCGGGAACGCGTCCGGGTTGCAGTCGAACCCGCCACAGCGGTCGCCAGACGAGCCGCGGAGCTGCCCGTTCTGGCCCGTTTCGGGAGGCTCCTGGTCCGCCGGGTCGTATGGAACTCGTTTTGGTCGCTAAGCTGTGCGGGCAAATTCTTGGGTTGGGGTTAGCTGGAGGGAACAGATCTATGGGCGACGTCACGGGGATCGAACGGACTTTGGTCCTGCTGAAGCCCGACGCGGTAACTCGTGGCCTCGTGGGACGCGTGCTGTCCCGGTTCGAGCAGGCACTTCTGAAGATCGTCGCCTGCAAGATGGTGCAGATGGACGCCGACCTCAACCGGCAGCACTACTTCGACCTCGAGGATCGCTTCGGCCCCGAGGTGTACAACGCGGTGGCGCAGTTCATGCAGACGGGGCCGGTGTTCGCGCTGGTGCTCGAGGGCGTCGAAGCGGTCGCCATCGTCCGCAAGCTCGTGGGCGCGACCTACCCCGACCAGGCGGAGCCCGGCACGATCCGCGGCGACTTCGCCCATCAGAGCCGGGCCTACGCCAACGCCAACGGGCTCCCGGTCGCCAACCTGGTGCACGCGTCGGCCAACGTGGCCGAGGCGAAGCGGGAGATCGACGTCTGGTTCACCGAGGGCGAGCTGCACGAGTACAAAACGCTCGCAGATCGTTACATCTGGTAACGTCAGAGGTGAACTTTGCGGCTGGTGATGGTCAAGGCCGCAACTTGCCGATCTCGGCACGTTTATGCTTGCCCGGGTATGTCACGGGTGAGCTGGGTACGTGTGACGCCGCTGATCTAGTGCGGCTGCCTTAGTCTCATCAGGTTCAAATAACCCGATCTGGCCACAAAGCGAAGGGCGACCATGCCACTGCGCATTACGGTCCTCGGCACGGGCTATCTCGGCGCGACCCACGCCGCATGCCTGGCCGAGCTAGGTTTCGACGTGCTTGGCCTGGACACCAACGAGGCTCAAGTTGGTGCCCTGGCCTCGGGCAAGCTGCCGTTCCACGAGCCGGAGCTCCAGCAGCTGCTGGAGTCCGGCTTGCGCTCCGGCCGCCTGCGCTTCACCACCAGCTACGCCGAGGCCGGCGCGTTCGGGGACGTGCACTTCGTGTGCGTCGGCACCCCGCAGCGCCCCGACTCCGACGCCGCCGACCTTTCCCACCTCATGGCCTGCATCGACGCCCTGGCGCCACAGCTGGGCCGGCCCTGCCTGGTGGTGGGCAAATCCACCGTTCCGGTCGGCACCAGCGAGATCGTCGCCGAGCGGCTGGCCCAGCTCGCGCCCGCCGGGGCAGCCGCCGAGCTGGCCTGGAACCCGGAGTTCCTGCGGGAGGGGCACGCGATCGCCGACACGCTGCGGCCGG
>Ga0335074_10005930_pt1 | contig 16918 bp, 15 predicted proteins | sample Lox_Sample_23_FD_206715 | JGI IMG/M metagenome (GOLD analysis project Ga0335074, IMG submission 206715) | Soil microbial communities from Loxahatchee National Wildlife Refuge, Florida, United States - Lox_Sample_2.3 | ecosystem: Environmental > Terrestrial > Soil > Wetlands | place: USA...
AGGCCGGGCTGCTGAAGGTGATCTGCGGCACCGACACACTCGGCGTCGGCATTAACGTGCCGATCAGGACCGTGCTGTTCACCGCGCTGTCAAAGTACGACGGGTCGAAGACGCGGCTGCTGATGGCGCGCGAGTTCCACCAGATCGCCGGGCGGGCCGGCCGGGCCGGGTTCGACACGATGGGCCGCGTGGTCGTGCAGGCGCCCGAGCACGTGATCGAGAACGAGCGGCTCCTTGCCAAGGCCGGCGACGACCCGAAGAAGCGCCGCAAGGTGGTCAGGCGCAAGCCGCCGGAGGGGATGGTGTCGTGGGGCCAGCCGACGTTCGAGCGGCTGGTGGCGGCCGAGCCGGAGCCGCTGCGGTCCAGCTTCGCGGTCAGTCACACGATGCTGCTGAACGTCATCGCCCGGCCGGGCAACGCGTTCGCCGCGATGAAGCACCTGCTCACCGACAATCACGAAGACCGCCCCGCGCAGCGGCGCCACATCAGCCGGGCGATCGCGATCTACCGCGCGCTGCTGGCTGGCGGCGTGGTGGAGCGGCTCGATGAGCCAGACGACGCGGGACGCTGGGCGCGGCTGACCGTGGACCTGCAGGACGACTTCGCGCTGAACCAGCCGCTGTCACCGCTCGCGCTCGCGGCCATCGAGCTGCTGGACCGGGACTCGCCGGTATACCCCCTGGACGTGCTGTCGGTGATCGAGTCGACCCTGGACAATCCGCGGCAGGTGCTGTCCGCGCAGCAGTTCCGCGCCAGGGGCGAGGCGGTCGCGGCGATGAAGGCCGAGGGCATCGAGTACGACGAGCGGATGGAACTGCTGGAGGCGGTGACCTACCCGCGCCCGCTAGCCGACCTGCTGCAGGCTGCCTACGACATCTACGCTCGCGGCCACCCGTGGGTCCGCGACCACGAGCTGTCCCCCAAGGCGGTTGCGAGGGACATGTACGAGCGGGCGATGACGTTCGCCGAGTACATCTCCTTCTACGGCCTGGCACGCTCAGAAGGCCTGGTCCTGCGCTATCTGGCCGACGCTTACAAGGCGATGCGGCAGACCGTGCCGGAGGACGCGCGGACCGAGGAGGTCGCCGACCTCATCGAGTGGCTCGGCGAGCTGGTCCGGCAGACCGACCACAGCCTCATCGACGAGTGGGAGCGGCTGCGCAACCCGGTCGAGGAAGCCGAGCACCTGGCGGCCGACCGGCCTCCTGCGGTGACGGGCAACAAGCGGGCGTTCCGGGTGCTGGTGCGTAACGCGCTGTTCCGCCGGGTGGAGCTCGCCGCGCTGCGCCGGTGGGATGAGCTCGGCGCGCTTGATGCGGACTCAGGCTGGGACGCGGACGCGTGGGCGGACGCGCTGGAGCCGTACTTCGCCGAGTACGACTCGATCGGGACCGGTGCGGACGCGCGCGGTCCCGGCATGCTCCTCATCGAGGAACTGCCCGCCGAGGGCGAGTGGCGGGTGCGGCAGATCTTCGACGACCCGGAAGGCGACCATGACTGGGGCTTCTCGGCCGCGGTCGACCTGTACGGATCGGACGAGGCCGGGTTCGCCGTGATCGCGGTGACGGACGTCGGGCAGCTCTAGCGTTCTGCGCCAGGATTGCCCGCTACAGAGTTCAGGAAATCCGTCACCGCGTCCCACAGTTTCGGGCCCGAGCCAAGCATGTTGTTATGGCCGACGCCGGGGAGGCTGATCAGCCGAGCACGGCCTCGCATGGCCTTGGTCAGCTCGATTGCCATCCACGGCCGGGTGAGTGCATCTCTTGACCCGCTCACGAGCAGAGTCGGGCAGCTGATGCTTCTTGCCCTGGAGAGAGAGTCAAATGGGCCGACGGCGAACGATGTCTTACCGATGCGGGTCAGGTCTATCGCGCAGGCGAGGAGGCTGGTCATCGGGCTCAGCAGTACCTGCGCGCTGACGTCGCGACGACTGGCAAGATCCATTGCCACTGCGGTTCCGAGGGACCAGCCGATCAGGGTGACCTGGTCAGAAGTTACTGATGCGCGCCGTTGCAGGTATGTCATGGCCGCATCCGCCGAGCGGTAGCAGCCGCCCTCAGAAGGTGCCCCGGAACTGATTCCGTAGCCGGGGTACTCGACGCAGACGACGCCGTATCCCCTGCCCGCAAGCCACCGCCGGGCGCGCCAGGTCCCGGCAACAGTCATGCCGTTTCCGTAGAAGAAGATGATCCATCGCTGCTGGCCGGCCGGCGGACGGATGATCAGCCCGATGTGCTCGCCGCGGGAAGTCTCCTGCCAGACAAGTTCTTCTCCGGGCTGCAGGGTCCGCTCGACTTGCTCGATGCCGACCGACCGGCTGGCGCCGGGATAAATGAGCTTAGATAACAGGCTGCTCATCACCCGTCCCTCTCGGCTGCGGCATCGGGATCGCCTGCCAGCTCGGCCAGCTCTGCAACCCCGTCCGGATACAGCGGCGGGCTGGCCGCGTCGGCTGGACGCCAAATGACCCGTGTGCTGCGGTCCGGGTGGTCGAGGATGCCCTGCTCGGCTACGTCGTAGGCGGCGGGATCGGCGAACCTGGCCTCGTAGACGAAGACGATCTCGTGCTGCAGCTCGCCAGCCCACTCGAAGAGATTCTCCAGGACACCCAGGAGGTCGACGCCGGTCAGCCGCTGGCCGATCTCTTCCACAAGCTCGCGGTAGACGGTGTCCTCGGAGTACTCGCCGAACTCCACATGTCCGCCGAGCGGCCGCTGAAACAGCTCTCCGCTGGGATTAACATCCTGCGACACCAGGAGCGCCCCGTCGCTCGGGCGCTTGATCACCACCATTGCCTTCACTATTTGTCTCGGCTTTGCCACTGAGCTGTCTTATCACGGCCCGCGTGCCAGCTCCCGTCACCGAGCCGGCGACTGTGCGGGCGCCGGTGCGGGCGCCGGTGCGGGCGACTGTGCGGGCGCCGGTGCGGGCGACTGTGCGGGCGACTCCGGGGGTGACCGAAGCCTGCCCGACGTAAGATGTGCAACCATCTGGTAGCAGGTAACCTGCGCACCTGAGCGCAGGCGGACCGGAGAGCTGGAGGGCAGCATGCCGCAGGACTGGATCGAGCGGGAGATTCTCATCGACGCGTCGCGCGAGCGGGTGTGGGCGGTGCTGACGGAGGCCAGGCATATTGCCGGCTGGTTCGGCGACAGCGCGGAGATTGACCTGAGGCCGGGCGGCAAGGCGTCATTCGGATGGAGCCAGTACGGAGCCACGCACCAGGCCGAGATCGAGCAGGCTGATCCGCCGTCCTTCTTCTCCTATCGCTGGACGCACAAGGCAGACGCCCCGCTGGCCGAGGGCAACTCCACGCTGGTGGAGTTCACGCTCACCGAGGTGCCGCTCGGCACGCTGCTGCGCGTTGTGGAGACCGGGTTCGTGAACCTGAACGTCAGCGCTGCCGAGCAGGAGAAGGCAGCGCAGGACAATTCCGAGGGCTGGACCTCGGAACTGGCCGAGCTTAAGGAGTATGCGGAGCGGGCTACGGCATGACCAGCCTCGCGCCGGGTCAGCCAGCCGGCCCGGCCGAGCGAGCGGGGCCGGGACGCGCGGAGCGGCAGACCCCGGGCGCGCAGGGCGGACCGGCACCCGCGAGCGACGTGCTGGCGGCCATGGCCGACCCGACCCGCCGCCAGATCCTGGCGGAGCTGGCGGCGCGCGGGCCGGCGACCGCGACCGAGCTGGCAGGTGGCCTGCCGATCACCCGGCAGGCCGTCGCCAAGCACCTCGGGGCACTCAGCCAGGCGGGACTGGCCGTCAGCTCTAAGCATGGCCGGGACGTGCGGTTCGAGGTCAGGACCGAGAACCTGGCCGAGACCGCAGGCTGGCTGGCCCGGCTAGCCGCCGAGTGGGACACAAGGCTCACGGCGATCAAGCGGATCGCCGAATCCGGCGATTAGCACGGCTAGGACCGCCGCGGCTGGCCCGGCTGCTCGATTGCGGCAACGACCAGGTCGACGACCTGACGCGCGAACTTGTCCGTGAGCGGCTGGTGCCCCTGGAGCAGCCGATGGTAGGCGGCGCCGAAGAGAAGGTCGAGGACGACCTCGTAGTCCGTGTCCGCCGGTATTTCGCCGCGCTCGACGGCGCGGTCCAGCATGATCCGATGCTGGGAACGCAGCCGTTCGACCACTCGCTCCCGCCAGGCCGCAGCAAGCTCAGGATCTCGCTGAGCCTCCGCGATCAGCCCGGCCAGCGTGGGCCCGACGCTCGTCCTGGTCACGGTCCTGATCCAGGCGCGCAACGCGGCCAGCAGATCGCCGCGCAGGCTCCCGGTCTGCGGCAACGGCTGCTGACTGCGGAACTCGACCAGGAACGCGTCGAGCGCGAGCGCGCCCCGCGATGCCCAGCGGCGGTAGATCGTCGCCTTGCCGACTCCAGCCCGCGAGGCCACCTCCTCGATGGACATGCCACCGAGGCCCCGCTCAGCCAGGATCCCAGCCGCTGCGGCCAGGATCGCCTGATCAGCCTGCTCGCTTCGCGGCCGGCCCCGCTTGGCCTGGCCCGACTCGGCACCAGCTCCCGCCGCGTTCCGGCCACTCGGCTCCGAGCGAATGCCTATGGCCGGCTCCGAGCGAATACCTCCGGCCGCCGGAATACGCCCCGTCCTCATGGTGCTGTAGCATACAGCTTAAGATTTCAATACGCTACGTCTCGTATCTAAATTGATAACGGAAGGTGACGCTCCGCAATGCCGTCAGTCCCAGCCCGCCAGACTGGTACTCCGCAGCAGGCCGCAGCCCCCGGCGGCGCCACCAGGCGACGACTGGGCATCGGACACCAGGGCCTTCGGCTGGCGCTGATCCTCACCGCGTCGTTCATGGTCGTTCTCGATTTCTCGATCGTTAACGTCGCGCTGCCGTCCATCGAGCGCGAGCTCGGCATGACCGCCGCAGCGGTGCAGTGGGTGATCACCGGGTATGCGATCGCGTTCGCCGGCCTGCTAATCCTCGGCGGCCGGGCGGCTGACCTGTTCGGCCGCCGTCGCATGTTCATCGCGGGCCTGCTCGCCTTTACCGCGGCCTCGCTGTCCGGCGGCCTGGCGCACGACGCCGTCCTGCTCATCGCGTCTCGCGTGATCCAGGGCGCCGGGGCTGCGCTCGTTGCCCCCGCTGCGCTCTCGCTCATCACCACAAGCTTCCCGGACGGCAAGCAGCGGGCCCGCGCGATCGGCATGTACGGTGCGACCGCGTCGATCGGCTTCGTGGCCGGCCAGGTTCTCGGCGGCGTGCTGGTGCAGTTCACCAGCTGGCGAGCCGTGTTCCTGGTCAACGTGCCCGTCGGCATCCTTGCCGTGGCCCTCGCGCCGCGGCTGCTGGCAGCCTCGCGGGGCAGAGACACCGAACGCCGTCTCGACATCCGCGGCGCCCTGCTCATCACGGCCGCCATGGGCGCGCTGGTCTTCGCCGTCTCGGAGGGAGACGTGCTGGGCTGGATGTCCCCGCTCGTCGGCGCGGCCGCGGCGCTGTTCGTCCTGTGCACCGGCGCGTTCGTGGTCGCCGAGCGCCGGCACTGCGATCCGCTGCTGCCCGCCGGCCTGCTCCGGCGGCCCGCCCTGCGCACCGCGGCGCTCCTCATGGTCCTGCTCGGCATCTGGAACGGCGGCGAGATGCTGGTGCTCTCGCTGTACTTTCAGCAGGTGCTGCGCGACTCCCCGCTGGTCACCGGCCTGGCCATCGCGCCACAGGGCATCATTGGCTTCGTCGCTGGCGCCTTCGGCGCAAGGCTGGCGGCGCGCATCGGCATCCGGAACGTCCTGGTCCTGACCGGCGCTACCGCTGCGGCCGGCTTCCTCATCCTCACTGAGCTGCCGGCCACGGGCCATTACAGTCTGCTGCTCGCCGCCGTGATGCCGGTCGGCTTCGGCACCGCGGGCACGGCGTTCGGCGCCATGGTCATCGCCACGACCGGGGTGGCCGGTGCTGAGCAGGGCGTTGTCGGCGGTGTCATCAACACCAGCCGGCAGGTAGGCGCCGCCCTCGGCGCGGCGCTGCTGCCAGCCATCGCGGCCGCCGTCGGCCATGACCAGATCACCGCGACCGCAACCGGTGCCAGGGCGGCGATGCTGGCCGGAGCGATCGCTGCCGCCCTCGTCGCGCTCATCGCCTGGCGCGGCATCCGGGTCACCCGAGCGATTCAGTATGAGCCGAGCGCGGCGAGCGCATGCCGCCTGACCGACACGGGGTCTCAGGACCGCAGAGCGCCAGGAATACCGGTGCCGGGCGAAGGCATGGGCACAGCCTGACCGGCGAGCAGGTCACGTATCTCGCTCGTCATGCCATCCGGGTACCGGTCAAGGGTCGCGTCGAGATCGCGCCGCTGCGCCGGGGTTGAGTAACTCTCCAGCTCCCGCCTTAGCTGAGAGAGCCGCTCGCGGTCTGAGTCAGTCCCGCCAGCAATCAGCATGGCGTGCCAGAGCAGGAGCATCCCCGGGATGACGAAGATGCCGCCCCCGCCGTGCCGCGCCACGATGCCGAGAGCCATGAGCGCTATCCCTGCCAGCAGCGGCCGCCAGCGGGGCCGCACAGCGATAACCGTCAGCAGCATGCCGATGCGCATGAGCCTGCGGATCCGGCCGCCGCGCGCCCGCCGCTCGGGCTGCGCGGCAGCGTACCTGCCGGCTGAGCCGACGGACGAGCCGAAGTACGAGCTGAATACGACCAGACCCCGCCGCGGCGGTCGCAGCCTCATGGCAGCCTCCTGCCCTGGCTACCCGTTCCTGACCTCGATCGTACGCTTTCGCGCGCTCCGCAGCGCCCGGCCGGTCAGGGCCGCGGCTGAATTGGTAGCCTGGCGCGGCAGGTCGCGGACGGCTCGGGTAGCCCCGCGCCCGGGTCAAGGAAAGGTGTGCGCCGGCCGATGGATCCAGATCCCGCCGCTTCGGGCTCCCGGCGGCCGGGACCGCTGGCCGGCTTGCTGGTTGCTGACTTCTCCCGGGTGCTCGCCGGGCCGTACTGCACGCAGATCCTCGGCGACCTCGGCGCCGAGGTGATCAAGGTCGAGGGACCCGGCGGTGACGACACCCGGCACTGGGTGCCGCCGGTGCACAACGGTGTGTCCACCTATTACTTGTCCATCAACCGGAACAAGCGATCAATCCGGCTCAACCTCCGCGACGAGACCGACCGGGCCGCGGCAGCTGAACTCGCGCGCCGCGCTGACATCTTCGTGGAGAACTTCAAGCCCGGCGGGCTCCGCCAGTTCGGCCTCGACTACGACGCCGTGCGCGCCTCCAACCCCGCCGTCATCTACGCGTCGATCACCGGGTTCGGCGCGGGCGGCGGTGCGCACCTGCCGGGCTACGACCTGATCGTTGAGGCTATGTCCGGCCTGATGAGCCTGCAGGGCGACGCCGACGGCCCGCCCTACCGCGCGGGCATCGCGATCTTCGACGTGATGTCCGGGCTGCAGTCGGCGATCGGCATCCTCGCCGCGCTCGAGCACCGCCATCTGACCGGCGAGGGCCAGCTGATCGAGGTCAACCTCATGGCCACCGCGCTCGCCGGGATGGTCAATCAGACCGGCGCGTACGCCTCGGCCGGCGTCGTGCCGCACCGGATGGGCAACTCGCATCCGAGCCTGTTCCCGTACGAGCCGCTGCCAACGGCGGACGGCGATCTGGTCATCGCGGCCGGCAACGATGCGCAGTTCCGCAACCTGTGCGCCGTCCTCGGTACTCCTGAGCTCGCTAACGACAACCGGTTCGCGGCCAACTCTGGCCGGACCGCGAACCGCGCCGAACTGCGCCCGCTACTGGTCGAGCGCCTCGCGAAACGCACCGCGGCGGAGTGGTTCGGCGATCTCATCGCGGCCGGGGTGCCGTGCGGACCGATCAACAGCATCGCGGGCGGCGTCACGTTCGCCGAGGAGATCGGCCTGGATCCGGTTGTGCTGTCCGGGCGAGGTGAGGCTGCGGTGCCCGGCATCCGCAACGCGCTGACCTTCTCCGCGACGCAGCTGCGTTACGACTTGCCGCCGCCCGGCCTCGACGAGCATGGCGAGCAGATCAGGGCCTGGCTGGCCGACTCGACCTCGAAGCTGCCACCGCCAGCGGCCTGACGATCAGCCGGCATCCTGCTCCGGATCGACGCGGCCGTTTCCGCCCCCGCCCTTACTGCCCGGAACGTGGCCGTCTGCCTCTCGGGGGTACGCACCCGCAGCCCGCTGGACGGCTCGGTGCAGGCGTGGCACCTCGGACGGGCGCGTGTTGCGGTCCGCGAGGCGTGCCTCGGCGGTCACGGCGACGTATGCCCACGGCTCGTCCCGCACCCCGCGCAGGAACTCCTGTACCAGGACGTGGCGCAGCCACGTCGCCGCCGGGCGGAGCCACAGCGGGACGAGATCCAGGTCAGACGTCGTCATCAGCAGGTATGCCATGGCCACGTCCGCGCCGGGAGACCCGGCGTGCGCGTTCGGCCAGTCGATCACCACCGGCCCCCGGCTCGTCAGCATGACGTTGGCCGGGTGCAGGTCCATGTGCACGACCTTGTCGCCGTGCCCGGGCCGCCAGCCCGGCGGCGCGGGGATCTCGTGCAGCCGGTTGTGCAGATCCGCCAGCGTCCGAGCGTGCCGCCGTACAGTCCACGGCCGCTGCACGATCGCGGCCAGCATGTCGGTCCCGTCGAGCCGTTCCATGACCAGGTCAGTACCGTCGGTGTCGTAGACCGCCGGCACCGGATAGCCCGCCTGCCCCACATGGCGCATGATCATCGCCTCGGACTGCACATCGACTGCGTACCGGTACCGCCGGAGAACGCGCCCTCCGCCGAGATCGAAAACATCCGCGCTCCGGCCGCGGCCGATCAGCGGCCCTGGCGCGTCCGTTGGGGGCATGCCCCGACGGTACCGCACCCCTGGCGAACGGCCCGTACGGTTAGGCCCTGACTCGCTCGACGCCGGTGAACTTAGCTTCCGAGGGCACCGGCGAACGGGGCGTCATGGTCGAACGGGCCGACGACCGCCAGCGCCTTCGGCTGGCCGAGGATCGCATCGGCGATCTCCCGCACGTCGTCGTGGCTGACCGAGTCGATCTCGGCCAGGATCTCGTCCACCGGCTCCAGCCGCGGATAGACCAGCTCAGACTTGCCAAGCCTGCTCATCCTCGATGACGGGTCCTCAAGCCCGAGCACGATCGACCCGCGAAGCTGGCCCTTGCCCCGGTCGAGTTCCTCGTCGGTCAGCCCGGAGGCAATTACCCTCGCGATTTCCTCCTGGCAGATCGCCAGCACTTCCTCGGTCTTCGCCGGCAGGCAGCCCGCATAGATGCCCCACTGCCCGCAGTCAGCGTGCTGCGCGCTGAAGCTGTACACCGAGTAAGCGAGTCCGCGCTTCTCCCTGACTTCCTGGAACAGCCGGGACGACATGCCGCCGCCGAGCGCCGCATTCAGGACACCGAGCGCGAACCTGCGTTCGTCCGTCCGAGACAGCCCGGCGCAGCCCAGCACGACGTTGGCCTGCTCGACCGGCCGGGACACCAGCCGCACGCCGGTGCCGTGGCCGAGACCTGCCTCGGTTGTCCCGAGCCGTGGCGGCGCGGGCGCCGACGGACCGGCCAGCCTGCTGCTCTCCAGCACCGGGCCGAAGGCCGAGGCGGTGAGCTCGACTAGCTGGTCGTGGTCGAGATTGCCCGCGGCCGCGATGACCAGGCTGTCCGGGGTGTACCTGGCACGATAGTGCTCGGCGATCCGGTCCCGGCTGATCGAGTTGATCGAGTCGACGGTGCCGAGGATGGGCCTGCCCAGCGGCGTATCGCCGAACATCTGCGCGGCGAACGCCTCGTGCACCAGGTCAGCCGGGTCGTCCTCGTTCATCGCGATCTCTTCGAGGATCACGCCGCGCTCGGCATCGACGTCCCTCGCCGCGATCAGGGAGCTGGTCACCATGTCCGACAGCACGTCGATGGCCAGCGGCAGGTCCTGGTCCAGCGTCCGGGCGTAGTAGCAGGTGTACTCCTTGGCGGTGAACGCGTTCAGCTCGCCGCCGACCGCGTCCATCGCGGCTGAGATGTCCAGCGCCGTGCGGTTCCTGGTGCCCTTGAACAGCAGATGCTCCAGGTAGTGAGTGGCGCCCGCATGCTGCGGGTCCTCGTCCCTGGAGCCGACGCCCGCCCAGATGCCGAACGCTGCCGACCGGACGGCTGGCAGCGATTCGGTGATCACCCGGAGGCCGCCCGGCAGCACAGTGCGCCGGACGGCCCCGTTCCCGTCTTGGTGGTTGTTAGTACCGCCAGTCGTCATGAGCTGCGGCCGGCCGTCAGGAGTTGCCCGAGTCGGACGACTCGCTGCGCCCGCTGCGGCTGCGCTGCCTGCTGCGGTGGTGGTCCCGGTCGCCCCGGTCCCGGCCGCCGCGATCACCGCGAGGGCCCCGGTCATCGGAGCGTGAGTCGTCGTGGCCGCCGAGGTCCTCGCCGGCCGCCTCCCGCTCTACGACCTCCACCGGAACCAGCGACAGCTTGCCGCGATCGTCGATCTCGCGGATCTCCACCTGGATCTTTTCGCCGACCTTGAGCACGTCATCGATGTTCTCGATGCGGGCGCCGCCGTGCAGCTTGCGGATCTGGGTGATGTGCAGCAGACCGTCCCGGCCCGGCAGCAGCGAAACGAAGGCGCCGAACGTCGTCGTCTTCACCACGGTGCCGAGGAACCGCTCACCCACCTCGGGGATGTGCGGATTGGCGATGGCGTTGATCGCCGCCCGCGCGGCCTCGGCCGACGTGCCGTCTGTCGCGCCGATGTAAATCGTGCCGTCGTCCTCGATCGTGATGTCGGCGCCGGTGTCCTCCTGGATCGAGTTGATCATCTTGCCCTTCGGGCCGATGACCTCGCCGATCTTGTCCACCGGGACCTTGATCGTGATGATCCGCGGCGCATAGTCGCTCATCGGCGCCGGAGCGTCGATGGCCTGCCGCATGACGTCCAGGATGGTCAGCCGCGCGCCGCGAGCCTGCCGGAGTGCGGCGCCCAGCACGGCTGCCGGGATCCCGTCCAGCTTGGTGTCGAGCTGGAGCGCGGTGATGATGTCCTTGGTGCCGGCCACCTTGAAGTCCATGTCACCGAACGCATCTTCGGCACCGAGAATGTCGGTCAGCGTCACGTACTCGCCGCCCTCGCGGATCAGGCCCATGGCGATGCCCGCCACCATGTCCTTCAGCGGGACACCCGCGTCCAGCAGCGACATCGTGGACGCGCAGACCGAGCCCATCGAGGTCGAGCCGTTCGACCCGATCGCCTCGGAGACCTGCCTGATGGCGTACGGGAACTCCTCCCGGGTCGGCAGCACCGGCACCAGCGCCCGCTCGGCGAGCGCGCCGTGGCCGATCTCCCGCCGCTTGGGCGAGCCCACCCGGCCGGTCTCCCCGGTCGAGTACGGCGGCATGTTGTAGTTGTGCATGTAGCGCTTGGTGCGCTCCGGGTTCAGCGTGTCGATCATCTGCTCCATCCGGAGCATGTTGAGCGTCGAGACCCCGAGCACCTGCGTCTCGCCCCGCTCGAACAGGGCCGAGCCATGCACCCGCGGCACCACGCCCGCCTCGGCGGACAGCTGCCGGATGTCCTCCAGGCCGCGGCCGTCGATGCGCAGCCCGTCGCGGATGATCCGCTGCCGGACCAGCTTCTTGTTCAGCGCGCGGAACGCCTCGCTGATCTCCTTTTCCCGGCCCTCGAACTGCGCGCCCAGCTTCTCGGTCGCGAGGGCCTTGATCCGGTCGGTCTCGTTGCCGCGCTCGTTCTTGCCAGCGATCGTCAGGGCCTGCGCCAGGTCGGAGCCGACCTCAGCCTCCAGCGCCGCGAACACGTCCTCGCCGTAGTCAACGAACACCGGGAACTCGGCGACCTCCTTGGCCGCCTCGCGCGCGACCGCCATCTGGCCCTCGCACAGCAGCTTGATGAACGGCTTCGCCGCCTCCAGGCCCGCCGCCACGACCTCCTCGGTTGGCGCTACTGCGCCGCTGGCCGGGTCGGCGATGAGCCGCAGCGTCCTCGGAGTGGACTCGGCCTCGACCATCATGATCGCGACATCGCCGTCCTCGAGCACCCGGCCGGCCACCACCATGTCGAAGGTGGCCTCCTCGGCCTGCGAGTAAGTCGGGAAGGCGACCCACTGGCCCTTGATCAGCGCGACCCGGACGCCACCGATCGGGCCGGAGAACGGAAGCCCGGCCAGCTGGGTGGACATCGAGGCCGCGTTGATCGCGACCACGTCGTACAGGGCATCCGGGTGCAGCGCCATGATCGTCTCGACGATCTGCACCTCGTTCCGCAGCCCGTGCACGAAGGACGGGCGTAGCGGGCGGTCGATCAGCCGGCAGGTCAGGATCGCGTCCTCAGACGGCCTGCCCTCCCGCCGGAAAAACGAGCCGGGAATCCGGCCCGCCGCGTACATCCGCTCCTCCACGTCGACCGTGAGCGGGAAGAAGTCGAAGCCCTCACGCGGGGCCTTGGACGCCGTTGTCGTGGACAGCACCATCGTCTCTTCATCGAGATAGACGACGGCCGAGCCGCCCGCTAGCTTGGCAAGCCTGCCGGTCTCGAACCGGATCTTGTGCGTGCCAAAAGTGCCGTTGTCAATCGTGACCTCGGCGGTGTAGACACCCTCCACGGGTGACCTCCTTGACTGAGGTCCCGCGCCTGTCCGCCGCAATTCGGAGCGCCCGCCCAGCCGGCTGGGCTATGGATGCCAGCCTCGCTGCCGGGTCGTCTGCCACGATGCCGGGTCTGCTGCCGGCCGGTCTTCGATCGAAGCCCTCGGCCCTGTCCGCCCGCATGCAGCGCATGCAGGCGGTTCTGACCCGAGAACCACTACCGAGGACCGGCCCGAAGGGCGCATCAGCGCTCCTGGCCGGAGCCGCGGGACGTTGTACCTCTGACGTTATCCAGTTGTGTGTGCCGTCAGACCAGCCATGCTCGGGGCAGCATGAGCTGCCCGGGTACTGGTGGCCCAGTACCCACAGTATGACTGACCTGGGCGGGTTCGCTCGGCACCGACACTTCCAGTGCCCGGCGCTCGCTCCGCCCCTGGCCAGCGCTCTTTCTAGGGCTGGCCCGGTCCGGGCTGGCCCGGTCCGGGCTGGCCCGGTTCGCTGACATGAAGAGCGGGACGGCCTCGCCGCCCGGCCTCGTGCTACCGGCGCAGGCCCAGCTTCTCGATGAGAGCGCGGTAGCGGCTGATGTCTGTGCGGGCCAGGTACTGCAGCAGGCGCCGGCGGCGGCCCACTAGCAGCAGCAGCCCGCGACGGCTGTGGTGGTCGTGCTTGTGCACTTTCAGGTGCTCTGTCAGGTCGGCGATCCGCCGGGTCAGCAGCGCAACCTGGACCTCCGGCGAACCGGTGTCACCCTCATTGGTCGCGTGCCCGGCGATGATCTCCTGCTTGACCGTGGAATCGAGCGGCACGTTGCTCCCTTTTCGTAGCAGCTTTGGTAGTAATCGCACGGCACTGCGCGGACCGGCACTCATATGTGGCACCGTTCGCTGGCTAGCACTGTTGCTGTTAGCACTGTTGCTGTCAGCACTGTCGCTAGCCGTCACTGCCCTGCTGGTTAGCCGCCTGAGGGCACAGCTAACCGGACCGGATGCTCCGGCCGACGACTAACGGTACCACGCGCCCCGGGTACCGCTGGACGCGCGGCAAGCAAGCTGGGCCAGCTCCAGCTCTCGAGCCGCGGAGAGCGCTTACACGGACTTGGGTGGAGACTTAGGGGTGCTATAGGCCCCCTAAGTCTCCACCCAAGCGTTTTCAGCGCTTTCCGGCACCCAGGCCGGATTCCCGTGCGGCTGCAGGCGGGCACCGACGCCCGTCCGTTACCCGACTGTTACCGAGATCGCAATCCAGGGCGTTCCCGCCTGCGTGTAAGTCTTGACCGGGTCCCTGATCGCACCAGGGCCGCCGCGCACAGGAGCTGATGTGGGGTCGAGCGACGACTTCAGGGAGTTCTACCAGGCCAGTTACGGCCGCACGCTTGCGATGGTGACAGCCCTGATCGGTGGCCGGGCTGAGGCTGAGGACATCACCCAGGAGGCCTTCGCGCGCGCCCTCGCGCGGTGGACCCTGCTCCGCGGCTACGACCAGCCCGACGCATGGGTGCGCAAGGTCGCACTGCGACTGGCGATCGACGCCGGCCGGCGGCACCGGCGCTGGCTCACCACCATCGGGCGGCTCACCGCGCTGCGCCAGCCGACGAGTTCAGAGCCCGGCGATGACCTGCACTTCAGCCCGCTCGGCGCGGCGCTGCTGGAGCTGCCGATGAGCGAGCGCAAGGTTCTCGTCCTGCACTACCTGGCCGACCTGCCGGTCAACGTGATCGCCCGTGAGCTCGGCCTGCCGCCCGGCACGGTCAAGACCAGGCTCGGCGCCGGCCGACGGCACCTGGAGAAAAGCCTGTCCCAGCACCCGGAGGCGGTCGGCCAGTGAACAGGACGCAGCTCCGCAGGGAGTTCGACGAGTGGGCAGCGCCGCTGCGGGCGGAACCGCCGCCCCCGTTCGATAGCATCCGCCGCCGGTCGAGGGCCCGGATCGGCCGGCTCGCCGCGGCGGCCGGCTCGGCGGCCGCAGTCGTCGCGCTGGCGATCAGCCTGGCCGTCACCGGCGTCGTGGGCACGGCAGTGCCGCCCAGCCCGTGGGGATCCGGCCGGTACCCGGCGCCCCCCAGCCAGCCCTACGTCTACGTGAGCTTTTCGCTCGGGCCCACGGCGCAGATCAGGAATGCTGGGACTGGTGCCATTCTCGCGACGCTGCGGCCGCCGTCGCTGTCAGCCACGTTTGGCGTCGCGGCTGCGAGCTCCAGCGACCGGGTGTTCGTGGTAGCCGAGAACCTGGCAGACGGCACAGTCACCTTCGCCGCGGTGCGGCTCCTGGCGGCTGGCCACGACGGTAGGCCGCTGGTGCGGATGACACAGGTGCCGCACATCGTCCTGCCAGCCCAGAGCCAGGTCACCGACCTGGTCGTCAACCCGGCCGGGACCCGGTTCGCAATGGAAGCCCAGGCGCTTGACGGCAAGATCACCCTGGTCATCTACAACCTGGTCAGCGGATCGCTGATCGGGCGCTGGGCGGCGGGCAGTCAGCAGCTGACTTCGCCGCTGCAGTTCCTGCCGGATGGCAACCTCGCAGTTGTCTGGCCGCTGGGCGGCGCGACGTCAACCTGCGTGCGCATCAAGGGGAAAGGGAGTTCCGGGCACTGTAGTCCCGGCTCGCCGACCACCCAGTCACCTTCACAGCCACCGCAGCAGCCGGTACTGGTGAACCGGATAGTCGACCCGGCCGTCCCGTTCCAGGCGGGGTCGTCGCTGCTAGCTGATTCGCGGCCCGACACGGCCCTGCACCGCAGGATCGGGACGATGACACCAGATGCCAACCTCAACCTCAGCGCTGCGGTGGGACCGTCGCCTGCCAATCAGGTCACGCCGGGTAGCTGGGCCGCCAGCCAGCCCAGCGGCATGGCCAGCGTCGCCGAGTCCTCCACTGCGACCGGGCAGCTGGTGCGCTGGATCCCACTCAGCCCGGCCAGCGCGCTGAATGCATCCGAGTACTGCGGCGTGCTATGGGCCAGCGCCGACGGCCGGGATCTGCTCACTCAGTGCGGCAACCGGCAGCAGGAGGTCGTCAACGGCCAGGTCACCGTGGTCCGGCTGGCGTGGATCTTCCCCACGTCAGATGTCGCATCGGTCAGTCCGTTCGCGTGGTAACCGAACGCTCGTAGTCCTAGCCGGCCGTCAGCAGCCGCCGGGCGTCGCCCACGTCGATCCGCATCTGCGCGATCAGCTCGGGCACCGAGGCGAACCTCAGCGTGTCCCGCAGCCGCGCGACGAAGTCCGCGGCCATATGTGCCCCGTACAGGTCCAGGTCGTCGCGGTCGAGCGCGTACGCCTCCACGGTCCTGACCCGGCCGTCGAACGTCGGGTTAGTGCCGACCGAGATCGCGGCCGGCCAGCGCTCTGTCTCGAACCCGGCCTGGTCCAGGCTCACCAGCCAGCCCGCGTAGACCCCGTCTGCCGGGATCGCGGTATGCGGCAAGGTTTCCAGGTTCGCGGTCGGGAACCCCAGCGCGCGGCCGCGCTGCTGCCCGCGCACCACGACGCCCTCGACCCGGTGCGGGCGACCCAGGTCCTCAGCGGCGCCGGCGACATCGCCGGCAGTCAGCAGCCCTCTGATCGCAGTAGACGAGATCGTCGTTCCGTTCTCCGCCAGCAGGGGCACTCCCTCGGCGGAGAAGTCGTACTTCTCCCCCAGCTCGGCCAGGAGCACAACGTCGCCGGCGGCCTTGTGGCCGAACCGGAAGTTGTCCCCCACGACGACGCGCGCAGCGTGCAGCCGGTCCACCAGGACCGCCCGGACGAACTCATCCGGCCCGAGCCGGGAGAACTCCAGGGTGAACGGCAGCACGCAGACCGCGTCGACGCCCAGGCCAGCGAGCAGCTGAGACCTGCGAGCCGCGGTGCATAGCAGCGGCGGATGGGTGCCTGGCCGCACCACCTCGTCCGGATGCGGGTCGAAGGTCACGACGATCACCGGCAGCCCAAGCTCCGCCGCCACGACCCGCGCGTGCTCGACGATCCGCTGGTGGCCGCGGTGCACGCCGTCGAACTCGCCAATGGTCACCACGGACCGGCCTAGCTCGGCTGGCACCTCGTCCAGGCCAAACCACCGCTGCATGTGCTCGTCTCCCCAAGTCCCCGGCGCTGCGCCGATGGTGCTCTTAGCCTGCCACGGCCAGTCCCGCGGGGCGCACTGCAGGACCCGCCGGGCGGTATCTGCCGCGCCGGGCGCGCGCCGGCGTCAGCCTGGTCCGTCAGCGGACGCGAACACCGCCAGCGACCGCGCCTTGCCGTCGGCGTCAGCGAGCAGCGCCACCAGCGACCCGTCCGGCCCGAACGCCGCAACCGGCGACTCTCCGGTCCCGGTCGCAGCCAGCCTGGCACCAT
>Ga0335074_10005931_pt1 | contig 16918 bp, 16 predicted proteins | sample Lox_Sample_23_FD_206715 | JGI IMG/M metagenome (GOLD analysis project Ga0335074, IMG submission 206715) | Soil microbial communities from Loxahatchee National Wildlife Refuge, Florida, United States - Lox_Sample_2.3 | ecosystem: Environmental > Terrestrial > Soil > Wetlands | place: USA...
GCGGTATTCCTCCTGCTGGTGTCCGATCTGTTCGTCTTCTCCTGGCGCTATCAGCTGCCGGCTCTGGTGACGCTGGTGCCGGGAGGGGTGCTCGGAATCAGCGTTCTGATCGAACTAATCCGGCCAGGGCGCTCGCAAGATCGGCGGGAGTCTCCCCAATTGCCCGATCCGGCCGAGCAAAACGCCGGCTGAGAAGCGCAAAAGATACCGCATTCGCGCAGCTAGAACGTCTATCCTCGCTGTTCATGCTGAGTGAGTCTCCCCGTGCGGCGCGCGTGCGCGGTTGCGCGCTCGCGGCGGCCGCGGCCGCGGCGCTCATGCTCGCAGCGGGCTGCTCCGCGTCCGTATCGCATTCGCGTGAATGGCAGGCAGGTGCCGCCTTCGCGACCCGTAATTTCAGCCGGTACCAGAGCTGGGTCCAGTCTCCGGCGGACTGGTGTACCGCGGCCGCGCTGTCCCGGCTCGCCGCCCCGGATCCGGCGGCGTTCGCCAGGTCGCATCAGTTCTCAGGTGGCTGCGTCTCCGTCCTGACCGCCGCGGGCGAGTAGCAGGGAGTAGTCAGTCTCGCGGATCGAGCAGGACCTTGACGGCGCCTGTGCGACGCGATCTCTTGACGGCGAGCACGGCTTCGTCCCAGCGTGCGAGGGGGAAGCGGTGCGTGATGACCGGGGTCAGGTCGAGCCCGGCGAGAGCGAAGTCGAAGTAGTGCTCCATGGCATGCTTGGTGACGCCGTTGACTTCCTCGAGGCCGAAGCCGTTCGAGCCGATGACACGCAGTTCCTTGAAGTAGAGCGGCGTCCACTCGAACCGTTTCGGCGGCTCGACTCCGGAGATCACCAGCGTGCCTCCGGTGGCGAGGAGCCGCAGCGAGGTCTCGACGGTCTGCGTCGAGCCGATGGTGTCGTAGACGATAGCCGGGCCGTCCTGAAGCCAGTCGTGCTTGCTCCACGGCTGCAGCGGGGTGGTGCCGACGCGGCGGGCGACCCGGGAAACGAGCTCGTCGGGCTCCGCGGACAGAGTGACGTGGGCGCCAAGTCGGGCTGCCAGCTCGGCGCGCGCGCCCGGACGGGTCGCTGCCCAGACTTCGGTGGCCGGGTACAAGTGGCGCAGCAGCGCGATCGCGGCGAACGCCAGCGTGCCCGAGCCGTAGACCAGAACAGCCTGGCCGTCAGCGGGCGGCGCCAGCAGGATTGTCCTGAGTGAGACGCTGACCGGGTCCGCCAGCACGGCGGCCTCGTCGGAGACGCCGTCCGGGATCGCGAAGAGCTGCGAGGTGTGGGCTGCGAACCGCTCAGCGTGCGCGCCGACGGCACCCGCGCAGTTGCCGAGGTGGATCGACACGGGCAGGCTGCCGGCGCGGAAGTTGCGGCACCAGGGATAGCGCCCTTCCTTGCAGGCGGCGCAGGGCGGGTCGATGCCGCGCGGACCGCAGGAGAGCCACGGATTCAGCACCACTCGCTGCCCGGTGTCGCTGCGGCGGCCGACAACCTCATGACCAAGAACGTGCGGAAACGACACCAGGGCGGTCAGCGGATTGTCGCGTGCGCCGTTCAGGAGGATCTGCTTGACGTCGGAGCCGCACAGGCCGGAGAACGTGGTCTCGACCCGGACCCAGTCCTCGCCCGGAAGGGGCAGTTCGTCGATGTCCTCGATCCGGACCGGGGCGAAGCGGGAGACGAACGCGCGCTGGTCGACGCGACCGCCGATCGCGGAGGCTGCCTCGCGCGCGAGGCTGTTCCGGAATACGAGTGCTTTCACGTCGGCCTCCCGGGTCTGCAGAGCGGCGAGCACTCTACCGGGCGGGAGAGCTGCCCGGCAATGACCGGAATGCGCGCCTCGGGGTGTCCGCGGCGGCTGGTCACTGTACTGTCAAGCCGTGCGTGTGCGACAGCTGCCGACGAAACGGACACCTCGTTTCGTTCGCCTGGGAGCTCTCGCTGTTGCCGGCAGCGTTCTCGCGGGTCTGCTCAGCGCGTGTGCGGGCGCGGCGGGCGCGCCGGTCTCCTCGTCGGCGCGGTCGCCGGCAGCGGTCAGTCGTCCGTCGGCAACGGCCAGCCCGTCCGGCCTGCAGGCAGTGCAGCTGGCCAGCAGCCCGACGCGCATCAAGGCCAAGGGCGGGGCCCTCGCCAATGCCGGGACGATGCAGTTGCTCTGGAGCCGCGGACTCAACACCGAGCGGCCGATGGGCAGCATCACGAAGGTCATGACGGCGCTGGTCGTCATCGACAGCGGAGACCTGAATCGGGAGATCCGCATTCCGAAGGCGGTCCTCGAATACGTGGCCAAGTACCAGGGCGAGAGCGCGGGCCTGCGCCCCGGCGACAAGCTCACCGCACGGCAGCTCCTCGAAGCTCTGCTGCTGCAGTCAGCGTGCGACGCCGCCTACGTTCTCGCCGTCACCTACGGGCCGGGGATGCCGGCGTTCCTGGCGAAGATGAATGCCATGGCCGCGAAGCTCGGCATGACGCACACCCACTTCGCGAGTCCCGACGGGCTTCCGTATCCGACCGAGTACTCGACCTACTCGACGCCGGCCGATCTGCTGACGCTCGGGCTGGCGGCGATGAAGCTGCCGCTGTTCCGGTCCATTGTGGATCAGCCCTTCTATCACGTGACCAAGCTCAAGGGCGTCCGTCATTCGTACTGGTTCGACAACACCAATGAGCTGATCAGCACCTACCAAGGCGCGGTGGGCATCAAGGACGGTTACACAGACGCGGCTAAGCACTGCCTTCTGTTCGAGGCCGTACGGCATGGCGTGACCCTGATCGGAGTGGTCCTCGGGAGTCCGGTGACAGAGCCGTTCACCGCCGATCAGGCGGCAACCCGGCTGCTCGACTGGGGATTCGCTCAGAAACTTGCGACGAGCGGCTGAAGGTTGTCGTGACTTCGGAGTCGCCACTCGAACGGCCACATGACGGCTTCGCTCCCTGCTTTCCGGTGCGGGACCTGGAGGCAGCTCTGGCGCATTACAACCAGCTTGGTTTTGCGGTGCTCCCGTTCGAGTCGGGAATGGACTGGGCCTGGGTTCGCTACGGCACCGCTGAGCTGCATCTGTTCCGGAAGGACGATCACGATCCGGCGCGAACGGCGGCCGCCGCAGATCTGGCGGTTGACGACGCTGACGCTGTTGAGCGTTGCTGGAGCGCGACTGGCGTGCCGGGCACGAGCGATCTCTACGACACCGCGTATGGCCGTGAGTTTGTCCATGTCGACTTGGACAACAACCTGATTCGCGTCGTCTCGGTATCGCACTGAGAACGGCGGTCGCGCGCCTCACGCGGACCTTTCTGGGCGCCCCGGAAAAATGGCTGCAAAAATGTCAGAGGTGCTCGATAGTATGACCGAAAAGCTTTGCTGGCCAGTTCCGGATACGGAAATGGTCAGCGTGCTCGGGACTGGCGGTCAGCGGGCCGGCGGTCAGCAGGCCGGAAGTAGGGAGAGGCGGTGAGCCGGGTGAGCGAGCTGACGATGACGGACAGCGGAGAGCTGGACCTGGGGCTGCCACCCGCGCTGCCACGGCCCCTCGGCCGGGCTGGTTCGGCCGCCGGTCGGTCCTCTGCGTCTGCGTCTGGCTCTGTGTCTGCGCCCGGTTCTGTGTCTGCGCCCGGTTCTGCGTCTGCGTCTGGTTCTGCGTCTGCGTCTGGTTCTGCGTCTGCGTCTGCGTCTGCGGCGGAGGCGTGGGATCCGGCGGAGCCTGAGGCGGAGTGGTCGTTTGATGACTGGATCGACTCCGGCTGGGTTCCGGGAGACAGCGCCGACCCGGAGACTGACCCGGATGACACCGAGGCGTGGCTTGCCGGGCTGCCGCCGCAGGTGCGGGCCGACTATGAGGCCGGTCCGTGGACAGGGGCGGGCGGGTTGATCCCGGCCGGGTTCTTGCATCATCTGCGGCAGGGTGGGTCTGCGGCCGGGTTCGGGTCGGGTGGCGCACTGGACACCGCGGCGGGCTCGTCGGCGCTGGCGTCCGCGCTAGACCTGGCGGCCGACGGAGGTCACGGGCTGCTGGGGGAGTCGGAGCTGATCGGCGTGCTGTGCGGCTGGCGGCGGGTTGCGTCGTGGGCCGGGGCAGGTGAGGCTGCGGCGGTGTGCGAGCTTGCCCGGCGCCGCGCCGCCCAGTCCGAAGCGCCGGGAAGTTCCCGGGCCAGTGACCACGTGACCGATGAGGTCGCGGCGGCGCTGACGCTGACGGGCCGCTCTGCGAGCCGGCTGCTGGAGGTCGCCTCAGGGCTGGCCCGGCTGCCGGACGTGCACGCGGCGCTGCAGTGCGGGTCGGTGGACTGGCCGAAGGCAAGCGTGCTGAGCGATGAGCTAGCGGTGCTCGACGACGATGAGGTGGCGCGGGCGATTGCAGCCCGGCTGCTGGTCCGGGCACCAGGCTGGACTACCGGTCAGCTGCGGGCCGCCGCGCGGCGCGAGGTGCTGGCGGCGGACCCTGACGCAGTGTCGAAGCGGCAACAGGATGGCCGTAAGGATGCAGCGGTGCAGACCTGGGATGAGGCCTCGGGCAACAGCGCACTGGCCGGGCGGGAACTGCCGCCGGCCGAGGTGATCGCCGCCGACGCGCGGTTGACTGCGCTGGCGCGCTGGCTGTCCGGTCGCGGAGCTGCGGGGACGATCAGCCAGCTGCGCGCCGCGGTGTACACCGCCCTGCTGGCCGGTCGCCCGGTCGAATCGCTGCTGCCCGCTGGCCCCGACGCTGCCGCGGACTCTGACGACCGCGCGGACTCTGACGACCGCGCGGACTCTGAGGGTCGCGCGGACTCCGAGGGTCGCGCGGACTCTGCGGGTTGCACAGGCTCTGCGGGTCGCACAGGCTCTGACAGCTTTGCGGGCTCGGACAGGCCAGGGAACAGGTCGACGGATCCTGACGCCGCCGCGGGCTCTGACGACCGCGCGGACTCTGACAACCGCGCCGGGTCCTGCCGGGCCGCCGCGAGCCGTGGCGGGTGGCCAGCTCTGTCGGGATCGGTGCACCTGACGATGCCGCTGTCGGCGTGGTTGGGCGGCGGGCAGCCGGGCGAGGTCGCCGGACACGGCACCCTGGACGCCGGCACGTGCCGGATCCTGGCGCAGATGCTGGCAGCGGACCCGGCGACCCAGTGGTGCCTCACGATCACCGATCATGAGGGACGGCCGGTTGGGCACGCCTGCGCGACCGCTGCGCCCGGCCCGGGTGAGCTGGTGCTGCGCTGGGCGGACGGGCTGCGGTCGCGCCTGGGGCTGCTGGAGCACGACACCTGCGCGCATGCGCGGCAGGGAGCCGGCTACCGGCCCGGCGCGGTACTGCGGCACCTGATCTGTGTGCGGCAGCGGACGTGCTCGTTTCCGGGGTGCCGGCGCCCGGCGGTGCGCTGCGACCTAGACCACACGCTGGCCTACGACCAGGGCGGATTGACGTGCGAATGTAATCTTTCGCCGTTGTGTCGTCGGCATCACTGGGCCAAGCAGGCGCCGGGATGGCAGCTGACCCAGCTGCAGCCCGGCGAGATGACCTGGCGCACTCCCAGCGGCCGGACTTATCAGACCACCGGCCCGCCCTACGCCGCTTAACGCTGCGCAGTACACGAGCCGACGCAGACGGACCTCAACTCCAGACCGGACAGGCCGAGCGAGTAACCTACCTCGGCCTGTCTGGCGTGCGTGCGTGGACGTGATGGCGGACGGACCCGGCGCGCAGCGGTTCGATCCTCGGCGACGCGCCGAAGCCTGTCCGGGTCACCGCAAAGCGAGCCGAATAAGCAGTCGATCGTCAGCCGGACATCCCGATAGCCTTCCGAGTTGGCGCGGACCGGAGACGGTGGGCTGGCCAGCGAGTCGCGACCGGAGACCGTGGGCTGGCCCGGCCAGTCCCGGCCGGCGCCGGAATCGCGGAACGGACAGGAGACTCGTAACGGACGCTGAGCAGTCAGTGCAGTATCAATGGCGCGGCGACGCCTCGGACGCTGAACTCTTCGCGCTCACCGAAGCGCACGGCGGCCGCCCAGAATCAGGCTGGTGGGATAAGTGCCGACCGCACTGCCTCGGCTGGGTCACTGCGCGGCTGCCGGCTGGCGATCTCATCGGCTTCGTCAACGTGGCCTGGGACGGCGCTGATCACGCCTTCGTTCTCAACACGAAGGTCGCGAGCGCGTATCAGCGCCGCGGCATCGCAACCGAGTTGGTCGCCGTGGCCGTCCGCAACGCCAGGACAGCGGGATGCGAGTGGCTGCACGTGGACTTCCGAGAAGAACTCAGTCCGTTCTACTTCGGCGCTTGCGGCTTCCGGCCCACAACTGCGGGCTTGATTTACCTGTACTGAGGTCAGTTATCATCCGGGTAAATCAGAAGGCGCTATCCCGAAAGGCCCGCTGCGAGCATGAGGCGGACAACATTAGCGGCGTGTGAGCGCATTCTCGCGGTCGCTGCGGCCGTGCTCATTGTCGCCTGGTGCGTTCTGGTGCTTCTGATCTCACTGAGTTACCAGAGCACTACCGTCGGATCGACCTGGATAGTGCGCGGTCTGCTGCTGGCTCTCGGCGCTTTCGTCACCAACGGCTTCCTGCGCATGGCCGCACGCGCCTGGCGGTCGGCTCTCGCGCAGCCGTTGCCCACCGGCCGGGCGAACAGCTGGCTCGCTGCTCAGCCGGGCTGGCGACTCGGGATTGGTTTCTGGCTGCTGTACTCAGCCCCTGAACTCGGCACGAGCGTCTGGCGGCACCACGGCAACCCGGGCAGTGCAGGTCCACCTGAGCTGTCTTTGCTGCTCACGTCGTTCATCGGCGCCGCGCTGCTGGCGATGCTGTTCCGCGTCGTCTGGCAGCACCAGCTTGAGAACAGTTCGCGCCTCGCCCAGTTGGGCGACTTGTCCGCCGCGGTCAGCCCTTCGCACTGATCCGGGTTCCGAGGTTGGCGCCCTCGCAGATCTGCCGCATCACGCCCACGGCCGCGACATCAAAGACGTGCATGGTCAGGGACTGCTCGTTAGCGAGCACGAAAGCGCTGGTATCCATCACCCGGACGCCGGCGGCAAGCGCTTCGTCGTAGGTCAGGTTCTCGTAGCGCACGGCATCCGGATTGTGGTTCGGGTCGCTGTCGTAGACGCCGTCAACGCCCCGCTTGGCAACCAGGAGCGCGTCAGCCTCGAGCTCGAGCGCTCGCTGGACAGCCGGGTAGTCGGTGGTGACGTAAGGCTGGCCGATACCCCCCGCGAGCAGGACGATCGAGCCGTGCTCGAGATGCCGCACAGCCCGGAGGCGAATGAACGGCTCGGCGACGCTCTGCATCGGCACCGCGGTCATCACCCGGATGTCGATATCCGTCCTGGCGGTCAGCGCGCCGCGCAGCATCAGGCAGTTCATGATCGTGCCGAGCATGCCAATGTTGTCGGCTTCGGCACGGCTGATACCCCAGCCCTCGGCCATCCTGCCACGGAAAAAGTTGCCGCCGCCGACCACCACAGCGACCTCGACACCGAGATCCCGGACGGACAGCACCTCGTCCGCCACTCGGGACAGACTCGCGGGATCGGCGCCCGACCCGGCCTCGCCGGCCAGTGCCTCACCGCTGAGTTTCACGACGACCCTGTCGTAGCGCACCATGCTGCCCCCTTCACGCCGCTCGCTGCCTCGCCAAGTATCGGTGACGAACGAACCCCTCAGGACCGAAACGAGGCCACCCGCAATGGTCATCCCAGGAGCACGGGCCGCACGACGTCCCACGTTGCCTCGTCCGCAGCGGCCAGCAACCCTGCGCGCTCGTCGTCCGGCCGGTACACCGAGCCGTCCGGCCGCCGCGTGACACCGTCGGCCTCGGCGACCAGCAGGGTGCCGGCGGCGTGGTCCCACGGCAGCGTCCGCCAGAACAGCACGAAATCTAGCTCGCCGTCGATCAGCTGCGGATAGTCGAACCCGGCGCACATGGCGCCCGGCCCGAATTCGGCGAAGCGGGGTGCCGCTGCCCGGACGCGGTCCCGATCGGCGGGGTCGAGGAAGCGGGTGTGCGCGGCCCCCCGCAGCGCCGTCGTGCTGGGAGCGGCCGGGGTACCGGTCGGCGCTGGCAGATCAGGAGGCACCGCCTGGTCGGGAGCAGTCGCCGGGTCGGGCGCAGTCGCCGGGTGGGGAGCCACGGGCACGTCGGGAACCGCCGCGGGGTCGCGCGCCACTGCCGGGTCACAGGCCGCTGGCTGCCGCCGTACGCGCACCCCGTTACGCCAGGCGCCGCCCCCGGCCTCGGCGGTGTAGACACGGCCGTCAACTGGCCGGACGATCCAGCCAGCGACAGTCTGGCCGCCCTGCACCAACGCGGCCATGACCGCCCACTGCGGCCGCCCGGCGATGAAGTTAGCCGTCCCGTCGAGCGGATCGAGCACCCAGGCAACCGGGGACTCGCGGAGAGCGCGGAGCAGCGCCGGGTTCGCCGCCGTAGCTTCCTCGCCGACAACGGGCGCGTCCACAAGTGCTCGCAGCCGGGGCGCGATGAGCTCTTCGGCCTCGCGGTCCGCGACTGTGACGACCTCGCCCGGTGCTTTCTCGAGGACATCCGCCTTACTCAGTGCACGGAACCGGGGCACGATCGCGGTATCGGCCGCCTCGGTCAGGATCTCGGTCACCGCATCGATAAGGCCCGTGGTCAGCACACCTGCTCACGCTAGCGACCGGCCAGCGCGGCTAGCCGATCAGCCCCTCCAGGAGCGGCTCGAAGTGCCCGAATGTCGGAGTCTGCGCATTCGGGTCTTTGGCGTCGTCGTCCCAGCGGCGGACCTGGCAGGCATCCAGGGCGAACTGCCTGGCCGCGAACTCGGCAACCTCCGCCTCCGACATCGGGCCGCCCTGGACGCCCAAGGTGTACACGGAAGCCGGCGAGAGCCGGTCGAAGTAGCCAGGTTCGGTAGCGCACAGGTAGCGCTTGGCGTCGACGTGCAGCCGAACCGGCTCGGTGACCTCGGCACCGAACCACTGGGCGAGCCAGTTCGCGCCCTGTTCGCTGTGCCGGTTGTCGGTACCTTGCATGAGGTCCTGCCCGGACACGGTGCCGGTGAAATGCCCGACATCGTGCAGCAGCGCCGCAGCTACCAGCGCAGGCCGGGCCTGAGCCTCCTCGGCGAGCGTCGCGGCCTGCAGCATGTGCGCGGCCTGCGTCACCGCTTCGCCCAGGTAATCCGCCGCACCCTCACTGGCGAAGAGTTCCCGGATGACCGTGATGGCATCGCTCACGTGACCCTCCCGGCGCCAGACCCTTCGCGGATTGTCAGTATGCGGCCCGAAGGTGAACGGACGCCGTCAGCCACGCGGCGCGAAGTAGATGATGCCCACTCCGGCCAGGACGACGGCTGCGCCGGTCCAGTCCCAGCGGTCCGGGCGGGTGCCGCCGACGCCCCAGCCCCAGAGCAGCGACGCGACAACGAAGACTCCGCCGTAGGCCGCGTAGATCCGGCCGAAGTCGTGGCTACGCTGCAGGGTCGGGATGACGCCGTAGAGGACCAGGATGATGGCGCCGAAGACGCCGACAACGATAGGGGCGCCCTCTCGGAGCCAGCGCCAGATCAGGTAGCCGCCGCCGATCTCGGCCAGCCCGGCAGCGATGAACAATCCGATGGAGCGAGCCACAGCCATGCGCTGATTCTCGCGCCGAAAGCCGCTTGGCGGGCCGGACCCGCTAGTCCGGGCTCGCTTCCGGTATGCGCGGCCCTCGGCAAACCGCGGCGGCCACCGCTAAAGCTGGCGCCTGACCTCCGGATCGCGAACAGCCGGGACCTCCTCAGCAGTCGTCCCGGAATCCGCGGGAACTGACTCTCCGTTCGCGTCAGCCGCAACATGGATGCCGGGTCGCAGCCCGATCCGGGCAGTGATCGCCGCGATGACCATGACCGCCGCCATCGCGTACAGCACGGCCTGCATGCCGTCGGCCAGGCTGAGCTGGGCTGCATGGAAGATGTGCGCGCCCAGTGCGCCGTGAACGCTTGCACTCGGCTTCGACTGGCGCGTCTGCGCGATGGCCTTCGCCGTCGAATGCGCGGCAGCGGACGGCAGCCCGAGAGCGATCAGCCGGGTGAGCAGGTGATTGCGTTCCACAGTCACGAGCAGTGTGCCGAGGAACGCGAGCCCGAAACTAGCGCCGAAGTTTCTGGTGGTCTGCGTAACTCCGGTCGCCTCCCCATAGGACAGGCGCCCGACCTGGTTTATGGCGTCGGTGTTGGACGGGCCGAGCATGAGACCGAGGCCGAAGCCGGCGATCACGATGTAGTACCACTGGCTGCCCAGACTGAGGTTGGTCACGCTGCCGCCCCACAGCGCCAGGCCAACTGCGGCGATGACGCAGCCCGCCACGACGGGGAACTTCGCCCCGCTCCGATCGAGTCGACGTCCGCCGACCTGGACGCCCGGCGCGAAGCCGAGGAAGAACACCAGCAGGTACAGCCCGGCTTCCTGCGGTCCGTCGCCGAGTGACACCTGGGCGTAGATGCTCGCGAAGAAGAAGATCGGGATGAACACGATCATCGAGATGAACAGCACGACGTTCTGGACGAAGAACGCCCGGATCCGGAAAGCCTCCACATCTATGAGCGGATGCTGCTGCCGCGGCTCCACGTAGAAGAACGTAACGAGCAGCAGCACGCCGGCGACCATGCTCGCGATGACGATCCAGTTGGTCCAGCCCCAGACCTGAGTTTGCTGGAGGCCGAAGACGGCGAGCCCGACTCCGCCTGCGATGAGCACGAGACCCCGGAAGTCAAGCCGCCCTGGCCGCGTCTGAGTGTGCGGCCGTGCGATGGCGGTCAGCACAAGGGCAATGATGGCGACGGGGATGTTCACCCAGAAGATGGCCCGCCAGGTCCATTCGCTCAGGTATCCGCCCACGATCGGGCCGATCGCGGTGAGGCCGCCGGCGACGCCGAAGAATATCGCCATGGCACGGCCACGTTCGCGCACCGGGAACGCGGCCACGACGATCGCGAGCGCAGCCGGGTACATGAGCGCGCCGCCGATGCCCTGGATCACGCGGAAGGTGATGATCCACGTCTGGGCCGCAGCCCCGGTCGGAGTCAGTCCGCAGGCTGCCGACGACAGCGCGAAGACGACGACGCCGATAACGACCATCTTCCGGTGGCCGACCATGTCAGCGAGCCGGCCGCCGAAGGCAAACATCGAGGCAAGCGCGAGCAGATACCCGTTGACCACCCACTGCACGCCGTTGATCGACAGGTGAAGTTCAGTCTGGATCTTCGGGACAGCAATGGAAACTATCGTTTGGTCAATAAACGTCATGGCTACCGCGAAAATCATCGCGGCCAGTACCAGTGTCCTGCGGCTGCTGTCGGCGGAGCTCCCGCCGGTCGTAGTCGCCACCACAACTGCCCCCTCGCCCAGTTCGGCCAGCACTTGCCTGCGCGCAGGCAATCCGGATGTGCCCGCGACGTGTTCCCGGCAATCCCCGCTGGCCAGCGGAGATCGCCTGTGTATCAGCTCTTGTGCGGGTTCACGCTCTCCGTCGGCGTTGCATCCGCTCCCAGGTGGCGGGCCAGGAACGTCAGGGCCTTCGGGATGGCGTCGAGCCGGTTCGGCCGCCGGGCGAGCCCGTGGCCTTCGTCGCTGTAGACGAGCAGTTCGCACTCGCGGCCACGGCTGGTCATCGCCGCGTGGACCTGCTGCGCTTCGCTGAGCGGCACTCGCGGGTCGTTGGCGCCGTGAATGATGAACAGCGGCGCGGTGATGTCGTCGGCGCGGCTGAGCGGCGACACCGACTGCAGGAACTCCCGGTCGTCGGCCAGCGTGCCGTACTCGCGCTCCCGGTAGGCGCGCCGGTAACCCGAGGTGTTCTCCAGGAACGTGACCAGGGATGCGATGCCGACGATGTCCACACCCGCCGCCCACAGGTGCGGCTGGAACGCGAGGCCTGCCAGCACCATGTAGCCGCCGTAGGAGCCGCCCCAGAGCGCCGCACGCGCCGGATCGAGGCCGAGCTCGGGCAGGTAGGCGTGCAGCGCGGCCAAGTCGTCGACCGAGTTCAGCCGCAGCCGCTTGTCGTCGGCCGAGTACCACGCCTTGCCGTAACCGGTGGAGCCGCGGACGTTGGGCGCGAGCACCGTGTGTCCGGCCGCTGCCAGCACCTGCACATAGGTATTGAAATTCTGCCGCGCCTGAGCTTCCGGGCCGCCGTGGATAAGGAGGACGGCCGATCCCGACAGTTTGCCGTCTGGCGCAGGCCGGTAGACCTGGCACGAGATCTGGCCGCCGTCGCCGGGAATCTGGTGCAGCTCGGGCTCCGCAGGCCGGTCGCCGTGCAGGCCAGCTGCCGAGTTTGTCAGCAGCCGGGCTGGCTCGATCGGCGCAGTCGCGTGAGCGGCAGCGGTCCCGGGAGACGCGCCGAGGCGCTGCAGGAGCGCGTCGAAGGGCATCAGCGACCCGGAGAACGACAAGGCGACGGCCGCCGAGTCGGACGACCAGACCGGCGTGGTGCCGAGACTGCCGGTAACCGGCATCGGCACAACCGCCAGCGCGCGGCCGGTGAGCGCATCGTGCAGCGCGAACTGCGAGGCGCCGTCGTTATTACGCTCCACCAGCAGTCGCGCGCCGTCCGGCGACAGCCAGCCGGCCAGGTCGAAGCCGTCCTCGGCCACGAGCCAGTCCGTACAGCCAGCCGCGATGTCGTAACGCGCCACGGCCGTGAACTCGCGGTCGTTGTTGGAGCTGAAGTACAGCGCCGAGCTGTCCGGAGTGAAACACAGGCTATGGTTCATCGCCTGAGCATCGGCCGGCGTGATGTCGACGAGGTGCTCCTGCCCGGCGGGCACGCTGAGATCAGCGAGTGCGACGTGCTCGGCGTTCGCGGTGACCGGCGATGCCACGGTTACCGCGAGCCACCGGCCGTCTGCTGACAGCGCTGCCTCGCCAAACAGGTGGTTACCCAGCTGAAGGGCGCGCTCGGACCCGTCCGAGAGGTTGCGGATGACCGGGTCGAAGTCGACCTCGTTTCGCCGGTTGGTGAAGTAGCAGAGCCTCGTGTCCCGAACTGCGGCGATGGAGTGGATGTAGCGCGCGTCGCGGACGAGCGGCTCGAGATCCGGCAGCTCAGCCGGCCGCGCAACCGGGAGATGCAGGACGGAGATCTGCGTGCGCTCGTTACCGCCGTCGTCGTGCGACACGAGCACGGCCCGCTGCCCTGGGATGTAGCGGCCGGAGCACGGGCCGGACAGAGCGGTCAGCGGCGCGACGCGGCCATCGGAGCTGATCTCGATGAGCTGCGTGCTGCCGGTGTCGTCACTGCCCGCGAGCACGCTGCCGTCCGCGTCGACGTCAAAGGCCTGGTAGAGCCGGAGGTCCAGCAGCGTGGCGAGATCCAGTCCCATACGTGAATATTCTCACGTATTCGGGGCAGGCGTCGCCGGGTTCAGGCGGCGCGCTGGCGAGCCCGCAGGCGGTCGCGGACCCACACGACCGCACCCGGCAGGAAGGAGCCGAGGACGGCGCAGGTAGCGCTGAGGAGCGCGATATTGCCGCTGCCGCCATCGCCGATGTGGTGGCCGAACCACGCTCCGAACGCCGCGCACACGAGGACGGCGCCGATGATCCAGGGGGTCAGATGCTGCTGGTACACGGTGACATCCTGGCATCCTGACCCTGCGTCGCGCATCTCGGCCTGCGTACCCTTGCCGGGTGACTACTGACATCCAGGCACGAACCCTCCTCGATCGGTTCCCGGTCATCGACGGCCACAACGACCTGCCGTGGGCGCTCCGGAAGGCCGGCCCGTCCGATCCGCTGGCCACTGACATCAGCGTTCCGGTGGGCTTCACGCACACCGACCTGCCCAGGCTCGCGGCTGGCGGCGTGGGCGGCCAGTTCTGGTCCGTGTACGTGCCGGCCGAGCTCGCGGGCGAAGCGGCCGTGACCACCACGCTCGAGCAGATTGACCTGGTCCGCCAGCTGGCCGCGAGGTATTCCGGCTCGCTCGAGCTGGCGCTGACCGCCGCGGACGTGACGCGGATTATGGCCAGCGGGCGGGTTGCGTCGCTCATCGGCGCCGAAGGCGGTCACTCGATCGGGAACTCCCTCGGCACGCTGCGGGCGCTGTACCTGCTCGGCGTCCGGTACATGACACTGACGCACAACCTGAACCTGCCCTGGGCAGACTCCGCAACCGACAGTCCGTCCGCCGGGGGACTGACCGCCTTCGGCCGTGAGGTCGTCCGCGAGATGCAGCGCCTCGGCATGCTCGTCGACCTGTCGCATGTCGCGGCGACGACCATGAACGATGCGCTTGACGCTGCAGAGGCACCGGTGATCTTCTCGCACTCGTCGGCGTTCGCCATCTGCAGCCATCCGCGAAACGTGCCGGACGGCGTGCTCAGCCGCCTGCCGGACAACGGCGGCCTGTGCATGGTCACCTTCGTGCCTTCGTTCGTCTCGCAGCGCTGCCGCGACTGGGAGCTCGGCCTCAAGGCAGAGATGGAGCGGCAGGGCCTGGACTACCGCAATCTGGCGGCGCGTACCGAAGTGCGCGGTCAGTGGATCGCAGACAATCCCCAGCCGGCCGCAACGCTGGCCGACGTCGTCGCGCACGCTGAGCACGTCCGCGAGGTCGCCGGCATCGACCACATCGGCCTCGGCGGCGACTATGACGGCGTTGATGTGCAGCCCGCTGGCCTCGAGGACGTCTCGTGCTACCCGGCGCTGATCGCGGCCCTGCTCGACAAGGGCTGGTCCGAGGAGGACTGCGGCAAGCTCGCGTCCGGCAATCTGGTGGGTGTGCTCACCGACGCCGAGGCCGCGGCCCGTCGGCTGCAGGCAAGCAGGCAGCCCTCGTCTGCTCGCATCGAGGACCTCGACGGAGTACCGGCCGGGGCTTCGAGCTGACGGCTAAGCGCTGAACGCCGCTATTCGCTGAACGCTGTGTGGGGGCGCCGCTGCGCGACGCCGTCGAGGAAGACATCGACCTTCTCGTCGTAAAACGCGGCCAGACCGGAGATCTTCTGGCTCTCCGGCAGCGGCGTCCGGTAGATCCACACCACGTCCTCGTGGATGTCGGTGCCGGTGTCGACAGACCAGTAGCTAGCCGTTCCCTTGTACGGGCAGTGGCTCTGCGTATCCGTCGGCCGCAGCAGCTCAGTCCGCACGTCGGTGAGCGGCAGGTAGTACCGAGGCGGCAGACCTGTCTCAAACAGGATGCGCGGACTCGTGGAGTCGGCAACCGCCACGCCGTCGATCTCCACCCGGACGTGGCGCGAGCTGGCCAGGATGTCGACGCGGGTGTGCGGGTCACGCGGGTGGGTGTAGACGGGCTCATCCTCCTCCAGCCACTCGCTCATCGCGCCCCACTCGAACCGGATAGCCTCGGTGAGCTGACGCACGGGGCTGGCAGGGTACTTCCGCGCGGCGCCCACAGCGCTAGCGCCACCTGGTACCTGAACGGTGAACAGCTCCGCGTCACCGAATACCTTGTCGGAGTCCGACCCGTAGGGAATGAGCTCAGCTTTGACGTCCGTGACGGGGATGTAATACGCCGGGTAGTACGGCACCTCCCAGACCAGCAGCGGTGCGATCGTGTCAGCGACCAGTTCCCCGGCGAGCTGAATGCGGACGCGCTTGCGACCGTGCTCGACCCGGACCTCGTGTGCTGCGGCCATGGTTGCCTCCCTGATCCCGGTATACCACCCGGCCTTCTGGCCGGGCACTGGCCTGCCAGCAGGCACTAGCCTTCCAGCAGGCACTAGCCTTCCAGCAAGCACTAGCCTTCCAGCAAGCACTAGCCTTCCAGCAAGCACAGATGTTCCTGCTCACCGCGTACGGGTAGCGTCAGGGGTATGCGACTGGGCGTGCTTGACGTCGGCTCGAACACCGTTCACCTGCTGGTGGTCGACGCTCATCAGGGCGGGCGACCGCTCCCGGCGTTCTCGCACAAGGCGGACTTGCGCCTGGGTGACCATCTCGACAAGGCGAACCGGCTAACCGACGACTGCGCGCAGCAGCTTCGCGACTTCGTCACCGACGCCCTCCAGATTGCGGAGGACAAGGGCGTTCACAAGATGCTGGCGTTCGCCACCTCGGCGGTGCGGGACGCTGCCAACGGCCTCGAGCTGCTCGCTCAGATCGAGGCGGAGACTGGCGTCGCGATCCGGGTGCTTCCCGGACCCGACGAGGCCCGGCTGACGTTCCTCGCCGCCCGGCGCTGGTTCGGCTGGTCTTCCGGGCGGCTGCTGCTGCTGGACATCGGCGGCGGCTCGCTGGAGATCGCGGCCGGTCACGACGAGGAGCCGGACACCGCATTCTCACTACCGCTCGGCGCCGGCCGGCTGACGCGAGACTGGCTACCCGGCGATCCGCCGTCGCCCGAGGACGTCCGGAAGCTGCGCAGGCACGTGCGGGCGGAGATAGCGACGATGGCCGGGGCGCTGCTGCGCGATGGTCCGGCCAACCACGCAGTCGCGACCTCGAAGACCTTCCGCCAGCTCGCCCGGATCGCGGGCGCGGCCGCGTCCAGCGAGGGTCTGTACGTCAAGCGCGTGCTCAAGCACACCGACGTCACCGAGCTCGCGGAACGGCTGCCCCAACTCACAGCTGCGGAACGCGAGGAGATGCCCGGTGTCTCGCAGGGACGCGCTCATCAGCTCGCGGCCGGCGCGATGGTCGCGGATGCGGCGATGGACCTGCTGAGCCTGCCGGTGCTCGAGGTCTGCCCGTGGGCACTGCGCGAAGGAGTCATCCTCCGCCAGCTGGACGTCTTGTCCGGCTAGGGGATGTTCCTCGCCATCGTCAGCGCTCGACGGCGGTGATGCCGTCGGCCGTGTCGTCTGCCGCCGTGTGGCCATTGCCAGCCGACTGAGCAGGCCGTCCCTGTCCGCCGTTCGGGGCGGTAGCTCCCTGGTCGCCAGTCTGGTGAGCGGCAGCCTGCTGGCCTGAGGTCTGCTGGCCTGAGGTTTGCTGGCCTGAGGTTTGCTGGC
>Ga0335074_10005932_pt1 | contig 16917 bp, 18 predicted proteins | sample Lox_Sample_23_FD_206715 | JGI IMG/M metagenome (GOLD analysis project Ga0335074, IMG submission 206715) | Soil microbial communities from Loxahatchee National Wildlife Refuge, Florida, United States - Lox_Sample_2.3 | ecosystem: Environmental > Terrestrial > Soil > Wetlands | place: USA...
ACCGGCGGCACCTCCAGCTACCTCATCCGGATACCGGTGCTGGCGGGACTGCTCGTGATCAACGTCCTGCTGTACTTCGCGAACTTTGCCGTGCTGACGGCCAAGGTCATCGGGCCCCGTGGCCTGCTCCCCGGCGCGATCATGGGCGCGGTCGGGTTCACCGCGCTGATCACCGTGGGCACCGGGCTGATGACCCATCAGCTCAAGAACGCCTCGGCGACCTACGGCGCGTTCGGCACGGTCATCGGCATCGTGGCCTTCCTGCTGCTGCTGGCCAAGCTGACCCTGTACGCGGCCGAACTCAATCCGGTGCTGTCCCGCCGGCTCTACCCGCGGGCGCTGCCGATGGGCGGTGAGCCGACCGAGGAGGATCGCCGGGTGCTGGCCGACGTGGTGCACGCCCAGCGGAGCCGCAGCGACCAGGCCATAGGGGTGGGGTTCGGCGAGGATGCCGCGGCCGACGCCGCGTCCGACGCCGCCCGCCGGCCCGGCAAACCGCAGTAGCTCGTTTGGCGGGACGGGGCACGGGCACGGGAAATGACTGGGCTTGCGGCACGAGGAGACAGCCATGACCAATCCCAAGAATTCCCGGCACGTCGAGGTCAGGGAGAACGATCAGACGGTGGTGGCGGCGGAGGTGGCCGCGCCTGCCGAGGCCGGCGGAACCGCTCGCGCGTCGCTGCATGCCGAGTCCGGGCACGTGCCTCCCGGCAAGCGAAGGGACCTGGTCGACGCGGTGATGGATCTGCCGGAGGTGCAGGCCAGTTCGCGGCTCGAGGCGACGGTCCCGCTCGGCGACGGTGAGTCCCTGGAACGCCTGCGACAGCGGACCAGGCAGGCGGCCACGCGCCCGGCCGGGTCTACCGCGCTGGTCGACGCGGCCATACCACCAGAAGGCCGGCCGGGGGAAGAGGACCAGGAGCCTGGCGGCGGCTCGTCCGGGTGATCAGGGTCGGCACGTCCGGGTGGAGTTACGACCACTGGCATCCGGAGCTGTATGACCCGGGGCTCGCGGCCCGGGACCGGCTGGCCCGCTATGCGGCCGTCTTCGGCACGGCAGAGCTCAATGCCAGCTTCTACCGCTGGCCGCGCCCGGCGGCGTTTGGCAGCTGGCAGCGCAGGCTGCCGGGGGGCTTCCGGCTGTCGGTCAAGGCGCCCCGAGGGCTGACCCACGGGCGCCAGCTGTATGGGCCGGAGACCTGGCTGGAGCGCATCGCGGCGGGCTGGCACGAGCTGGGTGACAAGCGGGCCGTGCTGCTGGTCCAGCTCGCGCCGTCGCAACCGCGCGATGACGCCCGGCTGGCATACTTCCTGCGGCTGGTCCCGGAGTGGATGCGGGTTGCGGTGGAGTTCCGCCACGGCAGCTGGCATTGCCCCGAGACCCTGAGCTTGCTGGAGGAATACCACGCCGCGTACTGCGTGATGAGCGGCGCGGGCCTGCCGTGCCTGCTGCGGGCCACGACAGACTTCGTCTACGTGCGGATGCACGGCCCCGATCACCATCACCTCTACGCGGGGTCCTACTCGGATGCTGACCTGGCGTGGTGGGCCGAGCGCACGCAGGAATGGCGCTGCGCGGGCAAAGACGTGTTCGTCTATTTCAACAACGACGGCGACGCCCATGCGGTGAGGAACGCCCGGACCCTCCAGCACCTGACCGGCCGGTGAGCCGGGCCGCGGGAGCGGCTGTTACCGGCGCGGTTTCGGCGGCGGCACGTGGGCTAGATTCCCCCGGGTGACGGTTGATGCATTTGACGTCGTGGTGATCGGGGCGGGCTCAGCGGGCGAATGGGTGGCGGGCGCCATGGCCGACGCCGGCAAATCCGTGGCGCTGGTGGAGAAGCTGCGGGTGGGCGGGGAATGCCCTTACGTTTCGTGCGTCCCGAGTAAGGCGATGCTGCGCAGCGCTCAGGTGCGGGCCCTGGTGTGGCGTGCCGCAGATCTGGGCGCCGCGCCCGGCCCGGTGCCAGCCGGCCCGGACGCTGCCGCCTTCGCGGCCGCGGTGCGCAGGCGCGATGACCTGTCGCAGCGGCGGGATGACAGCGATAAGGCGGCGAGCATCCAGGACCGCGGCGCGACGCTGATCCGCGGGAAGGGCCGCGTGACCGGGCCCGGCCGCGCCGATGTTGACGGCCGTGAGCTGGCGTACCGGGATCTCGTTGTCGCCACCGGCTCGCGGCCGGCGGTCCCGCCCGTTGACGGCCTCGCCGGCGTCCCGGTCTGGACCAGTGACCAGGCGCTTTCCGCCGCTGACTACCCGGACTCGGTCGTCATCCTTGGAGGCGGCGCCGTCGGGTGCGAGCTGGCCCAGGTCTACGCCGGATTCGCCGTGCACGTCACGCTCGTCGAGCCGGCCGGCCAGCTCGCCGGCGCCGAGGAGCCTTCCCTCGCCGCGGAGCTCGCCGGGAGACTGCAGTCCGCCGGCGTCAGTGTGCGCACTGGCATGAGCGCGGCGCGCGTCGAGCCATCATCCGCCGGCTCCGCGAAGGTGATCCTGCAGGACGGGTCGGCTGTTGTCGTGGACCGGGTGATCCTGGCGGCCGGCCGCGAGCCCGTGACCAGTGACCTGGGCCTGGAGACCCTGGGCGTGAGCCCGCAGGAGGACGGCGCGCTCAGCGTCGATGACCACTGCCGGGTCCAGGGCCAGGAGCATGTCTGGGCGGCCGGCGACGTGACCGGGATCGCGCCGTACACCCACGGCGCGGATTACCAGGGGCGCGTCGTGGCGGGCAACCTGCTCGGCCATTGCGCGGTCGCGGACTACACCGCGATACCGAGGGTGATCTACACCGACCCGCCGCTGGCTGCCACCGGCCTGACCGAGAGCAAGGCCCGCGCGGAAGGGCTGGACGTCGCGATCGCAACCACGGACCTAGGGGGCCTTGCCCGGTCACACACCGACGGATCGGCGGGAGGGCGGCTGGTCCTGGTCGCCGACCGCGTGCGAGGTGTCCTCGTCGGAGCGGGCGCCATCGGCACCAGCGCCGACGACTGGATTTCCGAGGCCAGCGTGGCCATCCGCGGCCAGGTGCCGCTCCGGATCCTGGCCGACGTCGTGCACCCCTTCCCCACCAACGCGCAAGGCTACGAGGTCCCGCTGCGTGAGCTTGCCCGTCAGCTGGCGCGATGATTACCCGGCGGCACCGGGGGTAGCGCCAGCCCGCTCAGGACCCTGACGTTCTTGTGGGTCGGGAAGGGGCCTTGCATGTGGTTTCTATTCAAGCGGCTCCGGCGGCTGATACTGCTGGCCATCGCGTTGCCGCTCGCCCGGATGGTGGTCCACCGTCTCGCCCTCGCCGCTGAAAACCGCGATCCGGCGACGCGCACGGCCAGGGCGCTGCACCACGCCGACTCGGCGGTGACCGCGGTGTCCCGGCGCACCTCCCGGAAAGCCAGACGCTAACTCGGTGCCGTGATCCCGGGCGTCGCGGCAGTCGAGGGAGGACGGCCGCCGGCAGACGCTCGCAGCGCGCGCGACCTGGCTGACTCTGGCGCTGCGCGTTCTGCCCGGTGAATGATGAGCTGTGGCACCTGCCCGTGATGGACCCGGCCGGGACGGCCAGGACGAGATCGTGGAGTTCGGCGGCGGCCGTTCCGCCGGGCGCCGCTCCCTGCCCCGCTGGGCGCCCCGCGCCCTGCTGGCGTTCCTGGTCCTGGCCACCGTTGCGACCGTCGCCGTCCGAGGCATCGGGCACCAGGGCCGGCCGGCCACCACGGCCCCGCCTCCGCCGCCGATACGCGTCACAAGCACCGGTCACCGGCTGCTGGACGTCACCGCGGGCTGGGAGCTGTTCGCCCGCGGGCCCGATGACCTGCTGCGGATCCAGCTCGCCCAGGGCCGGATCACCGAGACCTACGTCCCCCCGCTGGAGACCGCGAGTCCCGACGTGGCGTTCGTCGTCGGCGCCCACGAGGCGGTCATCCGGCCGTCCGACCTGGTGCCCGGGTATGTGGTGCCGGACGGCGGCCAGGCGCAGCCGCTGACCGGGCTGCTCGGGGATGGCGGCCCGCTGGTTCCCGGGCCGGCCGGCTCACAGGCGGCCTGGGTCACCTCGGGCTCGCCGACTTCCCCGCAGCTGTCACTGGTCGCGCTCACCGGGCACCGGACCGGCCGGAGCATCCGGTTCCAGCCGGGCGGCCCGCAGGTGCCGGCCACGGCGATCTCCGACGGCCGCGGGGACGTGCTCGTGACCGACGACGACGAGGACGTCTACGACACCGGACCCGGCTGGGACCGGCCCGTGGCGGGCACGATCATCGCGATTGGGCCGACCGAGTGGCTCGTCGACGCCTGCGACCCGCTGTACCTGCACTGCCGCGACGAGGTCGTGACCACCAGCAGCGGATCGCAGCGGGCCATTGGCAGTGCGGTCGCGGCCCCGCCGTATTACTTCGGGTGGCCGCCGACCGGGGTGATTTCACCCGACGGCAGCACCGCGGCGGTCGCCGAGCAGGGCCGGAACGAGCAGCTGACGGTCCATCTGGTCGACCTGCGGACTGGGGCCACCACGGACCTCAACGTCCCGGTCGGCACGTCTGGCGACGACCTCGAGGTCGGGGGCAACGCGAACGAGAACGCGATGGTCTGGTCGCCCGACGGGCGCTGGCTGTTCGTGGCCGAGACCGGCGGAAAGCTCGTCGTGGTCGACGCGCGCACCGGCCGGATCGAGGGCCTCGGGGTCAGGCTGCCCCCCGTCGACCAGGTCGCCATCCGTCCCTGATCACTCGACCGCGGGCTCGAGGCCGGGGAGCGCGGCTGGCTGGCCCGACCCTGGCACGCGGGTGGCGGCGGCGCGCCGGCAGGACAGCACCACGGCCAGCGGCCACACCCCCTGCACGACGCCGAAGATGCGCTCGGCCAGGCCTGCCAGCCCTCCGCCGGCGATCAGTTCGGCGGCGAACCACAGCAGCAGGATCAGCAGCACCGCCGCGACGGCGGACGCTATGGCCGGCCGCAAAGCCCACGGCGCCGACGGGCCGCGCCGCCACGCCAGCACCGGCCAGCCCACCAGCGCGAGGCACCCGACGGCCGCCCAGATCATGTGCGGCACCGGCATCATGACCCCGGGACGCTCCGGGTTCAGGCAGACCAGCACGCCGGCCGCGGCCGCGGCGACCAAGGCCAGCCGCCCCGCCAGCCTGGCCGGCCGCAGCGCCAGGGCGGTGACGCAGTCAAGGGCGCCGACCAGCAGGAACGTCAGCGTCATCACCCAGCGGTCGGTGGCGCCCACCGCGGCCAGCGCGCTCACGGGCAGGGCGACCGCGTCGAACGGGTGCGGCTGCAGCGCGGCAGCCGCCGTCCACCCGGCGACCATCAGCACCGGGGCCGCAGCCGCTGACACCACGCCCCACCACGGCACACCGCGCACGAGCACTACCGTAACCGCCGGTGCCGCCGGGCTCCAGGCCGGACCGGCGTGGTGTGCGCCCGGACCCCGGGGGAACAGAACGACTACGGGGAATCACGGGGGAGGGGGCCTATCCATGGCAACTCTGACGGCGTGGCGGTTCAGCAGCACGGAGGGGGCCGACGACGCGATCCTCAAGCTCGTACGGCTGGACCAGCAGGACCAGATCGACGTGGAGGACGCCGCGGTGCTCCGCTGGCCGCGGTACGCGGGAGCGCCGCTGGCGGACATGCACGTCACCCGGCAGGGCGGCGCGTTCTCGTCGATCGCCAAGAAGATCGCGCACGGCAACATCGACAATTCGACACTGGACTCGGTGAAGGGCGAGATGTCGCCGGGGACGTCGGCCCTGGTGCTGCTGAGCCAGAACGCCACGGTCGCCACCGTCGCGAAGGCGTTCGAGGGGCAGAGCATGGAGCTGATCCGTTCGGACATGTCGGTCCAGCAGGAAGACCAGGTGCGGCGCGTGTTCGGCAACGGGGACGCCCCGCCGCAGGGTTAGCCGCCGGGAAGCCAGACGAGCGCGCGGCGCCCCGTTCAGGCTCGTGCACCCGGGCGGGCTGAGCGGCGCGGTACCTTGCCTGCATGCCAGGCGAGGTTGTGGAGATCTACACGGACGGGGCGTGCAGCGGTAACCCGGGCCCGGGCGGGTGGGGAGCCGTGCTGCTGTACCACGGGCACGAGAAGGAGCTGTACGGGGGCGAGCCGGCGCCGACCACCAACAACCGCATGGAGCTCATGGCGGCGATCCAGGCACTCGAGAGCCTGACCAGGCCGGTCACGGTCCGGCTGCACACCGACAGCACGTACGTCCGTAACGGTGTCACCAAATGGCTGCCGGTCTGGAAGCGTAACGGCTGGAAGACCGCGGCCAAGCAGCCGGTCAAGAACGCCGACCTGTGGCAGCGGCTCGATGCCGCGACGCAGCGGCACGACGTGGAGTGGCGCTGGGTCAAGGGGCACGCGGGGAATGCCGGCAACGAGCGCGCGGACGGGCTCGCCAACCGCGGCATGGCGGCGGCGAAGCTTGCGACGGAACGGCCCGTCGCCCGGCGGTGACCTGCCCGGTGCCGGGGCCTCGCGGCTTCTGCTGCTGCTGCGGCGTGGCCCGCCGCGGTCACTCCCGCTGACCATCTCCGCGCCGAACTCGCCGTTCTGGCTACCCTAATCACGGCATTTCCGGGACAATGTTGCGAAGCGTGCAAACGTTATAGGGGGCGACGCGCATGAGCAGCTGGAATCCTCCGCCGGACGGTTCCGGTGGCTGGGCGGGGGACCAGAGCCCGGTGCCCCCCGGCCCGCAGCCACCACAGCCCAGCTACATTCCGCCGCCACCGCCCGGCCAGGGGTACGGGCAGCCGACCGGCCCGGGCTATCCGGCGCAACAGTGGTACGGCACGCCGGGCATGGGGCAGCCTCCACGGCGGAGGCGTCTGCGGCGACTCGCGATCAGCGGTGCCGTCGTCGTCGTGCTGATCATCGTGGCGTCGGTCGTCACGTACGAGCACGACAACCATTCGTGGAAGCTGACCGCGCCGGCCACGGCCGCCGGGATGCCGCGCGACACGAGTCCGCTCGACACCCTCGGGCTGAGTTCTGCGGTCAGCGGCGCCCGGTCCGCGATCGCCAAGGTGCCCGGGTACGGCTCGCTGAAATCCTCGGTCAGCGCCGCTTACCTGAAGGGGTCGGGGCCGCTGGTCTGGTTCATCGGGTTCAACGGCAGCTTCAACCAGCAGATCGTGCTCAAAAGCTACCCCGATGCGCGCGTGGTGTCCGTCAACGCCGGGCCGCACGGCGGTGCCGCCGAGTGCGCGAAATCGTCGTCCCTGACGTTCTGCCAGTGGTCCACGAACTCGACGGTGGGCGATCTCCTCATCCGGTCGTCGTCGATCCTGGGCGGGCCGGTGTCGACCGCAACCGCGGACAGCCTGATGATCAAGATGCGCAACAGCGTGGAGCATTCCGCGTAACCCGCGTCTGATCGGAGCGCGCCGTCCTAAGGTTTTGCCGTGACCGGGCAGCCGCTCATCAGCGAGAGAACCCTGATCGGCTCCGAGCGCGAGCAGCTCGAGGCGTTCCTGGAGGACAACCGGTCAGAAATGGCTGCGACGCTCGACGGCCTGACGGAGGAACAGGCGCGCCGGAGCCTCGTGCCCTCGCTGACCACCCTGCTGGGCCTGGTCAAGCACGCCGCCGCGGTCGAGCGCATCTGGTTCGGTGTCTCGCTGCTCGGCCGGACCCGCGCCGAACTCGGACTGCCCGAGGACGTCGACGACAGCTTCCGGCTCGGCGGCGGCGACAGCGTCGCGTCGGTTTCCGCGGACTTCACCGCCGCGTGCGAGGAGTCCCGGGCGGCCGCCGCCGGTTACGGTCTCGAGGACCTGGTGCTGCACAACCGGCGTGGCCCGCTGACCCTGCGCTGGGTGTACGTGCACATGACCGAGGAACTCGCCCGGCACGCCGGTCACGCCGACATCCTCCGCGAGCAGATCCTCGCCGCGGACGGCCCGGCGCCGGCCTGATCAGGGGACGAGCAGTATCCGCCCGGTGACCGAGCGGCCGGCGATGCGCCGGTGCGCCTCGGCCGCGTCGGCGAGCGGGAGTACCGCGCCGATCCTGGGCTGAACGTCACCTCGGGTGGCGCGGCGGAGGATCTCCGGGTAGTGCACCCCGAGGACCTGCCGGAACCAGCCGGGACCGCCGCACCCGGTGACCCGCAGGCCGCGGCTCAGCACCGTCGCCAGGTCCAGGGCTGGCGGAGCGCCGCTGAGCAGTCCGTAGCACACCATCCGCCCGGAACTGGGCGTGAGCAGGTCGAGCACCATGCCGGGCGCGGCGCCGCCCGCCGGGTCGAAAGCCACGTCCAGCGTGCCGCCGCCCAGTGCCGCGGGCACACCGCCCGGCCAGCCCGGATCGCTGTGGTCGAGCACAGCGTCGGCGCCCAGTTTGAGGACCTGCTCCCGCCCGGCGGCGGTGCCGGCGGTCGCGATGATCCTCCCGGCGCCGAGCTCGCGGGCGAGGGCGACGAGGTACCCGCCGGCCGCGCCCGACCCGCCCCCGATCAGGATGTTCTCGCCGCTGCGGACCGCCCCGCGCTCCAGCAGGCCCAGCGCCATCGCGCCGGGCGCGGCCACCGCGACCGCGTCTGCCGCGCCCAGCCCGTCCGGGACCCGGACCGTCATCCCGGCGTTGACCGCGATGTACTCCGCGTACGACCCGGCCCCGCCGGTCACCATCGTCACCCGGGCGCCCGCCAGGCCCGGGTCGGCGCCCTCGCCCACCTCCTCCACGATCCCTGCGGCCTCGGCGCCGATCACCGCGGGCAGCGCGTAGGGCAGCGGGATCGCCCCGGAGCGCATCATGGTCTCGCCCCGGCTGACCGCGATGGCCTCGGTCCGCACGAGCAGCTGGCCCGGGCCCGCCGTGGGCTCGGGGACCTCCGCCGGCACGAGCAGCTCGGGCCCGCCCGTCGCCTGCAGCACCACCGCCCGCATCGCCACCTCCAAGTGAACCGCTGGTCCAGTTTCCTGGCTGGTACTATATGGACCGATGGTTCAGTTGTCTAGCGGGGAGCCGGCTCGCGAACGGGCGGACGCCGCCCGCAACCGCGCCGCGATCCTCGCCGCCGCCGAGCGGCTGCTCGGCGAGCACGGCCCGGAGCACGTCTCGATCGAGCAGGTGGCCCGCGCCGCCGGCGTGGGCAAGGCCACGGTCTTCCACCGCTTCGGCAGCCGCGCCGCGCTGATGCGCGCGCTCGCCATGGAGCGCCTCGGCGCGCTCCAGGAGGCCATGGCGTCGGGACCGCCCCCGCTCGGTCCCGGCGCGCCGCCGCGGGACCGGCTGATCGCGTTCTTCGACGCGATCCTCGACGTCGCCACGCGCAACGTCGCGCTGATGGCCGCGTACGAGCAGGCCGAATCCGGCGAGCGCCAGGAGGGCCTGCTCTACCAGGTCTGGCACCAGCACGTCGGCTCGCTGATCGCGCAGGCCCGCCCCGATCTCGACGCGGAACTGCTCGGGCACCTGCTGCTCGGCTCGCTGCACAGCGACCTCGTGCTGCACCTGCTGCGCCGCGGTGAGACCGAACGCCTGACCGCGACGCTTCACGAGCTCATCACCACGCTGCTGCCGGCCTGACGACGCCGTGCTGCGGCTGGCCTCAGCTTCTAGTGTCGTCGGCCCGGCGCTGTCGTTCTAGCCGGGTCAACGAGCCGGCGACACTACTGGCGGGGGCGGCGCGGCGACCCGGATGCCGGATATGCCGGATTCTTGGCGGCTGTGCGGCGGCATTTCGGGCGGGTTGAGGAATTCGGTCCTGGCTAAAGCAAATTTCGTCCTAGCCGTTTTCCGGCGCCGGGAGCACTCCGGCTTCGCTCGGGAGGGTGGCGGGGCCCACGCTGTTCAAAGAGCAACGGCGTGGCGCCCACGACTCCGCGACTCCGTTCGGTTCCGCCCGTCAGCTGAAGTAGTGGCCCTTCTCCATGTCCTCGATCAGGCCGGGCTGGGTGGGGTGCCACGGCAGCAGCTCGCGGGTCAGCTCGGCGGAGGCCGGCTGGTCGATCGAGAGGATCTGGCCCAGCCAGCCGAAGTGCTCGGCCGGGACGGAACCGGTCGGCACGTTCAGGTGGCGGCCGATCACCCCGGCGATGTCGAGGATCGGCACGCCCTCGTCGCCGACCGCGTGCAGCCTCGATCCCGCGGGTGCCTGCTCCACCGCGAGGCGGAAAAGGTGCGCGGCGTCCAGCACGTGGACCGCGGGCCAGCGGCTGGACCCGTCGCCGACGTAGCCGGAGACGCCCGTGTCGCGGGCGATGCCGACCATCCGGGCGATGAAGCCGTGGCGGTCGCCGTCGCCGTGCACCGTGCGCGGCAGGCCGATGATGGACGAGCGGACGCCGTGTGCCGCCATGTTCACGGCAGCCTGGGCGTTCTCGGCCCGGCCGGTCGCGAACGAACCGGGTGCGGGCTCGTCGTTCTCGGTCGCCACCCGCCCGTGGAGCGCCGGCGTCCCCGAGGCGATGACCAGGGGCTTGCCCGAGCCCTCGAGCGCGGCGCCCATCGCTTCGATCGCTTGCCGGTCGGCGCCGACCGACGCCGCGAAGTCGGTGAAGTCGTGCTTGAACGCGAGGTGGATGACGCCGTCGGAGCCGGCGGCCCCGGCGCGCAGGGTGTCCAGGTCGTCCAGGTCGCCGCGGAGCACCTCCGCTCCCGCTCCCTCGACGGCGGCCGTCGAGGAGTCCGACCTGGCGAGCCCGAGGACCTGGTGACCCGCGCCGATGAGTTCAGGGACGACGGCCGAGCCGATCCAGCCCGACGCGCCGGTGACGAATACCCGCATGAGAGAACCCTCCCAAGATCGATGTCAGTGACTGTCATCAGTGTAGCAGGGTGAAGTCAGTCGCTGTCATCACGTACCATCATGCCATGGGTCGATGGCAGCCGGACGCTCGCGGCCGTCTGGCGAAGGCGGCCATGGAGCTCTACGCCGAGCAGGGGTTCGAGCAGACCACCGTGGCGCAGATCGCCGCGCGGGCCGGGCTGACCGAGCGCACGTTCTTCCGGCACTACACCGACAAGCGCGAGGTGCTGTTCTACGGCACGGAGATGATGCAGCACCTTCTGGTGGAGGCCGTCGCGGCCGCCCCGGCCCCGGCGACCGCGATGGACGCGGTCGGAGCGGCATTCCAGGCCGCGGGGGCGATGCTGGAGGAAAACCCGGAACGCGTCAGGCTGCGCGATTCCATTGTCTCGGCGAACGCGGAACTACGGGAGCGCGAGCTGATCAAGCTCGCGGCGCTCGCCGCCGCGGTGGCCGGCGCGCTGCGCGACCGCGGCATCCCCGAGCCCGCGGCGAGCCTCGCCGCCGAGACCGGAGTCGCCGTCTTCAAGGTCGCCTTCGCGCGCTGGATCAGCGAACGGGGTCAGCCCGACCTTCGCGCGATCCTCCGTGAGTCGATGACGGAACTCAGGGACGTGGTCACGGAGCGGCTGGTCGCTGCGCCTCAGCCGTGATAGGGATCCGGCAGGTCCTCGAGGAGGGTCAGCTGCGTGATGCCGGGCGGCGCGACGAACTCGTGTTCCGGCGGCGCGCCGGGGGCCAGGCCGAGCGCCACGGCGCCGCACGCTTTCGCCCCGAAGACCGGCTGCACGCGATCCGGCAGCACCGCCCAGGTGGTGGGCACCCACAGGTGGTCGGCGCCGTCCAGGCGCAGCACCCGGTACTGGTGGACGTGGCCGCTGATGATCAGGCCCAGCGGCTTGCCCGCGAACAGGTCCGCCAGCCGGCGACGGCCAGCGAGCGGCACGAACCGGAACGGCGGCGCACCGGCGAGTTCGGCGTCGGGCGCCACCACCGGCTTGTGCGTGACCAGCGCGAGCGCGTTGTCGCCGCAGTCGCTGACCTGCTGCTCGAGCCACGTCCACTGCCGTGCCTCGGCGTCCAGCCCGGACCCGATGAGCTGCGCGTTGATAGCGAGCACCAGCCAGCCGCCGGCCGTCAGCGACCAGTGGTCGGGGCCGACGACGTCCAGCCACCGCTGCACCCGGCCGGAGGTCACCGTGGAGCCGCCGGGTGCGCCCGGGTACGGGTTGTCGCCGATGTCGTGGTTGCCGGGCACGGCGTGCCAGGGCACGTGCAGGCGGCGAAGCTGCTGGTGAGCGTGGCGCAGATCCTCGGACTCGTGTGCCCCGTCGAGGCTCAGATCCCCGACGTGGATGACCGCGTCCGGGGCGGCCTCGTCGACGTACCGCAGCACCGCGTCCCAGTTCTCCTGCGCTTGCGGCGCACGACGCGACAGGTGAGTGTCCGACACCAAGACCACGCGCCCGGCTGCCACACCTGAACGCTACCGGCGGCTGCGCCAGTCGTCGAAGTAGGCGCCCGATTCCCGCCGCCACAGCGAGATCACCGTTATCAGCCCGATCAGCCAGGTGAGCACGCCGAACGTCTTGGTCGCGGGGATACCGGCCCGGCCGAGGGTGCCCAGCACGGCGAGGGTGTCCAGCCCGAACAGGATCGTCCCGGCCGTCCGGGCCCAGCTGCGTCCCCTTCGGCTGGCCGAGGCCAGCTTGAGCCACACCCCGATGGCTACCACACCGCTGATGATCACGACGGCGGCCGCCAGCACCGCGACCCCCTGGGCCGCGTTCTCGGCGAGCGGATGCTGCGCCTCGAAGGCGGTCTTGATCTGGTTGATGGCCGCGAGGCTCACGACGACGTTCACCAGGCTGACGGCCGCCCCGGCGTACATCAGCCTGACCGCGGTGAGCACGGACCCCGGGATGCGGGGCCGCGCACTGGCGGGCGGCACGGACCACCCTGGCGCGGGCTGGTACGGCGCCGCCGGTCCCGGTGGCCAGGCGCTCGCCACGGGCGGCTGACCGCTGGGCGTCGCGGGGGACTGGGGCATCCACGGCGGGCCGCCCGGAGAATACGGCTCGCCCGCGGCCCGGACCCGGGTCGCCGGCGGACCGTCCGGATAACGCTGCTGTCCCGCGGCCGGGACCCGGGTCGCTGCCTGGTAAGCGGCCTGCGCGACCGCCTGCGGGGCCGCCGGGTTTCCGGCCTCCCAGGCTGTGGGCTGGCGCGCGGTCGCGGTGTGCGTCGCCATCGCGAAGCTCGCGTCAAATCCGGACTGCGCCTGGTAGCGGCGGATCACCTCGGCCACCGGGCTGGGCCAGAACGACGTCGGGGACGCCGCGACGGCCGGCGCGTCGCGGGAGATCATGGCCGCGAGGGCGGCCAGCCCCGGGCGGCCGGCTGGGTTCTTGTCCAGGCAGGCGGCCACGATGCCCCTCAGCCCGGGCGGAATCGTGGCCAGGTTGGGCTGGCCGCTGACCACCCGGTACAGCACCGCGGGCGCGCTTCCCTCGCCGAACGGCTGGACGCCCGCCGCCGCGTAGGCCAGCACGCAGCCGAGCGAGAAAACATCGCTGGCCTGCCCGACCTCCGCTCCGCTGGCCTGCTCGGGCGACATGAAGCCCGGCGTGCCGACCACCATGCCCTTGGCGGTCAGCGTCGTGCCGTCGAATGTGCGGGAGATGCCAAAGTCGATCACGTGCGGCCCGTCCGCCGCGATCAGCACGTTGGCTGGCTTGAGGTCCCGGTGGATCAGGCCGCTGGAGTGCACCGCCTGCAGCGCTTCGGCCAGACCCGCGGCCAGCCGCCACCCCGCCGCCTCGGGAAGCGGTCCGTGGGAGGAGATCAGCGAGGCCAGCGATGGCCCGGGTACGAAGACCGTGGCCAGCCACGGCGGGTCGTCGTCCAGGCCGGCGGTCACCACGGGCGCGGTGTAGAGGCCGCTGACGAGGCGCGCGGCGGCTACCTCCTGCCGGAACCTGCGGACGAACTGCTGGTCCCTGGCCAGTTCGGGATGGACGACCTTCACGGCCACCGCCCGCCCTGCCCGGGAGAAGCCGAGATATACCCGGCCCATGCCGCCGTGACCCAGCAGGGCGTGCAGCTGGAATTCGCCGACCGTGCGCGGGTCATTCGCGGAAAGCGGGTCCATCCATGCTCCTCTAGCCGGAACAGGATTATTGCAGGCAAAGCCCGTTCATCAGGCTTCGAGCAGGTCGACGAGATGCCGGGCGTTCCGCTGGGCGTTGTCGCGGTAGCAGTTGTTGAACAGCACGTGCGTGAGCCGGGCGTCCTCGGCGAGCCCGCTGACCTTCGGCGCCCACGCGGCCAGTTCCTTGTCGCTGTAGTCGTAGCCGAACCGCTCGTGGATGTCCTTGCTGGTCCACTTGTCGGAGTGGCCGTGTAGCCGGAGCACGGCCAGGTCGGCCGTGGCGGCCAGCACCGGCGGGATGGAGTCCTTGTAGCCCTGGGGCATGTCCACGCACACGTACGGCAGCTTGTTGGCGGCCAGGAACTCCAGCGTCTCGGCCCTGTTGTCCTCGGTCATCCAGGTCGGGTTCCGGAACTCGATGCACACCTGACGCGGCGCCGCACGCTGGGCGCACGACAAGATGTAGTCCTTGCGCGCCCGGGAGATCGGGAACCAGGGCGGGAACTGCAGCAGGATCGCACCGAGCTTTCCGGCGTCGCGCAGCGGCTCGAGCGCGGCGAAGAACCGTTGCCACGCCTCGTCCACGACACCGGGATCGACGTCTTTCAGGTACACCCGTTCCTTGCCGGACCCGGCAACGGATTCGCGCAGGTCTTTCGGCAGCGCGGCGACCCGCGTGGGGTGCTGGGTGAACAGGCTGAACGCCTTGATGTTGAACGTGAACTCTCTCGGTGTGCGCGCGACCCAGGCGGCGGCGGTCTGCTCGGCGGGCAGCGCGTAGTACGTGGCGTCGACCTCGACCAGCGGGAACTGCCGCGCGTAGTAGCGCAGCCGCTTGTCCGGCGTATCCGCCTCCGGCGGGTACCAGCCAGAGTCCAGCAGCGTGCGATCGGTCCACGAAGCCGTGCCCACCCGGATTTCACCCATACCTGCAGGGTATGGGCAGGCCGTCCACGGCAGCCCTCACCAATCCGGCCGGGTCTGGCGTAACTGGCCTTTGTGTCCACGCCCGGCCGCCCCGGTCCGGTTCGATCCGTACCGGCTGGCTCCCGAGTTTGGCCCCCTTACAACGCGGGCCCCGCATGCGCGAACGCATCCGGCGGCCCTTTGGTCACCCATCCGCCCCACGGAAGGACAACCCGAGATGACCATCCCACACCAGCACAACGGGCAGTCGGCAGACACCCGGCCACTGACCGACGACCAGGCCGAGACGCTCTGCCCGGCCGGCTCAGGTGATGCCGATCAGCGGTTCTCCGAACTGAGCCAGCGCGACCTCAGCGCCCGCGCCGCGGCGATCCTGCAGGAGCGGCGAGAGTTCGACCCCGAGAACAACCTCGGGCACAAAGTGCTCGCCGAGGCGGAACCGCTGACTGCGCCAAAAGCCGGGGGGAGTCGACTACGCCGCGGCGTACACCCGGTCGGCCGACCCCGAAACCTATCCCGGCGGGCGGATGCGTGTGCTCAGCGGCTGGGTCTGCTGCAGTGTCCGGTGTGGCCGGTGTGAACTGAGGTGATCGTCGTACTCCCCTAAGGACCAGCCGCAAGTGCCGCTCGCCAGTGATCAGCATCCGATCCAGGCACCCAAGCCGTGCGCTGACAATCCACCGTTGGCGATCGCGTTCGCCCGCAAGACTCGCAGGAGTCCTGGTGAGCCGCACGCCAATAGCGGCGAACACCGCGCCCCAGCCGCCCGGACCAGGACCGGTCGCCGGAAGCGCGTTCGCGGCACGTGCCCGCGTGGAGGTGCCCAAAGGCGGTCAGCCGGGTTTCCAGGTGCTGTCTGGCGCGACTCCCGATCCGTGTCGTGAGTCCAGCTGGATGGTGGCCGCCGAGGCCACTATCACGTGACCAGGGCGGCCGTGGCGATCGGCGGCACATGTAAGGGCTGCCACGCACCGTTCGAATTGACGATGTGGGGTCCCCTTGGGGTCGGCGAGTATCCATTGTGGCGTTGCGCGAGGCGGCCGGGGATGGGCATACGAACGGCCGACGGGCGCATGCCAATTCAATTGGCTGCGGAACGTGTCGCGGCGGAAGAGGAGAGGATCACGATGTACCGTCTGAAGAGCCGGGCCCTAAGCATCGCGCTGGGTGGTGCCGCTGTTGGCGGATTGGTGCTGGTCGGCACGGCAAGCGCTTCGGCCGCGACGCTGTCGGGCGGCGGGAGCGTGCACGGGTGGGTGTACACCAGTACCAACTCGGCCGCCGGAAACCAGGTCGAGGTCTTCGCCCGCAACAGCGACGGAACCCTTACCCTCGCCGGGACCTACAACACTGGCGGGACCGGCACCGTCGCCAATTACGGGCAGGGCGCCGTCACGCTGTCCCCGGACCATCAGACGCTGCTGGTGGTGGATGCTGGTTCCAACCAGGTCTCGGACTTCGCGGTCCTGCCCAACGGCGCACTGCGGCTGCGGAACGTGGTGGCCAGCGGCGGCACCAGCCCGACCAGCGTCGCGATCAGGGGCGCCCTGGCGGAGGTGCTGAACTCGGGCGGCACGGCCAACGTGGCCGGGTTCTTCGCGACCCCGGCCGGCCTGGTAGCCATCCCCGGCGGCAGCCAGCCGCTGAGCGCGGCAGCGTCCAGCCCTGAGGATGTCGCCATCAACCCTGGGGACACGCACGTGGTCGTGACCGAGAAGGTGTCCGACACGATCGACACCTTCGCGGTCCGCCTAGGTGGGGCACTGGGGCCGGCTGTGACCAGCCCGTCTGACTCGCCGCTGTCCTTCTCCGAGCTATTCACCCCGTCGGGTCAGCTGCTCGTGGCCGACGACGGCGCCAGCGACACCTCGGCGGTCTCCGCCTACCGGATCGCGCCCAACGGGGCACTGAACGCCACGCAGGCCGCCGTGTCAGACGGCCAGACCGCCGCGTGCTGGATCACAGAGGGCCGGGACGGCGAGGTGTTCGTGGACAACGCCGGCAGCGGGACGATCTCCAGCTACCAGGTGTCGCTCAAGGGGCAGGTGACCTTCGTGGGTAACACCAGCGCT
>Ga0335074_10005933_pt1 | contig 16916 bp, 15 predicted proteins | sample Lox_Sample_23_FD_206715 | JGI IMG/M metagenome (GOLD analysis project Ga0335074, IMG submission 206715) | Soil microbial communities from Loxahatchee National Wildlife Refuge, Florida, United States - Lox_Sample_2.3 | ecosystem: Environmental > Terrestrial > Soil > Wetlands | place: USA...
ACCCCATCTGGGCCAGCGGCATGCAGCCGCGCCAACAGGCCGGACACATGACTGCAATCGAACCGCCCGTCACTTTTTTCAACTGCTGCTCTTGCATCCAAGGGGCCGTCCACACATGCGAGGAGCGCAGCGACGAAGCAACCTGGGTCATGTGGGCGCACGGACGGTCCAACACTTCCTCGAACGAGGTTGCTGCGTCGCTGCGCTCCTCGCAATGACATGGGTGGGCCGGCCGGTGGACCGCGCCGCACGCCTCGCCACCGCAGTCAGTCGAAATCCGCTGCCAGAGCCGCCCGCGCCGCTTCCGCCATCACCGCCATGTGGCGGTATTGTTCGTGCGCGAAGCCGATCACCACCTCGGTGCCAGGCTTGCGGAACGCGGCGATCTGCGCCGGCGTGAAGCGGAAATGCACGAACTGCACCGAGGACGCCTTGCCCTCCGCCGTGGTGCGATCCTGATCGGCTTCCGGCGCCGCGGTGATCGCCTCGCCGGCGACACGCAGGAACGCCGTCTCCTCGATGCCGCCCAGTCCCGCCAGGATGCGCTGGCGGCGGGCAGGATCGTCGATCTCGATCATGAAGGTAGCGACCAGCTCGTCGCCCTTCGGCACCAGCGGATTGTACGCCGCCAGCTCGTCCGGCACTTGCTCCGTCCCGCCCTTCTCGATGTGCACCATTTCCTGCACCTGCAACCACATCGTGTCGTAGCTCTCGAAATAGAACGTCACGTACGGCCCGACTTCCACCCGGCGGTTGCGCTTCTGCTCTCCAACGCGGCGGCGGTGCTCCGCGCGGTGCCTCGCATACTCCGCGGCGGGCAGAATATCGGCTGCCACCAGTTCGTGCTTCGCCATCATCGTCTCCTTCACAGGATACCGTAGGCCTGTGCCAGCAATTGAATGGGATGCGTCACCAGCTGGGGAGGCGGCCCGTCACCGCCCAGCTTTTCGATCCCTTGCGCGATGTGCGCGCCGGCCAGCGGACACTCCGAGGTGATGAACCGCTTGCCGGCATCGCGCATCTGCCGCGCGGCGGGGCGCCCGACCTTCAGCGCGACCTCGAAATGTTCCTGCTTGAAGCCCCAGGAACCGCCATGGCCAGAGCAACGCTCGATCACCGCGACCTCTGCCTCCGGCAGCAGGCGCAACATTTCCGCGGCTTTCTGGCCCATGTTCTGCGCCCGCGCGTGGCAGGCCATGTGCAGGGCAACGCCGCCGGGAAGCGGCTGCAGGCCGGGCGCGAGGCCCTCCTTGCGCGCGATGTCCACGATGTATTCGCTGACATCGAACGTCGCCGCCGACAGCGCCTTCACCTGCTTGTCGTCCGGCAGCAGCAGCGGCCATTCGAATTTCAGCATCAGCGCGCAGGACGACACCAAGGCAATGATGTCATAGCCCTTGGCGATCCAGTCCTGCATCGCGGCAGCGACAGCGCGTGCGTTGTCGGCGACTTCGGCGAGGCGGCCTTGTTCGAACAATGGCATGCCGCAGCAGCGCGGATAGACGATCTCGGTCGCGACGCCATTCCTGGCCAGGACAGCGCGGGTGGCGAGGCCGACCGCTGTCTCGTTATGGTTGCCGAAGCAGGTGGCATACAGCACCGCTTTGCGCCCGGACGCCGGGGCCTCGCGGTTCGGCTCCGCCGGCTGCTTTTTCGCAGCAGCGGTCAGCGAGGTTGATTCATATTCCGGCAGCGCGGCATCCGGATGCAGGCCGGCGTGTTTCGCCAGCAGCGCACGTGTCCGCTGGTTGTCGCGCCGCGTGGCCCAATTGGCCAGCGGCGCCACTTTCGACGCCAGCTTCGCGTTGCGGTCGGTGGCGGCAAGCTGGCGGTCCGCGAAGGCGAGCTTCCCCTGGCGCGCTTCCATCGCCCGGTAGCGCAGCATCAGATGGGGGAAATCGATGGCAAACTCGTGCGGCGGGACATAGGGGCACTTCGTCATGAAGCACATGTCGCACAACGTGCAGGCGTCGATGACGGGCTTCAGTGACTCGCTGCTGACGGAATCGAGTTCGCCGGTTTTCGATTCGTCGATCAGATCGAACAGGCGAGGGAATGAGTCGCAGAGATTGAAGCAGCGGCGGCAGGTATGGCAGATGTCGAACTGGCGCCGCAGCTCGGCATCAACCGAAGCGGGGTCGTAGAACGAGTCATCTTGCCAGGCAATCGGATGGCGCGTGGGCGCCTCCAGGCTGCCTTCTCGCATCGATCAGGTCCTTCACGTGCACTGAAAGTATTTTCCCCCGCCCCTTGTGGGCTTGGGCCGCGAAGCGGACCGAGGCTAGGGGGAGGGCCGCGTACAACCGCAGCTTCCGCGGCTACACGCCGCCCTCCCCCTGTCCCCCTGCCACAAAAGGAGGGGGACCCCTCACTCCGCTCTCGTTGCAGCGCGCGGGTTACTTGATCTCCGACAGCGCGCGCGAGAACCGGCCGGCATGCGACCGCTCGGCCTTCGCCAGGGTCTCGAACCAGTCGGCGATCTCCTCGAAGCCCTCATCGCGGGCGGTGCGCGCCATGCCGGGATACATGTCGGTGTATTCGTGCGTCTCGCCGGCGACGGCAGCGGCGAGGTTCTTGTCGGTCGAGCCGATCGGCAGGCCGGTGGCCGGATCGCCGACCGCTTCCAGGAACTCGAGATGGCCGTGGGCGTGGCCGGTCTCACCCTCGGCGGTGGAACGGAATACGGCAGCGATGTCGTTGAAGCCTTCCACGTCCGCCTTCTGGGCGAAATACAGATAGCGGCGATTCGCCTGGGACTCGCCCGCGAACGCTTCCTTCAGGTTGTCTTCGGTCTTGCTACCCTTAAGTGTCGGCACGGTTCTTCTTCCTTTCGGCACGGGTGTTCACCGGCGGGGCGCCTTGTCCGATAGGCCAGCGATCCTGCCGGAAACGGCCCGGACGTTAGCCGCTGCACCGCAGCAAAGAAAGCGCGCCGTAATGGAAATTTCCGATCGCCGCCATCGACGCAGTGCATGAATGCGGCGCCGTCAGGGCCGCCACCCGCAGCGCGCGAGCGCCTCCTGCATGTGCGGCGGCGGCGGTGCAGTCGCCGCCACCGGTGGCTCCAGGGCCAGAGCGATGGCGCGTGACAGCAAGTGCAGCTTGCCCGGCGCACCGCCATAGATCGCATCCCCCAGCACCGGACACCCCAGCAAGGCGCAATGCACCCGCACCTGGTGCGTGCGCCCGGTGCGCGGAAACAACGCGAGCCACGCGATGCCGCCATCCTGCCCCAGCAATTGCCAATCGGTCACCGCACGCTGGCCCGCCGCATCGCTGACCATGCGCCAGCCGCCGCGCGCATTGTGCCGCCGCAATGGCGCGTCGATCGTGCCGCAAGCGGCCTGTGGCACGCTGCGCACCACGGCCCAGTAGGTCTTGCGGGCCCGGCCCGCGGCGAACTCCGCCTGGGCGGCGACCAGTGCGGCGCGGCGAAGGGCGACAACCAGGCAGCCGGACGTATCGGCGTCCAGGCGATGCACCAGCCAGGGACCGTCCTTGCGGCGCGACAAGCGCGGAAACCAGTCCTCGACGCTGGGCCCGCCGCGCGGCCCGGGATGCACCGCCAGGCCGGGCGGCTTGTCCAGCACGACGAAGCGCTGGTCCTGGAACAGGATGGCCGGGTCGCGTGTCATGGCGGGGTGTGCCAATTTGGCCGCCATGCGCATTCACATCCAGAACCCCGCCGACGATCCACTGTTCGAATTCTCCCGCGCGATGTGGGATGCCGCCGCGGCGCGCACGCCCGATATCGGCCTCGGGCATAGCGTCACCATCGGCGATACGGCCACCAATTTCACCGCCGCCATGCGCGATGCCGAGGCGCTGGTATGCGACGTCAGCGTGGTGCGCACGCTGCTGCCCTGCGCTGCACCGCACCTGAAGCTGTTGTTCGTCACCAATGCGGGCCTGGACAAGGTCGCGCCCTACGACTGGCTGCCGCCCGGCGTGGCGCTGCTGAACAATCGTGGCACGCATGCGGTGAAATCGGGCGAGTTCGCCATCATGGCGATTCTGATGCTCTCTAACCGCGTGCCGGAGATGGTGACCCACCAGCGCGCCGGCCGATGGCAGAAGCTGTGGGGCACCGTGCTGCCCGGCAAGCGGCTGACCGTTGTGGGCCTCGGCACGCTGGGTGGTGCCACGGCGTCACACGCGGCGCGGTTCGGCATGACAGTGACCGGCGTGCGCGCGCATCCGGCACCGCACCCCGATTGTGCGGTGGTGGTGGGCACGGAACGGCTGGATGAGGTGCTGCCGCGCACCGACTATCTGGTTCTGGCCTGCCCGCTGACCGGCGCGACGCGCGGCCTGATGGACCGGCGGCGGCTGTCGCTGCTGCCGCGCGGTGCCGGGCTGGTGAATATCGGCCGCGGCGAGTTGCTGGATCAGGACGCGCTGTGCGACTTGCTCGACGCGGGGCACGTCTCCGGCGCCGTGCTGGACGTGTTCACGCCGGAACCGATACCGCCCGGCCATCGTCTATGGACCACGCCCAACCTGGTGATCAGCCCGCACACGTCGGCCGACGACCCGGACACCTACAATCCGCGCAGCCTGGACATCTTCCTCGACAACCTGCGGGCCTGGCGCGACAACCAAACGCTGCCGAACTTGTTCGATCTCGAACGCGGGTATTGAACCAGGGGATCAGGCGCCTGCATCGTCGCCTCGCAATGACTTGTACGGTCGATGCAAAGGACCGCCGCTATTATTACTGGGAAGTCGTCGTCCCGATCTTCATCGGGGCAGGCCTGCATCGGCGTGACCCTGGGGCGTCGTCCGCTTAGGGTTTGAGGCGAAACAAGTGCTCCAATTGGTGCAGCGATCGTGCGTACCGTGTCATGGCCGGCGCAGGCCGGCCATCCACGACTTCCGTGCCGCGCTGCAAAGACGTGGATGGTGCGCCTGCGCGCACTATGACACGTGGGAGCCGGTGCGCCCCTCAAGCGACTCGCTTATTCCGCCCCAAGCCCTTACTCAGCAGTCGGCAAGTAGGGCGACAGTTGCTATACGCGTCATGGCCGGCGCAGGCTGCGCAGGCCGGCCATCCACGACTTTTCTTGTTGCCAGCAGCGTAGTCGCGGATGGCGGGCCTGCGCCCGCCATGACGGCCGTAGGCAGTGTCGCCTTACTCCCCGACTTCACAGTAACTCACAACATTGTGGTAGCGGCGTACGGACGCAGTCCTGGAACGCAAGCGGCTTCGGTCCCGACGGGTTCGCGGCTGCGACGTAGGCCTGCGCTGCCGGGTCAAGCCTGGTCAAGCCCGGCCATAACGGGGAACCTGGTCAGGCACTTTCGAACAAGCCCTGCCCGATGAATTCCCCCTCGCGCACGCCGCCGGGACAGGCGAACAAGCCGCCGCCGGTGTGCGTCACGAACTGGTTCAGCATATCGACCTTCGCCATATTTTCGAAAATCTTGATGAACCCGGTACGGGGATCGCGCTGATAGCAGACAAAGAACAGCCCGGCATCGTATTCGATGCCTTGGCGCCATGGCGGCCAGCGCTCGGCGGTAAAGTCGGCGCCGTCGTTATACGAATAGCCGCGGCGCAGGATCTCGGCACCGTCATTCGTAGCGGCGTTGGCGAGCCGCACATGCGCGGTGTCGGGGATGATCGCGTTGCCGTCCTTGTCGGCACGATCCAGTCCGAGCGGGGCGAATTCATCCTTCAGGCCGATCGGGGCGCCGGACAGTTTCTCGCGGCCGATCGTTTGCTCCTGGAACGAAACGTGCGTGCGGTCCCAGTGCTCCAGCGCCATGCGGATGCGGCGGACCACCAGATAGCTGCCGCCACGCATCCAGGCGGGGCCTTCTTCGCCGGCCCAGACCACCTTGTCGATCTGCTGCGGCGTTTGCGTGCCGTCCTTGAAGCCAAGCAGGTTGCGCGGCGTGCTGCCGTCCCTGGGGCGGGACAGGAAACCCGTCTGGACCCAGCGCACCTGCGCGACACCATAGGCGAGGCGTGCCAGTTCCCGCACGGCATGGAAGGCGACCTGCGGATCGTCGGCGCAGGCCTGAATCGACAGATCGCCGCCGGTGCGCGTGGGCGTCAACTGGTCGCCATTGAAACGCGGCAGATCGACCAATGCCGCGGGGCGCAAGGCGGCCAGGCCGTAGCGATCCTTGCCTTCCTTGGAAAACAGTCCCGCGCCCAGTCCAAAGGTGATCGTCAAACGCGACGGGCCCAGGCCCAGGGCTTCGAGCGAATCATGACCCGGGTCAGATTGCTCCGATCCGGTATTTGCGCTGCCATAGCCGTCCGTGCGGTCACTGCCGGGCTTTGCGCCTGTCGTGTCCTGGCCGCCGGGGCCAGGGGAACCCGGCGCGTCGTCCGCAGTGTTCGTGGGCTTGGTGCCTGACGGCGGGGAATAGCTTGCCGTGGTGCTCTTTGCGGGCAGCGCTGCCATGGCCGGCACCGTGATGGTCTTGCCTTGGCTCAATGCAGCCGCGGCCGTGGTCCAGCGCTGGAGTAGTGCAACCACATCGTCGCGCTTGTCCGAAATCAGGTCGAAGGCGACAAAATGACTGTGGTCCTGCGCCGGCGTGAGGATGCCGCCCTGGCGCAAGCCCCAGAACGGCACCGTCTCGCCCTGGGGCTTCGGCACGGCATCGGAGACCGCGGCACGCGCGGTGAAGCCGGTGCCCATAGCAGCGGCCAGTCCGCCGGCGGAAACCAGCAACCGGCGGCGAGAAGCGTGCGGCCCGTTGTCCTGCGGCATGGTCAGCGGGCCTCCATCAGCGTGTTCATGTCGTCTTCGACGTAATAGAAGCCCTTGCCGTCCGGCTTGATGGCCATGCCGAACAGATCGCCGTTGCCGGGCGGCGACTGCGCCTGATTGGTATCGACCCATTGGGCGTAGATCTGCTGGCCGGTTTTGGGGTCCAGCTCCACCACCTGGCCGTTGCGTGCGTTGCAGGTCAGCAAGTGGCCGTTCGGCAGCATGATCAGGGCCAGAGGGCGGCGGAGTAAGCCATCCTTGGTGATTTCGCGGCCGGTGCCGGCGCTGGTGGTGCGTGTCTCTGCGTCGGGGATCGCCACGATGCGGTTGGCGAGCGCGTCCGAGAGGTAGAGCGTGCCGTCCGGCGCCAGAGCAAGACCCGTCGGGCCGATCAGGAATACGTCGCGGTCGGCGCGTTGGCCGAAGCCGTCCGCGATGACGGTGCTGCTTTTGATCTGTGGCGGCTGGCCCTGGGGGATCGCCAGGTCGATTCGCAGCACTGTCGCCTTTGCCACCGTCACCGGATAACCGGTGGCTGGATCGCGCACCTGTGGGCCGGGGACTTCGAAGCCCGCCATGCTGATGAACAGGATGGCGGTGCCGCCGTTGTCGAGCACGGCCATATTGCCCCAAGGGCCGTTGATGTCCGGACCAGACCAGACTGCGGCGAGCTTGCCGTTGGGATCGAGCACAAGCAGGCAGCCGGCGCCCTTGGTGCGCGTGGTACCGTCGGTGCTGGGGGTGCTGCCGACGATGACCCAACCGGTTTTCAGCATGGCCATCGCGGTGGTGAGACCGGTGCCGCCCGGGCATTGCGGTACCCGCGGCGGCAGGTTGGCGAACAACGTGGTTTTGCGTGTCGCCGGGTTGTAGTCGATGATCGACGTGCCGGTGCCTTGCAGGTTCGACAGATTGTTGAAATCGTCAACCAGCACGTCGCCTTGCTGGATTTTTCCGACTGAGACGGGTGCCACGACCAGGGCATAGGGGTTCTGATCGCCGGTCTCGGGCACGGTGGACGTCAGCATGACGTGGCGGTGCACCGTTTCCAGAAAGCCTTTCTGATCATCGGCGTGCGCGCCCGCCGGGCAGAGAACAGGACCGATTGCCAGCAGCAGCAGAGGCAACCAGCGGGTCGAGTACGCCATGGCCGTTTCCTTGCACCGCCCTTGTGCCCGGCCGCCTGCCAAGCATGACGGGTGATATTGCGAATAATTCGCATTATGGGAAGTGCGCCCGAGGGTCAAGATGCTGCGCATCAAATGGTGCCCTCTCAGAACAGAATGTTGGTGCGCAGGCCGAGAACCAACTCGTTGCCGATGCGCTGGGTGGGGTTGTTCGGATTGGCAAGACCGCCGCCCGGATTGAACACGTATTGGATGTCGGGCTGGATCTGCCACCAGGGCGTGGCCTCGTATTGGTAGGTGAGTTCGACGAAGGTTTCGCCACCGCGTACCGGGACATAGGCGCCGGTGTAGAAGGCCGTCGCCTTGTCGAGGGCGGCGGCGTCGCCGCTCACCTTGGCGTAGCCCATGCCGATGGCGAAGGTGTCGTCGTCGCGGTGCAGGATCGGCTCGTGGAAGGTCAGGCCCGCGTTCATGCTGAACGTCACCAGGTTCCGATCGGCCTGCGGCGCGCCCATGACGCGGCCGAACAGGCTGATGGTCCGGTCGCTCTCGCGAGGGTCCACCCAGATCAACTGGTCCGCGACCGCGTAGATGCCGTAGTCGCCGCGATGCCCGAGCGGGATGCCGTTGCTGCTGGGATTGGCGAGTGACAGGCCCATGTTGTCGAACTGCTGGTCGGGGAAGCTTTCCGAATCCCACCACACGCCGAGCTTGTAGGTGCGGGCGAGCGGTTCCGACTGGCCGGCGTACAACATCGTACCGAGCGACGGATAGGTGTATTGAATTTCGGCTATCGCCAGCACGCCACCGTTCAATGGAAAGCTCAAGCCGGACGGGTTCAATACCTGCGGATCGCCGTTGGTGCTGGGCGCGGGATTGCCGTTGAACACGCCCACCAGCACGGTCACCGGGTCCACCGGTCGCGCCCGCAGCCGTACGCCGAGCGCGGATAGCGGGTAAGCTGGCCCGCCGCCGGGCAGATCCGCCGAGGGCAGCATCGGCCAGCCGAACATCGTATTGATCAAATAGAGGGCGTTCTGGCTGACCATGAATTCCTGGTCGAGGCTCTGCTGGCCGATCTTGATGTCCATCCGGTCTTCCTCCAGGAATTTCTGGTCGTACCAGAGTTCCCACAGGCGCGTGGCGCGGTCGGCCTCGATGCCGCTGGCGGTTTGCAGCGTGTCCAGGTTTTCGGCGCTGAGATTGTTGCCGTGGATCTGCAACGCGCTGGCGTTGAACAAGCCGCCGTGCCAGCCGAAAGCGCGCTGGGTATCGACCTGCAAGACCATCTGGGTGAGGCCGTCATAGGCGGCGCCCTGCTTTACCCCTCCGGTGACGTTGCCGAATACCTCGCTGGTTTCCTGGATGGCGATCGAGATGCCGTACTGGCTGAGCGTGGGGCGCAGGCCCCACCAATTGCCGAACAGATAGTTGCTGCGGTCGAGCGTGTTGATCCAGCCGAACGGGCCGGCCGCGGCGGGTTGCTCTCCGGGCTGGAGCGATTCCTCGGTGGGCACCGAGATGGTGGGCGGCGCAGCGTGGGCCGGATGGGGCAGCACCGGCGCCTGCGCGCAGGCCGCGAGCAGGATGGCCAGAGACAGGCGCCGGCGGCCGGGTCGGCCTGCTGCATGGAACGCGCCGGACACGAAGAAAGCCGCGGTGTGGCCGCCGGTATTGTCCGGTTGTCGCATGCGTTTGATCCCCGTCCCCGTCGAATGGCTGGAGATGGTTAAACCGCAATTGCGAGTGAGTCGCAATATGAAAATGCGACTGCGAGTGATTTGCGGAATCGGGTGAGATCCGCCAAGCTTCGGGTACTGGGCTACCACATGCCGGGCCCGCCGGCGCGTCGGTGGGCCGTGACGCAGGAGGATACCGATGCCGATCCGATCATGCCGCGCAGTCGCTCTGCTCGGATTGTTTTGCGCCCTCGCGGCGGCGCGGCCGGTGGTCGCTGGTGAGCCGGCGCGGATTGCGGTCACACTCAAGGACCACGTGTTCACGCCATCCGAGATCGTCGTGCCGGCGGGCAAGCCGGTGATCCTGGTGGTGACCAACCAGGATGCGGAACCGGAGGAGTTCGACTCGTCCGCACTGAAGGTGGAAAAGGTGATCGCAGCCAAAAGCTATGCGACGATCCGGCTGCGGCCGCTAGGGCCGGGGCGCTATCCGTTCATGGGCGAGTTTCATCCGGACAGGGCTCAGGGTGTTGTTGTTGCGCAGTAGCATTCCGGTCGACCAGTTCGTTGCAGGGCAACGTCCAAAGCGGAGACGTTCCGGCGTTAGGCTCTGAGGCGGAATAACCGAATCAGCCGAGCGACGTACCAGCTCCCACGTGTCATGGTGCGCGCAGGCGCACCATCCACGGCTGTGTGCCAGGCATGATACTGATCTTGGAGGTGCAAGTCCTTTACGGGCCGATGGCCGGAACCGTTAGCCAAGGGCAACTGCGTCATCGCCTGCGCCGGCCATGACACGGTACGCACGATCGCCGCGCCAATTGGTGCACTTGTTTCGCCTCAGGCCCTTAGCCTTGTTCCGGCAGTTGGCAGGCACTGGGATGCAGCAAAGGCGCATCCCTGCACCACAGGCTCGCGCCCTGCGGACCAGCATCGGCTGTCAGGGCGGTCCCTGCCGGCAGACGGCCCCAACTCAGCGGTTCCAGGATTTCATCGCCCAGGATCAGGCTGCCAGTGAGAACGAGGAACTCAAGCCCACGCTCATTCTGGACCGTGATGGCTCCACCAAAGCTCCAATCCACCAAACGCACCGCTTCATGGGTGTCGTCAAACAGCGTTGTCACGCTGTGCGCACCAGATCGCGTGCCCATCATCCGACGCTCGCCGGGCTGGCGCACGATCTGCGCCTTGTCCCCCTGACGAAATTGCCAAAGCCTCACGAATATCGTGCAGCCTTCCTGCGAGGCAGGCACATGGGAGGTGCCTGGCGGATTGCGAAAATAGCTGCCGGCCGGGTAATCGCCATGCTCGTCCTGGAAAACCCCCTCCAGGACGAGGACCTCCTCGCCACCGTGGTGCGTGTGACGCGGGAAAGCGCTGCCGGGCGCATAGCGCACGATCGACGTCGCGCGGGCGACCTCGCCGCCGATGCGAAACAGCATGCGCCGCTCCACGCCCGCTGCAGGACTGGGCACCCAGTCCTGGCGCGCGGCATGAACAACGACAGGTACCGCCAGATTGTCGTTAATGCGCATGGTGCTGTCCTTTCATCCGTGCGGCCTTTGAACAACCGCCAACTCGTATCGATTACCTGCCAGCTACTCCGAAATTGGGGAAAAGTGCAGGGTTTCGCGCAGGGCCGTGTTCGGCATCCGCAGCGTCACAACCACCAAGAGCGCCGCTACCGCCGCTGCCGCCGCATATACCACGCCAAACGTCGTCCCCAAATGACTGGCTGCGGCCGGCGAGCTGCTCTGTGCGGCATAACCCAACGCCGCGGCGCCATGGTGCATGGAGCGCGCCGGCGAGAACGACGTACTGCCGGCAGCGTGCTTCATCGTGGCCAATCTCGAAGCGATGATGGTGCCTGCAAGGGTCGATCCGCTTGCGCCACCGACCGAGCGCATCACCAGGAGCGCGCCCGTACCGGAGCCGATGTCTTTGGCAATCAGGGCATTCTGGGCGCTCGTGATCGAGCCTATCAGGCAGGTGCCGACACCCAACCCGGTGATGATCAGTCCGGCGATAATCATCCAGACGGGAGCATACAGCGGGATCAGCGCCAACAGAATGAGGCCGGTCACGCATAGGATCGTTGCAATGCGCAGCGCGCCGCGAAAGCTGCCGAAGTACCGGCCCCACCGGCTGCCGGTGATATTGCCTGCCGCACTCGAGAGCATGAACGGCACCAGGAACATGCCGGATTGCGCCGCAGTCGCGCCGCGTGCCAGTTGGAAATACAGTGGAACGGTAAACAAACACATGAAGATCAAAAGCGAGGTCAGCGTCGAAACAGCAAGACTGGCGACATAGCTCGAGCTTCTGAACACACGCGGCGGCAGCAGAGGATCGTGCACCCGCATCTCCTGGGCAATCAGCAGCAGAAGCAGGCACAATCCCAAGCCCGCGAGGCCCAGGATTTGGTATGAATCCCACGCATACAGGGTGCCGGCCCAGCCAAGAACCAGCAGCCAAACCGTAATTGCTCCTGAGAGAAGCAGCATGCCGGCGATATCCAGCTTCGGCTTGGCAGAAAGCACAGGCGGCAACAGACGGCGCAATGCGTTGTGGCACGCCCACATGGCAGCAGCGCCGACCGGCAGATTGATCCAGAATATCCAACGCCATGAGAGATCCTGGACCATGAAGCCGCCGACGACCGGCCCGCATACCGACGTGATCGCCCAGACCGCGGATATGTATCCCTGGTACCGGCCCCTCTCCCTCGGAGAAACCACGTCTGCGATGGCAGATTGCGTAAGCGCCATCAGTCCACCCCCGCCCAGTCCCTGCAGCGCGCGGAACCAGACGAGTTGGCCGAGCGATTGCGCGGCGCCGCACAACATCGAGGTCACGATGAAAATGGCGATGCATGCAATCAGCATCCTCCGGCGCCCATAGATATCGGAGAGCTTGCCGTAGATCGGCGTGCTGATGGTGGTCGTGATCAAATAGGCCGCCACGATCCATGATAAATCGCGATACGCACCGAGATCGCTCGCGATGGCCGGCAGAGCCGGAATGACGACGGTCTGGTCGAGGGCTGCCAGGAAGATGCAGACCATCACGCCCAGGATCACGCGCAGAATTTCCGCATGTGAAAACGGGGGCGGCGCATGCTCTGCCGGCCTCATCGACGCAACTGAAGCTTCGGACATCGTGGTTTCGCGAGCTGGGAGCGATCACCGGCTGATCTGGCCAACTGACACCGCAATGCGCCAGCCAAACCCCAATAGCCCCATTCCCGATGGCTGTCTTTCGATGATCTGACACCTCATGTAGAATAGACGACAGACCTGGAGGGTGGCCCGTGGATTGGGAGACTATCGCGGCGCCGCATGGCGTGATGCCACCCCAGCCAATGACTGTTCGCGCGCAATCGATCCCGGCACGCCATCATTTCGCAGAACACACTCATTCCTGGAACCAGTTGGTCCATGCGATCTCGGGGGTGCTGACGGTTGCCGTGGAGGGGCGCTCATTCGTCATATCGCCGGAACAAGCCATGTGGCTGCCCACCGGGGTGCGGCACCGGGTCGGGTCGCTCCTTGGGGCGGAATTCCGCAGCCTCTGGATCGAAGACGACGCTGGTCGCACGTTCGCAGGAGAGACAACCGTGTTCGGTGTGTCGCCGTTGTTGCAGGCGCTGATTGTTGAGGCTGCCGCCATCGAAGGCCAGGGCTGCTTCGACGGTTACGCCGGCCGTGTGACCGCCCTCATCCTCGACCAGCTTCGTCGCGCGCAGCCGGTCGCGGGTGCGTTGCCCTGGCCACGCGTCGGATCGCTGTCAACGCTCTGTGAGGCCCTGTACGAGGACCCAGCCGATCCGCGCGGACTGGAGGAATGGGGGCGGAAGCTTGGGATGTCGGGACGGACCCTCGCCCGCCGCTTTGAGGCAGAGGTGGGAATGAGCCTTCGCTCCTGGCGGCGCCGGTTGCGGTTGTTCAAATCGATCGAACTTCTGGGTGGCGGTTTGGATGTAACGCGGACAGCCATGACACTCGGATACGGCTCGACTTCTGCATTCACCTATGCGTTCCGCACCGAAATGGGTCTTGGCCCGCAGGCCTACATGCGCGGCCGGCCGGCACATCGCGACGCGCGCCGATCTGCCGCCGAAGCCCAGCCGCAATCGGTCAAAACCTCGGTGCAGAACCACTGGTAACCGGAATCAGAGAAGCGCGACACAGCCCCATGGAGGCCGTGACCCACGCTTCTCTGACAGTGAGTACTAGAACGGCACCTCTACCTCCAGCCGCCAGCGCAGCGTTCCATGCGCCGTTGCGTTCGTGGTACCGAACAGCCAGCCGAGTTCGTACTCCACCGAACCGGCGCGGCCGAGGCCGAGCTGGCTCAGCCGCAGCAATCCGATCGCCACCGGCCCGGCCAGCAACTGCTGTTGCTCGAAGCGGGGTATGTGGCCCAGCACCCCCATGTCGCCGTACGCCTCGATCGCGGGCGACAGCGGCGCCCACAGATTCCATTTCGTCTGCCATTCATAGTTGAAGTCCAGGCCGCGGGTGGTCTGGTCGGGACCAAACTGGCGGGTCAAGAACAGATCGACGATGTTGGTGGTGCGGCCGATGTCTTTGCCGATGGCGGGGCCGAAGGTTGCCTCATTGCTCATCGCGTTGGCGCCGCGGGTCAGGGACTGGCCGTATTCGAAGTAGAAGCCGGTGTCGAAGAAATCCTCGCCCGGCTCGGTGAGCTGGAACATGTTTTCCGTCACCACCTGGGTCAACAGCGTCGGCTGGTCGTAGCCGGGATTGCGATCCCAGCCGAACTCGATCTCGCTGTGCCACCAGGGGGTGAGGCCGGTGCCCAGTTCCAGCGTGTAGCTGGTGGCGCCGATCTGATCCGCGCGGTGGTCGAACACCGAGTCGCCGTTATGCTCGATCTCGAGCTCGCCCAGGTCGATCTCATAGGGCGAGAAGATGTGGTAGTCGGCCCGCGCTTCGCGGAGCGGAACCAGCAGCGCCAGCACCGCGGCCAGTCCAACGATGAGACGGATCATTTTGCTACGAGCACGCCCTGGGCGGTGTCCTGATGGAAGTCGCCGAAGAAATGGTAGGTGCCGGGGGACAATGGCCCGAGGAACACGGTGATCGTCTGGCCCGGTGTTACCAGCTTTTCGCGGTTCAGGTCGTTGCTTTCGAATTCATCGGCGGTGTTGTCCGTGTTCTTCACATGCAGTGTGAATTTCTTGTTGGCGGGCACTTCGATGCGGTCCGGGATGAAGCGGTGATTCTGGAAGACCAGCGTGGGCAGTTCGTCGGCGCGCGCCGGGCCGCCGATGGCGATCAGGCCGGCGACTGCGACGCCTGCCGCCACGGCGCGCGCGGCGGGGCGGCTGAGGATGCGCGATGCTGTCACCAACACCGCCAGCGTGGCGAGCCATGCGGCGAGCTGGATACCGCTGGGGCGCGCGGAATAGCCGATGAGAGCGTGCAGGCTGCGGCCCAGGAAGCCGTCATCCGACAGGATGAAGCTGGTGTTCCACAATTGCTCGCCCCAGCCGGGGAGAAGGTCGGCGGAATGCAGGATCGCAGCGGCCTGTCCGGCCATGCCGGCGGCGAGCAAAGCCACCAGGCCGTTGGTGACCGAGAACAGGCGGCTGATGGGGATGATGACCAGGCCGCGATAGAGCAACCAGGACAGCGCGGCGGCCATTGCCAGGCCGGCGATGCCGCCCGCCGTCATGGCGATCGGATCGGTGTGGCTGGCGGCTACGACGCCGTACAAGAACAAGACGACTTCTGACCCCTCACGCATGACGGCGACCGCGACCACTGCTCCCAGCGCGGCGAGTGAGCGTTGGCCCAGCTTCACTGCTTGGCCGACCTGTCGCAGCTCGGCGGAGACCGCGGCGGCGTGGCGGGACATCCACAGGATGTGCCAGCTCAGCATGACCACGGCGAAGCCGAGGATGGCGGCGGTGAACACCTCCTGCCCGGCGCCTTCGAAGGCGTTGGAGAGCGCGGCGGCGAAGGCGGCAACCAGGCTGGCACCGGCCACACCGGCAGCGATGCCGCCGGCGATCCATCGGGCGCGGCGGGGCACACCTTCGGTGGCGGCCAACACGATGCCGACAATCAGGCCGGCTTCCATCGCTTCGCGGAAGACGATGATCAGGCTGACGAACATGTGGTGGGCGCCCTCCCAAGGGTGCAAGTGCGAATGACTTGCAATTCGCTGAGGTACATGAAGACGGGGACAGGTGCAAGGGGTGGTGGCCCTACCATGTCGATAGGCCCCGCTGCATGATGCGGCTGCGGTTGACCGCGGGAGGATAACGATGAAGGCATTGACCCAGGCGCAGGTGGATTCCTTCCACTACAACGGCTTCCTGTTTCCGATTCCGGCGTTGGCGCCGGAGGAAATCGACGACTGCCTGGCGGGGCTTGCCCGGCTTGAATCGGAGCTGGGGTCAGCGGTGGCCGATGCCGATATCAAGTGGCGGTCGCACGCCTACGCGCACTCGCCGTGGTTCAACACGTTGATCCGTCATCCCCGCATCCTGGATGCGGTGGAGGATGTGATCGGGCCGGACATCCTGGTGTGGACCAGTACGTTCTTCATCAAGGAGCCGCATTCCCCGACCTTCGCGGCGTGGCATCAGGACGGCGCGTATTTCGGACTGGAACCGAAAGAGCAGGTGTGCGCGTGGGTGGCGCTGACGGATGCGAGCAAGGAAGCGGGGTGCATGGAGATGCTGTCCAGCCGCGGCGCTCCACGGGTGCTGCATCATGCCGCGCTGGGGTTGAAGGACAGCATCAATCGGGCGGGGCAGACGATCATGGATCCGTTCGATGAGTCCGAGCCGGTGGCGATGGCGCTGCGTGCGGGGGAATTTTCATTGCACCATGAGCTGGCGGTGCACCGGTCGGCACCGAACAATGCCGGGCATCGCCGCGTGGGGATCGGGCTAAATTACGTCCCGGCGCATGTGCAGGTGGACAGCCCGGTGCGGCTGAAGGCGATGCTGGTGCGCGGGGAGGATCGGTATGGGCACTTCGACCTGATCGATCCGCCGGTGGCGGAGCGCGATGCGGCGGCGCTGGCGGTGCATCTGGCGGTGAGCGAGCAATACCGGGAGAATTATAAGGTGCAGGTGGTGCGGCACGAGGGGATGTTTGCGGCTTAGCGCGTCGGCGTCATGGCGATTGTCATTGCCGCAATGACATCGTGTGTGTGAACGCGGCTGCATGCTTTGCTTGCCTAGTACCCGGAACCAGAGAAGCGCGACACAGCCCCAGTATGTCATTGCGAGGAGCGAAGCGACGAAGCAACCCCGGTCGTGCAGGCGCAGGGGCGGTCGGAGGCTTCTTCCAACGAGGTTGCTTCGTCGCTGCGCTCCCCGCAATGACATGGAGGCCGCGACT
>Ga0335074_10005934_pt1 | contig 16916 bp, 15 predicted proteins | sample Lox_Sample_23_FD_206715 | JGI IMG/M metagenome (GOLD analysis project Ga0335074, IMG submission 206715) | Soil microbial communities from Loxahatchee National Wildlife Refuge, Florida, United States - Lox_Sample_2.3 | ecosystem: Environmental > Terrestrial > Soil > Wetlands | place: USA...
CGGCAGTGCTCGCATGGGCTCGTCAGGCTTGCGACGGGCGGCGCTTGCCGGTGCCGGCTCCGTGCGCTCGCGCGGATCGCGCAGCCGCACCGACGGCAGCGGCACACCCTTACGAATCGACTCTGCCATTGCGCCCCGGATCTGTTCGAGAAAGCGCGCGCGCTCCGCCGGATCGGCAAACTCCCGCGTCGCAAACTCCTCGGCCGCGCGGATGCTGAAGAAAGCCGATTTGAGCTCGGGATGGGTGCGTACGGTTGCGCGCGCGTCGGCCTGCTCATCGCGGACCTGGCGCGCGAGCCGTGCACGCTCGGCAAAGAACTTGACCTTCTCGAGCTCCCAGCGCGTTCGGTGCGCGTGGTGCTCCTCCTGGCGTACGATGCGGCCCCCAGCGTCCCGCTGGCGGCTCGTCACCGTGACGGCGTCGCGCCGCATGCGACGCGCGCCCACGAGGTCGCCAATCTTCGGCCGCGTCTGCCCACTCTCGATGGCGCGCTCGAGATCCTTGCCCCAGAGCGTGCGCTCGCCGCGGCTCGTCATGAGCTTCACGTAATAGGAGACGTCCTCATCCGTACGGTACTGGTAATTGGCGCGCCCATGCGCCTGGAGGCGGCCGATGATGAGCTGGCCACCGCGGCGGACAAAATCCGGCCGACGCGGGACGGAGGCCGTGCGCTCCATGCGCTGACGCGGCGGGCTCGCGCCATCTGCATCGGCCGCGGCCTGGCCCAACTCTCGCCGCTCCCCATCCCGCTGCGGAGGGCTTCCTGGCGGCCGATCGCGTGATTCGCCCACAAGATCCCGTCAGCTGCGCACCGGCGCTGACTCCCGATCCCGCGGGGAAGCCGAGCGCCCAGCTCGACGCTCGCTGGCCTTCTCGCGCAGGCGCACCGGCGGTAGTGGCTCACCCCGCGCGACCGAGTCCGCGAGCGCCGAGCGGATCTGAGAGACAAAGCGCTGCTGCTCCTGCGGGTCTCGGAACTGTCGCGCGGCGAGCTCCGCGGCGTGGACCTGCAGGTAGGTGCCCACCAGCTCCGGATGGCGCTTCACGGCTTGCTTCGAATCCACAGTCGCATCGCGCAGCGTGCGCGCTGCCTCGGCCCGAGCCTCGAAGAAAGCGCGCTTCTCAACTATCCACTGATTGCGGTGCGTTGCGAGGTCCTTTTCCCCGATTACCTTGCCGTCGACGTCTCGCTCGTGGGTGCGGACCTTGACGGCCTCCTGGCGCACGGCGCGCAATCCGATGTCGTCGCCTACCTGCGGTCGCGTGAGCGATTGCCTGAAGGCACGCTCGAGATCCACGCCCCAGATGGTGCGGTCCCCGTGGGAGGTTTCGATCTTGACGAAGTACGACATCGGCTCGTGCGGGTCATGATGGTAGGCCGCCCGTCCGTGATCGACGAGCTTGCCGACGAGCAACCGATCGCGAATATCGATCGCCTCTCGATGCTCCGGCTTAGTCGCACCCGCAGCCTCACGGTTTTGCCGGCTCTTCTGCGCCCCGAGTCCCAGTTGACCCGTAGCAGGATCGGGCGAGATCTTGTCTTCGCCGCGGGCAAGCGTGCGGACCAGATGCGCTTGCTCGAACTCGCTCGGGCGGTAGCCTCGCACCTCGAGCCCGGCGGTGCGGGCTGCGAACCACGCCTCCTTGCGAAAGCGCTCCGTACCGCGCACGGTGATCTGGCCCCACCCGCGTGCTTGTGCAATCGAGACGAGACTGCGGATCACCTCCGTGTTTTCGCTGGGAGTGGTGAGCCGGCGGCCGCGATCAGTGAACGCCCGCGTACCATCCGGAAAGTGGTAGTGCTTGCCGACCTGCACGAACCGCTCGCGAATCTCAGGTGGGACATGTGATTGGGAGGGATCCGATCGTTTCGAGCGCTTGTCCGCTGGGCCCTCCCGAGGACCTGTGGAATCGGCCCCGGCGCGTGCCGCCTCTGGCATCGCGGGGCCTGGTGGCTGCCCGCCTTCGCTGCCTCGGGACGCGGGCGCCTGGCGCCTGCGGACCGAGGGTCGGATCGAATTCTCGATCGGCGCGGCCCCTCGCGCCACCCGAGCCTTTGCAGCCTCTTCGGCACCGTCCCCCCCGGCACCAGGCCGATCACGTTTGCGATCCGCCGGACGCGTTGACCCCCGACTCGCTCGCGTCGGGTCATCGGGTATTGCCATCTCTGTCCTCCTGACGCTGCTGCAAGGTCTGCAGGAAATTCTCAACCGCCGTGTTCATCTCCTCGGGTGTCAGGCGCTCGCCCTCGGCTTTCTGCGGCAACTTGATCTGATCGAAGGGCGCCGCGAAATCCTCGAGTGTGAGTGATTCGAGACGATCGATATCCTCGACCGTGGCCTCGCGGGTCACGATCGCGGCCCCAGGAGCCTCCACCGCTAGCGCGGTCGTCGAGACCGGCTGCAGTGCGGCCGGTCCGCTGGTCGCAGCTACACCGCGCTCATGCGGCGGCGTCGGGTCGGGTGCGGCCGAGAGCGAGGGCCCGCGCTCCGGCGGCGGCCGCAGGCGCGCCCTGAAACGGGCGTCCTCGAAGTAGCGGATCTTTTTGCAGCGAATCGGGCGCAGGCCCTCGTAGAAGATAATGGCCCGCTCCCTACCCAGCGTCTGGACTTCCTGCGGCAGAAGCAGCGCTCGGCGCTGTTGACTCACGCTCACACTATGCGAGCGTCGCGACTTGGAATCCGTCATACCGAAGATCGGTTTGGAGACGGTGCGAGTCGGCACGGTCGTAAAGCCGAGCTCATCGGAGATCTCACGCGCATCGGCATGATCCTTCGGCGCGAAGACGATACGCGCCGCCAGCGCCTTCAACATTGTTTCAGCTGCGTTGGCCCCATAGACCTCACGCAGCTGCGCCGGCGTCTGGATCACGAGCACGACACGCACGTTATAGCCAGGCAAATACGAAATCGCCTCGGCGATGATCGGAATGCGGCCCAATGCCGTGAACTCATCCAACATCATCATCAGCTGTCGCTTGAGCGTCGGATCGTGCTCCGGCAAGACCCGCGTCTGCAGCCCGATGGCTTGTTGAAAAAACAGGCTCAAGACCGGTCGCAGCCGGTGCAGATCATCGGGGTTCACACCCACATAGATCGACATCGGATGCCGACGCAGTTCGCGCAGATCGAAGTCATTGCCCGACGTTGCAGCATCCAAGATCGGGTTCAGCCACAGGTCCAGGCGGCTGGTGAAGGTCTTGCGGATGGAACTCGCCGTCACCGGCGCAAGATCAATGACGTCATAAAGAGCCCGTACGCACTGTGGGGAGAGGGGAAATTTGCCCTGACCGCGCCCTTCGACGACGCGCTTCCAGTGGGCACCAAAGCCTTCATCGTCCGAGGCCATCCCCTGGCGCAGCACCTCGCCGATCGTCTTGGGCATCGATGGAGTCTCGAAGAGGTACAACGCGATCCCCAGGAACAGCGAGCGAGCGCTCGCCGTCCAGAACGGATCCACGTTCGGCGGGTCCGGATAGAGCATCTCGGCGATGCGCTGCAGGTCATTCACTCGCTTGAGCGGGTCGGGCGAGACGTAGAAGAAGGGGTTCCAGCGGGCCGTCCTGCCGTCTTCGGAGAACGGATCAAACAAATAACATCTCTGGCCGGCGTACTCCCGAAACCCCGCCGTCAGCGTCCAGTTTTCCTTTTTGATGTCCACGCAAATGACAGAGTCGGGCCAGTTCAGCAGGTTAGGCACCACCACCCCCGTGCCCTTGCCTGCCCGGGGATGGGCCCAGAGCGCTACCCCTTGCTGGCCGGGCAGCATCAGGCAGCGCCGCCCGAGCCGGCTCAGGATGATGCCGTGATGGCCCAGGAGCCCCGCCGCGACGATCTCCCGTCGGGTCGCAAACCGCGCCTCGCCATGAAGGGGCCGACGCCGTGGCAACAGCAGACACCCCGCACTCAGAAACACCAGCGCGAAGCCGCCCGCGCAGGCTCTGAGCAGAGCCCCTCGGATGGTGGAGCGCTCGCCGTAGTAATACGCATAGCGGGCAATGGTCAGCGGACTCGCCCCACGCGGATCGAGATGAAACGACCATAGGAGGAAGAAGCCCGCGAGGTACTGCGCGCCGATCAGCGCGGCGAACGCCACGGCAGTCGCCTTCAGGAACGGCCGGCCTCGCGCTGTCCTACCGGGCGGCTGCCAGGCTGCGGCGCTTGCGCTCGGGGGCATACCAAACCTCTTTGATGTAGCGTTGGTGATGTTCCACGCCGAACTGGATTACGACATCCACCAGCAGATAGAGCAGGTTCTTGATGTCTGCGCGCGCGAGCTCCTGGCCTCCGCGGCTTTGCTTGACGAGGAGCACAAGTTGCTCAAAGGCAAGCTCCGCACTCGCGGCGTGTACGCTCGTGATGGAGCCGGGATGGCCGCTGTTGACGTTGCGCAGATAGTCGAACGCTTCCTCGGCTCGCAGCTCCGCGAGCAGAATTCGATCTGGCCTCATACGCAGACATGACTCTAGGAGCTGCTTCGGCGTCACTCGCGCAAGGCCGTGGTCATCCTTGGAGTAATAGAGGCGCACGTGATTCGGATGTCGGTCGAGCACAAGCTCGCGGGCGTCCTCGATCGTGATCAGCCGCTCCTCGCTCGGGATCTCGCGGATCAGCGCCTTGGTCCAGGTGGTCTTGCCCGAACCGGTCGGTCCCGACACCAGAATGTTCTTGCGGCTCACGACGGCGAGCCGCATGAAGGCCTCGTAGGCCTGCGTCTCGAGCAGCCGCAGCAACTCGGTCTCCGTCTCATCGAGCGCCTCGCTCGCGCGCCGCGTGGCACGAAAGATTCCGCTCTGCGCGAGCTCCTGGATCGACCAGACCTGGTCCGAGGGACGACGGATGGTGATGGCCACACAGCCGGGCGTGGTCGCCGGTGGCAACACGATCTGGATGCGCTCCCCGCTCGGCAGCGCCGCGGACAGGAGCGGGGATTCCTCATCGATTCGCTGCCGCGTTGAATTCGCCACGAGTTTCGCGATTCGCTGGCACCAGGCGAAGTCGGCAAACGGCAGCGCCTCGCGTCGCCAGCCCGAGCGCAACTCGAGAAAAGCCTCACCCGGACGGTTAATACATAGTTCCGTGACGTCGGGATTACTCAGTATGGGCCGCAATGCCCGCAAGGTCAGATCCAGAGCAGAGGCCTCGGCGAGCGGTGCGCGCACCGATCCTGCGTCCTGCGCGAGAGGCCCGCGCGCCGCGAGGGGCACCACGGGATTATCGTGCGGCACTGGTGGGGCGGAGGTCATAGACGGACCTGAAATCCAGATCGCGCGCCACCAGCACCTGAATGCGGCTGCCGTTGGCGACGGTCACGGTCGGGGGGATGTTGACGGTGCCCTTGAGCGCGTCGGTCATCACTTCTTGCGTGGCGCCGGGGTCGTAGATCACCGCGCCCCCCTTGTTCTGGGACTGCACGGCATATTGAACGCCCCCATTGATGACCGAGATCAGGATGGCCGCGCCGAAGCGCTGCCAGAAGTGCCGATTGACCGTTCCCGACAAGCCTGAGCGGCCGAGTTCATCCGTTCCGGGCGAGTCGAGCGGAATGACGACACCTGTCGGGGTCCGCGCCTCGCTCCACAGGACGAACACGCGCGCCGAGCCCTGCTGGACCTCCCCGCGTGTTTCCCCGACGAGCTTCGTACCACGCTCCATCAGCACCGTGGAACCATCGGCACTGAACGTGTCGGTCGCGGTGATACAAGTCGTCATGCCCGGCAGCGTTGAGTCGACCGCGGTCTCGAGCGTGCAATCGATGAACGCGCCCTTGGGTAACAGCAAGCGTTGGGTGGGCAGCACCGTCGGGCGCACGGCCGGCGTGACGGTCGGCGTCAGCCAGCCCTGCAGCCCGCCCCCAGGCGCCGCAGCAGCCGCGGTGGCGTGGTTCGCCTGTGGCGGCTCCGAATCGGTGTTCACGGCAGGAAGCCCGAGTGCTGGCGCAGCCGCACTGCTCTGCCCCGCCGGTCCCGAAGAGTCGTTGTCCGCACGCCTGTCGAAAGCGGGACCGGAGAGCTTGCGCTCGAAAGCGAGCTCTTGGGGCGACTTCATGGGCGGTGCCTCCGAGCCATTGGGCTGCGGCGGACCCGGCGGGGCCAGCGCCGTGGGCACCACCGTGGCGGGCACGTCGGGAGGCGGCCCGAGGACACTGCCCACCACGGAGGGTGAGGGTGCCGATCCGGCCGCCGACGCCGGTGCTGGCGCCGGCGGATCGATCTGGCCCAGGGACGGCAAGGGCATCTCGCCCTGGGCCTTGCTGCGCGCGGACGTCTGCGCATTCTGGCGCGCCCGGGACTGAGACGCGAACGTGTGCGCGTAGTACCACCCGAGCAGTCCCACGCCCAGCGCCGACATGAGCCCCATGGCCAGAAGATTGGTGATGCGCGATTGCAGCGAGCCGGCGCGATTGATCGAGCTGATGCCGCGCTCGCCCGCGACGCTCTGTATGCCCGGGTCTTGCGTCTCGCCGGGGTCCGGCGGCGCGCCAGAGCCCCGATCCCCTGTCTGGCTGCCGGGGTCGGCGGACTCAGCAGGACGTATCGATCGGAACAAATTCATGGCATTGGCTCCTTGCGCTCGCGCGTCACCGCCGGCGTGATCGTGCCGGAGTCCAGTCGCTGCCCGCCGCCGACGAATCCCTTGTTGACGATGCAACCGACGAGCTTGCCTCGGCGCAGAACGAACCGCTTGGCCACGCGCTGGATCACCACATCGCCCTGGTCGATGCTGAAGTTGATAAGTGACTCCGAGCCGTCATCGTTGAGCACAAAGATCGCTGGCAGCTCGCTACGTGCCCCGAAAGTCAGGCGCGTCTGCACGCCATCGTCCGACGCCGCGATCGGCTTGATGGCTGGATTGCCGCAATACCAGTAGTCGACGTTCTGCGGATGGGCGCGCTCGGCGCGCTCAAGCGCCGCGGTCACACGCTCGGCAGGGCTCGGACCGCTCGCCGTCGCCGGCTCAGGCGGATAGACAAAGCGCACCGCATACATGACCTCATCTGTCGATTCCGGCGGGCGAGCCGAGGCGGAATACTCGAAGTAGTAGCGGTGCCGACTCGTCGAGATCGTGAGGTTCGTGTGCACGGATGCGGCTTTCGGGCGCAGCGTGAGCACGTTGCCGTGCGCACCATAGATCAGCGCCTCCGGGTCCCCGGCGGAGAGACCCACGAATGCCTCGTCGGTGCCAAACACCAAGTCGATGTGGTAACCGACAAACCCATACAGTCGATACACTTGGTCTGGGTCGTAGAGGGCTGTGCGGATACGAGAGTCGACCTTGCCCGGTACCGGCAACGTGTCGGCAAGGGCGCCCGTCGCGAAGGCGAGCAGCCAAGCGGTGGCGAGCAAGTGCCATACGCGAGCACGTTTCTGGATAGCGCTCACGAGGAGCCTCCGCGGCGGGAGGCGGACGCCGTCGTGGAGGGCGCGCTGGCAGCCGGTGCAGCCGTTTCCGGGAGCACCTCGGGTTCGGACCGAAAGTCGATGACCTTGAAGCCGAGCGGATTCCAGGCCCGTGTCTTCGCGTCTTTAGAGGGCTCGGTGAAGGCGTACTGAACGGTGGCGATCCAGTAGGTCACCCGTTCTTCCGTTCCACCTGCGGGCCGCGTGGCCTTGAGATAGCGCACCTGGGCCAGATCGGCCGCGCCGCTAGAGCGGGTAAAGAAGCTGACGGAGGTCACCTCGGCACGCACCGTGGTTCCATCGTTGTAAACGTTCAGCGGCGAGTTCGGATTGGTCTTGACCCACGCCGCATACCACTCCTGGTTGCGCGCGGGTGTATGGAAGGCTCCGCACTCCTCGTAGTCGCTCTCGGCGGTGGCGAAATTGAAGCGCTCGCAGACCGTCACGTAGTGATCAAGAAAATAGCGAGTCACCGCCTCGGGCATCTGGGCCTGGCCGGCGTAGACCGGCACGACATCCACCAGTCCGGTGGTGTTGTCGACGCGAATAACGAAGGGATCGACGCGCTTCAGCGGCATGAGCATCATCAGCGCGAGTGCGAGCAACACGAGGCCGATCCAGCCCGCACCGGCCACCCACCACGCCGTGCGGGCGCGCCGCTCGGCCTGCGCAGCGCGGTCGGCGTCCCAGCTCGCCGCTTCCGCGAAGTACGCCTCGAGCGCCGGCTCGGACTTCATGGCTGGCTATCCGGGGTCTGCGAAGTCGAGGGTTTCTGGGGAGTCGCGACCTTGGGCGGTGGCGGATTGATCGGCACTAAACGTCCATCGCACTTGACCGCGTGGTTGGATGCACAGCCAACCACGACCACGAGCAGCGCCAGGAGCATCCCGGTTCGCCGGGCGAGCGGCGCCCTCATGAGCGGTCTCCCCGAATGACGTTGTCTCGCCAGCCGCCGGCCAGACCGCGTGCGCCGGCGAGCACGGCGCGCTTCGCGTAGTAGCCGGACTTGCGGCTCAGGCTGTCCCAGCGCGTCGTCTCGCCATCTGCGAGCGCCCCACGCGTGAACTGACCCGCCCCGCGCGACATCCGGCCCAAACCCCAAGCCAGCGCTGCACTCACAACCCCGAACGAGCTCAACGCAAGACCGCTGGCGAGCCCCGCCGCCATGGGCATCACCTGCCGCATGATCAAAAACGTCAGCCCCGCAGCCATGCAGACGCGCACTGCCTGAGCGATCGTGATTCCCCCGCCACTGCTCACCGCCTGCTGTGCGGCGGTGGATAGCAGTGTCATCATGAGCGCCGCGATGAGCACCGTAATAATAGTGATCAGGGCGTAGTTCGCCATCTGTGCGATCCACGCCTCAAAGAAGCGCTTGGTGCTCTCGAAGAAGAGCAGCGCGATGAACAGCGGCCCGATCGCAAGCAATACTGAGAGCGCAATCCGCGAGAGGGTAAGCAGAAAGATCGTGTAAATCGCGGTCAGCCCGACCAGCGCGTACACCGCATAGCCGGCGATATAGAACGAGATATCGCCGTGGAATACCCCACCCTTCTGAAGCAGGAGCGAGGCGGCATCCCCACCGCTAAAGAGAATCTGATCGATGACGGTGACCGGATCGTACGCGCCCACGATGCCGGCCGCGAGCTGACTGGGCGCATTAAAGAACGTATCGACAATGATATCGTTGTAGAGCCACAGATCGAGCGCGGCACCGAGGATCACCACGAGCGTCACGATGCGCCGCACGCCGACGAGGAACGGCTCCTCGATCTGGCCCATCAGTTGCAGATATCCCCAGATCATCACGTAGACGACCGCGAGCGTCACGATGGTCGGCGCCAGGAACGAGGCAATGTTCGCGGTGTTCGTCGCGATGTAGGTCGCGAGGATCCCATTGAGCCACGTGCTGAATTCCGCAAAGAATCCCATCGACTACCCCAATCCAGCCCGTCATCACCATCAAGGGTTGCCCGTTCAACGCCGCATCAGGGTTTGCTACCCCCGGCAGAAGCCCTTGGCAGTCCCAACGGCGGTAGGCTCCTCAGTGACCCGATGTCCTCGATCCGCCCCGCCTCGCGGGCATTCACGCAGTCCGCCTCCTGTCCCGTCTCACCCGGATCGTTCGCGCACCGATCGAGCATCTGCTGCCGTAGCTGCGCGTGGCTGCGGTAGTAGTCCACGGAGAAATGCGCCCGATCCGGCGCCGGTGCACAGGCCGTGACGGCGCTGAGCGTGACAACGGCCCCTAAACGCTTCCGTACGGACCGTGCACCGGGCCGAAACCTCACGATGTGGCTCCTACAGACCCATCGCCGGGAGGCTTCGGAGCGACCCGGCATCGGTGATGGCCTGCTCGCGCGAGCGCTGCTGCTCGGCGGCGGACTGCGCAAGCACGGTTTGATAGAGCACTTGAAGCTTCGTCTGCTCGGCTTGCAACATGCCCTGCTCGGCGGAGATCCGCGCCTCGAGGTCCATGATCGCCTTGGGATCCGTCGCCGTTCCGATCGTGTTGATGAGCTGCTGCATCGAGTCGAACCGTCCGCTGCTGTTGGAGAGAGCCTGCTGCGAGATGCCCTGCTGGAGGGCGACCGATTGGCGCTGTGTCTGCACGGCCGACTGTTCTGACGGCGATAAAGCTGCCAGCGCGCTAGGCGACAGCACCGCATTGGCGCTCATCGAGGACTGCACGCTGCTCGCGAGCGCCCCATAGGAGCCGCCCGTCCCCGTCAGCGTCGCCTGAAGCGAGGTCGTGTCGGTAGGCAGGTAGTTGCGCGTCGTGCCGCTCAGAAGATTCTGCATACCTCGCGTACCGGTGAGCGACTGATACTGTTGCTGTGCCTGCGCCAGCTCATTTTCGGCGGTCTGCAGCTGCTTCACCGTCGTCTGGACCTGCTGGATGAGCTGATTGATTGCCGCCACGTCGATCACGGCGAACTGCGCATAGGCGGTCGGCGCCACGCCGAGCAGCACCAAGAGGCTCGATAGCCAAAGACCGGATCTTGCTCGCCTCATACCGTCCTCCATAAACGCCGGACCGATTCCGTCGGCTCTACGCGCGCGCCACCCGAGCCTCCAGAAACGGCGGTAACCAGGCCGCTGGATCCGCTCCCCATTCTTCGATGAGCCGGTGCACGCGCTCGACCTCGCTCGCTCGACCCGAGATCACCGCAAGCTCCGCATCGAAGCCCTTGAGATCGAGCTGACAGACGATGCTGTGATGGCCCTGCTTGACGAGGAACATGCGACTGCCGGGTTCGATCTGCTCCTTCAGGAGCTTGAATTCCCGTTCCGACAGCGCAAAGCCCTGGATGTAGTCCTCGACCTGCGCGTCTGGATTCGGGAAGAAGATCTTGGTAGCGGTCTGCTCGATGATCGTGCGGCTGATGGGGCTCGCCAGCGCGTCACTCGGACTCTGCGTCGCGGCGCAGAAGACACCGTTCAACTTGCGCCAAACCTTGAGCCCGTCCTTCGCAAACTGCTCGAACGCGCGATCGGAGAGCAACCGCGAGAATTCATCGCCCCAGCAGACGAATCGCCGCCCGTCGATCAACCCGCGCACGACGTGGAAGAGATACAGTGTGATCGGGGTGCGCACTACCTCGTTGTCTAAGAACTCCGTGACATCAAAACCCATCACTGCGTGTGTTCCGAGCCGGCCGACGATCGAGTCTTGCGCATTATCGAACGCCCATGCGTAGTCCCCCTGTAGGCTGTGACACCAACGCGCAAGCCGGGCATGGACCCCGTCGGGCCGCGTCGCATCGGTGAACTCGATCAACCGGGAGAGCCGACGGTCTCCCGCATCGAGCGCCAAGGTACCGTGCAGGGCATGATCCAAGTCCGCCTCCTCGCGTGTCGACAGCGGCGCCGGTCCCCGGACTAGCGAGCGCAGCCAGCTCTTCAGGAACTCGGTGTTCGCGGGCGTGACGGGTAGTTGCAGAGGATTGAAGCCGGTCGGCACGCCGTTTCGCAGTGGCAAGTACTCGCCCCCAAGGGCGCGCACCAGGATCTCCAGGCCCCGGTCCTTGTCGAACAGCACCTGCGTGACACCCTGCCGAACGAGCATCGAGACCATGAAGCCGATGAATACCGTCTTGCCCGAGCCGGTGGGTCCGCAGATGAAGGTATGTCCCGTGTCTCGGCGGCTTCCTCCGTCGGCGTCCTTCGGATCACTGGCATGGAGCGAGAAGTAATAGGGCGAGCGGGCGCTGGTGATCAGCAGCGCAAGCGCCTCTCCCCAATGATTGCCGCTCGCACGCCCCGCCGGAAAGTTGTGGAAGGCCGACATCGCGGCGAAGTTGCGCGAGGTGATCGGCGCCTTGCGCGGCCGGTGAGCAAAGTTCGCCGGCAACTGCGCCCAGAATGCCGACTCGAGTGCCAGGTCCTCGCGAGCGACGGTCATGCCGGTATCGGCTAGCAGCGCGCGCGCTCGGGCGACCGCATCGTTCAAGTGCTTCAGGCGTTGCGCCTCCGCGTCGCCGTCGGTCGCGGCTGAAGCCTCCCCCAGCACCTGCAGCGTCAGATGGTGATCTCCCATGACGAACTCATTGGAGGTCAGCGCATCGAGCGCCTCGATCAGCTCCTGGGCCTGGGAGACCGCGAAGTCGCCGGCGTTGGCCATGCGGGCACGCTGGCGCTGCAGTAAGCCCTGCCCAGTCGCCTTCGTCAGGAATGTGAACGACTGCGTCAGCACAAACCCAAACGGTGCCGACAGCAGCGCGTTGTACATCCCGACCATCGTCGGAGTCGGATATTCCTTGATGCCGAGCATCGCGCCGAGGCGGCTCTCGGTCGGCAAGCGGTATTCGATCACCTCGGAGCCGATCAGCGGCCTGGTGGTCGCGAGAACCTCGCTGAGCGGCGCCCGCGGCAGGGGCATCGGCTGGTGCTCGCCATTGACGAGCAGCCCCAGGAATTCCAGCAGGTGAGAGTAGATGCGGCCATGGCGTCGATAGACGCTCAGGCGCTCTGGCTCGTAACGGGCAAGCGCTGCCTCGAGCGTCTGGGCCAGCTTGTCGCAGGTGTCGAGCGCCTCCGCCAGATCCTCTGCCGTTTGGCTACCGGCGCGTCCGGACAGGAGCCTCGCAGCCAGTCCCGGCGCCCGTCCCACGACGGGACGGTAGATCATGGAGAGGTAGATCTCGTTGACCATCAGCGTCTCACCCACCAAACGACGCTGATAATGCTCGGCCAGTTGCTCTGCAAAGCCCTTCCCTGAAAACTCTCCCGGCATGGCCAGCTGCCGACGGCGGACCACATGGGTCCACAGTGCAACGTTCGGGGTCGCAAGGTTCCGCCAGGTGACATTCAAGCGCTCGTGCCAGTTGTTGAGTTCCTCGTCGTCCGCGCTCTCGAAGCTCGCGCCGCCCAGACGAAACGACTGCAGATAATCGCCGGTCGTGGTCTTGACCACGTTTTCGGCGACCAGTGCCGCATAGGGAATGTAGCGTGCTGCTATCGGCTCGCGTCGAACGGCCGCCAAGCGATGCGCGGCGGCCGTCATTGCTCAGCTCCGCTCAACACGTCTGAGCAGCGCAGCGGCATCGACGCTACACGAACCACGACCGGCATCCGCCGGCGCCCGCGCGCACCGGGCAGGTCCAGGGTGAGAGGACTGTAGCTGCTTGACTGCCAGCGCCGAAAGTTCGTCAGGTACGCCGGTATCCTGGTGCGTCCCCAGAGCAGCAGCAGGTCAAAGATCCGTGCGTCACGCAAACACAGCAGCATGCAGATTCCGTGAATGGGCACGGCGATCAGGAGCGTCAGAAGGTTCCGGGTGACGAGGAACACCTCCATCGCGAACACCGCGTTCAAAAGGATCGCCGCGTACGTCACGCCCCAGCGCATCGGCGGCCGTGTGACCCCGACGAAGAGCGGATCCGCCGTCAATCCCGGATTGCGCTCGCTCACGGCTCACCTACACGCCGAACATGCCGCGGATCCAGGTGACGATCTGAGAGGCGCCGAAGGCGATCGCAATGCCGATGATGGCCCCGATGCACCATCCCCAGGACATGCGATTCGCCATCGCCATGGCTCCAAGAACCATCACCAGAATGATCGCGATCGGCGTCAGCCATGCGAGAATATTGCTCTGGAGCGCGGTGGCGCCTGTCAGGAAGGGAGAGGTCTGCGCGAGGACCGGAGCGGAGGCCGTGAGCGCTACCACCAGCGCGGACAGACCGACGACTCGTAGTAGACTCTGTTGATTGAATCTCACCACTTGCGGCCCCCCGTTTTTCTTTTGAGGGGGCGTTATGACACCACGGTCCCGCTCGATAGCGTACTGAAGTATCGCGGAATATTCGGCTCATACTGCCCGGCTCCAGCGGAGCGTTTCGCCGAAAAAGCGGCGAAACTCACGGCATCGGGCAAGCCAGACCGGCGTGTCGGAGAGCGTCCTGCTCCGATCCGTAGGCCCGGTTCTCCCATCGAGGCGCCGCCATCCGTCGATGACGGAGGATGATTGTTTCGAAGCTTCAAAAACGGACAGAGCGCCCAGGATCTGGCCGCGCGCGGCAAATTACGACGATCCCCTCTTGTGAAGGCCGTATAGAGGTGTCCCGATTGCGCCGGCTAAGTCGGCGGCACCGACGTGAGACAGTACAGACAGGCGCTTCATGAACCGGCGATGCATATCCCCAAAATCGGGATGACGTCAATGCGACGGCCCTTTTTGGGATGGTGATTCACGTCACCAAGTCGCCTAGGCATGAGCGTTGCGGTCAGCGCCCCCGACGGCACGCGACTACAGGCTCACCCAGCGCAGCCGCAGAGCATTGCCGATGACCGAAACGGAACTGAGGCTCATGGCTGCCGCTGCGATGATGGGACTCAGGAGCACACCGAACGCGGGATAGAGCACGCCGGCAGCCAGTGGGATGCCCAGCGCGTTGTAGATGAACGCCAGAAACAGGTTCTGGCGGATATTGCGCATGGTGGCGCGGCTGAGGGTACGTGCACGCGCGAGCCCCGCCAGATCCCCCTGCAGCAGCGTCACGCCCGCACTTTGCATGGCGACGTCCGTGCCGGTGCCCATCGCCACGCCCACGTCGGCTTCTGCAAGCGCGGGCGCGTCATTGACGCCATCGCCCGCCATCGCGACGATGCGCCCCGCCTGGCGCAGCCGGCGCACAACCTGGTTCTTGCGGTCCGGCAGTACTTCCGCTTCGACCTCGCTAATGCCCAGCTTGCCCGCGACTGCCTGTGCGGTCGTCCGGTTGTCGCCGGTGAGCATGACGATGCGTACACCATCCCGACGCAGTTGCTGTAGCGCTGCGGGAGTACTGGGCTTGATCGGGTCGGCAACGGCCAACATGCCGGCTGCTCGAGCGCCGATGGCCAGGAACATGGCGGTCGCCCCGTCTCGTCTGAGGCTATCGGCCGCTCCTTCCAGAGTGCCTGGTGAGATCCCGAGCCGACGCAGCAGCTGAGCATTACCAAGCGCTACTGCGTGTCCATCGACCTGCCCAGTAACCCCCTGTCCTGTCACCGAGTGAAAGTCGGTCACCGGCTGCAGCGACAATCCACGTTGCTGGCAGGCCGCGACCACGGCAGCGGCGAGGGGATGCTCACTGGCGCGCTCGAGGCTGGCCGCTAGTGACAGCGCCATGGACTCGTCGACGCCCTCGGCGAGCTCAAATCCGACCAGTCGAGGCTTGCCTTCTGTCAGCGTGCCGGTCTTGTCGACCACCAGCGTATCGACCTTGCCAAAACGCTCGAGGGCTTCGGCGTTCTTGATGAGCACGCCCGCCGTCGCGCCGCGTCCCACCCCGACCATGACCGCCATCGGCGTGGCCAGGCCTAGCGCACACGGACAGGCAATGATCAGCACGGAGACTGCGGCTACCAGCGCGTAGGCAAATGCCGGCGCAGGTCCCCACAGCATCCAGACGCAGAAGGTAAGGACGGCCGCTGCGATTACTGCCGGTACAAACCAGCTCGAGACCTGGTCGGCTAGCCGCTGAATGGGGGCGCGGCTGCGCTGGGCCTCGGCCACCATCTGCACGATCCGCGCCAGCATGGTATCCGCGCCGACCTTCTCGGCTCGCATAATCAGGCTGCCGGTACCGTTGAGGGTACCGCCGATGAGGTGCGCACCGACCAGTTTATCCACGGGCAGGGACTCACCGGTGATCATCGATTCATCTACGGCGCTGCGTCCCTCCAGGACGATACCGTCGACCGGCAAACTTTCGCCCGGCCGCACGCGCAATCGGTCGCCGATGTGCACTTGGTCGAGCGCGATCTCCTCCTCGCCTTCGTCAGCGCGCAATCGTCGAGCGAGCTTCGGGGCAAGCTTCAGCAGAGCGCGGATCGCCCCGCCGGTGCGCTCCCGGGCGCGCAGCTCGAGCACCTGCCCGAGCAGCACGAGGGTCGTGATCACGGCGGCGGCTTCGTAGTAGACCGCGATGACCCCGCTGGCGCCGCGCATGCTCTGGGGGAAGGCGCCCGGCAGAAACATCGCCACGAGGCTGTAGACATAGGCGGTCGCCATGCCCAACCCGATCAGCGTGAACATATTCAGCGAGCGGTTGACGAATGAGGTCCAGGCGCGCACGAAGAACGGCCAGCCGCCCCACAGCACCACCGGGCTCGCTAGCAGTAACTGGATCCAGACCGAGGCTCGGGGCCTCAGCCAGGACCCGGGAGGATATGCAGGCCAAAACGCGCTCATCTCCACTACCACCAGCGGCACGACGAACACGACGCTCAGCCAGAAGCGCCGTGTCATGTCACGTAGCTCGCCGCTCTCATGCGTTTCCGCGGTTGCCCGCAGCGGTTCCAAGGCCATGCCACAGATCGGACAGCTGCCAGGCCCCCGTTGCCGGATCTGCGGGTGCATGGAACAGGTGTAGAGCTCGGCCTGCGAGTCTACGGGGGGCGAGAGCTGGCCGCCTGCATAATGAGCGGGATCGGTAAGAAACCTGTCGCGACAGCGCACAGTGCAAAAGAGGAAGTCCTGCCCTTGGAAAGAAGCATGGTGAGGACTGTCGGCGGCGACGCGCATGCCGCAGACTGGATCAATCTGCTTTGTGGTCTCAGCAGTCCCATGCCCTGGAAGAGCCTTGTGTCCAGGCATCAAGGCCGAATGCTCGGGGGAATGCATGGTTCAATGGCCTCGGCGCGAATCCCGGCTCGGTCAATAAGGTCTCCGCCCAAAGACCTCTGCTCTCTTGGTCGGGACAGTACGGCGCGGGCTAGAGTACGCGTCCCGCGGGCCCGTACCGAAAGCTGGCAACCCCGCGCGAACACGGGCTCCGTGGCGAATAGGCGTTGATCTCGCTCGCCCTCCTTGTAAGCAAGGATCGGGATACCATCATACTTCTCTTCATACACCCAGCCCGGCCGCTGAAACGGCTGCAACACTAGCGTTGCAAGCATGGGTGAGGCGTGGAAGGGAATTTTCTGGCGACGCCGGCATCAACGACTTGCCAGCTCGAAGCGATCCAAGTTCATGACCTTATTCCAGGCTGCGACAAAGTCTTCCACAAATTTTTGCTTCGAATCTGC
>Ga0335074_10005935_pt1 | contig 16912 bp, 15 predicted proteins | sample Lox_Sample_23_FD_206715 | JGI IMG/M metagenome (GOLD analysis project Ga0335074, IMG submission 206715) | Soil microbial communities from Loxahatchee National Wildlife Refuge, Florida, United States - Lox_Sample_2.3 | ecosystem: Environmental > Terrestrial > Soil > Wetlands | place: USA...
TGTGAGGAGATAGAAGCCCGCAACCGGGACGAACACAGCGCATAGTGCGAGCGTTGTCCGGTCTCGGTGCCTGTCCATGAGGCTCAGGAGCTCGACAGTGACAGTCGCTTGACGACCAGCATCGGTGCGCGAGACGGGACCGCGGTGGTAGTGGCTCGCGAGCTCGGCGCCAGCTGCAGCGCGAGATGGTTGATGCCGGGGTCGAGTCGCACCGGGATTTGCATCTCATCGCCTTGTGGGGGCAGCGAGCCGCTGGCGCGCACCCCCGCCGGCGCGATGAGCTGCAGCTCGTAGCGACCCTGCCGCGGAGATCGAGGTCCGGTGCTCGTTTCCGCGACGAGCGTATACGCCTGGTCTCTCGGGGACACGATAGTCAGGTCGGCCTGCTCGCCGGGAGCCAGCGAGAAGGACGTGTCGCCTACCCCGAGCGTGGCGTAATCGATGTGAAACCTTTGTACGAGGTCTGGTGCCCTCACAACGGCCAGAACGGGGTGCCCAACGAACCGCGCGATCGCGCTCGACAATGGTGCGCCGGCATCTTCCAGGGCCATCCAGGCGCCTTCGCTCTTGGTGAAGAACGGATCGCTGCCGCCTACTACGCTGGCGGCCAGGCCGGTGATGCACGCCCAGACGGCAAGAAATGCGCCACCTGCCTGCAGCAGTCGCCGTCGAACTCCAGTCGCCTCGCGGCAGACGCCCAGCCATGCGGCCAGTGCGCCGAGCAGCAGCAGCGTCGCAAAATCGACCTCGTAACGCTCAGTCGTGCCGAAGAACTCATAGGAGAGGAACACGACCATCGCCGCGGCGCAGCCAACGAGCGTCAGCAGGGGTAGCGCAAGCGGTCCGAGGCTCGTTAGTCGGCGGCGCCACAGCCAGGGGAGCGGGGCGAGAAAGATCAGAATTGGCGCCATCGGCAGCAGCCCGCCGGTGGGTTCAGCCGCCAATGGGTAGCGAGAGGGCGGGGTTGCGGGATAGGACAGCGGCGGCTGCGCGAGCGCGACGAAGGGGAAGAGGATGTCCGGGCGGGGTGGAGCCATCAGATAGGCCCACGTGCCGGGCGCAACGTAGGCGAACTCGGCGTAATGTGCGCTGCGCGCGTCATAGCCCGCAAGTTGATATTTGGCGCCGACTTCCAGTGGCGAGCCGAAGCGGGCTTGGTTATAGGCGGCCAGCGCCAGGATGCACACACCGAAGGGAGCGACGAGAGCCGTGAGCAATGCGCCACGCGGACGGCTCGATCGCAACGACAGGTATACGGGCACCATCACGGGAGCAACTAGCATCAGCGTCGGTCGCGAGCCGGCCGCGAGGCCGAAGCAGAGGCTCATCAGCAGGAGGCGCCTCCACGATGAGTTACGGCTGGCTATCGCCGACATGGCCAGCCAGATGGCCGCCATCGCGAAGCAGAAGCCGCCGCTGATCGCCTCCTCATAGACGGCGCCGTGGCGCAAGATGAAGGGAACGACCGACCCAAGCGCCAAGGTCGCGGCCGCCAGGGCGGATGCCCATAGCGGGGGCTCGCCGAGCTGGCGCAGGACGATGCGCAACGTCGCCAAGGTGAAGGCGAGGCCGGCGATGGCAAACAAGACCGTGATTAGCCTCGATGAGGGTTCGACATCCGCCAGGTGTGCAGCCGCCAGGACGACCGCCGGAGCCGGGCCCCAGGTGAGAAACAACTTGCCCCTGTAGAGCACGAAATCGTGGAGCGAGGGGTGGGTCTGAGCAAGCACTGATTCATTCTGCGCGGGGTCATACGGATTGGCCAGCCTGAGCAGCTGTGTCGGCGCGCGACCCACGGAGAGGTGCAAATGCAAGAATGCGCTCGCGAGCTCGTTATACGGGTTTTCTCGGCCTTCCTCGAGAATTCGTGGATGTCCAGCGAGGGCTGCCGCCAGATAGAACGCGGCGAGCATGATGAAGACGGCCAGCAGGGTCGCGGCAGTCCGATCCGAGGTAGGCGAGCGCTTGGATCCCAGATGTGCCGAACCGGCGAGATGCAATCCCGTTTGGGGGCTTTCCTCCACTGTTAACATCGCGCCTAGCGTATGCGATTGTGCCCCATGGCCTTGCTGATTAAAGAGGTGTCGCACGCCTCAGCGCGCGACATCCGTGACGCTCCTGTCTGTGACGTTTCTGACTCTGGGTCGGCTCGAGGCAGGTATCGCGCACCTACGAGGTTGCGCTGCGGCCATGCCGTCTAAGCTCTGTGCGATCACTGGAGCGAGCGGCTTCGTGGGATCTCGGCTGGTTGGCCATCTCGCCGCTGCAGGCTGGCAGATACGCGCGCTCTCCCGCTCTGAGCTCATCGGCGCCGCGTGCGCATTCACACGGTCCCACTTCGAGCTCGGCGAGGGCGTGGAGGCAGACGCGCTAGCGGGCGTCGACGCGCTCGTGCACCTCGCTTATGACTTCGGCGCAACGAGCTGGAGGGACATCGTGCGCGTGAACGTCGACGGCTCGCTGCGCCTATTCGCAGCCGCACGCCAAGCCGGCGTCGAGCGGGTCGTGCTCGTCAGCTCGGTCGCCGCATTTCCGGGAGCGCGTTCGCTCTACGGTCGCGCGAAGCTCGAGATCGAGCGCGCGGCGTCGGGCATGGGCGCCGCGATCATCCGCCCCGGCCTGGTCTGGGGCCCTCGGGGAGGCGCGACCTTCGCAGCGCTGCAGCGAGCGGTCGGGCGACGGCAGCTGGTGCCGCTGCCGGTTCCCCCGAGGACCGGGCTCAGCCTGGTGCACGAGGACGATCTCGCGCTGCTGGTGGAGCGCGTGCTGGAGAGGTGGCCGGACGGAGCGGGCAAGCTGTTCGTCGCCGCCTGCGAGCAGCCGGTTGCGTTCGCCGACCTACTGCGCTCGCTGGGGCGGCGGAACGATTGCCCGCCGCGACTCGTGCGCGTGCCATGGAGGGTCGTCTGGGCCGGGATGCGGGCGCTCGAGCTGGCCGGCGCGAGACCGCCCTTCAGGAGCGACAGCCTGCTGAGCCTCGTCTGCGCCGATGCGCAGCCCCTCGCCCATGCCACCGCCAGCACCGAGCGCTATGGCGTGGTGTGGCGGCCATACCCGCTTGCGCTGCGCTGCTGAGGTCTCGCCAGGGCGACCCCGGTGCTCCCGTCTGGAGGCTAGGCGTGAGGTGTCGGCTCGACTGGAGCCTGTACGGGCTCGGCGGGCGCCACGACCGGCGCGGCCGCGGGCTGGGCGGGCGGCTGTTGCGGCTGGGCGGCGGGGGCAAGCGTCTGCTGAGTGGCGCCCTTGGCGCCACCGTCGCCCGTGACCGCGTCCTTGAACTCGCGCATGCCGCTGCCCAGCGAGCGGCCGATCTCCGGGAGCCGCTTGGCTCCGAACAGGAGCAGCAGCAGCACGACCACTACGGCGATATGCACTGGGTTGTCAAGACCCATACTCCCGCCAGTCTAGACGATCGCGGACGAGCGCACCGCAGCCGTCTGGACGCCCGCCCGCAGCGTGCCGTGCAGGTGATCGGCGAGCCTGATCGCGAGGGCCACGATCGTGAACGTCGAGTTCGCCTGCCCGGAGGTCGCGAACGCCGAGCTGCTGGCGACGAACAGGTCCTCGAACCCGTGGACGGCGAGTCGCGCGTCCAGCACTCCATCCTCGGGCCGGCTCGACATGCGCGTGGTGCCCGCCTGGTGGTAGCCGTCGAGCAGCTGCTCGCGAAAGCCCTGGTGCAGGTCCGCGTAGAGGTACTCCAGGCGCCCCACGCGGCGGCGACGCAGGAAGCGGTCGAGGTGCTCGTGCGCGCGCACCGCCCCCTCCAGATCGTCGCCTTCGAAGCGCAGATGGGTTCGCACGCGCGCCACCCCGAGCGCGTCGCGCTCGCGCGCAGGCGCGATGTGGCTGGCGTGGTGTGGCAGGTGCTCGCCGTGGTAGTAGAGGCGATACACATTCGTGGCGCTCGGCACGAACACCCCCGGGATCCTCGGACCCGGCCGCAGGAAGCGCTCGTAGCCGAGCCGCAGGGCGAAGCGCGTGGCGTGCGGGAGATCGCGCGCGATGTTGCGCAGGTGCGCTCGTGTGCACAGGGGGTAGTCGGCTCCGATCTTGCGTAGGCGAACCCCCTCTGCGACCAGCCGCGCGCCGAGGGGGGATGCCAGCGCCAGGTAGACGAACGACAGGCTGGCGCTTTGGTGTGAGGGGTCGCCGATGGTGGGCGTATCGAGCCACATCGCGACGTTGGGCAGGTCGTGGTCGAGCAGGTGCCGCGGCGAGAAGGTGAAGCGTCGGCGCACGTAGATGCCCTCGTGATCGCGCTCGAAGCCGTAGAGGGTGTCCTTGGCGGGCGTCGTGAAGTGAACCCGCGCGATCGACGCCCCCACGTGGCCCATGTACCAACGGCCCAGGTGTCCGGAGTGGTTGCCGATTCCATCGGCGTGGTGGCGATTGGAGGCAAACAGCAGCCGGGTCGATTCCGCCACAGGCGAGCGCGTAGCGTTTGGCCCGCACTCTCACGAGCTTGCCCGCGAGCGTGCGAGCAAGCAGCTGCTCGACCCCATCGCCGTCGGGGGTACAGACTATCTCCGTGCAGGTGAGCCTGCTGGCGAGGGTCACGAAGCGAGACCGCCTCAGCGCGCGTCGGTAGGCGCGAGCGAAGTTCGTCTGCGCGGACCAGCGCTCGAGCGAGGTGGCGCGCACCTCGCCATCGGCCAGGCCCGGGACGAGCGTAGCGCCCGCGAGGCTCGGTATGCTACGTGCGTCGAAGGCCGGCTCGCCGCAATTGCACCACCTGCTGGCACGCGAGAAGTAGCGCTCCAGGTCTGCGTACTCGATCGGCCAGCTGGTGTCTCCGACTATTGGGCGGTTCTGGAAGTCGACGGGATCGAGCGGAACGCAACGTCCACCCCACAGATTCGAGGCGCCACCGGTCTGGCGGCGCGTCGCGATCGACATCGGCGCGTGGCCCGGATCTTCCCCCACCGTGTCGCCCAGGCGCTGAGTCTCGGCGCCAAAGGAGTCATCCCCGCTCTCCAGCAGGAGAACGTGATGGCCGGCGTCTGCCAGCTCGAGCGCCAGCGTGATTCCGGCGGGGCCGGCGCCGACGATCGCCACTTCGGCCTCGAGCGTCGTTCCGGCGGGTAGGCGTGTAGCGTCGATTTTCACAGTGGCGATGTGATCGAAGAGGCACTGTTACTCCGAGTTGAGAAGCTAGCGAAGGCACGGATCGGCTTGAAAATCAGCTCAGCTGAGCAAAGGTGAATCGCATTGGGACCGACTGTGTCCGGTGTGCTGCTCAACCCGTGACGGACATCGAGTGAGAGACAATTAAGTGAAGCCGGCTTCAGCGCAGCGCGCGGTGCGCCAGCTGCGCGGCGACGATCACCAGCAGCGCGGCGAAGGCGTCGCGCAGCAGCGCCCCCGACAGCGCGTTGGCCAGCGCCACGCCGCCGGCGGCGCCGGCGAGCGAGAGCAGCCCGAGCAGCAGCGCGTCGGCGCGGCGCACGTTGCCGTAGCGGTCGTGCCGGTAGGCGCCGACCATCGCCACGGGCACGATCGCAAGCAGCGAGGTGGCCTCGGCGTGATGCTGGTCGAGGCCCAGGAAGACGACCAGCCCGGGGACGAACAGCACGCCGCCGCCCACGCCGAGCAGGCCCGCGATCACGCCGCCCGCGAGGCCGATGAGGATCGCGCCGATCATCGCGCGCTTCGGGATCGATCACCGCAGCACCAGCTCCGCGGCGCTGGCGAGCAGCACGGCCGCGAACAGCAGCGCGATCGAGCGCGTCCGCAGGCGCTGTTGCAATCGCGCGCCGACGAGCACGCCGGCGATCGCGGGCACGCCGACGAGCGCCGCGTCGAGCGCGTCCACGTTGCCATACAGGCCCTGCGCGGCGGCGGCGAAACCGGCGATGAAGACGATCGCCGCCAGCGAGGTGGCGGTCGCGGCGCGCTCGTCGTAGCCGAGCCAGAGCACGAGCAGCGGCACGATCACGCTGCCGCCGCCGACGCCGAACAGGCCGCTGAACAGGCCCGCGAGCGTGCCGATCGCCATCAGCCTCAGCGAGCGCGCACGCGAGCCCTCAGCGACCACGCGCGCCAAGGTACGGATCGGCCACAGTGAGCGCCATACTAGAGGTCGTGTCCCCAGCCGCAACGCTCGTGGAGTCGCTCGAGCCGATCCGTGCCGACCCCGACCGCTCCGCCGTGCTGCTCGACATCGACGGCACGCTCGCGCCGATCGTCCGCCACGCCGCCGACGCGCACGTCCCCGAGGCCACGCGCACGCTGCTGATCGAGATCGCGCGTCGCTACCGCGTCGTCGGCTGCGTCAGCGGTCGCCGCGCCGCGACGGCGCGCCAGATCGTGGCGATCGGGACGATCGCCTACGTGGGCAACCACGGCGTCGAGCTGCTGCGACCGGGCGCCACCCGACCGGAGGTCGACCGCGAGTTCGCCGACTGGAGCGCGCGCGTGCGCGCGTTCGCCGCGCGCGCCTACAGCGGCGAGCACCAGCGCCTGCGCGTGCGCAGCGAGGACAAGGACGCGATCGCCGCGTTTCACTGGCGCGGCGCCCCCGACGAGGAGGCGGCCGCCGCGGCCGTGCGCGAGATCGCCCGGCGCGCGCAGGAGGAGGGCTTCGCGGTGCACTGGGGACGCAAGGTGCTCGAGGTGCGCCCGCCGGTGAGGATGGACAAGGGCCTCGGCATCGGCGCCCTGCTGCGCGGAACGCCGGTCGCGGTCGCGCTGTATGTGGGCGACGACACGACCGACCTCGACGCCTTCCGCGGGCTGCGCGCGCTCGTGCAGTCGGGCTCGCTCGCGAGCGCCGTGTGCGTGGCGGTGAGCTCCGACGAAGCGCCGCCCGAGCTGGCCGAGGAGGCCGACCTGACGGTCGACGGGCCCGGAGGCGTGCGCGGAGTGCTGGAGGCGCTGCTGTAGCGCCGTGCGCTTCGTGGACTTCCTCAGGACCGTGGTTCTGCTCAGCGCCGGATCCGCCACCGCGCTGGCCGCCGTGACGGTGCTCGCGGCCGGCGAGAGCTCGGAAACGTCGCTGCTGCTCGTGGCGGTCGGCTGGTGGGCGCTCGCCGCCGCGCTCGGCCTGCGCCTGGGCAGGCGCGCGCAGGCGACGCCCCCGATCGCGCGACTGCTGGCCACGGCGAAGGCGAGCACGACGCTGCCCGAGGTGCGCCCCAGCGCGATCCTCGTCAACCGCCTGTGGCCGCTGCTGCTGTACACGCTCCTGGGCGGCGGCCTGGCCTTCCTGGCCCCGCAGGTACCGGGCATCGCGGCGGGCTTCGCGATCATCTGGGCGCTGGCCTGGCGGCGCCAGGACGCGGCGGTGGCGGCGATCGAGGAGCGCGACGGGGTCTGCTTCTACGTGCAGCGCACCTCGCCCGTGCGCGCGATGGCGCTGGTGCGCGCGCCCGGCTTCAAGGCGTCGCGGCCGCAGCGGGTCAACGGCGCGATGACCTGACATGCGCGCCGAGACGCCGCGTGCGCACGCGGTCGACGTGCTGCTGGTCTCGCTCGGCTCCACCGACGGGCTGCGCACGGCCGACGAAGAGCTCGAGGACTCGCTGCGGCGGGCGGGCGCGAGCGTGGCGATCGCACGGCCGTTCCCACCCACGGCGATCCGCACGCTGATGCTCACCGACCTGACGTGGGCGCGCGCGGCGCGCGCGGCGGCGGCGCACATGCTGCGCCAGCTGCAGCGCTCGCCGCCGCGGGCGATCGTGTACTCGAGCACGACCGCCGCCCTGCTGTGGCCGGCGCGGGGGGCGATCCGCTTCGACGCCCCCGCCGCGGGCAACAGGCCCGGCCGCCACGGCCTGTGGCAGCGCCCGCTCGAGCGCCGGCGCCTGCGCCAGGCGCCGCTGCTGCTGCCCTGGAGCGAGGGGGGGCTGCGCGAGGCGCCGCCGGCGGCCACGCGCGGCGGGCGCGCGCTCGTCTTGCCCGTGCCGGTCGAGGCCTCGGGAGAGCCAGAGCCGGTGCGCGACATCGCCGCGATCACGTATGCGGCCAACCCCGCCAAGAAGGGCCTCGCGCGCGTGCTCGACGCCTGGCGCCGCGTGCGCCAAGAGCTGCCGGGGGGCGCGCAGGAGGAGCTCGTTGTGGCCGGCGCCTCGGCCGACGAGCTGCGCCTGGCGGGGTTCGCGCTGGAGGGCGAGGAGGGCGTGCGGGTCGTGGGCGCGCTGCCGGCCGCGCGCTACCGCGCGCTTGTGCGCCGCGCGCGCGCGTTCGTGTGCGCCCCCCGCAGGGAGGACTACGGGATCTCCCAGCTGGAGGCGCTGGCTGACGGCTGCCCGCTCGTCACCACCCCGGCGCCGGGACCGTATGCGGCGCTGCCGATCGCGCGTGATCTCGACGCGCGCCTGGTCAGCGAGGAGCTGGCGGGCGCGCTGCGCATCGCGCTGCAGGACCCACGCGCCGATTACGCAGAGCGGGCGCGGGAGGCGCTGGCCCCGTTCGCGCGCGAGGCGATCGACGGGCTGGTGGCCGACGAGCTGCTGCCGCGCCTGCTCGGCTGATTGGCTGCCCGTCTGCCTCGGTTGAGCGGCTGCCTGCACGCGGCCCACCGCACGGAGCTGCGCCGTCGCCCGCGGTGGCTCCGCGATCTGGCGCTCAGCGCGATCGGGCGCTCAGACCTCGCCGTGCGGCCTTGCCAGCTCGGCCCACGGGCGCGTGTTGGCCACGTCGTCCTTCGTCAGCCAAGCCCGCCGCGCGGTGGCGATCCCCCAACGCATGTTGGCGAGCGTGGCGGTGCGATGGGCGTCGGAGTCGATCACGACCTTCACGCCTGCGCGCACGGCCGCGCGGGCGTTCACGTCGGAGAGGTCGCGCCGGTCGGGGTTGGCGTTGACCTCCAGCATCGTGCCGGTGCGCGCGGCGGCCGCGAAGACGGCGTCGAGGTCGATCGCGTAGGGGGCGCGGCGCTCGATCAGGCGGCCGGTGGGGTGGCCGATGGCGCGCACGAGCGGGTGCTCGATCGCCGCGATCACGCGCTCGGTCATCGCCTGCTCGGAGGAGCCGAAGGCGGTGTGGACGCTGGCGATCACCCAGTCGAGCTGTCGCAGCAGCTCGTCTTCGTAGTCGAGCGAGCCGTCGGGCAGGATGTTGACCTCGCTGCCGGCCAGCAGCTCGATGCCCTCGACGCGCTCGTCGGCCTCGCGCACGAGCTCGATCTGGCGGCGCAGCTGCTCGGCTGAGACGTCGTTGCCGAAGCCGTGCGAGGCCGAATGGTCGGTGATCGCCAGGTACTCGTAGCCGCGCGCGAGTGCGGCCCGGCCCATCTCCTCGATCGTGCTGTGCCCGTCGGAGGCGATCGTGTGGCTGTGCAGGTCGCCGCGGATGTCCGCCAGCTCGATGAGCCGCGGCAGCGCACCCGTGCGCGCGGCCTCCAGCTCGCCGCGGTCCTCGCGCAGCTCGGGCTCGATGTAGGCGAGGCCCAGGCGCTCGTAGACCTCCGGCTCGCTCGCGCAGGCGCGGGTGGCGCCGCTGGCGTCGTCGAGGATGCCGTACTCAGACACGTGCAGGCCGCGGCGCACGGCGGCTTCGCGCAGCGCGGCGTTGTGCGCGCCCGAGCCGGTGAAGTGCTGCAGCAGGTTGCCCAGCTGCGCGGGCTTGGCGATGCGCAGGTCGACGTTGACGCCCGAATGCGTGCGCGCCCGCGCGCCGGCCCTGCCGGCGGAGCTGACGCTCTCGATCTCGGGCAGCTTGGCGAGGCTGCGCGCGAGCGTGGTGGGGCGGGTGCTCGTGGCGATGATGTCGATGTCCTTGATGGAGTCCGCCTGCCGGCGGATCGAGCCGGCGAGCTCGACGTGCCTGCCGTCGCCACCGCTCAGGGCCGCGATCAGCGCCTCGCCGATCGCGACCGCGCGCGGCAGCAGGATGCGCGCGGCGCGGGCGGGCGGCTGTGCGTCGGGCGCATCCAGCGCGGCCAGCACGCTCGCCTCGAGCTTGGGCCCCAGCCCGCGCACGGTGCGCAGGCGCTGGGCGAGGGCCGCCTCGCGCAACGCCTGCGGGGAGTCGATGCCCAGCTCGGAGTGCAGCAGGCGGGCGCGCTTGGGGCCGATGCCGGGCAGGCGCGTGATCGCGAGCAGGCCCGGCGGGAACTTCGCGCGCAGCCGCTCCGTCGCGGGGATCGCGCCGGTGTCAAGCAGCGCGAGGATCTTCTCCTGCAGCGTCCTGCCGATGCCCGGCAACTCGACCGCGCGGCCTTCGCGCGCCAGCGCCGCAACCGATACGGAGGCGTTGCGCACGGCCTTGGCGCCCGCGCGGTAGGCGAGCACGCGATGGACGATCGCGCCGTCGAGCTCGTACAGGTCGCCGAGCTCGTCGAGCGCGTCGGCGATCGCGGCGTTGGACAGCTCGGGCACGGCCACCAGGGTAAGGGTGCGCGGATGCTCCCTGCCGACGCGCCGGGTGCTCCCTGCCGATGCGTCGGTGCTCCCGGCCGGCAGAGCGGGCGCTCGCGGCCGCGGACTGGCTAGGGTACCCCGGTCCATGTCCGGCGAGCCCTGGCTGATACTGCCCACCTACAACGAGGCGGAGAACGTGCGCGCGATCGTCGAGGCCAGCGGCGAGGTGCTCGCGACGGCGGCGCCCGAGGGCTTTCGCGTGCTGGTCGTCGACGACGGCTCGCCCGACGGCACCGGCCGGATCGCCGACGAGCTGGCCGGCGAGCGCGAGTGGCTGGCGGTGCTGCACCGCACGCAGAAGAACGGCCTGGGGCAGGCCTATCTGGCCGGCTTTCGCCACGCGCTGGCGCACGGGGCGGGCTACGTGATGGAGATGGACTCCGACTTCTCCCACGACCCCGCCGACCTCGCGCGGCTGCTGGTGGCGGCCAACGGCGGCTCGCAGGCGGGCGGCGTCGACCTCGCGCTGGGCTCGCGCTACGTCCCGGGGGGCGGCGTCACCGACTGGGGCCTGCTGCGGCGCATGGTCAGCGAGGGGGGCTCGCTGTACGCGCGCCTGGTGCTCGGCCTGAGCGTGCACGACCTGACGGGCGGCTTCAAGTGCTTTCGCGCGGAGGTGCTGGAAGCGATCGACCTCGACTCGGTCCGCTCGCAGGGCTACGCCTTCCAGGTCGAGCTCACCTACCGCGCCGTGCAGGCGGGCTTTCGCGTGGCGGAGGTGCCGATCGTCTTCCGCGACCGCGAGCGCGGCCAGTCCAAGATGTCCTGGCGCATAGCCGCGGAGGCGATCTGGCTGGTGCCGCTGCTGCGGTTCAGGTAGCCAGCCGTTCTACCCTTGATGCAGATGCTGGGAGGAGCGGTAATCGTCGCTGTCGCGCTGGCGCTCGCCCTGACGCCGGCCACCGCGCTTGCCGCGCCGCGGGACACTGCCTCGACCGGCACATACCTTGCGGCGGCCGCCACGGACCTGCGCGCGGCCATCGCGAGCATGCCGACGATCGAAGCGAATGTCGATGCGCTCGACCGCGGCTACGCCGCCGAATGCCCACGGGTGGCCGCCGGCTCGATCCAGGACGAAGCGGCCGACCCGATGACCTACGAGGTCGCGGGCGCCCTCTGGTCGACCGCTTACCGCACGGACGCCAAGATTGCGCAGGCCTTCGACCAGGCCGTCAAGCCGCTGCGCTGGAGCAACGCCAAGATCACTCGGGACGTGGTGGGCTACGCCGCCAGCCTGCAGGAGCTGTCCGTCCTGGCGCCCCCCGACCTCTGCGCCGACATGCGCGCCTGGAGCGCTACCGGCTTCGAGACGATCCCTGCGAGCACCACGCAGTTCGACCGGCGCGTGGAAGCGATCGAAGGCCATCCGCCGCCGCTGTCTCTCCTAGCCCCCTATGAGGGCCCCGCCCAGAGGGGTATGGCCGCGCGCGTGGCCAGTCTCGAAGCCCGCTTCGAAGCCCTGGAAGGCGAACTCAGCCAGAAGTGGTTCGACATGACGCTCGAAACGCTCGCGCTACCCCAGTAGGGGTGGGGCTCCTTCACTTTGTATAGTGAGGAGTAAGCGACCAAGGAGACTACCGATGGCAGGCACCCTCACCCAGATCACAGACACCAACTTCGACGCCGAGGTCCTCGAGGCGGAGGGCCCTGTGCTCGTCGACTTCTGGGCCCCCTGGTGCGGTCCCTGCCGCGTCGTCGCGCCCGTGCTCGAGGAGATCGCCTCCGAGCGTCCCGACCTGCGGATCGTCAAGCTCGACATCGACGAGAACCCGCAGACGGCCGCCCGCTTCCAGGTGCTCTCGATCCCCACGATGATCCTGTTCAAGGCCGGCCAGCCGGTCAAGACCGTCGTCGGCGCCTACCCCAAGAAGAAGCTCGAGCAGGAGTTGGAGCCGGCCCTCACGGCCGCGTGACGCGGCGCAGGCAGATGCTCAACGCCAGGCCGTCGATCTCGGTCTGCTCCGCGTACTCCGTCGCCGGCGCCTGTGCGGCCGGCGCTCCGAGCTCCAGCGCGACCGCCAGCGTCTCGCCCATGACGTAGTCGCGGTGCGCCTGCGCCGCATCGAGCAGGGCCGCGTCGCCGTCCAGCGCCAGCTCGATCCTGTCCTCGACCTGAAGTCCCGCCGCCTTGCGCGCGTTCTGGACCGCGTGCACGATCTCGCGCGCGCGGCCCTCGCACAATAGGTCCTCGTCGATCGCCAGCTCCAGCGCCACCGCGTGGGCGCCCTCGCGCTCGACGCTGTAGCCCTCTGGGGCGCGCATCGTCACCTGCAGGTCCTGCTCGCCCAGCGTGTGCTCGCGCCCCGCCACCGCGATGCCGACCGGCTCGCCCGCGCGCAGCGCGCCCGCCACGTGCGCCGGGTCGAGCGCCGCGACCGCCTGCGCCGCCAGCGGCATGTCCCTGCCGAACAGCGGGCCCAGCGTGCGGTAGTTGGCCTTCACCTCATAGCTCCCCAGCTCCTCCGCCGCAGCCACGAAGCGCACCCGCCGCACGTTGAGCTCCTCGCGCACGATCTCAGCCAGGCGTTCGATCGCCTCGCGCTCGCTGCCATCGGCCACCACCACCGCCTCCGCCAGCGGCTGGCGCACCTTGATCTTGGCCTTGCCGCGCGCGCCCAGGCCCAGGCGCACCGTCTCGCGCGCCACCGCCATCGCCTGCTCGAGCTGCTCGTCGCGCGCACCGATCTCCTCGCCGGCGGGGAAGTCGCACAGGTGCACGCTCGCGAGCGCGCCGTCGAGGTTGTCGTAGATCTCATCCGCCACGAACGGGCACAGCGGCGCCAGCAGCTTGGACACCGCCAGCAGGCACGTGCGCAGCGTCGCAAAGGCGGAGGGGTCGCCGTCCCAGAAGCGCCTGCGCGAGCGGCGCACGTACCAGTTGGACAGCTCGTCCACCAGGCGCGAGATCGCCCTGCCCGCCGTCGTCGCGTCGTATGCCTCCAGGCTCTCCGCCACCAGCTCCGCCGTGCCCGCCGTGCGCGACAGCACCCAGCGGTCCAGGTCGCCCTCGGCGCTCCCCGCCCGCGCGCGTCCGTCGATGTCGCCCTCGCCGTCCGTCCCGATCAGCCGCTCGCCGCCGGCCTCCGGCCGGAGTCGGGCGAGCTCGCTCGCCGCCGCCTGCGCGTACAGCACGTAGAAGTAGTACGTCGACCACAGCTGCTTGAGGAACAAGCGCACGCCTTCGCCGATCGTCTCGGCCGAGAAGCGATAGCCGTCCCACGGCTGCTTGGAGGTGAAGAAGTACCAGCGGAAGGCGTCCGCGCCGTAGGCGTCGAGCACCTGCCACGGCTCGACCGTGTTGCCCCTCGACTTCGACATCTTCTGGCCCTCCTCGTCGAGGATCAGGCCCAGGCACACCACGTTGCGGTACGGCGCCAGCGCGTCGGCGCCGCCGCCGGCGGGGTGGAGGGGGCCGCCCGGGTCGGCGCTCTCGGCGGAGCTGGCGCTCCCAGCGGGATGGGCGCCCCCGGCGGGCTCGGCACCGCCGCCCGCGGGGTCGGCCAGCGTCGCGACCGCCAGCAGCGAGTAGAACCAGCCGCGCGTCTGGTCCTGGGCCTCGCAGATGAAGTCCGCCGGGTAGCTCGCCCGGAAGATCGCCTCGTGCTCGAACGGGAAGTGGTGCTGGGCGAACGGCATCGCGCCCGAGTCGAACCACACGTCGATCACCTCCGGCACGCGCGTCATCGGCTCGCCGCACGCCCGCTTTGCGCCCGGGCCGGTGGTGGCGCCAGGGCTCGCGCCGGCGGCGAGGTTTGCGCGGTCCTCCGCGGCGTGCGGGCATGGAAACGACACCTCGTCCACGTACGGGCGGTGGTGGTCCTCGAGCGTCGCGCCCGAGCGCTCGGCCAGCTCCGCGAAGGAGCCGACCACCTGCACGTGCCCGTGCGCGCAGCGCCACACAGGCAGCGGCGTGCCCCAGTAGCGCTCGCGCGAGAGCGCCCAGTCGACGTTGTTCTTCAGCCAGTCGCCGAAGCGTCCGTGCTTGACGTGCGGCGGGTGCCAGCTGACCGTCTCGTTCGCCGCCAGCAGCTGCTCGCGCAGCTGCGACGTGGCTATGTACCACGACGGTTTCGCGTAGTACAGCAGCGGCGTGCCGCAGCGCCAGCAGTGCGGATAGGAGTGCTCGTAGCCCTCCACCCGCAGCAAGAGGTCGCGCGCGCGCAGGTCCTCGATCAGCTCTCGCGTCAGCTCGGGGTCCTTCACGAAGCGGCCCTCGTAGGAGGAGCCGTCGCGGCTGCGTACGCGCGCGTCGAAGGCGCCGTCGGGCCTGACCGGGTTGTACAGCGTCTGCGCCCGCGTCGGGTCGAACGGCACCCGCGGCGACTGCGCCGCCACGCGGTAGTCGTCCTCGCCGAACGCCGGCGCCAGGTGCACGATGCCCGTGCCGTCCTGCGTCGTCACGAACTCGTCCGCCACGATCGGCAGCGGGCCCGGCTGGCGGTCGCTGGCAGCGAAGATCGGTCCCTCGTAGGAGCCGTAGCGCGCCACCAGCTCCGCGCCCGAGAAGCGCTCCACGATCTCTGACGCTTCACCCAGCACCGGGACCGCGCGAGCCTCGGCCACAACGTAATAGTCATCGTCTACGCGCGCCTTCACATACGTGGCCGTCGGCGAGACCGCCACCGCCACGTTTCCCGGCAGCGTCCACGGCGTCGTCGTCCACACCAGCAGCCGCTCCGCGGGTGGCTGCGCTCCCGCTATCGCCAGCTTCAGGAACACGCTCTCGTCGACCACGTCGCGGTAGCCCAGCGCGACCTCGTGCGAGGACAGCGTCGTCTCGCAGCGCGGGCAGTACGGCACGACCTTGCGCCCCTCGTACAGCAGCCCCCGCTCGTGGATCCGCGCCAGCGCCCACCACACCGACTCGATGTACGTCTCATCCAGCGTGCGGTAGGCGTGCTCTAGGTCGATCCAGAAGCCGATCCGCTCGGTCAGGCGGTCCCACTCGCGCAGGTACCTGAACACCGACTCGCGGCACCTGGCGTTGAAGCGCGCGATCCCGTACTCCTCGATCTCCGACTTGTGCTCGATCCCCAGCTCCTGTTCCACCGCTATCTCCACCGGCAGGCCGTGGCAGTCCCAGCCGCCCTTGCGCTCCACGCGGTAGCCGCGCATCGTCTGAAAGCGCGGGTAGATGTCCTTGAACACGCGCGAGAGCACGTGGTGGGAGCCCGGCGGGCCGTTCGCCGTGGGGGGGCCCTCGTAGAAGACCCACTGCTCCGCGCCCTCGCGGTTGCGCAGCGACTGCGCGAACACGTCGCGCTCGCGCCAGCGCTGCAGCACCGCCAGCTCCAGCGACGGCAGCTCCTGGCGGGGATCCACCTCGCGGGGCGGGATCAGCGGGTGTCGCGCACTGGCCGTCACGGGGCGGCCCATTGTAGGTGTGCGCGCCAGCGCTCCTTACGATGGTGCGCATGCGCCTGCGCCTCTACCACCACCCCGACGGCGCGCGCGTGGCCTATCGCGAGGCCGGCGCCGGGCCGCCGCTCGCGCTGCTGCACTCCGCGCTGCTCTCGCACATGGAGTGGGAGCCCGCCGTCGAGCAGCTGTCCGACCGCTTTCGCGTCGTGCTCCCCGACCTGCCGCTGCACGGCGACTCCGAGGCGGGCAGGCAGTATCCCTACACGCTCGACTGGTTCGCCGATGTGCTCGCCGGCTTCGCCGCCGAGGTGCTCGGCCCCAGGCCGCTGATCGGCGGGCACGACCTCGGCGCCGAGGTGCTGCTGCACGCCGTCCTCGCCGGGCGCCTGACCCCCTCGCGGCTGGTGCTGATGCCCAACCGCATGCACGCGCCGCCCGAGCGCGCGCTGCTGCGCTCGAGCCTCACGCTCGCCGCCCGCGCCGGCGCCGTCCCCGGCCTGGACCTGCTGCTCTCCCACGGCACGCGCGCCGTCTTCACGCCCGAGCGCGGCATGCTGCTCTCGGCGCGCCGCAACCCCGCCGCCGCCGACCTGCTGCGCCACGCCTTCGCCGACGTCCCCGGCGACGCCGGCCTCGCCCGCTCCTGGTCGCGCTTCGCGCGCGCCTGGCCGCGGGGGGCCCAGAGCCAGCTGCTCGCCCGCTATGAGGAGCTGGAGATGCCCGTGCTGCTGCTGTGGGCCGACCGCGACCCGCTGCACCGCCTGGCCAGCGCCGAAGAGGCGCTGCGCACGCTGCCGCGCGGGCAGCTGCGCGTACTCCAGAGCGTCGGCTTCCTGATGGCCTACGACGACCCCGTCGGGCTCGCGCGCGAGCTGGCCGCCTTCTGCGGATAGGGTTCACACGCCAAGTCCAGTCCGACCGGGAGGACGCATGCCAGCCGAGCAGCAGTTGTGGGGCGCAGAGACCAGCAAGGCCGTCGAGAACTTCCCCATCTCCGGCGAGACCGTGCCCGCCTCGGTCATCCACTGGCTCGCGCGCATCAAGGGCGCGGCCGCCCTCGTCAACGGCGAGCTCGGCCTGCTGTCAAAGCGCAGCGCCGCGCGCATCGGCAAGGCCGCCGCCGAGATCGCCGCCGGCAAGCACGACGAGCAGTTCCCCATCGACGTCTTCCAGACCGGCTCGGGCAC
>Ga0335074_10005936_pt1 | contig 16911 bp, 12 predicted proteins | sample Lox_Sample_23_FD_206715 | JGI IMG/M metagenome (GOLD analysis project Ga0335074, IMG submission 206715) | Soil microbial communities from Loxahatchee National Wildlife Refuge, Florida, United States - Lox_Sample_2.3 | ecosystem: Environmental > Terrestrial > Soil > Wetlands | place: USA...
AGGGCGAGGGAGACCAGGCGTTGCTGGGCGCCGTCGTGCAGGTTGCGCTCGATGCGGCGGCGGGTGGCATCAGCAGTGGCCACGATGCGGGCCCGCGAAGCCGCCAGGGCAGACCGGGCCTCGGCGTTAGCGATCGCGGTACCCGCTAGTTCGGTGAACCCGGCCAGCCGCGCCTCGGCGCCGTCCGGGACCGGGCCGATGTCGGATGCCGCGATCATGACTCCCCACAGCCGGCCCTCCACGCTGACCGGCACGCCGACCGCGGCACGGAGCCCGAGCCCGCGGACGACCTCGGCCACCGGGCCTGAGGCCGTGGCGTAGTCGTCGATCCGCGCCGCCTGGCCGGTCTGGGAAACCATCGTGTGCAGGTTCTGCCCGCCGAGCTTCTCCCGGGCGCCGACCGGAAGAGCTTTGCCGGTGCCGCTCCAGGTGGCAACCACGGTTGCGGCGTCGCCGGGGCCGTACCGCTTCATGGTCGCGCGCTGGACGTGCAGCAGCCGCCCGGCTTCCTCCGTGACCGCGGCGAACACTGCCTGCGGAGAGGCTCCCCGAGCGACCAGCGTGGCGACCCGGCGCAGCGCGGCCTGCTCCTCGGCGTACCCGCGCAGCTCCACGCGGGCCTGGGCGTTGGCGATCGCGGTGGCGGCCAGCTCGGTAAACCCGGCCAGCCTGGCCTCGGTCTCCGCCGGCAGCGGCCCCACACGAGCTCCAACCATCATGGCGCCCCACAGCCGCCCTTCGACGGAGACCGGAACGCCGACAGCCGCGCGGAACCCGGATTCCCGGACGGCATCGGCGACAGGGCCCGAGCCGTCGGCGTAGTCATCTATCCGCGCTGCACGGCCCGTCTCGAACACCAGCGTCGGCACGTTCCGCCCGCCCAGCCTTACCTGGACGCCGACAGGGAAGGCGGCACCGGTGTCGCTCCACGCGGCGACCACGTTCTCCCAGTCCGGGGCATAGCGGGCCATCGTTGCGTAATCGACGCTCAGCAGCCGCCCGGCCTCCTCGGTGATGGCTGCGAAGACTTCCTCCGGCGACGTCGCGCGGGCTACCAGCGTCGCCACCCGCCGTAGCGCCGCCTGTTCCCCGGTGATCCGGTCATCGCCGGCTCGCCTCTGCAAGCCCGCCATCTCAACGAGGCTACTCGCGTCGGCGTTGTGCCTGTTCAGGCAGCAGATTGGGGCGCCAGCGCCAGCATCGGGCGCCGGGCTGGCGAAGGCGGCGGCTCGGCCGGAGCCGTGAGCGGAGGCGCCGGAGGGTGCCGTCCGGCGCCGGGTCACGCGGAGCTCTCTGCTATGGCCGGTAGGAACCGGCATTGCCGGGCGGGCAGACTCGCAGTGGTGGTTCCGGCCCGCCCGGCTCGTCGAGGGGAAGTGTGATCTCCAGGGCGGTTCCGGCTCCGGGCGGGCTGTCCAGCCGGAGGTGGCCGCTGAGCGCTTCGGCCCGGTCCTTGAGCCCGAGCAGGCCGGTGCCGTGGCTGAAGCCGGCGCCGCCGCGGCCGTTGTCACGGACGCGCAAGTGCAGGACGCCGTCACCCTCCGTCACCTGGATTTCGGCCGCGGTCGCGTCGGCGTGTTTGGCGGCGTTGGTCAATGCCTCGGCGACGGTGTAGTAGGCGGCCATCTCGACCGGCTCAGCCAGCCGCCGGTCGACCTGGATGTCAAGGTCGACAGGAATGGGGCAGCGGCGGGCCAGCGTCTTGAGTGCGGGGGGCAGGCCGCCGTCGGCCAGGACAGCCGGGTGCAGGCCGCGGGCGATCTCCCGCAGGTCGTCCAGCACGCCGTCCAGCCCGGTGGCTAGTCCATCCAGCCGCCGTACCAGCTCACCGGCAGCCTCTGGTGCTGCGGCCGCCTGGGCAGCGCGCAGGTTCAGGGCCAGGGAGACCAGGCGCTGCTGGGCGCCGTCGTGCAGGTTGCGTTCGATGCGGCGGCGGGTGGCATCCGCGGTGGCCACGATCCGGGCACGGGATGCGGTGAGTGCTGCCTGGGCCTCGGCGTTCGCGATCGCGGTGGCGGCCAGCTCGGTAAACGCGGCCAGCCGGACCTCGGTGCCAGTCCGGAGGGGCCCCGCTCGGGATCCCACGACCATCAGACCCCACAGCCGTCCCTCGACGCTGACCGGCACGCCGACAGCCGCCCGCAGCCCTCTCTCGCGGGCGAGTTCGGCGATGGGGCCGCGGACGCTGACATAGTCGTCGAACCGCGCCGGCCGATGGGTATTGAAGATCATCGCCTGCATGCTCCGGGTGCCGATACCTGCCTGGGTGCCGACGGGGAGGGCAGCGCCTGTGCTGTCCCACGAGGCAACCACCGTTACCGTGTCGTCGGGTTCGTAACGGCTCATCGTTGCGTAATTGGTGTGCAGCAGCCGCCCGGCTTCCTCGGTGACCGCGGTGAGCACCTGGGCCGGCGGCGCCGCGCGGGCCACTAGCGTGGCGACCCGGCGCAGCGCGGCCTGCTCATCGGCGAATCCGCGTAGCTCCACCCGGGCCTGAGCGCTAGCAATGGCGGTCGCGGCCAGCTCAGTGAACCCGGCCAGCCGCGCCTCGGCGCCGGCCGGCACCGAGGCCCGCATGGATCCCACGGTCATGACGCCCCATAGACGGCCCTCGACGCTGACCGGCACACCGGCGGCCGCGCGGAAGCCGAAGTCCCTGACGTCGACGGCGGCCGGGCCGGAGGCATTGGCGTAGTCGTCGATCCGCGCTGCCTGGCCGGTCTGGAACACCAGGCTGGACACGTTCCGCCCGCCGAGCCTCGCCTGGGTGCCGACCGGGAAGGCGCTGCCGGTGCTGCTCCACGAGGCAACCACCGTTACGGTGCCGTCTGAGTCATACCTGGCCATCGTCGTGTAATCGGCGCCCAGCATCCGCCCGGCCTCCTCAGTCACCGCAGTGAGCACCTCGGCCGGCGGCGTCCCCCGGGCAACCAGCGTCGCCACCCGGCGCAGCGCGACCTGTTCTTCGGTGAACCCGCGCAGTTCCACGCGGGCCTCCGCGTTGGCGATCGCGGTCGCGGCAAGCTCGGTGAAACCGGCCAGCCGCGCCTCAGCGCCGGCCGGAAGCGGCTCGCTTTGGGATCCCACCAACATGACACCCCACAGGCGCCCCTCCACGCCGATCGGCACCCCCACGGTCGCGCGGACGCCGAACGCGCGAACGGCGTCTGCGACCGGGCCTGAAGCATCGACGATGTCATCCATCCGCGCTGCCTTGCCGGTCTGGAACACCAGCGTGGGGACGTTCCGTCCGCCGAGCCTTATCCGGTCGCCGATGGGGAATGCACGGTGGCCGGTGCTGCCCCACGTGGCAACTACCGTTCTCGCGCCGTCCGCGTCATACCGGGCCAGCACTGCCATGTCGGCGCCCAGCAGCCGCCCGGCCTCTTCGGTGATGGCTGCGAAGACTTCCTCCGGCGGCGTCGCGCGGGCTACCAGCGTCGCCACCCGCCGTAGCGCCGCCTGTTCCCCGGTGACCTGGTCGTCGCCGGCTCGCCTCTGCAGGCCCGCCATCTCAACGAGGCTACTCGCGTCAGCATTGTGCCTGGTCAGACCCCAGTTTGGGGACGTGTCAGGGCGGCAACTCCGAAGCGCCCGGCTCGTCGAGGGGGAGTGTGATCTCCAGGGTGGTTCCTGCTCCCGGCGGGCTGTCCAGCCGGAGGTGGCCGCCGAGTGCCTCGGCCCGGTCCTTGAGCCCGAGCAGGCCGGTGCCGTGGCTGAAGCCGGCGCCGCCGCGGCCGTTGTCACGGACGCGCAAGTGCAGGACGCCGTCGCGGGCAGTCGCCTGGACCTGAGTGCTGGTGGCGCGGGCGTACTTGGCCGTGTTGGTCAGTGCCTCGGCGACGGTGTAGTAGGCGGCGATCTCGACCTGTTCGGGCAGCCGCCGCTCGACCAGGATGTCAAGGTCCACGGGGATGGGGGAGCGGCGGGCCAGCGTCTCGAGTGCTGGGGGCAGGCCGCCGTCGGTCAGGACAGCCGGGTGCAGGCCGCGAGCGATCTCCCGCAAGTCGTCCAGTACGCCGTCCAGCCCCGCAGCCAGCTGACCCAGTTGCTCACCGTTGCCGGGAGCCGCGGCCGCCTGGGCAGCGCGCAGGTTCAGGGCAAGGGAGACCAGGCGCTGCTGGGCGCCGTCGTGCAGGTTGCGTTCGATGCGGCGGCGGGTGGCATCTGCGGTGGCGACGATCCGCGCGCGGGACGCGGTGAGTGCTGCCTGGGCCTCGGCGTTGGCGATCGCGGTGGCGGCTAGCTCGGTAAACGCGGCAAGCCGCACCTCGGTGCCGGGCGGCAGCGGCTGTCGCTTGGACGCCACGAACACGCAGCCCCAGGGCCGGCCCTCAGCGCTGACCGGCACGCCGACGCCAGCGCGCAGGCCGAGCCCGCGAGCGTCCTCGGCGGCCGGGCCCGAAGCGGTGGCGTAGTCGTCGATCCGCGCTGCCTGGCCGGTCTGGAACACCTGCGTATTCACGTTCCGCCCGCCGGCGCTCCACTCGCTGCCGGCCGGAAGGACGGGGCCGGTGCTGGTCCAGCCGCCAACCACCCGTGCCGTTCCGTCGGGGCCGTACCGGTTGATTGTCGCGTAATCGGCGTGCAGCAGGCGCGCGGCTTCCTCGGTGACCGCCGCGAACACCTGGGCCGGCGGCGCCGCATCGGCGACCAGCGTCGCCACCCGCCGCAGCGCGGCCTGCTCATCAGCGAACCCGCGCAGCTCTACGCGGGCCTGAGCGGTGGCGATCGCGGTGGCGGCCAGCTCGGTGAACGCGGCCAGCCGCCTCTCGGTGCCGGCCGGCAGCGGCTCCGTGCGGGATTCGACCATCATGAGGCCCCACAGCCGGCCCTCGACACTGACCGGCACGCCGACCGACGCGCGGAAGCCCAACTCGCTGGCGAGCCTGGCGACAGGGCCTGAGGCGTGTGCCAAGTCGTCGATCCGCGCCGGCTGGCCGGTCTGGAAGATCATTGTCGGCACGTTCCACCCGCCGAGGCTTGCCCCGGCCCCGACCGGGTAGCCAGCGCCCGCGCTGCTCCAGGTGGCGACCACGCTTACCGTGGCGCCGGGACCGTACCGCTTCGTGGTCGCGTGATCGGCGTGCAGTAGCCGCCCGGCTTCTTCGGTGATTGCGGCGAACACATCCTCGGGCGGTGTCCCGCGGGCTACCAGCGTTGCTACCCGTCGCAGCGCTGCCTGCTCTTCGCCGAACCCGCGCAGTTCCAGTCGCGCCTGCGCGTTGGCGATCGCGGTCGCGGCCAGCTCAGTGAACCCGGCCAGCCGCGCCTCGGTGCCGGCCGGCACCGAGGCCCGCATGGATCCCACGGCCATCAGGCCCCATAGCCGACCCTCGACGCTGACCGGCACGCCGACCGTTGCCCGGACGCCGAACGCGCGCACGAAGTCCGCGATCGGCCCTGAGGCATCGTGGTCGTAGTCGATCCGCGCGGCCTGGTGCGTCTGGAAGATCAGCGTTGGCACGTTTAGTCCGCCGAGCCTTATCCGGTTGCCCTCGGGGAACGCAGGGCGGCCGGTGCTGCTCCACGTGGCAACTACCGTTCTCGTGTCGTCCGGGTCATACCGGGCCATCATTGCGAAATCGGCGTCTAGCAGCCGCCCGGCTTCCGCCGTGATTGCGGCGAAGACTTCCTCCGCCAGCGCCGCTCGCGCTACCAGCGTCGCCACCCGCCGCAGCGCCGCCTGTTCCCCCGCAATCAGGTCATCGCCGGTCCGCCCCGGCAAGGCCGCCATGCTCCTGAGGCTACCCGCGTCGGCATCGTGGCTGTTCAGACCCCATTTGGTGACGCACGAGGGCTCAGGGGGAGCGTGATTTCGATTGTGGTTCCTGCTCCCGGCGGGCTCTCTAGCCGGAGGTGGCCGCCGAGTGCTTCTGCACGGTCGCTCAGCCCGAGCAGGCCGGTGCCGTGAGTGAAGTCCGCGCCGCCGCGGCCGTTGTCATGGACGCGCAAGTGCAGCGTGCCGTCGCTTTCGGCCACCTGGATGTCGGCGGCGGTGGAGTGGGCATGTTTGGCGGCGTTGGTGAGTGCCTCGGCGACGGTGTAGTAGGCCGCGGTCTCGACCTGTTCGGGCAGCCGCCGGTCGACTTGGATGTCGAGGTTGACGGGGATGGCGGATCGGCGGGCCAGCGTCTTGAGTGCTGGGGCCAGGCCGCTCTCGGCCAGGATGGCCGGGTGCAGGCCGCGGGCGATCTCCCGCAGGTCGTCCAGTACGCCGTCCAGCCCGGTGGCTAGCTGATCCAGTTGCTCACTGGTGCGGGGTGGTGCGCCTACCTGAGCAGCGCGCAGGTTCAGGGCGAGGGAGACCAGGCGCTGCTGGGCGCCGTCGTGCAGGTTGCGTTCGATGCGGCGGCGGGTGGCATCAGCGGTGGCCACGATCCGTGCCCGCGACGCGGTGAGCGCGGCCTGGGCCTCGGAGTTGGCGACCGCGGTGGCGGCCAACTCGGTGAATCCGGCCAGTCGCGCTTCGGTGCCGTCAGGCAGCGAAGCCGCACGGGATGCCACGAACATACAGCCCCACAGCCGACCCTCGGCGATCACCGGCACGCCGAGCCCGGCACGCAAGCCAATCGCGCGTGCGTCCTCGGCGGCCCGGCCAGATGCGTTGGCGTAGTTGTCGATCCGCGCCGCCCGGCCCGTTTGGAACACCAGAGTGTTCACGTTCCGCCCGCCAGAACTCCACCGGCTGCCGACCGGAAAGACGGCGCCGGTGCTTGTCCACGAGGCGACCACGCTTGCCGTGCCGTCTGGGCCGAAACGGTTCATCGTCGCGTAATCGGCGTGCAGCAGCCGTCCGGCTTCCTCAGCCACCGCGGCGAACACATTCCCCGGGGGTGCCGCCTGTGCGACCAAGGTCGCCACCCGGCCCAGCGCGGCCTGCTCCTCGGCGAACCCGCGCAATTCGACGCGGGCCTGAGCGTTGGCGATCGCAGTGGCGGCCAGCTCGGTGAACCCGGCCAGCCGCGCCTCGGTACCCGCTGGCAGCGGCCCCTGCGTGGACCCCACGATCATCGCGCCCCACAATCGGCCGTCGACGCTGACCGGTACGGCGAGCCCTGCGCGGACGCCGAAGTCGCGGGCCCTGACGGTTGGGCCCGACGCACCCGCCAAGTCGTCGAGCCGCGCCGCCCGGCCCGTCTGGTGCACCACCGTGGTCAGGTTCCGCCCGCCGATGCTCCACCGGCTGCCGACGGGGAAGACAGGGCTGGTCCTGCCCCACGCGCCGATCGCCATTGCCGTGCCGTCCGGGTCGTACCTGGCCATCGTCGCGTGATGGGCGCCTAGCAGCAGTCCGGCTTCCTCGGTGACCGCGGCGAACACTTCCTCCGGAGGAGCTGCCCGCGCAACCAAGGTCGCCACCCGGCGCAGCGCGGCCTGCTCCTCGGCGAACCCGCGCAATTCGACGCGGGCCTGGGCGTTGGCGATCGCGGTGGCGGCCAGTCCGGTGAACCCGGCCAGCCGCGCCTCGGTACCCGCCGGCAGCGGCCCCTCCGTGGACCCCACGACCACGACGCCCCATAGCCGGCCCTCGACGCGGATCGGCACGCCGACGCCCGCGTGGACGCCGAACGCGCGGGCCTGGGCGGTCGGGCCCGAGCCACCGGTGAAGTCATCGAGCCGCGCCGCCCGGCCTGTCCTGAACACCATCGTGAGCAGGTTCCGCCCGCCAATGCCCCACCGGCTGCCGATCGGGAAAGCAGCGCCGGTGCTGCTCCACGCTGCGACGAACGTACCCATGCCGTCCGGGTCATACCTGCTCATCGCCGCGCGATGGGCCCCAAGCACCCGGCCGGCTTCCTCGGTGACTGCGGCGAACACCGCCTCCGGCGCCGTGCCGCGCGCCACCAGCGTCGCCACCCGCCGCAGCGCCGCCTGTTCCCCCGTAACCGGGGCATCGCCGGTCCTGCCCGGCAAGGCCGCCATCTCAACGAGGGTACCCGCGTCGGCGTTCTGCCTGGTCAGGCGGAAGTTTGGCAGGCGTCAGCTTGCGGGCGGCGGCACGTCGGCCGGCAGCTTGGCTGGCGGCTGGTTGGGCCCGGCAGACGACCTGGCCGCGCCCGCAGAGGCGATGATGACGAGCACGATTGCCAGCCACTGGCGGGCCTCCAGCGCCTCACCGAGTAGCGCTAGGCCGACGAGGGCTGCGACAGCGGGTTCGAGGCTCATCCAGATGCCGAAGACGCCCGCCGGAACGCGCCGCAGCGCCTCGAGTTCGAACCGGTACGGGATGACCGATGACAGCAGCCCGACGGCCAGCCCCTCGGCGATCGGGCCCGGTTGTGTCAGGGCCGGGCCGGCTTGCGCTACCGCCGGCCCGGTCACCAGAATTGCGGCCACGATCATCGCGATGACCAGCCCGGAGGAGCCGCTGAAGCGACGACCGGTGGCCCGGCTGAGCAGGATGTAGGCAGCCCAGCAGGTGGCCGCGATGAGACCGAAGGCAAGGCCAGCCCCCGGCGTGCTCAGCCCGAACAGCGGCCCCGCCGAGCTCCTTCCGGTTGCGCCGGCCGAGCCGCTGGCGAGCCTGACGCCGCCCTGCGTCAGCAGCACGACGCCGGCGGCCGCGAGCACCACCCACAGCGCGTCCAGGCGCCGTCGGGACGATGCGACGGCAACGGCGAGAGGGCCGAGGAACTCGATCGTGACGGCAACGCCGAGTGGTATCCGCGCGAACGACTGGTAGATCGAGAAGTTCATCACCCCGAGTACCAGGCCGAACGCGACGGCGACGGCGAGGTCGCGCCAGGCGCGTTCGGCGACAACTGTCCGCAGGGTTCTGGCCAGTGCGCGGCCGCCGAACGCAGCCATGATCGCCGCCGCCCACCACAGCCGCAGTCCGGTCACCCCGGCTGGGCCTGCCTGGCTGAACATGCGCGCGGCCAGCCCGGCGCCTAGCTGAACCGAGATGATGCCCGCGAAGACGAGCACCGACGCTGGAGCCGCGCGAAGCGGCGACCGGGCGCGGACGGCTACTCCCAGCGGAACGTCCTGGCCGCAAGAGCGATCGCGACAATGGCCCATACGCACAGCACCAGCAGGTCACGGAGCGGCAGCCCAGCAGAGTGCGCGAGCGTGGCGCGCAGCCCGTCCGACAGCGCCCCGGCAGGAAGAAGCTTCAGCACCGGCCTGATGCCGGCCGGGAACTTGGTCAGCGGGAACAGAATCCCGCCAAGGCCCAGCAAGATCAGGTACAGCAGGTTTGCCCCGGCCAGCGTGGCCTCGGCTCGCAGCGTGCCTGCCATCAGCAGTGCGATTCCGCTGAACGCGGCGGTCCCGGCCAGCAATAGCAGCGGTACCCATACCACCGCAGCCGGACTTGCCGCTGGGCGCCAGCCAAGCAGCGCGCCGATGAGCAGCACGATCGCGAACTGGCCAAGCTCGACGGTCAGGACAGTGAGTGTCTTGGCGGCGATCAGGCCACGACGTGACAGCGGTGTGGCACCGAGCCGCTTGAGCACGCCGTACCGCCGCTCGAATCCGGTACCGATGGCCTGGCTGGTGAATGCGGTAGATAGCACAGCGAGGGCGAGGATGCCCGGCACCACGAAGTCGATCCGGCTGCCGGAGCCGACGCTGACCAAGTTCTCGTGGCCGAAGGCGAACAGCAGCAGCAGCGGGATGATGAGCGTCAGCAATAGCTGCTCGCCGTTGCGCGCCAGCGTGCGTAGCTCCAGCGCCGCCTGCCCGCGCACCATGCGAGGCAGCAGGGCGGCGCCGGGCGCGGGGGCCGGCCAGCCGTCGGTCAGCAGCTGCGGTGCGGCGCTCCTGGTCGTTTCGCTCCCGGCCACCTGGGACCCCGCATCACCGGGATCTGTCACAGCGGCACCTGTCACTGCCGCGTCGGTAGCTGCGGCGTTGGTCACTCCTGGCCGGCTCAGGGCAGGCTCAGTCAAGGCCGCAGCCCCCGTCCGGTTAGCTCGAGGAAGAGGTCCTCAAGTGTCCGGCTCTCGATCTGCAGGTCCCTGGCCAGCACCCCGTGCTCGGCGCACCAGGCGGTCACGGACGCGATCAGCTGCGGATCGACGCGCTCGGCGACCTCAACCAGGTAATGCCCCGACGGGGATTCCTTGGCGATCGCGCCGGACGGCAGCGCGGCGAGCAGGCCGGCGAGATCGAGGCCCGGCTCGGCACGGAAGCGCAACTGCCCGTCGGAGCCGGTCAGCTCGGCGGGTCCGCCGCTCGCCACGACCTGCCCGTGGTCGACGATCACAACCTGGTCGGCGAGCCGCTCGGCTTCCTCCATGTAGTGCGTGGCGAGGATCACAGAGGCGCCGCTGCGGCGGAGGTCCTCGATTAGCTCCCAGGTGGCGTGCCTGGCCTGCGGGTCAAGTCCCGCTGTCGGCTCGTCCAGGAAGACCAGCTCCGGCCTTCCGATCACCGCGGCGGCAAGTGCCAGCCGCTGCTGCTGCCCGCCGGACAACTGCTTGTACGGGGTGCGGGCCGAGCTGGTGAGGCCGACTGCCTCGAGCAGCGCGGCGGGATCAAGCGGGTGGGCGTAGAAGCCGGCCATCACGCGCAGGTATTCAGCAGTGCGCGCGCTCGTCGGCACTCCGCCGGCTTGCAACATGACGCCGACTTTGCCGCGCAGCTCGCGCGCATCCGCTACCGGATCGAGGCCGAGCACACGGACGGTGCCGCCATCGGCCTTCCGGTACCCCTCGCATATCTCGATCGTTGATGTCTTGCCCGCGCCATTCGGGCCGAGTATGGCCGTAACCTGCGCGCGTTCAGCCCGGAGCGACAGCCCGGCGACCGCTGTCACGCTCCGGTAACGCTTGACCAGACTGTCGATCTCGACGGCCGGCAGGTTGCTCACGCTGGCGAGTCTAGGGTCTGCGACCGACCTGGGCGCGCGGCGGGCCACTATCCGGCCGGCGGGCCGACGTCCGCGGGCCTGTTACCACTCGTCCCGCGGCTACCGTCCAGCTGGCGGTGCGCCGTCCCCCGCTGGTGCCTGCCGCGCGCCCGGCGTCACAAACTCCGCCAGCCGCTGTGACTGCGCCAGCCGGCTCGGCTGGTGCAGATACATCATGTGACCAGCCTCGTAGTAGCTGAAGTCGATATTCGCCGCCAGCTCAGCGGGGATAGCGAGATGAGCGAAGGAGTGCTCGGCAGCGAAGTACGGTGTCGCGAGGTCGTGATAACCGCAGTCCACGTGCACCCGCATGTGCGGGTTGGAGCGCATGGCGGCGGCCAGTGCTTCCAGCACGTGCACGTGCTGGTTCTCGAACTCCGCGTACGACCACGGCTGCACCCGGTCGGTCAGTACTTCGTACGGCAGGTCGTTTGAGTAGCCCAGGTCAGCGCGCACGTAGTGATTGAGTGCGGCGGTGTACGGGCCGATGATCGCGTCGATGGACGGGTCTGAACTCCACGTCTCGCGGCCGTAGTCGGAGTCCCAGCCGGTGAACCGGCCATCGATCCTTCCTACGACCAGCCGGCGGTCACGCAGCAACTCGGTCAGGAACCTGACGTGCTCCGGCCGCAAGTTGACCCGGTCGACGTAGTCGGCGGACAGGCCGGAGAGCCCGGCGACTCTGTCAGCCGCCGATGCACGCTCCTGCGCGGTCAGCCGGGAGCCGCGGGCGAGCGCCCACAGGTAGTCACGCTCGGCATAAGCCTCGGCGTCAGCCAGCACGTCGCGGAGCGGCCGGTCGCCGTGCTTGCCGTGGTAATGCGCGACGGCGGCATAGGTGGGCAGGTACAGCGCATAGGGGTCGTCGTTGCCGCCACCGAACTCAGCGGTGCCGAAGTCGAGTACCGCCGACACCAGGACCAGCCCGTTGAGGTACATCCCGTGCCGCTCCTGCAGGTGCCGTGCGAGGCCCGCGGCCCTGGTCGTCCCGTAGGACTCGCCGCACAGGTACTTGGGTGACATCCACCGGCCGTTGCGGGTCGTCCAGAGCCTGATGACTTCGCCGACCGACTCGATGTCGCCCCCGTAGCCGTGGAAGTCCTTCGATTTCTCGCCCTTGACCGCGCGGGAGTACCCCGTCGAAACCGGGTCGATGAACACAAGGTCGCTGTACCGCAGCAGGGTCTGCGGATTGTCAGCCAGCTCGTACGGCGGCGGCAGCAAGTTGCCCACGTCACCCATCACGACCCGGCGCGGGCCGAGCAAGCCAAGGTGCAGCCACACGCTGGAGGAACCCGGCCCGCCGTTGAACGCGAACGTGACCGGCCGCCCGGCCGGGTCTGCGCATTCGACGGTATAGGCGGTGACGAACACCTCCGCCTTCGGCTGCGGGCCGTCGAACTTATCGTCGGTGTGCCCCTCCCGCCGCAGCACGATGCGACCGGTCGTGGCGGTGTAGCTGAACGGCTCGCCGTCGATCGTTATTGAGTGCCTGGTGGTGATCAGGTCGTCGGCGAGTTCCCTGACCGGAGCTGATTGGTTCTGGTCCTGCTCGTCCGGCTGGTTCTGGCGGCCTTGCCCAGGCTGGTCATTCTGTGACGGCTGAGTCATGGCTGAACAGTAGCCGCTTATCGTGCGTGGTTGCCGCTGAGATACTCGCCTGGTGGCAGAGGTTCAGCGGTACACCTGGGATGGCGTGCCGGTAGCGCAGGATCCGCCGTACGGCGCAGCTGTCGTGGTTCGGCGGCCAGCCGCGCAGGCCGGTGCACACGAGTACCTGATCTTGCACCGCGCACATCACGGGCCTGACTACGAGGGGGACTGGGCTTGGACGCCGCCATCCGGCTCTCGTCAGCCGGGCGAGTCTGTCGCTGGCGCCGCACTACGTGAGCTGGCCGAGGAAACCGGCCTGACAGTTGGTGTCGCTGACCTCCGTGCGGTTGACCTCAGCGGAGTCTGGGTCCAGTTCCTGCTGGACGTTCCGCCGGGCACGACTGCGCGGCTCGACGCCGAGCACGACCGCTTTGAGTGGCTGCCGGCGGTCCAGGCGATCGGCCGCAGCCAGCCGGCTGCGGTCGCGGACGGGTTGCGCCGCGCGACTTCGGTGCTCACCGCCGAGATCGCATTCAGGCCGCTGGCCTGGCAGGACCTGCCGAGCGTGGTGGCGTGGCGACAGGCACCGCATGCCGCCTGCTGGTTTCCCGAGCGGCTTGACCTCGCCGCCGCGGAGCGGAAGTACGGCCCGCGCATCGCCGCGCAGTCATCAGTCAGGGTGCATGTGGTGGCCGTCGACGGCTCGGATGCCGGATTCCTGCAGCATTACCGCGTCGGCGACCACGAGGCATACGCGGCTGCCACCGGGCTGCCTGATGCGGTCGGCCTGGACTACGCGATCGGCGTGCCGCAGCTCACCGGCCGCGGGCTTGGCCCGCAGCTCATCTGGAGCTACTTGCGGGACGTGGTGCTGCCAGCCCATCCGGGCGCGCGGCACGCGCTGGCAAGCCCGGACGTCGCCAATCACGCATCGATAAGGGCGCTGGAAAAAGCCGGCTTCACCATCGCGGCCCAGATCGACGTTCCTGGCGAGCCAGGCCCGGAGCAGCTCTGCGTGCTTGACCTGGCGCGATTTTTCGGGGAACGCGCCGTGCCCGATGAAGCGGCCAATCGTTAGCAACCGTTCAAAGGGCGGTCCGCCGCCGGGCAACGCGCTAACGGCATGTCGCCTCGAGCGGCATGCCGTAATTTATCTTGACGGCGGGCAGGAGCCCGCTCGCTGATTCCATGGCGCGATCGAAGGAGGAACTATGGCCCTTGGTGACAAGACACTGCACTTCCAGGGCAAGGACACTGACCTCAGCGCGCTGGCATCAAAGACTGCGGAGTACCTGAAGTCGGACGGGTTCACGGTACAGACATCGGTCCCTAGCACCAAGGGCACGGTGCTGCAGGCCAAGAAGGGCGGATTCCTTCGCGGCGTCGTCGACGCCGACCGGGCGCTGTCGATCACGATCTCGGGCGACCCGGCCGACTTCACGGTGCGCGTGGGCATCGGCAAATGGCTGGAGCACCTAGGGGTCGCTGCGTTCGAGACGCTGCTGCTCTCGGACCTGTTCCTGGTGGTCGACGTCGCCGACAGTGCCTGGAATTTCGAGGTCGAGGACAAGGTCATCAAGGAGATCAAGTCGTTCGTCGGCTGACGCACGCCGCTTAGTGGTCTCGCTCCCAGGTTCGCCGAGGCGCCGCCCGGTGTCGGGCACGCCTGTCACGAGGAGCGGGCCGGCGCGTATGGCGCTAGTCGCCGATCTTGTCTAGCTCGGCGAGTTCCTCGTCGGAGAGCGAGAGCGCGGCGCCAGCGACGTTCTCGCGCAGGTGCGCTACCGATGAGGTGCCGGGAATTAGCAGGATGTTCGGCGACCGCTGCAGGAGCCAGGCTAGGGCGACAGGCATCGGCGTCGCATCCAGCCGTGCCGCGACAGTCGAGAGCGCCGAGGACTGCAGTGGGCTGAAGCCGCCAAGCGGGAAGAAGGGCACGTAGGCGATGCCCTGTTCGGCGAGCATGTCGATCAGCTTGTCGTCGTGGCGGTGGGCGAGGTTGTACATGTTCTGCACGCACACGACCGGCGCGAGCCCCTGTGCCTCGGCGACCTGTTCTGCCGTCGCGTTGCTCAGTCCGAGGTGGCGGATCAGGCCCTGCTGCTGGAGTCCGACGAGCGTCTCGAATGACTCAGCGAGCGAGCCGGGCTGGGGTCCCTCGGCGTTGCCGAGCCGGAGGTTGACCAGGTCGAGCACCTCGAGGCCGAGGGTCTCAAGGTTCTCATTGACGGAGCGGCGCAGGTCTTCTGGCTGGCGGGCCGGAGGCCAGCCGCCCCGCTGGTCGCGGGTCGCGCCGACCTTGGTCACGATGTGCAGCGACTCGGGGTATGGGTGCAGCGCTTCACGGATCAGCTGGTTGGTGACACCCGGCCCGTAGGCGTTGCTGGTGTCGATGTGGGTGATGCCAAGGCCGACTACCTCGCGGAGGACGGCGAGCGCGCTGTCGCGGCTGGCAGGCGGACCCATGACCCCAGGGCCGGCGAGCTGCATAGCGCCGTAGCCGGTCCGGGTGACGGCCAGGTCGCCCAGCGTCCAGGTGCCGCCGGGGAGCGATGCGGAGAGCGTGGTCATACCTTGCCTTTCGGGTTAGCTGAGTAGTGGCTCCTACTGGTTCTCTGCATCAGTATTGGTATGTAACTTCCTGATAGGAAGTAGGTACCTTGGAGTGCGTAAGGCACCCATGGGTTAGAGGAGCGGTCGATGGCAACGATGACGGCGTCCCAGAAGAGGGCACAGGCCAAGGCGGAATATGATGCCTTTCTGGCAGCGTGTCCAAGCCGCAAGCTGCTCGACCGGATCTCCGACAAGTGGGTCACGCTGATCCTGGCCGCGCTGGGCAGCGACGGGTCGCATCGGCTAGGCACCGGCTGCGCCGGTGAACCCAGGTCGATGCGCTACTCGGAGCTGTTGCGCCTGCTGGCCGGCGTCAGCCAGAAGATGCTCACTCAGACGCTGCGCTCGTTGGAGCGTGACGGTCTGGTCACCCGCACCGTGACGCCGGCCGTGCCCGTGACGGTCTCGTACGAGCTGACCGACCTCGGTCTTTCACTGCACCAGATGATGCGCGGCCTCAAGACCTGGGCCGAGATGCACATGGACGATGTGCAGGCCAACCGCGTGACATACGACGCCCGGACCTGACCCATGCTGGGAAAGATTCAGAAACGCATGACCGCCCGCCCGCACGATGCAGTGCTCTGTGACATTGATGGTGTGCTCCGGCATTGGCCGCCGGCCGAGGAGCTCGAACTGGCCTACGGGCTTCCCGCTGGCTCGCTCGCCGCGGCGCACTTCGTGCCGTCCCGCCTGAACCCGGCAATCACCGGGAAGATGACCGACGAGCAATGGCGCTCGGCGGCAGCTAACGATCTGGCTGCCGCCTGCGGATCGGCCGACCGTGCGCGCGCGGCGGTGAAAGCCTGGTCGATGCTCGAACCTCGCATTGATCCCGAAGTAGTGTCGTTGCTCGCGAAGGCTCGCGAGACGGTAACCGTCGCCCTGGTGTCCGATGCGACCACCCGGCTGGAGCAGGATCTGGCGAGGCACGAGCTCAGCACTCTGGCTCACATGGTGGTCAGCAGTGCTCGCATCGGCGTAGCAAAGCCAGATCCCGGCTTCTATACCATCGCCGCGGATAACGTCGGCGCGCCCGTCGACCGATGCCTGTTCATTGATGACACGCCGGCCAACGTCGCGGCGGCCCGCGGACTCGGCATGACCGCCATCCACTACCAGCGGCCGGAAGACCTCCGTGCCGCTCTTGCCCCATACCTCTGACCAGAGGTTGTTACGAGTGCAACCGCCGCAAGATCCGGCGGAACGAAGTGCCGCGCCCCGAGGGCGATCGCGGCGGGCTCGATTGGCGAGCGGTGGTTCCTGGCGCCCAGGCGCTCGGTGTCTTACCAGGATCCGCGGTGTTCGGGGACGCGGGCGATGACCGGGAGGCAGGCGATGAGCAGGACAGCGACGACGACGAAGACCTTGGCCTGGAGCTGGCCGGGCGAGGCCGACTGGGCGATGACCGTGGTAGTGATCGAGACCGCTGCGATCTGCCCGACCTGTCGGCCTGTGGAGCGCAGCGCCGCTAGGGCCGCGGATTGGTCTGGCGCGAGTTGCAGGCCTGCGTTGCGGCTGGCTGGTGAGGCAAAGCCGGTGCCGATGCCTATTACGCACGCGGTCACCGCGAGCCACTCGTAAGGCGAGAGTCCGATGGGATGGATGGCGAGGCCGGCCATGCCGATTGCGGTAGTGACCGAGCCGATGTACAGGGGCCAGCGGTAGCCGGTGCGCCGCAGCGCCATCGCGGCCAGGCCCGACAGCGCGACGACCGCGACGCCTTCCGCAGTGAGCAGGGTTCCGGAGCCGAGCGCGCTGATGCGGTAGCGGTTAACCGCGTAGAGCGGGACGAGCGCGAGCAGTCCGGCCACCGCGCCGCCGTACAGGATGTTGATCACGTTGAC
>Ga0335074_10005938_pt1 | contig 16906 bp, 14 predicted proteins | sample Lox_Sample_23_FD_206715 | JGI IMG/M metagenome (GOLD analysis project Ga0335074, IMG submission 206715) | Soil microbial communities from Loxahatchee National Wildlife Refuge, Florida, United States - Lox_Sample_2.3 | ecosystem: Environmental > Terrestrial > Soil > Wetlands | place: USA...
TAGACGAATGCCGGTTTCTGCGATGATCCAGAAGAAGGTCTTGAATGGTTCGTCGGCTGTGTTGATGATCGCCCTCGCTTCCGCAAGGGTGAAGTGGCGGCTCTCAGGCTTGATCCATTCGGGCAGGATCAGACCCGTGAACCAATCCCGATCCGTGAGGTTCCAAGCCACCGCACTGCGACGCATCAGACGCAAGGCTGAAATCAGGCTCTTCACTGTCTTGCCGCTGGCTGGCAGTGTTGGCTTCTGCGCTCTCTTGCTTGCCTTCAGCCGCACAGAGGAAACGAAGTCCTGAATGTCGAAGCTGTCAATGTCGCCCACGATCTTCTTCCCCAACTTGGGAAGCAGATGTGTACGGAGGTGAGAGTTCACGGTCGCCTTCGTTGATGGCTTGTATTGGCTCGCTACCCGCGATCGCCACAACTCCGCAAACTCGCGGAAGGTGCAGACGCGCTTTGGTCGGTAATCGAGATGGTTTACCCGAGACAAGCGACGCTCCAGTTCCCGCTCCGCCAGCCTCTTGGTCGGATATTCCTTGAGAGTCCCGGCCTCAAAACCGCCCCCTGGTTTTGCCCCAGATTTCTCGGAGTTCAACAGCCCTCGGAGCCGCATAAACACTGCACTGATTGGTCGTCGAGCGATGCAAGACCGTCTACAAAATCGACCACAGTGCTGTGATGGAAAAACCAGGTGCCCTAAGCTTTTCGCAAACTATTTAACAGACTCTAAATTCCCGAAGCCGACTGGGGACGAGTGGTCGGGGTCCGCATCCGCGAATAGGGCGTTTTACGGCCACGGAAAGCATTCGTAAACACTGGCCGACTTCACAGGAGTAATGTCCCCCAATCGTCTCACTGGCCTGCCGTCCACTGTTGCCAAGCGTGCGCGGTTGGCATGACGGCGAACCGTATCGTTGCTTCCAGGGCAACACCAAACAGTCCCACGTCTCAGCAAGCGAGACGTGGGGGGGCACATAAATCGCTCTTGCTAGTTGCTGTCTTACGGCATTGGAGTCAGTCTTGTATGGGTATAGCGCGATAGGTGTGAACCTCGCCGCTGGCGGTTATGCCCAGTCCGGTGATTTCACCTCGAGCATTGATCGAGCAACTAGTCAATAGATAGAGCGGCGAGCTGGGTTGCACCAGAGTGTTGAGGTCGGTGGGGACACCGCCGCGCCAAACGACGGCTCGCGTGTTGCCGCTGGCGTCGATGGACAGTCCCACCACCACGCCAGGGTCGTTGATGCTGATGGCAAGGCTGGCAGCATCGCCCGGCAGCGTGCCCAGGTCTTGCATCTTGGTGGCCGCGGTCCATAAGAACGCGTGAAAGGTAGTGTCGCCGGAGAGGTCGGAGACACCGACCACCTGCCCCCTGTTATTGATGGCGTAGGCGAGATTACCCAGAGCCTGGCCAGTCGTTCCGCCGAGGTTGCCAAGGTCAACCAGCCGGCCATTCTGCCACAACAACGCATGCACGGATTGAAGATTGATCAACAGGTTTGGGTTGAAGGCCGTACAGATTCCGGATCCCCCGACGACTTGGCCGTAGTCGTTGATCCCCATCGCAAGACCGTCCGGGTCGCTGCCCTCGGTTGGAAGTGCAATCGCCCTGCCGAATTCCCAGGCGACGGGTTTGAACTGCAGCTTTTGCGGAGCTGGGCATGCCGGATCTTCGCTCGCAGTTTCCGCAACGCCAGCAGCAATGCCCCATAAGTTGATTCGGTTGACGCCACCATTGTTGCCGCCCAGCGTTGGCAGCGGGTGCGCTCCTCCGCCTAGCCACAGGACGGGCAAGCAAATGAGGTGCGTACCAAAACCACAGAAGTCCTCTCCGTTGGGATCGGAGGTCGACGTTTCTGCTTCGCCACCTGCCAGGCCGAGGTCATTGACGGCGAATGCGATGCTGTTTGGTCCGCCCAGCGTTCCCAGGTTGGTGATCCGGCCATGCTCCCAGAGAACGGCGTTCTGATTGTTGTTGGCCAGGCTCGACGAACCACTCACCACGTCGTTGTCGTTGATGACAAATGGCTGGCTGAACGTGCCGCCCGGCAAGGTGCCGAGATCGACGACGGCATAGTGTAACGTGGGCGACTGCTGCGCTTGCGCCGCCATCCCGGTCGCGATGGCCGCCATTAAGCTCATTGCACAGAGGAATGACACAACTCTCGATTTCATACTGCCTCCTTCGGGTGGCCGTGAGTCCTCAATGCATTCCACCCTGTCCAGATAGGCGCAAACGGGCCGCGAAAACTATCATGGAACCCGCGGCACGGGCACCGTGGAACAAGTTCATTTATCGCCGCCGACTGGGCTCTGTGCCGCGACTTCGCGCGCCGGCTCAACATAGGAATAAATTCCAACCCAGATGCCGTTTACGTTGATCCAGGTCCAACCTTCCTTGCTGATGAATTCCATCGGTTTACCCTCAGAAACCACAACCTTCGCGCCTAACCTGTCGCCCATTTTCTTGAGGCTTTCGAACGTCAATGGCGCCGAGCCGCGTGTTTTGGAGAGCTGTGCTGCCAGCATGCCTGCCAGCACCAGCGTGGTTTCGTCGGCCACAAATACCTCGGGGCCAGGATCACCGCCATGGATGATCTGCCAAAGGGCAAGAAGCCAGGCTATGTCTGCCTGGTGGGTGGTCACGATGTCGTCGATTGTCATGGAATCCTCCTGCAGAGCCCACGTCTCAGAAACGAGATACGGACTCGGCCAAAATGATCTCGTCCATTGCCGCCTTGCGAGCTTGAATCCTGTGTGGTTATCGCTGCGATACTTGTGAATGTTTGCCCTCGCCGTTGCGCTCAGGCATGCCTTCCTGTTCCTATAGGCGCGAACCGGTGACGAAAACTATCATGGAAGGTCGCCGACGGCTATAATTCCGCCCACAGCACATGCCGGAAGCGAACATCAGGATGAACACCGGGCGGAACACCGGCGCGAACGTCACTGTCCTGCTCCAAGCCTGGAGCAACGGCGACCGGGAGGCGCTCGATAAGCTGACGCCCGTCGTCTACCAGGAACTGCGGCGCCTGGCCCGGCACTATATGCGCGGCGAACGCAGCGGTCACACTTTGCAAACCACGGCGCTGGTCAACGAGGCGTACTTACGGCTCGTGGACTTGAAGCGCATGTCGTGGCAGGACCGCGCTCACTTCTTCGCCGTATCGGCGCAACTGATGCGACGCATCCTGGTGGACCACTCCCGCCGCCACAACTTGAAGCGCGGCGCCGGCATACAGCACGTGCCGCTGGAAGACACCGCGATCGTCGGTGGTGAACGCGCGCCGGACTTTGCCGCGCTGGATTTAGCGCTGCGCGAACTGGCCGCGGTGGATGAGCGCAAGGCGCAAGTGGTCGAGCTGCGTTTCTTCGGCGGATTGAGCGTCGATGAAACTGCCGAAGTACTGAAGGTTTCTCCGATCACCGTTATGCGCGATTGGAGCACGGCGCGCGCATGGCTCTATCGCGAGCTTCGGCCCGCGCGCAGCGGCGAATAATCTGGTCCTGGCCCATGCATCCCGAGCGATGGAAAAAGGTGGACGATCTGCTCCAGCGGGCACTGCGGCTCCCGCAGGACGAACGCCACGAGTTCCTCCGTCACGAGTCGGGCGGCGACGTCGCCTTGCAGGAAGAAGTCGAGTCGCTGCTGAGTTCGCACGATCAGGCGGGGAGCTTTATGGGGCAGCCCGCAATCCATGTGGCCGCGCAAGCGATGGCGTTCACTGCGGAATCGTCGATTCCTCCGGTTCGCGAAGGGCAGATCGTCTCTCACTATCGCGTCCTGCAAAAGCTCGGCGGCGGCGGCATGGGAGTGGTCTATAAGGCTGAGGATACCCAACTCGGGCGCTTCGTCGCGCTGAAATTCCTTCCCACCGAATACGCGCAGGATCCGCAATCCCTCGATCGCTTCCGTCGCGAGGCCCGGGCAGCATCAGCTCTCAACCATCCCAATATTTGCACCATTTACGAAATCGGCAGCCATGAACAGCGCCCATTCATCGCAATGGAGTTTCTGGATGGGATGACGCTGAAGCACATGATCGCCGGCGGCCCCGCGGCGCTCGATCTGCTGCTGCCGCTTGCGGTTGAGATTGCCGACGCATTGGATGCGGCCCACAGCGGTGGCATCGTTCATCGCGACATCAAGCCCGCCAACCTGTTTGTCACGGAGCGCGGGCACGCGAAGGTGCTTGATTTCGGGCTGGCTAAGGTCATGGAGCCTCGAACATCCGCAAGCGCCGCGCCGACCGGAGACGAGCGCCTCACGACGCCCGGGGTCGCTATGGGCACCCTCGGCTATATGTCACCGGAACAAGTGCGGGCGATTGAACTGGATGCTCGCACCGATCTGTTCTCCTTCGGTGCGGTGCTCTATGAGATGGCGACCGGCGTCGCAGCCTTTCGCGGCAACAGCGATGCGGAGATCATCGACGCCATCCTGAACCGCCGGCCAACTCCGGCCGTGCGCCTGAATCCCGACACACCGGCAGAGCTCGAGCACGTCATTGACAAGGCGCTGGAGAAAGACCGCAGCCTCCGTTATCAGCACGCGTCCGAAATGCGTGCTGACCTGCAGCGCTTGAGGCGCGACTCGGATTCCGGGCGTCTGCAAGCGATGCCGTTGCCGGTCAGCGGCCGGAACTGGATGCCGGGAATTTCCGCCGGCGCAGCACTGGTGGCGATCGTGGTTGCTGCAATGCTCTTCTTACACCTTCGCTCGCAGCCGGCGAAGCTCACCAACAAAGACACCGTCGTATTAGCTGACTTTGTGAACTCGACCGGTGACTCGGTCTTCGACGGCACGCTTCGACAAGGCTTGGCTGTTCAACTGGAGCAAACACCGTATCTCAGCCTGATTTCCGACGCGCGCATCGGGCAGACGCTCCGTTTGATGGACCAGCAGTCGGATGCACGGCTCACTCCGGAGACGGCTCTCGAAGTATGCCGCCGCACGCAAAGCGCCGCAGTCATCGATGGTTCCATCGCAAAATTAGGTGACGAGTATGTTCTCGGCTTAAAGGCCGTGAACTGCCAAACCGGCGACACTCTGGCTGAGGAGCAGGCTAGCGCCAATGGCAAAGAGCAGGTGCTGACAGCGCTGGACAAGGCAGCAGCCAAGCTGCGCGAGAAATTGGGTGAATCGGCCAAGAGCCTGCAAGCATTTGACACGCCGCTGGAGCAGGCGACTACACCATCGCTAGAAGCGCTGCAGGCCTACAGCTTGGGACGCAAGATGTTTTATACGAAGGGGGAAGCCGCCGCCACACCCTTCCTGAAGCGGGCGGTCGAACTCGATCCGAATTTCGCCATGGCGTACCGCGCTTTGGCGGCCAATGGAAGCCTCGATCAGCCGAATCTAGAGGCCGTGTATGCGCGCAAGGCTTACGAGTTGCGCGACAAAGTGAGCGAGCGCGAGCGGTTTTTCATCGAGGCGAGCTACTACTGGTATGCAACCGGCGACTTGGAGAAGGCGCTTCCGGTGTATGAACTTTGGCAACAGACTTACCCGCGGGACTATTCGCTCTACGTGCACCTGTCCGAAATCTACAGAATCTTGGGCGACCTGGAAAAATCGTTAGACAACGCGCGTGAGTGCATGCGGCTCGAGCCAAATCGTGCGAATAACAACGAAGACCTGATCGCCGCCTACATCAACCTTAACCGGCTGGATGAGGCGGAGGCGGCCTCCAAACAGGCCGAGCAACGGAACCTGGAGAGTGAGGGACTGCTTGCGGTCCGCTATCGATTAGCATTCGTCAACGGGAATGCCACACGCGCAGCACACACTCTATCGGAGGCGATGGGCAAGCCGTCAATCGAAGACCGGCTGCTGGCAGCGCAATCTGACACCGAGGCCTGGTATGGACGATTTAACTCCGCGCGCGGACTGACCCAGCGCGCCATGGAGTCAGCCGAACGCAACGACGCCCAGGAAATTTCCGCAAGCTATCAGGCCGAAGCAGCGTTACGCGAAGCAGAAGCCGGTAAGAGAGAGCAGGCACATGCCGATGCCAGAGCAGCCGCGAAACTTGCCGCAAACCGCGACGTTCTGGCATTCGCGGCCCTGGCTATGGCCCGGGCGGGTGATACGGCAGCGGCGGAGAAGCTGGCGGATGAACTCGATAAGTCCTTCCCGGTGGACACGGTGGTCCAGAAGTATCGGCTTCCTTCAATTCGAGCGGCCATCGCCTTGCAGCGAAATGATCCAAGCCAGGCGATTGAATTTCTCCAGATCGCGAGTCCGATAGAACTGGGGGACGAAGGCCATCTCCTTCCGGTTTATTTGCGTGGGCAAGCCTATCTCATGCTGCACGACGGCAACCAAGCGGCCCAGGAGTTTGAAAAGTTTGCGGCTCATCATGGGCTGGTAGGAAACTTTCCGCTGGGTGCGCTTGCCCAGTTGCAGTTGGGCCGGGCCTACGCAATGACGGGTGACAACGCCAAAGCAAAATCCGCATACCAGGATTTCCTGGCGCTGTGGAAGAACGCCGATCCCGATATCCCCATCTACCAGCAAGCCAAAGCCGAGTACGCCAAGCTGCAATAGCTACGCCGTTCTTGTGAAAGCTCGGAGCCAGGCTGATCCGCCAATGATGCCCAGCGGGCGGGTTCCAGGAAGTCGGCGCACTCGCCCTACCCGACCAGGCCTACCATTCAACCCATCTTCGCCCCATTTCCATCCTGAGGTCGCAAATGCGGTGATGATGATACCGCCCATGAGCCAGACGTTGCGTCCGGCATGGCTTCTTGTCGGACGACCGTGAATTAGGGGCAGCAAATGGCAATGATGCGGTGCCGTGTACAGATTAAATTGCGCGCGGATCCGCTTGGTTCGGGTACGATTTGCTCTGTCCGATGCAACTGACTGCTGCCGTCAGCAGCGATTCCAAGATTGAAGCCGCTAACTTCATATCAGCCTCCTTGTGGCCACCACTCGCTTGGCGATGGAAACGTCCCGGGTAGGTTTTCAGGGCAGCTTACTGCCGGTCAGCCGGGTTTCAGCTCTCAGCAAGACAAGGTTTCCCCTGCCCCAGAATCCACAGGAGCGGGGCATTGAAGGCTCTTCTGCAGGATTACATACCGACAATTAAGTCCAAACAATGTACGATATCTTCCTCATGGACTCCGAAGCCATTAGGATCGCAAGCGCGGCAAGCGCATTCCCGAAGCACTACTACTCCCAGAAGTTTATTCTGGAACGTCTCAAGGACTATTGGGGCGACCAACTTAAGAACCCACTGTTGCTGGCGAGGCTGCACCGCAACGTGACCGTAGATGGCCGTTACCTCGCCCTTCCCGCAGAGCAGTACCTGGACATCAAGACTTGGGGCCAGGCCAATGACCACTGGATCGAGGTCGCACAAGAATTGGGAGAGCGGGCGCTCTGCCTCGCACTACACAATGCCGGTCTGAAGCCACACGATTTGGGAGCCTTGTTGTTCACGTCAGTCACCGGAATCGCAAGCCCGTCCATCGACGCTCTGCTGATCAATCGTATGGGGCTTCCCGCCAATGTTCGCCGCACTCCGATTTTTGGCCTGGGATGCGTGGCCGGCGCCGCCGGAATTGCGCGCGCCGCAGATTACGTTCGTGCTTACCCTTCGCAGGCGGCGGCTCTGGTGTCGGTAGAGCTTTGTTCGCTCACCCTGCAGCGCGAAGATCTCTCGGTCGCGAACCTGATCTCGTCGGGCCTTTTCGCCGACGGCTCTGCCGCCGTCATTGTGACGGGAGCGCAATTTGAGTCCTCAGGCTCTGAGATTTCTGGGCCTAAAATTCTCGCGACCCGGTCGGTTTTCTATCCCGATACAGAGGAAATGATGGGCTGGAATATTTCCGAGAAAGGCTTCCGCATCGTGCTGTCGACCGAGGTTCCGAATCTGATTCGGCAAAACCTTGGGCGGGACGTGGACGCGTTTTTGACAGACAACGGATACCGGCGAAGCGACCTGCAAAGCTGGATTCTGCACACCGGAGGGCCGAAGGTGCTCGAGGCCTGCGCTACAGCGCTCGATTTGCACAATCGAGAGCTGGATGCCTCCTGGGATTCCCTGCGTAAGGTAGGAAATCTTTCTTCGGCTTCGGTGCTGGTTGTGCTCGAAGACGTAATGAAGCACCGCCGTCCTGAGCCGGGCGCGATGGGCCTGCTTGCGGCGATGGGGCCTGGTTTTTGTTCCGAGCTTTTACTGCTGCGATGGTAAGGCGGGTTTGTTTGATTCGGCAGATGCCCCGTGATAGCTCGCGGCAGGACTTGCTCAATCGGTCAGGGCGCTTCGCCATTTCGCAGTTTTTGGACCATTAGCAGTTCAGTGATCCCCCCAAAAAATAGACGCGACTCGATCACAGAAAATCCTTTGTCACAGAACATATCCCGCAACCGAGGGCGGTCGGGAAAGCGCTGCAGGCTTTCGGCTATGTAGCTATAGACTTCATGATTGCGGTGCAGAAGTGTACCCCACATTCCGGTCCATGTCTTCAGACCCCAGTATTCCATCTTCTGTGGAATCTTTGCGCGCGGTTTCGAGAAATCGAGAAAAGCCGCCATGCCGCCGGGTTTTAGAACACGGCTGATTTCGCCAATCGCCGCTTCAAGGTCCGCTGCATTCCGCAGGGCGTAGCCACCGGTGACAATGTCCACGGATTTGGAAACGATGTCCAGCGATCCCATATCCTGCTTGGCGAAGCTGACATTCGGATGAGTATTGCGGTGGCGGGCGATAACCAGCATCGGTTCAGTGATGTCTAATCCGGTGATGCGGCCATTCGGGTATCTGCCGGCGAGCAGAAACGCGATGTCGCCGGTGCCGCACGCGAGATCAACACAAACAGGGGAATCGTGAGAGGGAAGCAATGAAATCAGAGTGCGCTTCCATGCCGCGTCGTGTCCGAAAGAGAGTGCTCGAGTTATGAAATCGTACCGGGGTGCGACCTCGGAAAAAACCCTTTCCGTATAGTATCGCTTCGTCTCGGCCTTCTCGAGATGATTGCCGATTTTCAAAACAAAGCGCCCGTTCACTGGATCTCCACGTTCAAAGGGTCGAAGAACGGCTTACAGCAGACCAATGACGGCTTGTGGTTTCGGATGCCGCGTTCACGACTTCTTGTTCGCCATATTCCATGACCCGGCCCAGCGCGGCAGTCGCGACAGTTGCAGCTTGCCTATTGCTTAAAGTTCAACGGAGGCCCGCTGACTCGCTTCCCCTTGAGGTCGACAGTCACCTCGACGGTGTTGGCGATCTTAACGAAGGGAATGCCTTTGGTCATCCCGTAGTCCTTACGGTTGAAGGCCATGGTCCCCTGAATCTGGCCTGAGCCCGTACCCTGACCGGAAACGGTTAGCTTCAGCGTCTCGGGTTTGGTCGCTCCCCGGATGGAGAAGTTGCCTTGCACGTCGTACGTGTTGGGGCCGGTCTGGACAATCTTCGTTGACTTGAACGTGATCAAAGGATTGTCCTTGACGTCGAAAAAGTCGCCCCCCTTCAGCTTGCTGTCCTTCATGCCACTTCCGGTATCGACGCTGGCTGCCTGAATCTTGATGTCCAAAACGCCCGACTCCGGATCAGTGGACGTAAAGGTTAGTGAGGCATCCCACTTGTCGAAAGTACCGTCGATGGCTACTGATGCCTTCACAGAGAATTTAACCGAGCTGTCTTGCGTATCAATCCTGAAAACAGGAACCTGTTGTGCTCGGCTTAGTGACGGAAACACGGCGGACGCTAAGAAGAACAAAACGGCGAATCGCGTGGTACTGGGGGCACGTCTTGTAGACATCATCTTCCTCCAACCAGCCAGTTGCTTGAATAGGACTGGACTATGATACTTGATGTTTGGCCGAATACACACCATGACCTTCCTGCGCCGCGCCGTAATGCTCTCTCGTAGCCGCACGTTTAGCCAATATCCAAAGGACAGATGGGCGAACCGTGCCCTTCCGGCGATGGAAGCGTCCCTCGCTTTGTTGCTGCTATTGTTGCTCGTGCATCCCGCGCAGGCCTTCGCGGCGAATCGTGACCTGGAGGCTGTGCTGACTGGTGTGCGCCAGCCTATTGAGAAATTGGACTACCGCGTAACCGGGAAGCTCACAAGTTTAGAACCTAATGGCAAGCGCACGAGCTACAAGTTTGTCGCCAAGGCACACTGGTTTCCCGATGGTTTGCGTCTGCTATGCGAGATCTCGGGGCCTGGCTCGGAGAAGACGAGTCTTCTTCTGCATATGACGGCGAATGGGCATTTGACCATCGAGGCGCTACTTCCTGGCGAGAAGGCCGCTAGCGTGTTGCCCTTCGAACGTTGGAACGACTCGCTGGTGGGAACGGCCTTCTCCTATGAGGACATGGTAGAGAGCCAGTTCTTTTGGAAGAATCAGGAACTCCTACCACCGGAGAAGTACGGCACACGGGATTGCTTCGTTCTTAAGAGCATGCCCGGCTCTCAGGACCGGACTTACTACGATTCGGTAACGTCGTGGATTGCCCGCGACATTTTGTTCCCTGTGCACGAGGTGAAGACGCTGCGCGCGACAAAACAGCAGAAGGACTTCATTTACTACGGGCTGCGGCAGGTCAGCGGCGTTTGGACTGCCACGCGAGTGGAAGCGAAGCTTCAGGGCAAGCCCGGCTCCTCGATTCTGGAGTTCGACAGGGGCTCAGCAAAGGCCAATCTTCAACGCAAGGACTTTGAGTTGAGCCAGTCCAGGGCTCAGGAAAATAAAACGCAATAAATCGAATTGCCTGACCAGGCTGTCACTGGAGCGTCCAGGGTGTTCAGCGTCATCGCATAAGCTCCTTTTCACACGTTGCCGGAGTCCCACGTAATCCAAAAGGCCACCAATTCCAGTCGCCGGCAAGTTGCAATAGGGCCGGCCCGACCACCATCCGCACCGCTGTCGCATCGATGAACACTGCAACGGTGAGGGTAAAGCCCAGCATTTTGATAACCAGAAAGCTTCCCACGGTGAACGCCGCGAAGACAGCAATCATAATGGCCGCAGCACTCGTGATGAGCCCGGCCGTCCGCGCCAGGCCCTCGATCACCGCCGATCTCTCCGATAGACCGCTCCGCCGTTCTTCGAGGACGCGGGAGACCAGGAAAACCTCATAGTCCATGCTCAATCCGAAGACGATGGTAAACGCGAGAATCGGCACGATCGGATATACGCTGCCGGTCGGTCCCTCGAGCCCAAAGAGTTTGCCACCGTGGCCTTGCTGAAAGACGACAACTAAAGCACCAAACGAAGCGCCGACGGAAAGTAGATTGAGCAGAATTGCTTTGACGGCCGCAAAAAAAGAACCCATCCCGATCAGCAGCGTCAGCAGACTCCCCAAAACGACGATCAGGGCCACTCTCGGCAAGTGCTCTTTTACGACCAAATCATAATCTGCGTCGAGCGCGGGAACGCCGCCGACGCGCAGCACTGCGCCCGGCACGCCGGTCAGCGCCGCAACGTCGGAAGCGCGCACCTCTCGTACCCACTGTATCTGTTCGTTGGGCGACAGCGTCGACTTGGGCAGCAACTCAATCAACGTAGCGCGGCCATCGCTCCGCAGAAAACTCTTGCGGATTGCCTCGGGCACATCGTTGACAGCGTCCGGGGTATCAGCCATTCCCGTGAGGGTGGGAAGAGATAAGACCTCTTGTGCTCGAGGATCGCTCTGGAAGTGCTTCGTCAAGCGACTGAGGGCAAGCCAGCCAGCCGGCGAGAGCGGCGGAGTCTGCGGCGGTAGCTCCAGGATCACTCGCAGGGATTCCACAATCCCCGACCGCCCCATGGCTTGAAGCGTGTGCAGTGCTTGTACCGACTCGGCTGCGGCCGGAAGCGCGTTATGGGCGGGAATCCCGGGAGAGATTCTCCGCGCCTGGTATGTAAGGATCAGCAGCGGAATCCCGGCGACCAGCAAAGCTGTCCAGGGCCTGCGGGTTATGATGCTGCCCCACCGCTCCCACCGCTTGTTCACTTCGCATAGGTTCGCACGCGGTTTGGGTGTTTTGCTTGGCAGGCGCACTTTGATGGCATCGATGCGATGCCCTAGCAGGCCAAGCACCCAAGGCAGAATGAAGGTACACAGCATGACACTAAAAATGGTCACCATCAGGCCGGCTATCCCGATGGAGCGCAGTTCGCTGATGGGCACAATCAGCAGCGCTGAAAATCCGATGGCAACTGTCAGGGCCGAGACGATCAGCGTCCGCCCCGCTTGCGCGCCGGCAATGTCGGCAGCGCAGCCGGGATCATATCCCTGGGCCAAGGCTTCGCGAAACCGGTTCACCATCAGCAACGCATAGTCGATGCCCAAGCCGAGGCCGACCATCGTCGCCAGATTCTGCACCAGAATCGACAGGTGCAGATAAGGCGCCAGTAGCGCAGCCGCACCCAGTGCCATCGAGATGGAGAGCAATCCCACTCCCAGCGGCAAGGGCGCGGCCACAAGACTGCCGAAAGCCAGCAACAGCAGCAAGAGCGTTACCGGCATCGCCCGTTCTTCGGCGTGGTTCACTTCATCCGCGCTGACCTTGCGAAGATCGTAGGTCAGTGGGGTTTCACCCGTAATCTCCAGTTTGATATTGGGGTATTGCGACCGAAGCTGACCTTCCATCCAGTCGGCTTTTGCCCTCAGTTTGGGGACCACTGCCTCGACGGATTTGTCGTGGGGATCCAACCCAACGATGATCAAGGCACCGCCGTTGTCCCCGGTAAACAGAGGATCCGGCCAATCCAGGCTAGAGACGGCCCCTGCAACTCCAGGCACACTGCGCAAGGAACTGGCCAGGAATTCCAATGCATCTGCGCCCTTTGCTGAGTCCGTATCGGGGATACCACTGATCACCAGAACCAGTCGGCGGGCGTACGGAGACTGGAAGCGCTGCGCCAGTTCCTTATCAACCTGTTCGGATTCTCCGTTCTTGATGTGAACCGCTGTCTCCAGGCGGCGTTCGACCTTGAAGGAAAAGGGCACCAGCGCAAGCGCCATGACGAACCCCAACATCGCCAACCAGAATCGGCGGCGAGCGGCATCTTGGCCAGTCTTTAGGCTTGACATTCCGATGGAAGTTCCACGTCGTTTACTACTCCGTCTGCGAGCAATGAAACGATTTCGGTGATCGGGCATATCCATGATATAGGACCAAACTGGATATTCATTGGGATGCGGCCTTGAGCGTAGTTATGCCCGCTCGGGCCAACTTCCGGATTGCCAGCGATTCGGGTCAATGCACCGGAGCGCTTGACCTTACCGGAGTTGCCCGGTACACCTCAGACTTCCACTTTCCTGGGATGCTGTATGCGGTGCCAGTTGGGGTGACCATCGCTAAGGGCCGCATTAGAAGTCTCGATACCGCCGCTGCCGAGAGAATGCCCGGGCCCGCCCATTCAAGAGGTGGTTCTGAACCGATACCTCAGCCCGGGCGGGTGGAGTCCTTTCTGAGGCTGGTCTAGCTGCTGAGGGTCACCCAATAGCACCAGGCTGGTAGCAGCCTGGGAGATGGCCAAAACGTTGGCCAGCGACATCTGCCCGGCCTCGTATCGAATAGGGTATGCCGTCTAACTTCGGCTGGAATCAAGCTACAGAAGCCCGGATAGAGCATCCGGGCTTTACGATTGTTCTTTTTACTTTGACATCGTGCCGCCGGCCATTGTGTACTCGCCGGTGCATGAGTACTCCGAACCGCCATCGGGCGCGCCGCTGAGCTTGCACGTACCCGAGCCTTTGATACCTTTCATCTTTCCCGTGCCGCCACTCATCTGCCACTTATTCGTGCCGGACATCGGCATTCCATTCTTCATCGTCCACATACCTTGATAGTCGTAGAAAACTTTGTCGCCGCTGGATAGGGTCTCGACGTAGACGCCCCAGTTCCGCGCCTGGTTTCCCTTCACGTCGGTGTGCTCGGAATATACGCCGCTTGTGCCGGCCGCGCCGCCGAAGTCGCCTTTGGCCGTACAATCACCCTGCGCCAGGGTCAACGAATGGCCCGGCTGGTCGGGTATGGAAATGCTCTGCTGGATTTTAGGTTTCTCGCATTTGCCCGACATCGTCATTTTGGTTTGAGCCGAACCCATGGCAACGGCCAGAGCAACCACCAAACCCCCACACAGAATCCTGTAGTTCATTTCGCAAATCTCCTTGACTGCAAAGTGGATTTACTGACTGCGGGACGCCGCATTGTACACCCCTGCTGCAAGTTTCCGATAGCAAACAAATCCCTTGCGAATCCTTGAGATTAGCGGGCGTAGGTCGACGACCTGGATGGTAGTGTGCCGACCATCACAAGGTGCGGTGACGGGTGTTATAGGGCCTCGGCAGGGAACGGTTTGTCATGGGTGTAGAGGTGATCATGTTGAGCACAATACAAATTCGGCAAATAAAGCGCGCCCGCGCCATCGCCACCAGCGGCGAGTATGACGAAGATTGTGTCCGCCGTTTGCTGCAAGGACTGGAAAATGAGCTCAAGGAAGCGGCAGCAGAATCACCGTTCGCGGAAGCGATTAACGAGTATCTTGCCCGGTGATCGTTGATCGCCGGCTGGTACTGTTGTGAAATCCCCATAACACAAGAAACCGTTGCCCACCTACCTGGCTCGCGCCGATCAAGCCTGAGTCATCGGGCGCTTACGTTAGCGATTGTCGCCCTGTGACGCGTCGCTCCCGCCCGGCGAAACCAATTGTCCGCCGGTGATGTTCTGCCCGGGCGGCGTCTGGCGCGGGATGGTAGGCTGCGATCGCGACTTGGCATACGCGCGGTAGGCGAAGATCACCGCCAGCAGCGGCGCGGCCAGCAGCAATCCCCAGAATCCGAAGATCAGGCTGAGCAGGATGGGCACGCCCAGCGACGCCCAAATGGGCACACGCGCCGTGCGCCGCATGATCAGCGGCTGCAACAGCAGGCCATCGGTCAGGATGATGATGCCGTACAGGATGAGCACATACAGCGCGCCTTCGAGTCCGTTGCTGATCAACGCCGCCAGCGCCGGGCCGAAGAACGCGACCACTGGGCCGAAGTGTGGAATGAATTGCAGCGCAGCGGCAAGGATAGCCCACAAGGGCGCGAGCGGAACGTGCAAGTACCACAACCCGGCCCACCACAGCGCGCCCACGGCCAGTGAGTTGTAGCATTGCGCGATGAACCAGCGCTTCAGCGCTTCGCCGGTGATGTGCATGTGACGAGAGAATTGCATTATCTGTTTGGATGCGACGCTGTCATGGCAGGCGCAGGTCAATGCTACACTCGAAGCAGCTAGCTGCAAGCTCGGGGTCGTGAACTTCCAGCTTCAGCATAGATATGCTGCGCTCCTGAGCTTACCGGCTCGTAGCTTGGGGCTCGGAGCTAGTTGTAATTGCTTGTTTTATGAAATTCGGCGTCATCATCTTTCCCGGATCCAACTGCGATCACGATGCCTACTGGGTGATCCAGCAGGTCGCCAGGCAGCCGGTCACGTTTCTCTGGCATGACTCGGCCGATCTCCAAGGTTGCGACGCGATCATCGTGCCCGGCGGCTTCGCCTACGGCGACTATCTGCGCACCGGCGCGATCGCCAAGTTCTCGCCGGTGATGGAGTCGGTGCGGAAGTTTGCCGCCCATGGTGGGTTGGTGATGGGCATCTGCAACGGCTTCCAGATTCTGTGCGAAGCCGGACTGCTTCCCGGTGCCCTGATGCGCAATGCCGGACTAAAATACGTTTGCAAGCCAGTGCACCTGCGCGTCGAGACCACCAACACGCCCTACACGCAGCAGCTCACCAAGGGCGAAGTGCTGGAGATTCCCATCGGCCACATGGAAGGTAACTACGTCTGCGACGAGCGCACGCTGGCCGAATTGAAAGATCAGGATCGCATCGTCTTCCGCTACACCACGCCCGCCGGCGAAATCACGCCCGAAGCCAATCCCAATGGCTCGCTCGAGAACATTGCGGGCATCTGCAATGAAGGGCGCAATGTGCTGGGCATGATGCCCCATCCCGAGCGCGCCAGCGAGCGGGAACTCGGCATGACCGACGGCGCGAAGATTTTCCATTCGCTGGTAAGAGCGGCGGTTGCCAGTTCGAGGTAAGCAATCAGCAGTCATTACTGTCATCCCGACCGAAGCGGAGCGGAGGGATCTGCGGTTCGCTTCGACGGCTCCTGGTAGAGCCGGTCTTCAGGCCGGCGTCCCGATCCTAAACAAAGAGCAGGAGGGAATCGGTCCACATCGTGAACTGATTCCCTCCTGCGTACTTCTTGCGCAATGCTGACGCGGCGCTAAAGCGCCGCTCTACCCCTACAGCTTCTTCTTCGTCCAGCTCTCGATCCGATTCAGCGCTTCCTGCAAATTCATGATCGAGTTCGCGGTGCTGAAGCGCATGTAGCCTTCGCCGAACGAGCCAAACGCCGTGCCCGACAGTCCCGCCACGCCCACATCATCCAGCAGCGCGTCAGCCAGTTTCTTCGACGGCCAGCCCGTCTGCGTGATGTTCGGGAACGTATAGAACGCGCCCTTGGGCATACGGCACGAGAATCCCTTGATCTGGTTCAGGCCTTTCACGAAGACATCGCGACGGCGTTGGAATTCCTGGCGCATCTTCTCCGGCTCGCTCTGATCGCCGTTTACGGCTTCCACGCCGGCAATCTGCGTGAAGGTCGCTGTGCAGGAGGTCGAGTTGGTTTGCAGGCGCGCGAACTGCTGCGCCAGATCGGCGCGCATCACGCCGTAACCCAGCCGCCAGCCGGTCATCGAGTAGGTTTTCGAGAAGCCGGTCAGAATGATCGTCCGATCCTTGAATCCGTTGACCGACGCGATGCTGTAGGGCTCGCCCTCAAAGGTCAGGCGGCTATAGATTTCGTCGCTCAGCACCATGATGTCGCGATCGCCAATCGCCGCGGCAAGGTCTTCGACATCGCTCTTGGTAATGATGCCGCCGGTGGGATTCTGCGGCGA
>Ga0335074_10005939_pt1 | contig 16904 bp, 9 predicted proteins | sample Lox_Sample_23_FD_206715 | JGI IMG/M metagenome (GOLD analysis project Ga0335074, IMG submission 206715) | Soil microbial communities from Loxahatchee National Wildlife Refuge, Florida, United States - Lox_Sample_2.3 | ecosystem: Environmental > Terrestrial > Soil > Wetlands | place: USA: Florida...
TGGTCACGCTCGAGTTCTTCGAGCGTCATCCCGGTGCCCGGCAGGCCAGCGCTGGCAACCGTCGGATTGTGCAGCTTCTCCGGCAGATCATGCGTATGAATCACATCTGTCTCCGCCAGAATCGCTGCGCGTTCGACCGTATTCTCAAGCTCGCGCACGTTGCCCGGCCACGGATAGCCCATCAGAAGGCGCATTGCCGCTTTGGAAAATCGCATCGCCGATCGTCCGATCGCCTTCTCATACTTGCGCACGAAATGGTTCGCCAGCAATGGAATATCGTCGCGCCGCTCACGCAGCGGCGGGAGCTGAATTGTGATCACATTGATCCGGTAGAGCAATTCCTCACGGAAGCGGCCTTCTTTCACCTCACGTTCGAGGTCCTTATTGGTCGCGCAGAGTACCCGGACGTCAAAGGCGACCGGGTCATGTGAGCCCAGCGGATAGCATTCTCGTTCCTGCAACGCCCGTAGCAGCTTGACTTGAAGAGCCGGCGGCATATCGCCGATTTCGTCGAAAAAAACCGTGCCCTTGTCCGCTGCCTTCAGCAGCCCGACCTTGTCCTGAGTGGCGCCGGTGAAAGCGCCGCGCTTGTAGCCGAACAATTCGCTCTCCAGCAGATTCTCCGGCAGTGCGCCGCAATTGATCGGCAAAAAACGCTTGTTCGCGCGCTCCGAGCTGAAATGAATCGCACGCGACACTAATTCTTTGCCGGTCCCCGATTCGCCCAGGATCAGCACGCTGGCGTCAGTCCGCGCCACTTTTTCCATGACGCGGAACACCCGCTCCATCGCATCGCAGTTCCCCATGATGCTCTCGAAGCGGTATTTTTCCCGTAATTCACGGCGCAGGAAGCGGTTCTCGCGGAATGCCGCTTTGTATTCGAGGGCTTTGCGCACGACCGCCTTCAGATGATCATTGGCGAACGGCTTGGTGATGTAATCGTAGGCGCCTTTTCGAAGCGCCTCGACCGCCGACTCGATACTCGCGTAAGCGGTTACGATGATTCCCATCACTTCCGGGTCCACCTGATGCATCTTGCCGAGCAATTCGAGTCCGCTGCCGCCGCTGCTCAGATTCAGATCGAGAATCGCTAGGTCGATCTTTTCCTGCTCGAAAATCTGTAACGCCGGAGCGCTGGCCTTAGCCTCATGGACGATGTAACCCTCACGCCGCAAGAGTTGCACAATGATCGAGCGCATCAAGTCCTCGTCCTCAACCACCAGGACGTGGAAAGGGACCTGCTGCGTCTCACTCCAGACTGGCTGGACGATCGCCTGCTCTGTGCTGACGGGCTGTTCAGTACTCATTGGGGATTCGCAACGCCCTCGTAATTTGCCGCGTCGGCTGACGCGGGCAGGCAGATCGTTACAGTTGTCCCCTTTCCGACCTTGCTCTCAACTCTAATGGTCCCTTGATTGTTCAAAATGATGCGCTGGCATAAGGACAACCCCAGTCCTGCACCCGCACCGGCCGGTTTGGTGGTGAAAAATGGATCGAACACCCGCTCGAGGTTTTCCGGCGGAATCCCGACGCCGTTGTCGCTAACCTTCATCATTACCCATGGCGGCGCGTCGGGCTGCGCCATTCGCTTATTCTGAGTCGTGATCTTGATTTCGCCGTTGCCATTCGGAATCGCATCCGCTGCATTGAACAGCAGGTTGAGCAGCACCTGCTGGATGCCGTTGCTGTCGGCGAAAGCCGGGAGCAGAGTCGGCGCCAGCGACGGTTCCATTTGTATCGGTGTCAGCCGGCGGTTGTACGCTACCAGCCGCAAAGTCTCACTGATCAGATTATTGAGATCGAGTGGCGCGGGCTCTCCCGGGGCTGGCCGGGCAAAATCCACCAGATCCTTGAGCGTGCGCGAGATCCTCGTGATCTGCGCGAGGATCGTTTGCAGGACCGCGCGCCGCTCCTCATCCTTCTCATCCGGTACGATTGCCTGCACCAGCGACGAAATCGATGCGAGTGGATTATTTACCTCATGTGCGACACCGCTGGCGAAAGTTCCAGCAGCGGCCAGCCGTTCGGATTTGAGCAGCGTGTCGAGCATTTCGTGGCGCTGCGTCACGTCATGCAGGATCATCTGGATAAAACGCTGTTGACCAGCCGGGATAAGGGCTGAATTCACATCGAAGTAGCGCCCGCGGATCGCCAGATCGAGCACCTCGGCCGACCCATCGCGCACCACCTGATTTAGATGCTTGAACACTACTTCCTGCATCTCGGGCGGGGTCAATTCGTCCAGCCGCGCGCCGATCAGCGGCAGCTCGCTTTCGTAAGGTAATACCCGATGTAACTCGATAGCCGCCGAGTTTGCGCTAAGTACGATTCCTTCCTTCGGATCGATTTCGTACATCGCATCGGGCGCATGGTCGATTGCATTGCGATATTTTTCTTCCGATGCCCTGAGCGCAATTTCGCGCGACTCGATATAAAACTGCGCGACCATTAGCCGCCGTTCGTCAATCGCGGCGACCACCGCGTCCCGCACCAGTTCCATTTTGCGGCCACGATACCGTTGGCGCACCAGATCCAGAATCACTTGCTTGAGTGCGATGTGAAAAACGTTGAACTGTGAAGGTTTGGCTCGCGCGATCATCCCGGACTGGCAATGGCTGCGCAGATGAATATAGGTGCGGATATCGTCAGGGTCGCGCAGATGCGCCGCAAACCGGGCCAATGAATTCGCCATGCTCGGCCGATGCACTTTGTGCGGTTCACCGAACGATTGGTCCATCACGTTCGCCCACCGCTCGACCACTTCGTCGAAATGGCTATCCACAACCGCTGCTGCCGCGCGGCGCGCCTCCAGTGCGATCGGCCCGCGGTCGTAGGCACTGCCAAACAATCCCGCGAGCATCTTCTCGATCGTCACCAGCATCTCGCGGATCGCCTCGATATCCTGCGGTGTCGCCTCTATCGGCGGATCCGTTGCTTCATGAGGGGGTACGCGGTGGGTCGCGCACATCAAGGATCTTTTCACTTCTTCACCCGCAGCCTTGTTTCCGCGACCGACGCCTTCCGTAGTCTGACGCCAAACATCACCATAAGTCCGGTACTCTGCCCAGCGCTGTTTGACTTATCCGATATGGCAATTTAAGCCAAACCGACGCCAGCTGTTTTCTTCGCAATCTGCAAATCAACGTAAGCACGATAACTCGATCGGCAAATTAGACCTTAAGCCCATATCGTCGAACCCTCATCCCAATTGGTTAAGCCATTCGATTTGTGCAATACCCCTAAGCATGTGAATTTGTTGAATAATCTCAATGGCATAGGTTTGGCTCCAAGCTCTCTCTGCCATGATTACTGACCAGCCCCTGCCCCATATCGCACCTGACGGTAAATTTCTCCGGCGCCTCGACCAAAAGTTTTTCTTTAAAGCAATGCGCTTGCCGGAGCTCGGCACACCGCTTGAGTCCTTGGACTTCGCCGGGAAGATCGCGATGCGCAAGCGTCTCGATGAACTCAAGGCCGGCCATACCACCGGCCTGATCCTTACCGAAACCCAGGCGGAACCAGTCCTCGACGTCGCCGCTCAATCTGGCCTCTATGCGCTGATGGAAGTTGAAGTCGCCCCCGAGGCCCTAGCGACCCGCTCAGCCTATCGCGCCACTGTCGCCCGGCTAACGGGTGTCGCCCGCACCTTCAAGGTCTATCCGGCGTTGATCGGTTACCTGATCAATTGCCCGATCGAGGCGGCCACGGTCAGGACGCGCGGCTTAAGGCGGGTCAGGCGCGAGCTCGAGGGCTTGATCGCGGGGTTGCGGCGCGGCGACGATCGCCGAATCGTCAGTCTAAAGCATCGTCCAGCCGTCAGCGCCCTGGCTAGCCTCGAAGAGGATTTGATCTACGCAGCGGTGCCACCGCTGGCGCCCTCAGATCTCAATCGCTACCTGGTCAAGCTACATAATCTCGCCGAAGCGCGGCCCGTGATTATCGAGTTCGGCGAGGGACTCCCCGGGCAGGATGAACTGGTTGCCTGTGCCTTTGGGCTTGGCGCGGCCGGAGTGGTGGCTCCGGCGATGCGGCCGGCAGCGTCGCCTGGATTGATGGCTGTGCGGATGCTGAGCGCCGGGGAGTTCCTGCCGTTCGTCAGTTTGAACGGCTCATGCCCGCCGTTGCCAGTCGCCCAGCCGATGGTTTCGGTAGTTATCTGTGCCTACAACGCCGAGCGTACGATGCTCCCTTGCCTGGAGTCGCTCCGCCGTCTGCAATACCCCAACTTCGAAGTCATCATCGTCGATGACGGCTCGCGCGACCGCACCGCAGCCATCGCCGCTGACTTTCCGGAATTTCGTCTCATCCGCCAGCCCAACAAGGGCCTCAGCGTCGCCCGCAATGTCGGCCTTCATGCCGCCCGGGGCGAAATTATCGCCTATACCGATTCCGACTGCGTAGTCGATCCTCACTGGCTCAGCATGATGGTTCGGGCGATGACCGAAGGCGGATTCGACGGCTGCGGCGGCCCTAACTATGCGCCCCATGAAGAAGGATGGGTCGAGGGCTGCGTCGCCGCCTCGCCCGGCGCGCCCTCGCACGTCCTGACCGGCGACGATCGTGCCGAGCATCTCGCCGGATGCAACATGTTCTTCCGGAAGGCCGCGCTCACCCAAATCGATGGCTTTGATCCCCAGTTCACCGCCGCCGGCGACGACGTCGATGTCTGTTGGCGGATGCTCGACACGGGCTTCACTCTTGGCTATTGCCCCGCTGCCTTCGTCTGGCATTTCCGCCGCAACACGGTGAAGGCCTACTACGGCCAGCAGCGTGGCTATGGGAAAGCCGAGGCGATGCTTTACCTCAAGTATCCCGAGCGCTTCAACGCCCTCGGCCAGGTCAAATGGCGCGGCATAATTCCTTCGATTGCCCGTACTTTCCCCGGCGGCGAGCGCATCCGCGCACGCTGGTCCGATAGCCCCGAAATGCAACTGATTGAGGCGGGTAGCCTCTCTCTCGGATGCGTCCTGCCGCTGACCGCCGAATGGAATCTCGTTGCGCTCGCACTACTGGCATTCTCCTATGCTTTCGGCATCACGCTGATTCCTGCGCTCGCGATACTCTGCGCGGGTCCGTTGTGGGCGCTCTATTACGCTCGGCGCGCCAGGATCGAAAAGTGTCACGAAGGTTTCTTCGCGCGCCTCTTCGTCGCGTTTCTCGCCTGGACCGGTCCGATGGAGCGCACCTATGCCCGCTGGCGTTATCGCGGCGCGGCCGCTCGTAACGCGGTGATTGATCTTCCTGCCCGTCAGCGTCCTTCGATTAGCTGTCTGCGCCGCACCGTCAACCTCGCGTACTGGAATGAAAAGTACACGGTTCGCGAAGCCTTGCTTGAAAAGGCCGGCCGCCTCTTCGCCCGTATGGGGCATCCTCCGATCGCTGATCAAGGATGGCAAGATGTCGATCTCACCCTAAATCCAGATCGCTGGGTGCGCGTCGAATTGAAAACCGCCGACGAGGAGCATCCGGGTGCCAAAGTTAAGACCATGGTCGCGGCCCGCGTCCGGATGAGCACGCTGACCCGCGTTGGACTCGGTGCGGGCGCTGCGGCGACAATCGCTGCCGCTATATTTGGAGCTTCCAATGCCGCGGTGGTCTTCGCCGCTTTGACCGCCGGCAGTGCGCTATGCGCCGTCAGCGAGATGATCGCGGCTGGACGGATGGTCTACCGCGTCATCGAGCAATGCGCCGAGGAACTCGCGCTTGCCCCGCTCGGTGAACTCGTCCGCCGCCGCTCGGCACCTGTGTCGGCTCCGGCAATGCGCAGCCTAGAAGCCGAGGCCCAAGGCGAAATTAGCCAACCCTAACCATCTGCCTCTAAAGTTACGTCCGGCCAGTTTAATGGCTCGCATGTCCGGCCAGATGCAGCACCAGCGCTGGCCGGACCGCTCTTGACCTGACAATCATGCCGTTTGTTAGATAAATCTCAGTCACTCGTAGGTGGATTGGCTGAGAAAAAATCACTCGCATCCATGAGACCTGCCTCGTTATGATCCCTGCAGGATGCCTTCCGACCGCCACCGATTGCGACCATCCGCGCGCCCGCTCTTGCGCATCCGCTTCGCCTTCGCGCTTCTGCTTCTGAATCTGCTCGCCTTCAGTAACGCCTTCGCAGTCACTCTCGACGCGCTCGACCCCTCTCGCACCTATCGTGTCGACGCGATTCACTTCAGTGGCAACCAGAATTTTTCCGACGGCGATCTCGAAGCCGCAATGTCGACCAAGCCCCGGCCCCTCTACGCGCTCTGGCAAAAGCGGCCCGTCTTTGACCCCGAAACCTTCACCGGAGACCTCAATCAGCTCCAGCTTTTCTACCAGTCACACGGCTACTACGACGCCCATATCAGCTATGACCTTGAAATCCACGATGACTTGGTCACGTCGGTCATCAAAATTCGCGAGGGCCATCCGGTCAAGGTCGATTCCGTCTCAGTCGAAGTCGCGAGTCCCGCACCGTCGCCGCAGGTTCTACAGCCCTCCTTCAGCTTGCCGCTCGAGCCCGGCCATGTTTTCACTCAACCGAATTACCAGGCCGGCGAGCAAGATTTGATGACCGTCTATCGTCAGAATGGCTATGCCCATCCTGACGTTCAACGCCATGCCGTGGTTCGCACCGGACCGCATTTGGCGCAGGCCTGGTACCGCGTCACGCCTCATGCGCATGGCGTCTTCGGCCTCACCACCATTACCGGCACTCGCAAGGTTAATCCGCGCATCGTCCTGCGCGAACTCGCCTATCGCGCTGGCCAGCCCTTCGACGTTCGGAAGATCGAAAAGTCGCGCACCGCTATTCTCAACCTCAATCTCTTCAGTGCCGTCGAGTTCACCTCTGGCAACGACCCGCACCATCCTCATGTAGTGCCGATTACGATCACCGTGCAGGAGAAGCCTCAGCACAGCCTCACCCTCGGGGGCGGCTACAATACCCAGACCGAACTCAACGCTCAGATCGGATGGAACGATTACAACTTCTTTGGCGACGGCCGCCAGCTCCTGATTACTGGCACCTATTCGCAAATCACCGCGGTGCTTGAGGTCCAACTCATCCAGCCGCATTTTTTCTCTCGTGACTCGCGCTTGATCCTCGACGCTTCGCAGTACCAGGAGTCCTACCAGACCTATATGCTCAATGCGTCGCGCTTCGACCCGCACGTTGATTACAACTTCACGCCGACCCTCACTGGCACACTTGGCTATCGCTTCGAGTATCTCAAGTACAACCAGGTCAATCCCACGACAATCGAGGCAATCGGAGGCTTTCGGCGGGATGGCATCCTGTCGGGTCCCAACGCAGGCCTGATCTTCAACAACACCACTGACCTGCTTAATCCGCAAGACGGTGAGATTCTCTCGCTCAACGGCAACTTCAGTGACCATCCGCTCGGAGCTGATTATCACTACTGGCGAGTCGAGAGCGAGGCGCGCCGTTATCAACCGCTCGGCGGTAAGACCATTCTCGCGACACGCCTCAAGGTCGGTCTCGAAGATACGCTCAACGGTAAAATCGACGATGTTCCATTGTCCGAGCGCTTCTACTCGGGTGGTGAGGGCAGCGTGCGCGGCTATGGTCTCCGCCGTATCGGTCCACTCAGTCTCAGCAACGATCCGCTCGGCGGTCTCAGCCTGATCGAGACTTCAATCGAGTTGCGTCATCCGCTCATATGGAAGCTCTCGGGGGCAGCTTTTTTCGATTGCGGCCAAGTCTCGGTCCACAGCTTCGACCTGCCGGTTGACGCGCTTCAATGCGGCTACGGACCCGCCGTCAGCCTCAACACTCCGGTCGGGCCCGCGCGAGTCGATGTCGGTTTTCCGACGAAAACCCCGCGCGATGACAGTAGCTATCAGTTTTATTTCAGCATCGGTCAGTATTTCTGAGTCCTGCATGAGTGTCCCTACGCGACGCCTTTCTTTGGCCCCGCTCTAAAGATGCGATTTGTGCTCCGATATCTGATTCGCGCGTTTGTTGGCCTGCTCGCGCTGCTCGCAATTATTCTCGCCGGTTTGATGATCTATATTCGCACGGCGTCCTTCAATCAGTTCGTCGAACGCGAGGTGAATGGAGTTCTGAACGGACGCTTTCGCGGCCAAATTACTATCAGTTCGATTCAAGCTTCACGTATCGGCCGCGTCGATCTGTTTGATCTCTCGATCACCTACCAAGGCCACGAATTGCTGCGCGTGCCAGTCGTTGAAATCGATTACGCGCTGGTTCCGCTCCTGTGGCATCAGGTGAATCTCGCGATTTCCGTTGATCATCCGCAAGCCCGCATCGCTCGCGATTCCAACGGCAATTGGGACCTTGCCGAGGCTTTGCAATCCACGGCCCCATCTTCCAGCACCTCATCCGCTTACACGGTGACGCTCCGCGCACTCGCTCTTGCTGACGGCGTCGTCGAACTCGCGCCAAATGGGTTAAGTGGCCCGCGCTTTCACGTCAGTGCCGCCAATCTCGACGCTCAAGTTGAATTGCTGCCTTCCGGCGTCAGAATCGGCGCCCGCAAATTCTCCGCGCATGTCGTGGCGCCCAACCTTCCACCCGCTGACGTTACTCTGGCGGCTTCCTACGACGCCTCATCGCAGCCCGCCACAGTGCATCTCTCTAGCTTGAATCTCGCGACCCAAGCTTCTTCACTTTCCGCCACTGCAACGGTGACGAATCCTAGTTCGCCCACCATCGATGCGCACATCATCGTCGCAAAGCTTGCCGCGGGCGACCTGAAATGGCTCAAGAGCTATCCACTGCGCGATAACATTGCCGGTTCAATTGACCTCAACGGCCCGCTCAGCGCGCTCCACGCGGCGCTTGATTTGACCGCCGGGCCAGCGCACGCGAACTTGGTCGCCGATGCCGATCTCGGTCATCCGCAACAGCCTGCCTACAACGGCAAATTAACGCTGTCTCATCTCGATCTCGCCCGCCTATCCCTTGGTCTGAAACTCGCTGGTCAAATCGACACGTCAGCGCAAATCAAGGGGCAGGGCATTCAGCTTTCCGCGATCAACACACTCAACGCGGCTATCAACGCCAATGGCCGCAACCTCACCATCAACAACATTCACGCGGGGAATGCCAAGCTGACCGCCGATACTAAGGACGGGCGCGCGCATCTCGTTGCCACGATTATCAACCGCTCGAGCTCGATTACCGTCGCCGCTTCGCTTGCCAACCTCACTACTCCTAATGTGCAGGCGCAAATCGCCTCTCAGCACTTCGATCTGCAAACGTTCACCGGCGCTCGTTCACAAAGGAGCGATTTCAACGCGACGCTCAAACTCGATGCGCCGCGCATCGATCCCACGCAACTCGATCTCGCACGTCTCAACGCACAGGCATCTCTCACTATCGCGCGCAGCTCGCTCCAAAATGTCGCGATTAGTAATGGTTCACTTGATGCCCGCCTGCACAACGGTATCGTCAGCATTGCGCAAGCGGATTTCAACGTTGCGGGTGCAGCCCTCAGCGCTCACGGCGACGTTGGCCTCGTTCCGCGCGCGGCCACCCGCCTCGCCTATACGATTCGCGCCCAACGTCTCGCCCCGCTCCTGCAATTAGCGCAACTGAAAGGCGACGGCAGCCTCGACCTCACCGGCACCGCTAGTGGCATCTTATTTGGACCTGCTTCGCCGTCCTTCCGAGCGCATGGCAGCGCCACTGCTCATAATCTCGCCTTCAACGGTACGACTACGGCGCACGCCTTCATTTCTTACGATCTCAGTGGAATAGGGCAGGGCGGTCTTCCGCTCGGCCTCGCGCAGATTCAGCTCGCCAATGTCGTCGCCGGCGCGACTCGTATCCGCATGCTCGATGCGTCGACGCGAATCATCAGGCAGAAGCCCGCCGCATTAACCATTGCGATCAATGTCGTTGACTCGGATGGGCACGGCCATTCCGCCGCCGCCAGTCTTGCCGAGCAGAAGAATGGCGTGACAGGCGCCCTGACCGAACTCACGGTGATTGCGCCGGACGGTCCCTGGCATCTTGCTGAGCCCGCGCGTTTCCTCGCCGGACCCCGCGCCATATCGATTGATTCCTTGGATGTTCGCAACGGCGCGTGCCAACTCACGGTCGGCGGCACGATGCGTATCGCGGGGCCGCAAAACGTCACCGTCAGCGCCCGCAATCTCGATCTGACGCTGATTCAACCGCTGCTCCAGCCTAATCAGCATCCTGCCGGCACTTTCGATGCTGATATCGCGATCACCGGTACCGCCGCTGCTCCGCTTATCCGCGCGAATCTTACGGGAAACGGTCTCGCGATCAATGCTCAGCGCATTGGCGACCTCATGCTTCGCGCCAACTATAACTCAGGTGCCGCCAACCTGAATCTCGCGCTTTATCAGGATCAAACCCATCAGATGACCCTGACGGGCACCGTCCCGATGACCCTCGATTGGGCGAACGGCTTTCATGCTCATCTCGGCAACGACATCGCCCTCAGGCTATCTTCCGCCGGGCTGCGGCTTGCCGCGTTGGCGGAATTGGCGCCTCCCCGTACGATCAAAGACGCCACCGGCCAGCTCACCTTCGACCTTGCAATCAGTGGTCCGCCGTTCCATCCTGCCGCCAACGGTTCTATCACACTGCAAAATCTCGGCGGTCAAATCGTCCCGCTTGGGTTGAAAGTCAAAGATTCCTATGCGCGGATGCACATCACGCCTGAACTCTTCACCCTCGATGGTATGGCAATCAATGCCGGCGATGGCTCGATTACGGGTCGCGGGACTGTCGCGCTCACTAACTATTCCCCTGGTGCAGTCAATCTCACCCTTAGAATTCAAAAGTTTCCCGCGATTCGCACCGAGCGTTATGAGGCGACCCTCGCCGGCGAACTCCACATGACCGGGACGCCCGACGTCCCAGACGTTACCGGCCGCGTCGAGGTACTCAACGCCACAATCCATCCCGATCTCGCCTTTCTCACTGCCACCAAATATAAACCCGACCCCACGATCGTCGTCATCAGCCCCGGCGAGAATTACCAACCAGCCACTTCCATCACTGAAGCCGAGCAGACTACCTCGACGAGCGCTTCCACGCCCCACGCCAGTCTCTTCGACAACCTCGTGATCGACGTCGCGATCATCGTTCATCGCGATAGCTGGATTCGCCATCCCGATGCTTCGGTCGAACTCGCCGGCCATCTTCGAGCGGTCAAGCAGCGCTTGGGCCCGCTCACCCTCGTCGGCGAAATCAATACGATGCGCGGATGGATCACCTTCAACGGCAAGACTTTCACGCTCGTCTCGGGTCAGATCCTCTTTACCGGTGGACACAAAATCGATCCGTCGCTGAATCTCGACGCGCAATATAACGTTCAGGACTACACCATCGACGTGCTAGTCACCGGCTTCGCCAGTAAGCCGCAACTCAAGCTCCAGAGCAGTCCGCCACTGCCCCAGTCCGACATTCTGTCATTGTTGATTTTCGGCAGTACGTCGAGTTCGCTCGGCCAGAGCCAAAGCGCGTCCTTACAGCAGCAGGCGACTCAACTGGCCGCCGGAGCCGCCGCTTCGACGATCGGGCAGGCTTTGTCGAGCAGCCTCGGACTCGAGGATCTCGGCGTTGACTTCAATGGTCCGGCGGGCAACGGCGGCGTCGGCTTCGGCCGCTACATCGGCCACAACACCTATCTCTCCGCTTCGCAATCAACCACCGGCCGCAAAGTCTCGATTCAGTATTACTTCCGCCGCTGGCTCTCGCTGACGACCTCAACCAATTCCGACGGCTCGAGCGAGATTTTCCTGAATCTCACCAAGCAGTATTAGGGACTACAGCGTAATCGGGCTATGTGGCTTTTAGAGCAACTTGTGAAGTGATTCGAGGTCACGCCGGATTTCCGCCAGGGTACGCCGCAGGCTCCGCGGCTTTCCATCGGCCGTTTCGCCATTGCGCGCCACCTCTACCGCTTCAATCGCCACTGCTTTGACCGGCTTCGCAGTCGGTGTTTCCGAGCGCAAACGCTCAAGGCCACTCTCACGGATATGCTTTTTCGCACCAGCGATCGTAAAACCCTCGACATGCAGAAGGCGCTTGATCAGTTTCAGCGTCTCGATATCGCGGGCATCATACGATCGATGTTTTGACGGTGAATGGCGTGGACGGAGGAAAGAAAATTGCGTCTCCCAGAAACGTAGGACATACGGCTCAACCCCGATCGCTCGGGCGGCCTCACCGATTTTCAGAGGGCGCTCGACACCGGGCAGTTGACCATTGCGCGCGGGGCTCGCCGCTACTTTGCGCCGATTCGGCTTGGCCTTGGAATTCGCTTCCATTACGAGGGCGATTTCTCGCCGTCAAGCACTCGCTCTTTCAATAGCTGGCTGGGTTTGAAGGACAGCACAGATCGCGAATCAATCGTAATCGGCTCGCCAGTCTGCGGATTCCGTCCCCGGCGCGCGCGCTTATGGTTGACCACAAAGGTGCCGAAGCCGGAGATCTTTACCTTCTCGCCTTCGCGCAGCTTATCCCTGACGATAGCAAAAACCTCCTCGACAATCTCCCCGGCCTCTTTCTTCGAGAGGCCTATCCGCTCGTAGATCAGTTCCACGAGATCGGCTTTGGTCATGCCGGGCGGCGTATCAGGCCCCTTTATTATGCTCTGGCGAGCGTTCAGCCAGTCATCATTACGAGATTATCTTAAAACCGCACCCAGGAGAGCGTTCGCGCGCTCAACTAATGCCATATGCGCCCGATTCACTTCTTCGTCCGTCAGTGTTCGGTCGTTTCCCCGATAGCGGCATGCCATAGCAACGCTCTTCTTCCCCTGCGGCACCTGACTGCCCTTATAGACATCGAATAGCTCAACGCTTTCGAGCAGCGGCGACTCAATATTTTTTATCGTCTGAACGACCGTATTCGCGGGTATATCCTGATCCAGCACCAGCGCCAGATCACGGCGAATCGCCGGATACTTGGGCGGTGCCTCTATCACTTGCCGTGTGATTGAACCACAGGCTATAAAGTGTCGCAAGTCAACTTCAAAAAGTACACTCTGATTACTAAGTTCTAGCCTTAGCGACTCGGCCGGATGGAGTTCGCCTATTACTCCCACCATCTCGCCTTCATGTTTAATTAGTGCCGTTCGCCCCGGATGGAACAACGGTGCAAAGTTCTGCACCGCCTCAAACGTGACTCCCTCATCCGCTCCAATCGCGCGCAAGTACGCCTCAACGATACCTTTGCCGGTCCAGAAATCTGCCTTGATTGACGGTCGCCCGACTGCCCTCATCGCATAATCGCCGTAACTGAGGCCGGCCAGCCGCTCATGCTCCCCTGCGCCGCCCGTATTAATCCCGAATACCTTGCCGAGCTCGAACGCGTGGAACGCCGTCGCCTCATGATTGAGGTTGAAACGAAGCGCCGTCAGTAATCCTGGCAATAGGCTCCGCCGCAGCTCGGATAGCTCCGCCGATAGCGGATTCGCCACCTGAACTGGTGCTTCTCCGTCGAGTCCGGCGAAGCGTTCGTTATCGGCTGGCGCGATAAAAGCGATTGTCTTGATCTCAGCCAGTCCGCAACCGGCCATCACCTCTCTCGTTCGCTTGGCGAACTCCCTAGCGGGATTCCGCGCAGTCACCACAGCCGGACGCGACGGTACGGCCGGCGGTATCTCGCTCAGGCCCGCGATTCGCGCGATCTCTTCGGCCAGGTCGGCAGTTTCGTTAAGATCGGGCCGGAACGTTGGCGGGATCACCTTGAAATGCCCCGCGTCTGCTGCCGCGACTGTCGCACCGATCGCCTTGAGGCGCTTGGTCGCGGTTTCTGCACTGACCTCCACGCCGAGCAGGGATCGTATTGCGCCTAGGTCAAAAATGATTTCTCGCGACGGTACCGGTTCCGCCTCTACGTCGATTATCTGCCCCGCCGCAGAGCCCTCGGCGGTCAACGCGATCAATTCCGCCGCACGCTCGAGCGCCCGAGCTTGCCCTGCCCGATCGATCCCGCGCTCGAAGCGATAGCTGGCCTCGCTACGCAGTCCGAGCCGCCGCGCCGTCCGCGCAATCGTCATCGGCTCGAAGTAGGCGCTCTCCAACACGATTCGCGTGGTACTCTCGGCGATTTCCGAGTTGAGTCCGCCCATCACGCCCGCAAGTGCCAACGGCTTTTCTGCGTCGGCAATCATCAGGTCCGACGGGTCAAGCGTCCGCTTGACGTTATCCAGAGTCTCGAATTCACGATCCGTCCCTGCCCGGCGTACGACGATCGCGTGTCCGGCGATCCGGTTCGCGTCAAATGCGTGAAGCGGCTGACCCAATTCGATCATCACGTAATTGGTGACGTCGACGACGTTGTTGAGAGATCGCATCCCGCAGAATTCAAGCCGCCGCCTCAACCAAGCCGGCGACGGTCCGATGCGAACGCCTGCCATCGCCAGCGCGCCGTACCGTGGACACCCATCCGGCGCCTGCACATCGACTGTGACTCTTATTGCCTCGCGGGAAGAGTCCGCGATTTGCCTGACGTGCGGTGGCTTAAGCTCGACGCCGAACAGAGCCGCGACCTCGCGCGCCAGTCCCAGCACCGACAGGCAATCACCCCGATTCGGTGTAATCGCGATATCCAGCACTGTTTCCGGCATCTGCAGATAGCTCGTCAGTTCTTCGCCTGCTGGTGCGTCGGCCGGCAATTCGAGAATCCCCGTATGGTCCTTCGACAGGCCCAGTTCCGCTTCCGAACAGAGCATTCCCTCTGATCGGATTCCGCGGATCACCGCCGCTTCGAGCGGCGCCGTATCCTCGATTTTTCCCGAGTTTTGTCCATGCGTTCCGCCGCCCAGCCGTGCGCCGAGCTTTGCCAGCGCTGCCGTCATTCCGCTGCGCGCATTGGGCGCGCCGCACACTACCTTGAAGCGGCCCTGCGTGCCCGCATCGACCTCGCACAGCCTCAGCCGGTCAGCATTCGGATGGCGCTCGACGCCGATTACTTTCGCCACATAAACGCCGCTGAAAGCGGGTTTGATCTCTTCAACGTTCTCGACTTCGATTCCTGCCGCCGTGAGGCGCCGCGACAATTCCTCGACGCTCGCATCGATCGCGACCCATTCCTTGAGCCATCCAAGCGGTATTTTCATCGCTTAGACCTCGCTCGCGGCGCGGAATTGGCCGAGGAAACGCATATCGTTCTCGAAGAACAGCCGCAGATCATCGACGCCCAGCTTGAGCAGAGCGATCCGTTCGATGCCCATTCCAAACGCAAACCCTTGATACTCTGCCGGATCATAACCGACCGCTCGAAGCACATTCGGATGAATCATCCCCGACCCTAAAATCTCCGTCCATCCGCTGTATTTGCACACCGGACAGCCGCTGCCATGGCACAACAGGCAGCTGATATCGACCTCTGCGCTGGGCTCGGTGAAAGGAAAAAAGCTCGTGCGGAAGCGGACTTCCTCATCCGCGCCGAACAGGTTCTGCAGAAACTCCGTCAGCACGCCTTTCAGATGGGCCATCGTAATCACGCCCGTGCGATCAACCATAAAGCCTTCGATCTGGCTGAACATTGGCGAGGCGCGCACACTCAACTCGTCGCGCCGATAGCAATTCCCGGGACAGACGATTGCCAGCGGCGGCTTGCGCGTCTGCATCACGCGAATCTGTCCGTTCGACGTATGCGTTCGCAGCAACAATCCGCCTGGCAGGAAAAAAGTATCCTGCATCTCGCGCGCCGGATGATTGGGCGGAAAGTTGAGCGCGCCGAAATTGTGAAAATCGTCCTCGATATCCTGCGTCTCAGCGATCTCGAAGCCCATCGCGGTGAAAATCTCGAGCATCCGTTCGCGCACCAATGTTATCGGATGGAGCCAGCCGCGCGGGATCTGCATTCCGGGCAACGTCACGTCCAGCCGCGCTTCCGCTAACGATCTTTCCATCGCGGCTCGCGTCAATTCATCTGAAAGTACGGCGATACGCTCCTCGATGGCGGTCTTGATTTCGTTGACCAGCCGCCCCATGGCTGGACGCTCATCGTTGGGTAGTTCGCGCATCCGCCGCATGATCTCGGTCAACTCGCCCGCCCGTCCGAGAACGCGCACACGGACGTTCTCGATCTGCGCTTCAGTCGCGCCAGCGCCCAGTTCGGCCAGCGCCTGGTCGCGGATTTGCTCTAGCTGTTCTTTCATTGAAACTTGCATTTGGAAGTTGCTTTGAACCTTATCTTCGAACGGCCGGTTCTCGGTCTATCACCTTTTGATGTAGCTCACAGATGGCCATTCTAATGTAACTCGCTGACTTGCCTGCTCGTTTCGGCTTCGCTGGACTGATATGCCCGCTGCGCGCCTCGGAACCGGGACTGGATGCGCGGCTTGTACCGGCACGTCCCGTAAAACTCGGTCAATCCAAACAAAAGACCATGTGGCGATCCCCCACATGGTCTTGCAAGCCTTTAAGCGGCCGTCAGGACGGCCCATTCCATTTGTGCGCTTAAGCTGCCGCTTGCGTGCCGAGTGCCGCCTTTGCTGCGTTCACCAGTTCGCCGAACAACTGCTCGCGCTCCATCGCCAGCGCCGCCAGTTGTTTGCGATCCAGTTCGATTCCAGCCTTGTGCAGACCGCCGATAAACTGGCTGTAGCTCATGCCATACTCACGCACGAGTGCATTGATTCGAGCGATCCACAGCGCCCGGAAATCGCGTTTCTTCTGCCGCCGGTCACGATAAGCGTAGGTCAGGCCCTTCTCGAAGGTATTGCGGGCCTGTTTATAAAGTTTGCGGCCGCCGACGAAACCGGAAGCCAGCTTTAGCTGTCGTTTATGGCGGCGGCGTGTTTTAGGGCCGCCTTTGGCGCGTGGCATTGAAAATCAGTCCTTCTTCCTTGATTGACGCCGAACCTGTCGTGTTTGAATCAAACCCATTCAGGGTTCACCAATTAGGCCCAGCCCAAGGCTAGGCGTACGGCATCATCGCATGC
>Ga0335074_10005940_pt1 | contig 16902 bp, 18 predicted proteins | sample Lox_Sample_23_FD_206715 | JGI IMG/M metagenome (GOLD analysis project Ga0335074, IMG submission 206715) | Soil microbial communities from Loxahatchee National Wildlife Refuge, Florida, United States - Lox_Sample_2.3 | ecosystem: Environmental > Terrestrial > Soil > Wetlands | place: USA...
TCACGGCGCGTGTCGTGGCGGATGTCGAACCCCATGCGGACTTCGGTCCCGCTCCCGGGCGCGGTCAGGAACTCCGCGCGGTTGGCCAGCGCGTTGATCAGCGGGAGGCCGACTCGCAACCGGTCGCCCGCCGGCGCCAGCCGCTGGAACCCGCCGCCCCAGTCGCGCACGCTCACCTCGACACTCTCCAACCCGACATCCACGCGGACGGCGATCGCGCCGCTCTCGCCGCGGTAGGCGTGATCAACTGCGTTGTTGCACGCCTCGCTGACGGCCGTCTTCACGTCGTCGACCAGTTCAGGCCGCAGGAAGAACGGCTTGACCAGCGCGCCCAGCGCCGCTCGTACCAAGCCGGCGCTGTCTGGGCGGCTGTCCAGGCGCACGTTGAGTATCCCCGGCCGTCCCGAAACCATGAGGAAGTGTTTCCCCGCATGGCGATCGGAAAAACGGGGCACCGCCGCGAGGTGCCGCGGGCCTGGCCCGCCGCACGCGCCGAGCGGCGAGGCTCTACGCGCTCGCTCGCGCCCGGTTGGCGACGGCGCCGCGGCTCGCACCGAGCCGCGTCGAGGCCGGAATCCCCACCACCAGGCACAGGATGCAGCCGACCAGCATGGCGTCGTGGACGGTCGACGCGTCGGTGCCGCCGGCCAGGACGACGCCGCCCAGGCCCGCCCCCATGCCGGCGCCCAGCAGCCGGCCGACCGACAGTATCGCCGAGGTTCTTCCGTGCGACGCCGGCGGCGTGGCGTTGAGCGCGGCGCGCGAGGTGGGGACGAAGAGCATTCCGAGACCCAGCCCGACGGGTATGAGCGGCAGGATCGTGACCAGGTCGGACAGCGGCATGCCGGGGATCGCAAGCACCGCCAGGCCACCCGCGGCGAGCACGAACCCGAGGACGGCGGGCATGCGCTCGCCGTGCTCGTCGACGAGCCGGCCGGCCAGGGGCGCTGCCGCTCCGACGAGGAGGGCGACGATCACGAGGGCGGCCGAAGCGCCCAGCGCCGAGTAGCCCGCTGCCCGCTGGAGATATTGCGAGGCCAGGTAGAAGCAGCCGATCATGACCGCGAAGGTGAGCGCGGCGACGAGCGTGGCCGCCATCACGACGCGGTTGAGGGTGGGCGACTGCTTACCGGCTTCGCCGCCGTGGAGCGTGGCCGGTACCTGGCGGGCGATCGTCGCCGCGGAGATCAGCGCCAGTGGCACGAGCGCCCACCAGGCCGCGCGCCAGCCCAGCGTTACGGTCAACAGGCCGCCCAGCAGCGGGCCCACGAGATTCGAAACGCCGGCGCTGGCGCCCCAGATGCCGAGCGCGCTGCCGCGCCGCTCAGGCGGAAAGCCGCTGACTGCGCCGGCCAGCGCCGCGGGGCTGACGAGGCCGGCGCCCGCGCCCTGGACGACGCGCGTGGCGATCAGCGCGCCGATGCTCGACGAGAGCGCGCCGGCAAGGGCGCCGAGCGCGAACAGGGCGAGACCGACGAGCGCAAGTTGGCGCGCCCCAAACCGGTCGACGAGCGCCCCGCCCGGCAGGAGCACGATCGCGTAGGCGCCGAAGTAGGCGCTCAGCACGACCGCGGTCGACGCATTCGACACGTGTAGCCCGTGCGCCACCGACGGCAGCGCCACCGTGATCAGCGTGCCGTCGAGTTGGAGCAGCGCCGCGGCCCCCGTGCAGGCGAACAACCGCGTCCACGCTTCCCTCGAGACCTCCCCACCGGCGTGGGGACCTCGAGCTCGGGAGTGGCGACGCATAACGCGAAGCCACAATAGCGGCGCCCGCGCAGACGGCTCCGCGCGGGCGCTCAACTGGCCAGGAAACGTCTGACCGCGGACGGTTACGAGGTCTTGCGCTCCAAGTTGGCGACCTCTTCGGCCTTGCGGTCGGCGCGCTCCTGATCGCGTGCCAGCTCGTCCTTGGCCTCGCCCTTGCGCTCTTCCTGCTTGCCCTGGCGGCGCAGGCCGGAATCGCCTGCGACGTCCCCGGCAGCCTGCTTCAGCTTGCCCGAAACCTTGTCGGTAAGACCCATGGTCCTAACTCCTCTCGTTTCGTCGTCTGACTGTGCCGGCCCCGCGCCTAATCGCTACCCGGCCGAGAGGGGGCACACACTCGCCACCCGAGCGCTGGCTACTGCTGGACGCGGCGCGCGTCGGCCAGGTCCTCCGGGGTGCTGGGAGCCGGGGTCCCCTGCGGACGCGTGTGGCGCAGTGGCATTGGGCCTGCCTTCGAGCCGTGGGTCTCTCCGCCGGCGCTGGCTTGGCGGGAACGCCCCCACATCCCTGTGAGCACGGCGACCGCCAGCATGATGAAACCGAGCGGAATGAAGATGATGGTGAAGATGCCCCCCGAGGCCACTCCGCCGACGATCCCGACGAGGACCAGGAAGGCGGCGATCATGTAGAACCACATATGGACGGGGCTTACCCGCCTGACCGGCCGAGAAACGACGCCGCAACGACCTGCAACTCGGTAGCGCCGCTCGACCGGTTTTTTGGGTAGATCCGCATCCGTGAGCGAGGACCCGTATCCGCCGATCGGCGACTACGCGCTGATCGGCGACTGCCATTCCGCCGCGCTCGTCTCGCGCGACGGTTCGATCGACTGGTGTTGCCTGCCGCGCTTCGACTCGGGCAGCGCGTTCGGCCGGTTGCTCGACCGACGTCGCGGCGGGCATTGCTGGGTCCAGCCCGCCGGCGAGGGACCGTGGGAGTACGCGCGCTCCTACCTCGACGACACGCTCGTGCTCGAGACGACGTTGCTGGGCCCGGCGGGCGAGGCCCGCCTGCTCGACTGCTTCACGCTCCACGGCAGCCCCGAGGAGACAGAGGAGCGTCAGATTCTCCGGATCGTCGAAGGCCTGCGCGGCTCGGTCGAGCTCGACCTCCGGGTCGCGCCGCGGTTCGACTACGGGCAGGTCCGGCCGTGGATCCGCCGGCACGGGCCTCGCCTGCACAGCACGATCGGCGGCAATGACGCCCTCATCGTCTACTGCGACCAGAGGCTCGAGGAGGATCCGCAGCACGAGCTCGCGGGCCGTTTCACGGTGGGTCCGGGCGATCGCGTGCGGCTGGCGATGACCTACTGCTCACCCGAGCGCATCGACGCCGACCCGCCCGACGCCCCGGATCCTCGGCGCCTCGACGGGCTGTTCGAGGAAACGATCCGCTGGTGGCGCGATTGGGCGTCAGCGCTCGCCCTCGACACGCGCGACGAACCGGGCGCACGCCGGTCCGGGATCGTGCTCAAGGCGCTCACGTATGCGCCGACCGGCGCCGTGGCCGCCGCGCCGACAACGGCCCTCCCCGAGGCGATCGGCGGTCCGCGGAACTGGGACTACCGCTACGCGTGGGTGCGCGACTCGAGCTTCAGCTCGCGCGCGTTCGCCGAGCTGGGGGCGGTGGACGAAGCGAATGCGTTCCGGGCCTTCATCATGCGCTCCGCCGCCGGCCACGCCAGCGATCTCCAGGTCGTCTACGGCGTGGGCGGCGAGCGCCGGCTGCGCGGTGACTCGGTCGAGGGACTCGAGGGTTATCGCAAGTCAACACCGGTACAAATCGGCAACGACGCCGCCGAGCAGTCCCAGCTCGACGCCTACGGCGAGCTCGTGAACCTGACCTGGCGCTGGCATCGCCGCGGCCACTCGCCGAGCGACGACGATTGGCGCTTCCTCGTCTCACTGATCGACCACGCCGCCGAGCGGTGGCGCGAGCCGGATTGCGGGATCTGGGAGTGGCCCGGCGAGCCCGACCACTTCGTGCACTCGAAGGTTCTGTGCTGGTCCGCGGTCGACCGGGGCATCCGCCTCGCCGACGAGTGCATGCGGCGGGCCCCCACCCGGCGCTGGAAGCAGGCCCGCGACGAGCTGCACGAGACGATCGAGCGGCGCGGATACGACCGCAAGCGCGGGGTGTACGTGCAGGCGTTCGATCGGACCGAGATGGACGCCGCGTTGCTCTTGCTGCCGACGGTTGAGTACGTCGCCTGGGACGACGAGCGCATGCGCCGCACCGTGGCAGCGATACGCGAGGAACTCGACGCGGGCGACGGCCTGCTCTACCGCTACCGGCGCGACGACGGGCTCGACGGGCAGGAGGGCGCGTTCCTGTGCTGCTCGTTCTGGCTGGCCGAGTGCTTGGCCCGCGCCGGTGACCTGGGCGAGGCGCGGGCGGTGTTCGACCACGCCGTGGCCCGCGGCAACGATCTCGGCCTGTTCGCCGAGGAGATCGACCCCGGCACCGGCGAGCTCCTGGGCAACTACCCCCAGGGCCTCACCCACCTGGCGCACATCGACGCGGCAGTCGCGCTCGGTCAAGCCCAGGACCGCGTGTAGCTCTGTTGACGTCCCGAGTTATCCGCTACTGGCAACCGGGTAGCGGCATGGATAAGAGGCGGCCGGAACAGAAAGGAACAAGAGCGCATGAGTGCAACGGTTGGCGACTATCTGCTGGAACGCCTCACCACGTGGGGCATCAGCCGCGTCTACGGCTATCCAGGCGACGGGATCAACGGGATCCTGGGTTCGTTTGAACGCTCGAGCAACGGCCAGAGCAGCAGTGGGCGACCGGAGTTCACCCAGGTGCGCCACGAGGAGATGGCGGCGTTCATGGCCTGCGCCCATGCCAAGTTCACCGGGGAGCTCGGCGTGTGTTTGGCCACCTCGGGCCCCGGCGCCGTGCACCTCCTGAACGGTCTCTACGACGCCAAGCTCGATCACCAGCCGGTGGTGGCGATCGTCGGCCAGCAGGCCCGTGCGGGGCTCGGCGGGAACTACCAGCAGGAGATCGACCTCCAGACCCTCTTCAAGGATGTCGCCCACGAGTTCGTCGAGGTCGCGATGGTCCCAGCGCAGATCCGCCACCTCGTCGACCGCGCCTGCCGGATCGCGCTCGCCGAACGGACCGTCACCGCGCTGATCATTCCCAACGACCTCCAGGAAGCAGACGCGGTTCCCCAACCACCGCACAAGCACGGCACCGTCCACTCGGGCCCCGGCTATCAGCCGCCCCGCGTGGTGCCGGCGGATCACGACCTCGACCGCGCGGCGACGGTGCTGAACGGAGGCCGGAAGGTCGCGATGCTCGTCGGCCAGGGCGCGCTTCACGCGTCCGACGAGGTGGCCGAGATCGCCGACGTGCTCGGCGCGGGCGTGGCCAAGGCGCTGCTCGGCAAGGCGGTGCTGCCCGACGATCTGCCGTTCGTGACCGGCTCGATCGGCCTCCTCGGGACCAAGCCAAGCTGGACGCTGATGCAGGAGTGCGACACGCTGCTGATGGTCGGCTCGAGCTTTCCCTACTCCGAGTTCCTGCCCGAGGAGGGCAACGCTCGGGGCGTGCAGATCGACCTCGACGGCAAGATGCTCGGCATCCGCTACCCGATGGAGGTCAACCTCGTCGGTGACAGCGCCGAGACGCTGCGCGCGCTGATTCCCCGCCTCGAGCGCAAGCAGGATCGCTCGTGGCGGCAGGCGATAGAGGGCGAGGTCGCGGAGTGGTGGAACCTGATTGAGCAACGCGCCCAGCTCGCGGCCGATCCGATCAATCCGCAGCTGGTCTTTCACGAGCTCTCCAAGCGTCTCCCGGATGGCGCGATCCTGAGCTCCGATTCCGGCTCGTCCGCGAACTGGTACGCCCGGGACGTGAAGCTGCGCAAGGGCATGATGGCGTCGCTGTCGGGCACCCTGGCCACCATGGGCCCGGGCGTGCCGTACGCGATCGCCGCCAAGTTCGCGCACCCGAACCGTCCCGTCGTGGCGCTGGTGGGCGACGGAGCCATGCAGATGAACGGCATCAACGAGCTGATCACGATCGCCAAGTACCGCCACCTGTGGCCCGACCAGCGCCTCGTCGTGATGGTGCTCAACAACCGCGACCTCAACCAGGTCACCTGGGAGCAGCGCGCGATGGAGGGCAACCCGAAGTTCGAGGGCTCGCAGGACCTTCCTGACTTTCCTTACGCACGCTACGCCGAGCTCGTCGGTCTGAAGGGCATTCGCGTCGAGACGCCCGATCAAGTCGGTCCCGCCTGGGACGACGCGTTGAACGCCGATCGCCCGGTGGTGTACGAGGCGATCACCGACCCGGAGGTCCCGCCGCTGCCCCCGCACATCACGATCGAGCAGGCCAAGGCACTCAGCTCCGCGCTGCTGGCCGGCGACCCGAACGCGGGCCGGATCATGAGGCAGTCCTTCTCCCAGAAGCTCCAGGAATTCCTGCCCGGACGATGAGCACGGCGATCCGCGCGGAGATTCCGGTCGACCAGCTCGAGGTCGGCGCCTTCACGATCCCCACCGACGAGCCCGAGGCCGATGGAACCCTGGCCTGGAACTCGACCACGATCGTCGTCGTCCACGCCAGTGGCGGCGGCGAGTGGGGGGTGGGGTATACCTATGCGGACGTCTCGACGGCCAAGCTGGTGGAGTCCAAGCTGGCTGGGATCGTCCACGGTCGCGATGCGATGTCGCCTCAGGCGGTGTGGGATGCGATGGTCGAGCAGACGCGCAACCTGGGCCGGCCCGGGATCGTCTCGATGGCGATCGCCGCCGTCGACGTGGCCCTGTGGGACCTCAAGGCACGGGTGCTCGAGCTCCCGCTCTGCAAGCTGCTCGGCATGGCGCACGAGCGGGTGCCCGTGTACGGCTCGGGTGGCTTCACCGCGTACTCGCCCCAGCGCCTGGCGGAGCAGCTCGGCGGATGGGTGGAACAGGGGATCCCGCGGGTGAAGATGAAGGTGGGCTCGGCGCCGGTCGAGGATCCCGAACGGGCGAAGCTCGCGCGTGGGGCTATCGGGCCGAACGCGCAGCTGTTCGTCGACGCCAACGGCGCGTACTCCCGCAAACAGGCCCTCGAGCTGGCCGAGCGGTTCCGCGAGGACGCGCAGGTGACCTGGTTCGAGGAGCCCGTCTCCTCCGAGGACCTGGTTGGTCTGCGGCTGCTCCGCGACCGGGCGCCGGCCGGCATGGACATCGCCGCCGGCGAGTACGGCGACGACGCGCCCTACTTCAGGCGCATGATCGAGGCGCAGGCGGTTGACGTCCTCCAAGCCGACGTGACCCGGTGCGGCGGGATTACCGAGCTTCTCCGGGTGGGTGCGCTGTGCCGGGCGCACAACCTCCCGCTGTCGCTGCACTGCGGCCCCGCGATCCACCTGCACCCGGCCACGGCGCTCGAGCAGTTCGTCCACCTCGAGTACTTCCACGATCACGTGCGGATCGAGCACATGCTGTTCGACGGGGTACTCGAGCCGCGCGACGGCGATCTGGTGCCCGACCTGGAGCGGCCGGGCATCGGCCTCGAGTTCAAGCGAGGAGACGCGGAGCGCCATGCGGCTGCCTAGCGTCAGCTCTCTCCCCGTGCGCCATGCCACCCCACCCGAGCGCGCGACGGCGCGCTGGTGGCGCAACGTCCGCAGCGGCCGGATGCAGCGCACGCTGGCCGCCGCCACCGCGCTCAGTGCGCTGCCGCTGGGACTCGAGATCTACTTCGAGCACTTCCGCGGGTCGTTCGGTGACAAGTGGATGTGGACCCCCGTGGCGCTCTCGCCGGCGCTGACCGCCGCCGGTCTCGCGGGTGTCCGTTCCGAGCGGGCGGCGAAGACGTGGCTGCCGGCGCTCTCGGCGCTGTACTGCCTGGACGGCGTCGTCGGTGTGGTCACGCACCTACGGGGTGTGGCGCGCAAGCCGGGTGGGTTCGACGAGCCGCTGTTCAACGTCGTGATGGGGCCGCCGCTCCTCGCCCCAGGCTCACTGGCGCTGGTCGGCGGCCTGGGCGTTGCCGCCGCGGTCTTCGGACGCGAGCGCTGATGGCGGGACGAGACTTTCGAGAGGCGGCGCATCTACCCAATCTCCGGCCCGGCGGCGAGCCCGCCTCGCCCGAGGAGCTGCCGCGCCAACGAAACGGCGTCACGCCGCAGATGCACGGCCGCTACCCCGACTACAACGTGCTCGACGAGGTCGACCACTGGGATGAGGTCACCCGCCGTGTGGTGCTCGAGCGCACCGAGAACGTCCCTCGGATCCGCTTCTTCTCCCATGGGGAGGCGGCGACCCTCGGCGCCTTTTGTGACGTGCTTCTGGCCCAGGACCGCGAGCCGAAGATTCCGGTCCTGAACATGGTCGACGCGAAGCTGTTCGCCGGCGAACTCGACGGGTTCCGCTTCGCGGACATGCCCGATGACCGTGAAACTTGGCGCCGCGTGGCGGCCGGACTCGACGCCGCCGCGCTGCAGCACGGGTCCATCGACTTCGCCGGTGCCTCACAGGAGATCAAGGAGCAGGTCGTGGAGGCATTCGCCGAGGGCACGCTGCACGGCCAGGTTTGGGATGAGCTGCCGCCCAGCCGGGCCTGGAAGGTCGTCACGCGGGGCGCGCTGGGCGCGTTCTACTCGCACCCGTGGGCGTGGAACGAGATCGGCTTCGGCGGCCCCGCCTATCCCCGCGGCTATGCGAGATTGGGGATCGGGCAGCGCGAACGCTGGGAAGGCGCGTCCGCGTTTGAGACAGATCCCGTCAAGGACACCGAGCGCCGCCGGGTGCAGGGCACATGAGCCTTCGCCACGAGCTGCGCACATTGCTCCGGGGCGCGCTCCGGCCACCCGAGAACGACTCCGCCTTCCTGCTCGACGTCCACCGACGGGCCGTGCCGCAGGAGCGGATGGCGCGCTACGACGACTCCTATCCGGTTGACCTGGTGATCGTGGGCGCCGGCGCCGGCGGCGGCACCCTCGCACAACGGCTGGCCCGGCGGGGCTGGAAGGTGGTGGTGCTCGATGCCGGGCCGTTCTGGGATCCCGACCGCGACTGGGTATCCGACGAGGCCGGGGCGCACAAGCTGTACTGGACCGAGGAGCGGATCACGGGCGGTGAGGACCCGGTGGAGCTAGGGAAGAACAACTCGGGCCGCGGGGTGGGCGGGTCGATGGTCCATTACGCCGGCTACTGCCCCCGCTTTCACCCCTCCGACTTCGAGGTCTGCACCCGCGACGGGGTGGGGGAGGATTGGCCGATCTCCTACTACGACCTCAAGCACCACTACGAGCGCCTCGAGCTCGAGCTGCCGGTGGCCGGCGAGTACTGGCCCTGGGGGGACCCGCACCGTTATCCCCACACCGCCCACCCGATCGCCGGCGGCGCCGACGCCGCTCGGGGCGGAGCCCGCAAGCTCGGAATCGAAATGCGGGTCGGGCCGGTCGGGATCGCCAACGGCTCGTTCGGCAACCGCCCGCACTGCATCTACCGCGGTTTCTGCCTCCAGGGCTGCAAGGTGAACGCCAAGGCCTCACCACTGGTCACGCACATCCCGGACGCGATCGAGCACGGGGCGGAGATCCGCGCGAACTGCATGGTCACCCACGTCGAGCTCGACGAGTCGAGCGGCCGCGTTACCGGGGTCCGCTACCTGCGCGATGGCCACGAGCGCTTCCAGCGGGCCGACGCCGTGGCCGTCGCGGGCTACTCGATCGAGACCCCGCGCCTGCTGCTGAACTCGACCAGCGCCCGCTTCCCGCACGGCCTGGCAAACCAGAACGACCAGGTCGGCCGCTACGTGATGGTCCAAGGCGCACCGCACATCGCGGGGCGTTTCCCCGAGGAGATGCGCATGTACAAGGCGCCTCCGCCCGAGATCTCCTCCGAGCAGTTCTACGAGACCGACGAGCGGCGCGGCTTCGCGCGGGGCTTCTCGATCCAGACCGTCGGTCCGCTGCCGATCGAGCACGCCCAGCACGTCATCGGTCACGGGCATTGGGGTCGCGCCCTCCGCGAGTACATGCGCGATTACAACCACTGGTACACGCTCGGGGTGCTGTCCGAGCTCTTGCCCCTCCCCGAGAACCGGGTCACGGTGGCGGGGGGCGTCACCGACCAGCACGGCATCCCGGTGGCGCGGATGGACTACTCCCAATGCGAGAACGACCGCAAGAACATCGCGTTCGCCAAGCGGACGCTGCACGACATCTTCGAGGCGGCGGGTGCGCAGGACGTGCTCGTGACCGACCGCTACGCCCACCTGGTCGGCGGCTGCCGGATGGGCTCGGACCCTGAGCGCAGCGTGGTCGACGCCGACCACCGCTGCTGGGAGGTTCCGAACCTGTTCGTCGCCGACGGCAGCGTGATGCCGACCCAGGGCTCGGCTAATCCGGCGCTCACGATCATGGCGCTCGCCTCTCGCCTGGCCGAACGGCTCGATCTCAAGCGGTCCAGCGGCGGGTCAGAAAGTGCGCGGCAGTCGCGCCGGTCGCGACGGTCGCGGCCAGTCCCGATGCGAGCCGGTGGCGGCTGAGCCAGGTCTGGGGGCTGCGCGTGTGGGCCTGGTCGTCAAACCCGCCGTGCGCTCCTTCGTCGTGGTCGTCGTCGACCGGCGCGAACAGGTTGGCCGCCGCCGTTCCGTCGAACGGCCGATCGGTCTGCTGGCCGTCGACCGCGGTGCGTGCCAGGTAGCGCTCGGCGAGCCACGGCGCGAGCTTGTTGCCGATGATCGTGTACACGGTGGGAAAGCCCACGTACAGCTCGCGCCGGCGGTGATGCGCAGCCCAGCAGATCGCGCGCGCGGCGACATCAGGCTGGTAGATCGGCGGGACCGGCATCGGGTGCCGCGGCATCTTGCTCAGGCAGTGGTCGAACTGTGGGGTGTTCATGCCCGGCAGCTGGACCATCGTCACGTGCACCCTGCTCTCCCGGTAGCGCAGCTCGCAGCGCAGCGACTCGAACATGCCCTTCATCGCGTGCTTGGCGCCGCAGTACGGCGCCTGCAACGGGATGCCGCGGTAGGCGAGCGCCGAGCCGACCTGGACGATCGTGCCGCGGTCGCGGGGGAGCATTCGCTCGAGCGCGACCTTGGTTCCCCATACCGCCCCCAGATAGGTAACCCGCGTGGCGCGCTCGAACTCTTGCGGATCGATGTCGTCGATGAACGCGAACACGGTGGTCATGGCGTTGTTGACCCACACGTCGATCGGGCCGAGGCGTTCCTCGATCGTCGCCGCGGCCGCCCGAACCTGATCGAACTCAGCGACGTCGGTCGGCACGGCACATGGAGTGCCGCCCAGCTCGGTGACCTCTTGCGCGGCGGCGTCGAGACCGGCGTCCCCGCGCGCGATCAACCCCACGGCGGCGCCACGGCGGGCGAACTCGCGCGCGACCGCGCGACCGACGCCGCCCGAGGCGCCGGTGACGACGACTACCTCGCGGTCAGCCATTTCGCTACCTGGGTCAGGTCGGACACGAATTGCTCCATGGCCTGTTCGCGATCCTCGTCTTCGGTGCGCAGGATGGCCGACGGGTGTGTCGTCAGCGTGACAAGTTCGGCCAGGTCCGACTGGATCGGGCGGCCCCGGTCGCGCCCGATCCGGATGTGGGAGCCGAGCAGCGCCTGCGCCGCGGTCGCGCCCAAGCAGACGAGCGCGTCCGGCTTGACCACTTCAATCTCGGCCTCGAGCCACGGCAAGCAGGCCACCACCTGCCAGCGATCGGGCGTCTGGTGGATCCTTCGCTTGCCCCGGAGCTTGTAGCGGAAATGCTTGACCACGTTGGTGACGTAGACCTCGTCGCGGGTGATCCCGGCCCGGTCGAGGCCCTGGTCGAGCACGCGGCCGGCGGGGCCGACGAAGGGATGTCCCTCGATGTCCTCGCGGTCTCCAGGCTGCTCGCCGACGAGCATCAGCCTCGCGTGGGCCGCACCTTCGCCGATCACCGGCTGGGTCGCGCCCTCCCACAGATCGCAGGCGCGGCAATCGACGACCGCCTCGCGCAGCGTGGCGAGCGTCGGATGGTCGGGGACGGGCGCGGGCGGGTGCTCGAGCGTCGGCATCTAATCCCGCCCCTACCCTACCCATGAGGCCCGTACGCATCGGATGCTCGGGGTGGATGTACGACGACTGGCGGGGGCGTCTGTACCCGGACAAGCTGCCCAAGCGCCGCTGGCTCGAGGCCTACGCCGAGCATTTCGACACGGTCGAGGTGAATTCGACCTTCTATCGGCTCGCGCGCCGGGACGCGGTGGCGGGCTGGGTCGAGCAGACGCCGCCCGGGTTCGTGTTCGCGGTCAAGGCGAGCCGCTACCTGACCCACGTCAAGCGCCTCGTCGACATCCGCGAGGGGATCGCGCGCTTCTATGCGCCGCTCGAGCCGATGGTCGACGCGGGACGGCTCGGCCCCGTGCTGTGGCAGCTGCCTGAGAACTTCCACCGGGACGACGCCCGGCTGGCGGGATGGCTCGAGGTTCTGCCGGCCGGGCTGCACACGATCGAATTCCGCCACGCCAGCTGGTTCGTGCCCGAGGTCCTCGAGGCTTTGCGCTCGCGCGGCGTCGCGCTCACCATCGGTGACCATCCGGAGCGAGCGTTTCAGACCTACGACGCCACCGCCGACTGGCGGTTCGTTCGCTTCCACTACGGCTCGCGCGGCCGCTCCGGCAACTACTCCGCCACCGAGATCGAGACATGGGCTCGGCGGATCGCCCAGTGGCGCCGGCGCGACTCGGTGTACGCGTACTTCAACAACGACTGGCAGGGCTTCGCCACTGCCAACGCCAAGCTACTGCTGCGCCGGCTTGGTCAGGAGCCCTACACCGCAGCGTGATCGACCGGCCGGCCGAAGCGCTCGGCGAGCTCGGCGTCGTCGAGGTCTTCGCGGTAACGCTGGTCTTTGCCCTCGTGGGTGAACAGGACGATCCGGTCCGCGTCGAAGGTCTTCAGTGCGTCTTCGATCGCCGTCTCGGGATCGCTCTCCCCGGTATCGCCCGTCGCCGGCACCCCTGCGTCGCCCAGCCGCTTGACGCTCTCGCGCCGAATCCGGTCGGCCCGGGCGATCGCGTCGTCGGCGTCGGACAGCCAGAATTTGAAGCCGCTCTCCTGGAGCGCCGGAGCGACGACCATCACCTCCGCCTGGGTCGGCTCGAGATCGAGTCCGAGGACGTCCCGAAGCTCCTGGGCGGTGATCGGTTCACTGGTCACGACGAGCACCTTCATCTCAAGTCGCTATACCCACGGCCGACGGCCGCTACTCAGCCCTCGTCCCGCCACGGACGCGCGCACCCCGGCGCGTTCCGGGGGGACAATCGGCAAGGTTCCGGTGTAGAACGTGTAGTCCCGGTGATCGCGCGGGACTGCTGGCCGCTCGGGCTCGACGTCCCAGACCCGGCGCACGCACCTATCAATTGAAAGGAGCCGCGAATGGAACGCGACGAACGCAACACCCCGCCGCCGGCCGATGAGGTCGATCCCCACCACGAGCTGAACAATCCGGCCGACGACCCCGACCCGACTGAATGGCCGGATCCGTACGACAGGCGGCCCGATCCCCGGGATCCTGCGCCCGACGACGAGCCGTTCGGTGACGAATCGCACACTCCGACCGGCGCCACCAGCACGAGCGAGCCACACCCGGATCAGGACATCGAGGCCTACCCGGTGGAGCGGCTCGAGCGTGACAAGCTCGACGACTGAACCAGCGCCTTCTGGTTAGCCGTCGGCAGCTCGCGTACCTGGCAGTGATCCGAGCTGCCGTTCCCGGCCGCCGAGTTGGTGGTGGTAGGTTGAGCGGCGGTCACGATGCTGGAGCACGAGCAGCGACCGTTGGCCGGGGACCGATTTTCATCGGCCCTCGATGATGCTGAGCCCCAAGGGGGGCGTTACGCCACACATGGCGCGCGACGCGGACTGAATCCGGTCAAGCTCATCGTTTCCGCCCTGCGCGGGACCCTCGTCGAATCCCGCGTCGTGGTTGGACTTGGACTCGTGATCGCGGGAATGGTTTGGGCGATCTTTCGAGGGCTTCATTTCTACGGCTTGAGCCCAGTCCACCTCGCTTACGACCTAGACCAGCCGCCCTGGCTGCTTCTGCTGGTGAGCGGCTGGCTGTGGTATCGGAGCCGGCGCCAGTGATCCTCCCTCAGATTCAGATCGCCCGCGCGCACTGGATCCTGGGCGCGCTGTTCCTGGCCATCGTGCTCGACGAGTACCTGCCCCTGATCGGAGGTGACGGCCGGCCGACGCGATCGCGTTCGGTCGTGGTTCCATGGGCGCTGATCGTGGGGGCGGCCGGCGTGTGGGCGACGGTCGTCTTCTCCGACGTTGTGCACGACATGCTCGTCCACTTCCTGTGGGGCGACATCCTGTTCGCCGCGGGAGCGCTCGAGCTGGCGCGCCGGCGCGGGGTGTACGAGCGGCCGTGGCTCGACGTGGTGCTGCCGCTGGCCTTCCTCAGCTGCGGAATCTTGTTCCTGGTCCACGTGGAGATCGATCCCACCGGGCAGGGCGCGCATTGGCACCTGGCGATGGGGTTCCTCCTGATCGCGGCCGGAGTGCTCGACCTCGTTCGCGTGCTGCGACGCCGGTCGCCGGTGATACCACTGGCGCTCCTGCCCCTGATGGGATTCGCGCTCGCGTTGATCGCGATCCCGGTGGCGGCGGCCTCATGACGGTCGGCCCGATCGGCCGCCGGCAGCGCGGGCTGCTACTCGCGGGATGCACGCTCGTGCTTGCGCTCGTCCTCCCGTCGTCCGCCTCGGCGCACGCGGTCCTCGTCACGAGCGTCCCGTCGTGGAACCAGGTGGTTCACGCCAACCCGCGTCAGGTCACGCTGACTTATGACGAGGACGTCGTCCCGCATTACGCGCGCGTCACCGTGGTGGTCGGAACCGCCACCCGCGATGTCGCCGGGCCGCCGCGCGTATCGGGAAACGTGGTGGTCGTGGAGCTCGAAGCCGCCGCCGCCGGCAGCTACACGGTGCGCTGGAGGATGGTCGCGGCCAATGACGGCCACGTCACCCAGGGCGCGTTCAGCTTCGGCGTGCGGGCTAGGCCGTTGCCACCTGCGCCGGCGAAGGGTGTGAGCGTGCCGGTCGCGCCGCAACTGCTCGCATGGCTGCAGTTTCTCGGCGTGGTCCTGGCCGGCGGCACGCTCACGTTCCGCGCGCTGGTGCTGACGCCGGTGGCGCGCGGGCTCGGCGACCGGGGGGATCGCGAGGCCTCGATCGCGATCTGGGTGGCGGTGGTGGGCGCGGCTCTGGCGCTCCACGCTGGGCTGTTCGGCTTCCTCGTGGGCGCCTATCCGATCGTCGGCGGCGGGATCCTCAACGTGATCAACACGGAGATCATCCCGATCCGAGTCGGAACCCACCTGGGGCAGGCCTGGACGCTGACCACCTTCGCCTGGCTCGGCGTGCTGACGCTGCTGGTCGGCGCATGGGTCACGCCGCGCAAGCGGGAGCCGCTGCTGGCGAGCGCCGGCATCCTTTCGCTGGCGATTGGCTTCGGGATCAGCTACGCGAGCCACCCCGACGCGCGCGGGACGCTCGCTCTGTGGGCGGACTACCTGCACCTCCTGGCGGCCGCGCTCTGGGTGGGAGGGGTCGTCGCGCTGACGATCCTGGTCGGCGTCGCGCGCCCGCTCTCCCGCCCGGAGCGCGAACCGCTCGTCCGCGAGTGTCTGCTGCGCTTCTCGAGGCTGGCGGTTCCGTCGGTGGCCGTGCTCGCCGCGGCCGGGGCGTACCTCGCGCTGCGCGAGCTACCCACAGTTTCGTCGGTGCTGAACAGCAGCTACGGGATCACGCTGCTGCTGAAGAGCATCGTGTTCGTCGCCGCGTTCGCGCTCGCCGCCTATCACCGCGGGTCCGTCATGCCGCGGATTGCCGCCGGCGCACCGGTCGCCACCATCCGTCGGACGCTCACGCTGGAGGTGACCCTGCTGCTCGTAGCGCTCGCCCTCGCCGCGGTCCTCAGCCAGACCGCGCCGCCCACCTAGAACGGTCGACTCACTGGCGGGGTTGTCGCCCAACCGCGTCGAGGGGAGCGATGCGGGTCCAGCGCCCGACGCGCGGTGAGCGCGGGCGCGATCGTGGCCCGGGTTGAGCCGGCGGTGGCGGGGAATTCGTCATTCGTCAAGCAGTGCGCGGCCGGTCGCGAGTTGCCCGCGTGGCGGCCGGGTGAACCGCCGTTCACCGCGGGGGCGGCGGCCAGTGGCGGGTTGTCGGTGTCGTCGGTCGCCGGCGCGGGGGCTTTGCGACGGGGTGGTTCGGCGAGGCTCGGCGCGCCTCGGACTTCTCGCAGGTGACGCTCGCGCGTGTTCGCCTCGAGCAGCGATGTCCACGCCGTGCTCGCGACCGGCCGACAACCCGAATTCTTCGTGCAAGAGCCTCTTGTTTGCCAAACGAGAGGCCCGGGACACAGCCCGGGCCTCTCTGCTCCCGACGTTGGGGTACGGATGTGTTACGAGCCGTTCGCGGCGCGAGCGGTTACCCCCGACAGGGTGAAGGAGCCGCTGACCGGCGTCCCGTTGACCGACGTGACGTTGCCGGTCGTCATAGCGCTGGCGTCGCTCGTGCGGGTGATCCCGACCCAGGCGTAGACCTCGTACCCGGCGTAGTCCTGTGCGACTTGCTGAGCGGTAAGCGTCTTGCCGTAGTTCGAATCGCTCGAGTCACCGGTCATGAAGAACGTCTCGCTGCTGCCGCTGCCGTTACCCAGACCATAAGTGAAGTCCGGTGTGTCGGTCAGCGCGTGCGTTCCGAACGAATACGCGCTGGGACCATTGCTGATCCAAACGTTGTCCACCAGGTTGCCGGATCCGGCGACGGTGATCCCGTTGAACTGCGAGGCCGGACCGAGGTCCACAACCACTCCGGCGTCCTCGTATGACGTCGTGGGACTCGTCGCGAGTGCCACCGGCATGCCGGCTAGCGACCAGTTGACGCCGTTATCGACCTCGTATCCGAGCATCGTGCCTTGAGGCCCCTGCGGCCCCGTCGCACCCGTGTCACCCTTCGGGCCCTGCTGCCCCTGAGGGCCCTGCTGCCCCTGAGGACCCTGCTGCCCCTGAGGGCCCTGCGGCCCCTGAGGACCTTGCGGCCCGACGACGGTGGTGCCGTCACCCTGACTGGAGACGCCATTGGTGCCGTTGGTGCCGTTGGCACCCG
>Ga0335074_10005941_pt1 | contig 16902 bp, 19 predicted proteins | sample Lox_Sample_23_FD_206715 | JGI IMG/M metagenome (GOLD analysis project Ga0335074, IMG submission 206715) | Soil microbial communities from Loxahatchee National Wildlife Refuge, Florida, United States - Lox_Sample_2.3 | ecosystem: Environmental > Terrestrial > Soil > Wetlands | place: USA...
AAGGCTGCCAGCCGGAGCCAGCGGCCGCCCAGGAGCCGTCATGAACTCAGCCCGCTGGGCTCCGCGCAGCTCCAGCGCGTCGGCCAGGCGTCGCAGGGTATCCGGGTACGGCCAGCGCGCGTGACCGCGCTCCAGATTGCGGATCGTGCGGGCGCTCAGCCGGGATCGCGCAGCCAGTTCCTCCTGGGACAGGCCAGCCGACTGCCGCCAGGCCCGCAACCGGCCGCCGAACCCGCGGTAATCCTCGCTCATCCCCGCTCCAGGACGTCGTGGCCGCCCCCAGCTGCCATGATCCCAGGGTCCGCCTGCCGCTGCGGCCCGTCATCAACCCGGGTGTGGATCTTGGCTCAACCCACAGCGGTACCGGGTGGCCCGGGGTCCCGCTGGCAAACGTTCGGGATATCAATGATGTTGCCTTGGGCCACCTTGCAGATTCCCGCCAAATCATGGGCATTCGGTGTAGCGCCTATGTAAAGGGATCGGGCGGCTCATGCGTATCTGGGACGTGGACCACGACAGGCGCGACTTCGCCGCGTTCTACGCGGCCGCCCGTGACGACTGCCTGCGGATCGTGCTGGTCAACGTAGGTGACCGGGACCTGGCTGAGGACCTCGTCGCGGAGGGATTTACCCGGGCGTGGGTGTCATGGCGGAAGGTGCGCCAGCATCCGGCGCCTCGTGCGTGGGTGGTGCGGACCGCGCTCAACCTGAACGTCTCCTGGTGGCGCAGGCGCCGGCGGGAGGTCGCGCTGGACGGCCACGACGTCGCCGCGAGTGAGGGCGGTGGCCAGGCGGCAGGCATGGACTCGGCGCTGGCCGCGGCGCTGCGCAGGCTGCCGTTAAGGCAGCGCGAGGTCCTGACGCTGCGGCTGCTGCTTGACCTGGACACCGAGACCACGGCGCGGACCCTCGGCATCTCAGCGGGAACGGTGGGGACCCACCTGCACCGGGCGCTGGAAGCCTTGCGGACCGGGCTGGGGGTTCCGGAAGCCCGGCCGGGGCCGGCCGGCGGGCCCGCTGGGACAGGCAGCGACGCTGTCAGCCAGTCAGTGGCCCGGCGCCGGCGCAGCAGCGGCGGCAATCACGCGCGGGACCTGGCGCCCGCCTGCCTGCCGGACCTGACGGGGGTGAGCCGATGAACGAGCCGGGCAGGAACGAGGAACAGCTGCTCGCGGCTTTGCGCGGACCGCTGAGCGCGATCCGGGATTCCCTCGATGGCGTCCGCATGGAACGCCCGGCCGAGGCGATCATCGCCGCTGGCCGCTCCCGCTGGCGGCGTGCGCGTGCGCTGCGAGCCGTCGCGGCCGCAGCCGCCGTGGTGGTCACGGCGACGGCCGTCACGTGGGTGGCCACCGGCGCCGACCAGCCGGCCTCCCAGGGCGGCGGGATCCAGGCGTACACGGCCTCCTACGTCATCGGGCAGGTGCGCAGCGCCCTGGCCGACAACGACATGGTCATGCAGACCACCTACAGCTTCAGCCCGAGGTTCCCGTCGGTCACGCAGTGGAGCTACGACGGCCGGTTCAGCATGACCCAGTCCGGATCCGCCGCGGATGGCCACGGACGTCTCGCCGCCGGAACAGCCGTGATCCACGGACGGCTGGTCAGCGTCGTCGTTGACTATGGCCTGCGGGAGTGGTCACCGGCACCGGTACAAGGGGCTACTCCGGCCGGATGCTCGACCCGGCTCGACGTTGTTGAGTCGGACGGTCCCGTGGACTGGCCGGCCTATCTGCGGCAGGCGCTGTCCTGCGGCGAGTTCCGGTACTCCGGGCAGGCCATGGTTGACGGCCAGGACGCCATCAAGCTCACCGCCTCCGTGCGCGGGCCGGCGTCCTGGGCCGATGGCCCGCACCCCGACCGTGCCACCCCGCACGTGGAAGCGGCCCTCTATGTGGACCCGTCGACATACGTTCCGGTTCGGATGATCTGGAGCAACACCGGGCAGAGCCCCTCCAGCATGCCGGCCCGCGGCACGATCAGCGAGGACGTCCGCCTGCTGCCGCCGACGCCGGCCAATGTCGCGAAAGCGACAGTGTCCATACCGCCCAGGTTCCGCGAGGCGCATGACGGCTCGTTCAGCGGTCCCGTCTTCCAGTTCTTCCGGTGACCGGGATGATCACCGCGCCCCGGGAACCGCTGGAGGCAACCGAACGCAGCGCCGCCGGCCGCCGGGCTGCAGCGCCGCGCAGGCGGGCCGGCTTGACCATGATCGCCGGCCCGGCGGTCACGTTCGCTGTCGTGCTGTGGGGGGCTGGCGCTCCCTCGTACTGGGGCGACGAGATGGACACCGTGTCGGCGGTCTCACGGACCGCGCCCCAGCTCATCCGGCTGCTCGGGCACATCGACGCAGTGCACGGCCTCTATTACCTGCTGCTCTGGCCGGTGGCCAGGCTGGCGGGAACCGGCCAGCTCGCTACCAGGCTCCCGTCCGCTGTGGCAATGGCAGCGGCGGCAGCGGGGATCACCGCTATCGGGCGCAGGCTTGCCTCGCCGCGGGCAGGCCTGTGGGCCACACTGATCTTCGCCGTGCTGCCCATGGTCACCGCCCAGGGCCATGACGCCCGGCCGTACGCCGCGGTAACGGCATCGGCGGTGCTGGCGAGCTACCTGCTGCTGCGAGCCGTGGCGGATCCGCGGCCGGCCTGGTTCGCCGCCTATGGCCTCGCGCTGGTGCTGACTGGCTACCTCCAGCTCTTCGGGCTGCTGCTGGTGCCCGCTCACGCGATCACGCTGCTGTACGTGCTCCGCCGGCGCAGCCCGGAGGCCGTGCGCCCGGTCGCGGTGGCCCACCGGTGGCTGATCACTGTCGCGGCAGCAGGCTTGGCAGTGACGCCGCTGGCGGATATCGGCTGGCAGCAGCGGGCGCAGATCGCGTGGATACCGAGGCCCGGGTGGCACGATGCCTGGGACCTGGTTTCCGCGCTGACCGGGGGCTCGGCCGCTGCGGCGGCCGCCATCGTTGCCCTGACGGCGGCGGGCTGGATCTTCGGCGCCGCCCCCGCCGCGCTGCCTGGCCGGGGCGCGCTGGCCGCTGCTCGCGGCCCGGACCGGGGTCTCGCCTGGCTGGCCGCGCCGTGGCTGGTGCTGCCCCCGGTCATCCTGGTGGCCGCGTCTGAGATCAAACCGGTCTACAACAGCCGGTATCTCACGTTCTGCCTGCCGGCCGTGGCGCTGCTGGCCGGCGCCGGGCTCGCCGCGCTGCGGCTTCCCGCGCGAGTTGCCGCCCTGGCCCTGGTAGCAGCGCTGGTCGCGCCGACGCAGCTGGCGTACCGGGCGCCGGGAGGCGGCATGGAGGCGGTGGCCCAGTTCCTCAGCCCGCGCGAGCAGCCCGGCGACGCCATCGTCTACCCGTACGGGTCGATCCCGCCCTGGTATCTCGCCTACCCAGCCGCGTTCGCCAAGCTGCGTGACCTCAGCCTGGCGAAGACCCCGGCCGCCGCGGGCCGCCTGAACGCCGACACCGTCCCGCTGTCAGTCCTGTACCAGCGGGAACGGGATGTCGACAGGATCTGGATGCTCCCGGGTAAGGGGAACCCGGGTGTCTTCGCACCCGGGTTCCGGCTCACCGGTAAGTGGGACGTCGACGGCCAGACGGTGCTGCTCTACACCAGGTCAGGCTGACTGCGGCGGCTACCAGAGATCACCCCCGGTCAGCACGTACAGGAACGGCACGAGCGGGATCAGTCCGAAAATGGCCCAGGCGATCTTTGCCACGGTGCCCAGGTCCGTCCGGATTGCCAGGTTGACCCACATGAGGATCACCGCTACCGGATGGAGAATGCAGACAAGGAGTTCCAGGAGCTTCTTCATGTGCCATTGGCTACCCGGTCCAGCACCCGGCAGTCAACACTCGCCCGGTGCGTTGTCGCCGCGGGTCGCCGCCAGCCGACGTTTGCCGAGGTGAACATGCCCAGAACCCATACCTACGACGTCACCGTGACCTGGACAGGCAACAGTGGCAGCGGCACCAGCGGATACCGCGCCTACGAGCGGGCTCACGATGTCATCGCCGACGGCCGCCCGGTGATCGCCGGCAGCTCCGACCCGCTGTTCCGCGGTGACCCGGCGCGGTGGAATCCCGAACTGGGGCTCGTCGCCGCGCTGTCCCAGTGCCACATGCTGTGGTACCTGCACCTGTGCGCCGTGGCCGGCGTCGTCGTGACCAGCTACACCGACGACGCGGCCGGCACGATGGCCGAGGACGACGACGGCAGTGGCCGGTTCACCGAGGTTGTGCTCCGGCCGAGGGTGACCGTCGCCGCGCCGGAGATGATCGAGCCTGCCGTGAACCTGCACCCGGACGCCCACGGCAAGTGCTTCATCGCCAACTCGGTGAACTTCCCAGTCCGTCACGAGCCCGCCATCACGGCCGGCGGTTAATGCGCGTTTCCAGAACGCCAGGCGCGCTCCCGGGACCACCGGCGCCCTCCTAGGGCAGCGCGGCACCATCCGGGGGAATCACGGGCTACTCCCGGGACCACGGGCATACTCCCGGGACCACGGGCATACTCCCGGGACCACGGGCACACGCTTTGCGACTACGAGCACACTCCTTGCGACCGCGGCCCACACCCCGGGACCGCGGCCCGCCACCCCCGCACGGATGAAAGTGGCGGAGGTGGCGTTATAACGCCACTTTTCGTTCAATGATCATGAAAGCTAGCCCGCAATGGGTCCTCCACGCTGCCACGGGTGGTGCTGGTGGGGTTGACGAGGCACCCGGGACTGGTGGTGCGAGCGCTTTCATGATCATCGGAGCCAGGGGCGGGGACGGTGAGGGCCGGAGCCGGTGAAGGCCAGAGGCGGCGCAGGCGGGCGTCAGGTGGCTTCCCGTATGCGTGGTTAATCGCGTTGTTGCTGGGTAATCGCAGATTTCATGTTCTCTGCCATGACCTCGCTGGCTGGACGGTACCGGCTTGACAGCCGGATTGACACTGGCGGCTACGCCGAGGTGTGGCGGGCTGAGGACACCGTGCTGGCCCGGCCGGTCGCGGTGAAGATTCTGCGGCCGGAGGTGGCGGCCGAGCCGAGCATTCTCGACCGGTTCCGCCACCAGGCGCTGTGCGCGGCCTCGCTTGTGCACGAGAGCGTCACCAAGATCTTCGACTACGAGGAGTGTACGGACGGCCATCCGCCGTTCGTGGTGATGGAACTGGTCGACGGCCCGTCGCTGGCGGGGGTCCTGGCCGGTGGCTCACTGGAGCCCCTGCGGACGCTCGACATCATTGCCCGGACCGCCGTGGGCCTGGATGCCGTGCACCGGGCCGGCCTGATCCACAGCGGCATCAGCCCGCACACCATCCTGCTCAGCAGCGACGGTCTGGTGAAACTGGCCAGTTTCGGGATTTCCCGCGCTTTCGGCACCACCCCGCTGACACCGCCCGGCACGCTGCTGGGCTCTGGCTACCTGGCACCGGAACGGCTCCATACAGATGAGAGCACGGTGGCCAGCGACCTGTACGCGCTCGGAATGGTCGGCTACGAATGCCTGGCCGGCGTGCTGCCGTTCACCGTTCCAGTAGCTGGACCGCAGCGCGCGTACCCGCTGCCGCCACTGCCGCTCACGGTCCCGGCCGAGGTGGCCGGCCTGATCAGCGAGCTCACCGCCAGTGACCCAGCCCGCCGACCGCACAGCGCCGTTGACGTCGCCGTGAAGGCAGGTGGCCTGCGCGACCGCATGAGCGGGCTGGCCAGGCGCATCCCGGCACAGGCGCGCCCGGCGGTTCCGGCACAGGCGCGCCCGGCGGTTCCGGCACAGGCGCGCCCGGCGGGCGTACCCGGCCGCGCTCGCGGCAGCCACCGGCGGAGCGCTGGTGAGGCCACCCGGCCAATGCCGGTGGTCACCCCGGAACCCTGCAGCCGGTGAAAACCAGAACTGATGGCGGCCAGGCGCTACCGGGAGCCCTGGCGGTCCGCATCCTCATCAGCGTCTGCGCTCTCGCCGTCGCCGTCGCCGTCGCCGTCGCCGGATACTGACAGCTCCTCGTTGCGGACGACGGCCTCCGGCCGGCGGTCGTCATGGTGGCTGGCCGGAACCGGTTCATCCTGTATCTGATTGGCGTTCGGCTCGTGCCCGATCTCCTCTTCGAGAGCCTTGCCGCCGCCACCCTGGCGCTTTTCCATATCCCTCCTCCGGGCTGGTGGTCAGCCAACACTCGCTGCTACCTGTCAGCACCCTGCGCAAACCCGTGAGGGGCCCGGAACTTGGCGGCCAGGCCACGCATGGGCTGGCGCACCCGGGTAGCGGGGAACCACAGGAGGTGCAGACATGACTGGTTCCCTCCTCGCCATCATCCTCATCCCGATCGTGGTGGCGGTCTGCCTGGTCTTCTGGATTTTTGCCGTCTTCCACGCCGACCGTTAATCCGCAGACAGGCATCGGCGATACGAGGGATATGCCACAGCGCCGGGTGACCGGCGGGACGTTCCGCGCCAGGAGCGAGCGCCAGGTCACGCCCAGCCGGCTCGCGCCAGCCGACGCCGATGAGGACGAAGACTGGTAACCAGGACCCCCGAAGAGACCGGTGCCGCCGCCGAGGAGAAGGGCGAGCGCGGTACTCGCGGCACCGACGAGGCGGCCGCGCCGGCGGGGTGGTACGCCCGCCACCACGCAGGCCTGTGAGCTGTCCGGATTGTGATGCTATCCAGCGGTGCTGGCGGCGTGCATGACTCGGCCGAGGCCGGGTAGCGGGACCCGCAGGCCGCCCGTGGCGGATCCCGGCGGATCCCGTCAGCGGACGGCAGAGCAGTGCCAACACGTAAGCGAGAGGATGAACTGATGGCAAACGAGCTTGGGGGCCGCCGGATCGCGTTCATGATCGCTAATGAGGGTGCCGAGCAGGTCGAGTTCATCAAACCCTGGCAGGCGGTCAAGGAGGCGGGCGGGGCTCCGGAACTCCTGGCACCCGAGCCAGGGCAGGCCCAGGCCTTCAACCACCTCAGCAAGGGCGACATGTTCCGGGTCGACCGGACCATTGCCGAGGCCGACCCGGCCGACTACGACGCCCTGGTGCTGCCTGGCGGCGTGGCCAGCCCTGATCAGCTCAGGACCAGGCCCGAGGCCGTGGGCTTTGCCCGGTCGATGTTCGTTGCCGGCAAGCCCGTCGCGGTAATCTGCCATGGGCCGTGGACGCTGGTCGAGGGCGACCTGGTGCGCGGCCGCACCCTGACCTCATGGCCGAGCCTGCAGACCGACATCCGCAACGCGGGCGGCACCTGGGTCGACACCGAAGTCCAGGTCTGCACGGACGGGCCCAACGTCCTGGTGACCAGCCGTAAGCCAGACGACCTGCCCGCTTTCTGCGAGCAGCTCGTCAAGCAGTTCCAGAGCTAACGGTGCTCTTCGCGGCCGCTTCCCCGGCGGCCAACACACTGTTCGGGGATGGCTTAAAGCAGACTGCCGAGCTCTGCGCGGCACTGCTCCTGGCCGCTGCGATCGGCCTGGAACGGGAGATCCGGCAGAAGGACGCCGGGTTGCGGACGCACACTCTCGTCGGCGTCGGCGCGGCACTGTTCATGCTGATCAGCAAGTACGGGTTCACCGACGTCCTGGAGAAGGGACTGATCGTCGTCGACCCGTCCCGGGTTGCCGCGCAGATAGTCTCCGGGATCGGGTTCCTCGGGGCCGGGATCATCTTCGTGCGCCGCGACTCGGTGCGCGGCCTCACCACCGCCGCGTCCATCTGGGTGACCGCCGCGATCGGCGCCGCTGCCGGCGCTGGGCTGCTGGTGCTGGCCACGCTGACTACGGTCATCTATTTCATCGTCGCCCTGCTGTTCCCGCTGCTGACCCGCCGCATAGGGGTTTCGGCGAACGCGATGTCGGCGCTGCGTGTCCGCTACCCGGACCGCCGCGGCCTGCTGCGCGCTGTCCTGCAGCAGTTGACCGAGCGGGGCTTCGCGATCGACGACGTTTCCACGCAGATGATCAGCTCCGGGCAGCCAGCGGGCCTCGCACCGGACGGCCACGGCAGGGCACCCATGGTCGAGGTGACCCTGCACGTGCGCGGCAGGCAGCCGGTAGCGGAAATGGCTGCCGCTCTATCCGACCTCGACGAGGTCAGCGCTGTCCTGGTCCGCGACCTGCACAGCATCGACGAATAGTCAGCTCTCTTTGCTGACCAGGGCGGCGTACCGGTCCAGGTACAACGGCCATCCCTGGTCGCTGTCCACGCCCTGGCTGACGGATTCCCATCCTGGCCCGTGGCGCTCGATGTGACGGTGCTCAAGTTCGACCCGGGTACGTTCGGGCGTCTCGGCCACGAACCGGATCTCGACCTCGCTCGCGTTGGCGGGGTCGGCCTCGATCTGCCATTGCGGGCTGATGTCCCAGCTGAACACCACCCGGTCGGGCGGGTCGTAGGCGAGCACGCGAGCCCAGCGGCATTCGGTGCCGTCCACGCCGCGGTCGTAGATGTGGCCGCCGACCCGAGGCTCGAAGACAGTCTCGGCAATCGGGGCGCCCAGCAAGTTGTGCTCGGGCGGCTTGAAGTCCCCGAACCGCTCGGTGAAGGTAGCGAACGCCCGCTCGACCGGGGCGTCGACGATGACCTGCTTGCGGACTACTGCGGATTCGGCCTGAGTCACGAGCCCTCCCCTGCCTGTGTGTCGATAACCGGTGTGTCGATCACTTCCTGGTACCCGGCCAGCGCCCGGCGCCAGAACGTATCCAGCTGGTCGCGGAGCGCTGCGACACCGGCCGCGTTGAGCCGGTAGATCCGCCGGGTGCCCACCGCCTGCTCGACGACAAGCCCCGCATCCTTGAGCACCTTCAGGTGCTGCGACACCGCGGGCCTGGTCACCGGCAGCTCGTCGGCCAGGTCACCGACAGCACGGGGCTTCTCGGCGAGGCGCTCCACGATCGCCCGTCGGGTCCGGTCAGCCAACACGTCCCAGGCGGCATCCCCGACTCCGTAAGTTCCCACGAACCGTAAGTTTTCACTTACGCATGGCAGGCTGTCAAGTGCCGCCGCGGCAGCGCTGAGCCCGCATCAGCTGGGCTGGCCACCGAAACCGGACAAGATCGCCTCGAGCAACGGCAGCGCCTGGCCGGCTCGCTTGGCCCGTATCACCATGTCCCACAGCGGCTCGAACTTCTTCCAGCCCGCCGCGTACGCCACGTGACGCGCCTTTCCGCGCATCGTCGGTTTGACAGCGGCGCTGCGCGCAATGGCCCCCCAGCGGTAGAAGTCGCGATACGCCTGCCAGTACCCGTCGTCGAGTTCGCTCGGAGTCATGCGCTTAGGCTGAAAGACGACGTGCCGGGTGTCATAACGATCCCAGTCCGAGTGCAGCAGACGTGCCTCTTTCGCCATCCGCTGGTACAGGCGAGTTCCCGGGTATGGTGTGAGGATGTGGAATGTGGCCGTCTCCACGCTATTCTCAACCGCCCAGTCAACAGTGCGCTTGAAGACGCTGGCATCGTCTGAGTCCATGCCGAATACGAAGCTCGCGTTGACCATCACGCCAAGGTCGTGCAGGCGGCGGATGGCCAGACTGTAGTCGCGGTTGATGTTTTGCCATTTGCGCTGCTCAGCCAGGTTCTCCGCGTTGACGGTCTCGAATCCGACGAAGAGGCTGCGGAGCCCGGCGTCCACGGCTTTCTCCAGCAGGCCGGGTTGGAGGACAGCCTTCACGGTCCCGGCGGCCTGCCATAGCCGTCTCATCCCCCGCATTCCGTCAAACAGAGCTGTGGCAAAGCGCCCGTTTCCAAACAGGTGGTCGTCGAGGAAATACAGATGCCGGCCAGGCAGCCGGTCGATTTCTGCTAGTGCGGCATCCGCGGTTTGCGTGTAGAACGACTTACCGCCCTCAAAGAAGGCCTCTTTGTAACAGAAATCACATACATGCGGGCAGCCGCGTGACACTACGATCGAATTCGGCACGAGGTAGCACCGGCGCTTGATGAGGTCACGGCGGATGGGTGGCAATTCCGCGAGCGTCCGGCTGACCGAGTCATACCTCGGTCTTGGCGAACCGGCGCGAAGGTCAGCGAGGAACCGCGGCCAGATATCCTCCCCCGGCCCGCAGAATATGGTGTCAGCGTGCAGGGCCGCCTCGTCGGGCAGCGACGTCACGTGCAGGCCGCCGAGGCAGACATAAGCGCCCTTCGCCCGGTAGTGATCGGCGAGCGCATAGGCCCGGTAAGCGGAAGTGATGTAGACCTGGATAACCACCAGGTCAGGCTCGTCGCTCGTGTCGATCCGCTCCACATGCTCGTCAAGGATCGACACCTCGTCATCGGGTGAGAGGTAACCGGCCAGGGTGGCCAGGCCGAGCGGCGGAAACAGTGAGTACTTGATTGGCCGGAAGAATGGCGACGTAGCTTCCGTCAGTGCCGGCAGGATCATCTTGACACGCATGCCGCTCCTTGCGTCAGCGGATCTTCTGCGGGTTGCCGTGACCACCCTGTCGCCTGAGGGCAAACGGTTTGGGCGGGAGTTGTGGCGATTTTGTGGAGGCCGGCCGGCACCCTCGCCTCGCCCGTAGGGTGGTCGCGTGGCCGGTCAGCGGATCCTCGTGGTCGAGGACGAGGCGCCGATCGCCGAGGCCGTCTCGGCCCGGCTTGAGGCCGAGGGCTTCATCGTCGAGATCGCGAGGGACGGGCCAGGCGCTGTCGAGCGCTTCGCCGTTTACCAGCCGGACCTGATCGTCCTGGACATCATGCTTCCCGGCTTCGATGGCCTTGAGGTCTGCCGCAGAGTGCAGGCTCTGAGGCCGGTCCCGGTCCTCATGCTGACCGCACGCGATGACGAAACGGACCTGCTCGTCGGGCTGGGCATCGGCGCCGACGACTATCTGACCAAACCGTTCAGCGTGCGGGAACTGGTGGCCCGCATCCGCGCGCTACTGCGCCGGGCCGAGCGAGCCGGGTCCGGCAACTGCACGGAACGGCTCGGGCCGCTCGAAATCGACCGGGCAGCTCGCAGGGTGCGACGGGATGGAACGGACATCCACCTGACGCCGACAGAATTCGACCTGCTCGATGTGCTCTGCCGCCATCCCGGCACCGTCTATACCCGTGACCGGCTGCTCGAGCAGGTCTGGGGATGGAGTTACCCCGGGCGCACCCGGGCGGTCGACAGCCAGGTCAAGGCGCTGCGCCGCAAGCTCGGCCCAGATCTGATCCGCACCATTCACGGGGTGGGATACGCACTGGAGACAACTACATGATCGATCTTCCCCGGCCGCTCGACCCGTTGCCGTCGATCAAGCTCAAGCTGGGCGTGCTGGTGACTGTGAGCTGCGCCGTCACCGCCCTCATCGTCCAGTGGGGCACCGCGACCGGGCACGCGGCCGCCATTACCCTCCCGTTTGCCGTGTTCATGTCGCTCGCCGTGACCCAGGTCCTTGCTCACGGGATGACGTCGCCGCTGCGCGAGATGACGGCGGCGGCGCGGGCCATGGCCGGGGGTGACTACACCCGGCGGGTCCGCGCCACGTCCCGGGACGAAGTGGGTGAGCTCGCTCGCGCGTTCACCCGCATGGCGGCCGATCTGGCTGAGGTGGACAGGCAGCGGCGCGAGTTCGTCGCCAACGTGTCGCATGAGCTCAGAACGCCGATCAGCGCGCTGCACGCCCTGCTCGAGAACATCGCCGACGGCGTCACCGCCCCCCGGCCGGAGACGCTCCACACCGCGCTCGATCAGACGGACCGGCTCGGCCGGCTGATCGCCCAGCTGCTCGACCTGTCGCGGCTCGATTCCGGAGGCGCCATTCTCAATCGCACCGAGTTCGCCGTCAGCCCCTTCATCGAGGCCATCGTCGCCCAGGCGCACATCGGACATCCGCGAGTGCGTTTCGCCATCGACGCAGCGCCGGGACTCGTGGTCTGTGGCGACAGGGACCGCCTGGCTCAGGTGCTCGCGAACTTGCTCGACAACGCGGCCGTGCACGGCCCACCGGACGGCACCGTCACCGTTATGGCACACAAGTCCAGCCGTCACGGCAAGCTGGTCCTCGAGGTAACCGACGAGGGCCCGGGAATCCCCCCGCAGGAGCGGGCGCGTGTGTTCCAGCGCTTCTCCCAAGGCAACGGATCGTATGCCTCCGACGGCGGGACCGGCCTCGGGCTGGCTATCGCCCGCTGGGCGGTGAACCTGCACGACGGCCACATCCAGGTAGCGGACAGCACCCAGGGCTGCCGGATACAGGTCGTCATACCCGCACCGTGACCGGGTCGCCCGAGTGAGTCTTCCGCCTGGTGCACGACGCTGTTCGCTGAGTTCCGGTGCAGCTACTACAGTCTCAAGACGGGCTGCCGATTCAGCAGATCGTGATGACCGGAGGTGCCGATGGCGCGGATCGTCGGTGGCGTTGCCTCATCGCACACGCCGACCATTGGCTTTGCCTACGACCAGAATAAGCAGAACGACAGCGACTGGGCGCCGATCTTCGAAGCATTCGCGCCAGTGCGCGACTGGTTCGTCGAGAAGCGGCCCGACGCTATCGTCTACATCTTCAACGACCACGTAACGTCGTTCTTCTTTGACCATTACTCGGCGTTCACGCTCGGCATCGGCGAGGAGTTCGCTGTCGCCGATGAAGGGGGCGGCGCCCGCGCGCTCCCGGCCATACCAGGGAACCCGGCGCTGGCCAGGCACATCGGGTCCAGCCTGGTCACCGACGAGTTCGACATGTCGTTCTTCCAGGACAAGCCGCTTGACCACGGGTTCTTCTCGCCGATGTCGGTGCTGCTTGACCACGGGGACGGGAAGTGGCCGACGACGATTGTCCCGCTTCAGGTCGGCGTCGTTCAGTACCCCATCCCCACCGCCGCGCGGTGCTACAAGCTGGGCCAGGCGCTCCGGCGCGCGATCGAGAGCTACCCGGAAGACATCCGTGTCGCCGTGGTGTCGACCGGCGGGCTCTCCCACCAGGTACACGGCGAGCGCGCCGGCTTTAACAACCCAGACTGGGACCACACCTTCCTCGACGCGATCACCCGCGATCCCGCCCCGCTGGCCGCGCTGACCCACGCGGAGTACGCGACACTCGGCGGGTTCGAAGGTGCTGAGGTCATCATGTGGCTGATCATGCGGGGCGCCCTCTCAGAGAACGTCCGCAAGGTGCACAGCTCCTTCTACCTGCCCTCGATGACGAGCATCGCCACGCTCGTGCTGGAGAACGAGGCCGCCGACCTGCCCGCGGTCATCCACGAGCGCCACCGCGAGCGCATGGCCGAGCAGATGAAGGGCATCGACAAGCTGCCCGGCACCTACCCATTCGACCTGGCCGCCAGCGTGAAGGCGTACCGGCTGAACAAGTACCTGCACGCGATGATCGAGCCGCAGCACCGCGCCCGCTTCCTGGCTGACCCCGAGGCGTCGTTCGCCGAGGCGGGCCTGACCGAGGAGGAGAAGGACCTCATCCGCCGGCGGGACTGGCCCGGGCTGATTCACTACGGGGCCATCTTCTTCGTGCTGGAGAAACTCGCCGCCGTCATCGGCGTATCGAACCTGCACGTCTACGCGGCCATGCGCGGCCAGCCGCTTGAGGACTTCCTTAAGACGCGCAACACCCAGGTGCTCTACTCGGTCGCCGGGAGTGTCGCCGGGAGTAAGGCGACGACGGACACCCCGTGACCGCGCTGCTCGCGCTGGTCACGGTGCTCGCGTGGGGTACCTGGATTCCGCTGGCCCAGCTCGTTCCCGGGGTACCGCAGCGCTCCCGGACCTTCTACGCGACCGTCGGCAATCTCGCGCTCGCCACCGTCGCCCTGCTCGCTGGCGGCGGCCGGGTGGAGTTCGGCTGGCGGGGTTTCTGGCTGCCGCTCGCCGGCGGCGTGGTCTGGACGGCGGGCAACTATTCCGCCTTCCGGGCCACCGAGGACCTCGGGCTGGCCCGGGCAGCCGGCGCCTGGGCGCCGCTGAACATCATCGTCGCGTTCGTCTGGGGTGCCGCGCTCTTCGGCGAGCTTGACCACTTCTCCCGGGCCCGCTTTGCCATCCTCGGCGCCGCCCTGCTGGCCGTCCTGGCCGGCATGCTGCTGATCACGCGCTCCCGGGAAAGGTCGGCCGCGCCCGGTCCGCCGCCCTCTGGTCCGCAGATGGCAGGCCGCGTGGGTCGCGGGGCACTGTGGGCGGGAGCGGCCGGGGTCCTGTGGGGCAGTTACTTCATCCCGGCACAGTGGGCCGGAGTGCCCGCTCAGGTCAGCGACTTCCCGCTGGCGATCGGGATCCTCATCGGCGGGCTGGCCCTCGCCCTGCCAGCCGGCGAGCCGGTTCGCCTGGGCCGGCGGGCACTGAGCGCGCAGGTCGGCGCGGGCGTCCTGTTCGGCATCGGCAACCTGGCTCTGCTCGGCCTGGTCAGCCGGGTGGGCACCGGCGCCGGTTTCACCATTGGCCAGCTCAGCCTGCTGGTCAACGCCAGCATCGGCATCTGGTTCTTCCACCAACCCAAGCCGGGAACGCGGCAGGCGAGGATGGCGCTGGCCGGCATACTGATCGCGGGAGCCGGCGGCTGCGTCATCGGCGTGATGCGGTAGCTCACGCCGCTGGCTGAGCGGCGTGCACGTTACACACCTATTCATTGTCGGCCTGTTTGGCCTGGCTGACGATGGACTGGAACTGGCTGCTGGCCGCCGAGCGCCACGCGTCGATGGCGCTGGCGAGAGACTGGATGTCCTGCTGGAAAGCCTGCCCCTGTGCGGGCTTGGTGGCCAGCGCAGCGTTAATCGCATTTCCTATAGCGTTCAGATATCCGGAGGGCACAACCACGACGGCTTGATTCCCGGGGTTGAAGAAAGTGGAAGCAATGTTTGGAAAATTTGCGACGATATCATTGGCGACAGCGACAGGGTTCGGGGAGATCGTGTTGTTGGTGGTGCCACCGGCACCTGGGCCGCTGTCTACCGGGACACTGCCGGACCCCACAGTTCCGTAACTGAGGGTTCCGTCATTTTCCAGGGTGATATAGCTGCTGGAAAGGTCCCCAGCGTCGTCGTAACAACCCCCCAGCTCGCGGGCATAGCCCTCGATGTTCTGCCAGAAATCACTGAGCCCTTGGTAGACCTGGGTGAGCTGGGCATGCGTGTGTATCAGCGAGGTCGCCGTCGTGGTCAGCTGGCCGCTGGCCAATTCGGCCGCGGTTCCGGTCCAGCTGCTGCCGATCTGCGGCTGGAGATTGCCGGTCAGGACATCGATGTTCTGCTCGACTGCTGACAGCAGATCGGGCCAGTAGTTCTTCCCGGCCACAGCTTCCAGGTTCGGCTGGGTGGAATCGATGTTGTAGGCACCGCTCGACGCGGTGTTCCAGTTCCAGCCGCTCCACAGGGCGTAGAGATCATTCGCCGTGATAATTGCCCATTGTACTCTTTCTTTACCAATATCAGTATATATATGTACTGTACTGATAGTATGCGCGCGTGGAGTTGCTCAGCGCAAGCGGCCACGGCCCCGCGTGCTGCTGCTGGACGCTCCTAGTAGTTCGCCACGGTGCCTAGGGTGAAGCCATGACCACTGCTGCGCCCGCGGAGCCTGGGGCCGTCGACGTCAGGCCGGTCGAGGGCACCGAGATCACGCATTTCGTGGACATGGTCGACACGGCCTGGGGCTTTGCCTCCAGCGAGGAGGAGCGCCAGCGGTCCGGCCGGGACATCATCGCCGAGAGCCCGCTCGGCGCGTTCGCTGCCGGGGCGATCGTCGGTACGGCGATGTCGTACGCGATGGAACTGACCGCGCCGGGTCAGGTTCAGGTGCCAATGGCAGGCGTTTCGTGGGTCGCCGTGCACCCACTGCACCGCCGCCAGGGCATCCTGCGGGCACTGATGCGCGCCCAGCTTGATGACCTGCACGCGCGCGGCGTGCCGGTGGCTGGCCTGGCCGCCAGCGAGGCGGGCATCTACGGCCGGTTCGGGTACGGCCCTGCTACCTGGGACAGCTCATGGCGACTCGCCCGCGGAGCTGTCAGGCACCTGGCTGACGGCGATGATGCCGGGCGGCTGGAACTGGTCGACGCGGCGACGGCGCGGCACACGCTCCCGGCCGTGCAAGAAGAGGCACGCCGGTCCCAGGTGGGGGACGTGCGCAGCTATCCGGGCTGGTGGCGTGATCACACGTCCGAAGACCAGCGGCGCGGCCGGCAGTTCGTCGTGTGCCGGGATCATGACGGGGCTGTGGGCGGCTACGCCGGCTACCGGATCGAGCGCGAGCGGCGCTACTCCGCCAACGCCACCGTGGTCGTCGACCACCTCGTCGCCGCCACCGGGACGGCTTACCGGAGCCTGTGGGCGTACCTGGCCGACGTGGACCTTACCGACGGGGTGGAAGCGCGCGGGCGGCCCGAGCATGAGCCGCTGCAATGGGCGCTGACCGACAGCCGGCAGCTTGAGGTGACCAGCGTGCACGACCACCTCTGGGTGCGGCTTGTCGACCTCCCAGAGGCGCTGAGCCGCCGGCGCTACGCGGCCGAGGGCTCACTCGTGCTCGAGGTGGCTGACCCGTTCTGCCCATGGAACCGGGGCCGCTGGCTGCTGGATGGCGGCCCGGACGGCGCCTCCTGCCAGCCCGCGCCCGGCAGCGGCGGCGACGGTCTGCGCCTGGACGTCTCAGCCCTCGGGTCGCTGTTCCTTGGCGGCCCGTCCGTCGCCCGGCTGGCCGCGTCGGGTCTCGTCGATGCCGACCCAGCCTCGCTGCTCCGCGCGAACCAGATGTTCGGGACCGGCCTCGACCCCTGGTGCTCCACCTGGTTCTGAGCTGAGTCAGCCGGCCGGCTCGGCGGGGTAGCGGCTGGTGTCGGGTTGGTGGCCTTCGACGAAGACGTCGTAGAGGTCGTCGGCGACCTGGGTGATCACGTCGACGCCTTCAAGGCCCGCGAGCAGGTCACCGTCGATGGCGCCGGCGCCGAGGGTGGCGCCGAGCAGGTTGCCGCAGATCGCGCCGGTGCTGTCGCTGTCACCGCC
>Ga0335074_10005943_pt1 | contig 16896 bp, 13 predicted proteins | sample Lox_Sample_23_FD_206715 | JGI IMG/M metagenome (GOLD analysis project Ga0335074, IMG submission 206715) | Soil microbial communities from Loxahatchee National Wildlife Refuge, Florida, United States - Lox_Sample_2.3 | ecosystem: Environmental > Terrestrial > Soil > Wetlands | place: USA...
CCGAGGCGGGCCTGCTTCTCGACCAAGGTGACGCTTGCGCCGCCATCGGCACATGCCAGTGCCGCTGCCATCCCGGCAAGCCCGCCACCGACAACGACGACTTTGGGCGTGCCGGCAGGGCTCACGCCGCCCCCCGCGCGATCGCCAGCGCAGCGATGCCAAGCTTGCGTTTGGTCGACAGGCTGACACGCTCGTGCAGCACGAGCTGTGGGTGCAGGCGAATCTCGTCTAATAGGTGCCGGTAGATGCCCGCCATCGTGGCCGTGCAGGCTCGGCTGCGCCGGTCGAGGAGCTCGAGCAGGGGCAAGCCGCGCTCGTACCATTCCGACGCTCTCCCGGTCTCGAAGCAAACGAGGGCGGCGAGGTCGTCGCTGCTCCCCTCTAGCTCGGGGCCGACCCCAAAGCGCTCTCGGTCAGCCAGGGGCAGGTAGACACGGCCCATAAGGTCGCGGTCTTCAACGAGGTCGCGGAGAATGTTTGTGAGCTGGAGCGCCACGCCGAGAGCCTCCGCCAGCCACGCCGCCCGCTCCTCCGAGCTACTGCCGTAGATGGCAAGCGAGAGGCGCCCGATCGTGCCCGCCACTCGGCGGCAGTACTCGACGAGCTCGTCGAAGGTCTCGTACCTTCGTCCTGTCACGTCCCACTCGCAACCTTGGACCAGCTCGTCGAGGGCGTCCAAAGGCAGCGGGAACCGGGTAGCGGCGTCCGCGAGCGCGACGAGCACTGGGTCACCCGGTGGGACGGCAGCGGGTTCGCCGGCCACTGCCTTGGACAGCAGGGCCATGGACTGGCGGATCTCCTCAAGCGCTCTCAACCTGGCATCGGTCGGGCTCTCTCGCCCTGGAGGATGATAAAGGTCATCCCCGACGTCGTCGATGCGGCGCGCCATTGCGTAAAGGGCGCACATGGCCGAACGCTTGGGTGCCGGGAGCAAGCGGATGCCGTAATAAAAATTGCGTGCTCTAGTGCGAGTTATTTCCTCGCAATGCTTGTAGGCCAGCGTAACGGCGGCACCGGTCAAAAGCGGTCCTCCCCCAGGGCCACGAGGCTCAGCATGTGCGGGAGGAAACGTCGTAAGCGCGGCCGCGGAGTGTCCGCGTAGATGTCGAAGTCAACCCCCGCGATCGCGTCCAGGGCCGCATGGCCACCGGCAACAAAACCAGCGACGGCAAACCGAAGCCGTCCCCGCAGGCTCCTCACGAGAGGCGTACCCTCTGTGAGCATGCGCCGGGCCCGAGCTGCTTCGAAGGCTATGAGAGCGCGGCAAGCAGCCGAAGCCCCGCCGGGTGCCCCCCGCTTGCCCCGGTCCACGTACGAAGCGGGCGGGGGCGTGAGCTCCTGCACGGTGACGCCGAAGCGGCCCAGGTCCTCTTGGGGCAGGTACACCCGCCCCACGACGGCATCTTCGGAGACGTCCTGCCAGTGCTCTACCAGCTGGAGGGCTGTGCAGATGCTGTCGGACCAGGCCAAGCGATCCTCGGTGGCCATCCCGAACATCGCCAGGACCATCCGTCCCACGGGGTTTGCCGAGAGCTTGCAGTAGCCAACCAAGTCGGGGAAGGTCTCATAGCGCGAAACGGCCTGGTCTTGGCGATTTGCTTTTACTAGGTCGGTCAGTGGCTCAACGGGGAGACCTCGCCGGCGCACCGCATCGGCGATGTTTGCGACCAAGGGGTGCAGCGCCGATGGCGGCTCGGCAACCGCTGCGTGGCCCTCGCTCCCGGGGGGCTTCTCGCCAAGCGCCCAGAGCAATTGACGCTCAACTTCGTCGAGAGCACCCAGCCGGTCGCCGGGGTAATCGTCCCCGAGCTCGTCCACAAGTCTCGCCCAGCCGTAGAGAGCGATAAGGTCCACCCTGAGTGCCGGAGGAAGTAGGCGGGATGCAACGGGGAAGTTTTCGCTGCTGGCGCGACCTAGGACGAGGTAATCGGGGGGCAGCTCGGCACGGGGCAGCGCCGGCTCAGCCTGCAACGCCGCTGCTCCCATCAGTCAGGACCCCCTTTCGCCAGCTAGGCCCGGCGCTCGAAAAGTTCAACAAGGATAAGTGCAAACCAGTGACCCACTGGTCATCTTAGACACGAAGCGGTGCGTCGGCGCAATACCGTTCGTCTTCTACGGGCGGTCTCACAATGGGCCACAAGGTCTATGAAGCTGGGGCGCGCTGTCTGACCTGCGAGCGTCCCTAATCACGCGCCGCGCGCCGCGTCTGCAGCTGCTGAGCCTGGTTGCACCGCCTTCAGCGCTCGGGTAACCCAGCTCGGGTTGGCTGGGCAGGTTGGTCCCTCGAGGCCCAGTCCGGCCCCACGGCCCATTGCAGCACGGTCGCGAAAGCCGTTTCGATGACTTGTAGGCCCGCCGGTACGGCGTCGTCAGAAAGCGGCCGCCCCGCCGCTTCGGCCAAGGTGCGCAGGACGCGGGCTGCAAGGAGCTGGCTCGGGAGGTCGCCTCTTGCCGCGCGGGCGCCTAGTTCGAGCAGGATCGGCATCGCGCGGGCGATCAAGCGGCCGAAGACCAGCGCCGTTTTGCCCGGGTCGGCAGCAAGTCCGTGGGGCCCGCCGAGGTCGGCGACCGCCTCCGCAAAACGTTCGGCGGTGTCTGCGCACAAGCTTTCGACCACGGCGGTAAAAAGGGCCTCCTTGGAGGGGAAGTACCGGTAAACGCTCCCCTTCGCCACACCCGCGGCGGCAGCGATCTCGCTCACGGTTACCGAGGCATAGCCTTTCGGCTCCGAGAAGAGCCGGAATGCCGCCTCGGTCAAACGTCTTTGCGCATCACCAGCTTGTTCCCCGCACAGGTCCGGCTCTCTTCCCTGGAGGAGCTCCGGCAGCACGACTTTGACCTGCCCAAGCGACATCCCCCGTTCGTAACGCAGCTCGCGGATGATCTCGAGGGCACGCAGGTGCTCGGCGGTGTACGCGATGCGCCCGTGCGAGGTCGGCTGCGCGTCGGGGAGGAGGCCCAGCCGCCGGTAATGGTGGACGGTGCTGGCAGGCACGCCAGAGAGCGCGATGAGGCGGCCAAGCGAGAGGCTGTCGTCTTCAGGCTCGCAGTCACCCATCAGCGAACCTCGCCCTTCCGGCGGCCGGTCCGTCCTCCGTGGGCGGCGACCACTTGTGTTTTGTGCTGCTCGGCGCATGCTTCGTCCTGTGGCCTTTGTTCTTTGGGCTTGTGAACATCTTGCCCTAGTTGATTCAACCACCCTTTCGCGGGGCCCGGGGTGGTTGCCCTCCTTAGGGGCCTCTGGGGGGTCAAACAGCCTTGCGCAGGAGCCACTGCTTCGCCCGCCCGTAGGGGGGGTAAACGAGGGGGACTTCACCTTTGGCCGGGCGGCGCAGGACCGCCTTCAAGTGGCTGAACGTCTCGAAACCGGCGCGCCCGTGGTAGGCGCCGGTCCCACTTGGCCCGATCCCGCCGAAGGGTAACCCGGGCACGCCAAGTTGCACCGCGTTGTGGTTGATGCACACGCTGCCCGAGGAAGTCTCCGCGATAGCTCTTTCGATAGTGTCGTTGTCTCGCGAGTACAGGTAAAGAGCAAGGGGCTTATCTCCGGCGTTGACACGAGCGAGTGCCTCGTCGAAGGAGCCATAGCTGACGACCGGCAGCACCGGCCCGAAAATCTCCTCCCGCATCAAGGGGTCGTCCCAGGGCACGTCGGCAACCACCGTTGGCGCCAGGTAGAGGGTCATCGGCTGGGACGTGCCTCCCGTGACCAAGCGCCCCCGCGTGAGCGCGAGCAGCCCGGTGAGCCTGCTCAGGTGGGCTTCGTTGACGACACGTGCGAATGCCGGGCTGGTGCTCGGGTCATCCCCGTAGAAGCGCTCTAGCCATTTGACCAGGGCCGAGATGAAAGGTTTCTCGACCTGTTGGTCAACGAGGACATAGTCAGGGGCCACGCACGTCTGCCCTGCGTTCAAGAACTTGCCCCATGCGACGCGCCTCGCCGCAGTGCCGACATCGGCGGTCTGGTCGACGATGGCTGGGTTCTTGCCGCCCAGCTCGAGGGTCACCGGGGTCAAGTGGCGAGCAGCCGCTGCCATCACATGCCTGCCCACAGCGCCCCCGCCCGTGAAAAATATGTGGTCCCAGCGTTGCGCGAGCAACTCCTTGGCGAGGTCGGGACCGCCCGATGTCACAGCCAGCGCCCGTTTGTCGACGTAGGAGGGGAGAAGGGCGGCCAACGCGGTCCCAGTCGCCGGGGCCAGTTCCGATGGCTTGAGGGCGACGGTGTTACCGGCAGCGAGCGCAAAGGCTAAGGGCAACACTGTGCAGCGGACGGGGTAGTTCCACGGACCGATGACAAGTGCTGCCCCGAGAGGTTCGGGGACAACCTGCGCACGGCCTGGGCGGAGCGCCCAGGGGACCTTCACTCGTCTGGGCGAGGCCCAGCCGTCCAGGTCGCGGAGGATGCCCTCGATGTCTCGCCTGACGGCGATGACATCGGTGAGCCAGCCCTCCACGAGGGGTTTGCCCATGTCCTTCCCCATGGCGGTTGTGAGCTCGCCGGCTTCCTCGCGGAGCATCCGGCCCAGGTGCGACAACTGGGCGCGGCGCCATTCCAAGGGCCGGGTGAAACCAGTGGCGAAGGAGGCGCGCAGCTCCTCGGCCAGGGTCGGGGAGGGCGCACCGGCGCTCGGCTCCCCGGTGGGAGAAAGAGTCAGATCCTTATCCCGAGCTCGTCGATCCGGCTGCGCATCGCGTGCTCGTCGCGTTCGAAGACGCGGGCAAGTGCCCTCACATCTTCAGCGCGGATGGTTATCAAGCGGCCGTTGAAGTCACCTCGCTGTATCTGGATCATCCCGATGTAGCGACGTAGCACCTCCCGCTCTGGGGCGTCCAGGCGCTCGAGCCGTGACAGGTCGATCGTGATCGGGCCGCCGCCCGGCGAGGCCGGCGCTCGGCTTTCCGTGCCGAACTCAGGCTCGGGGCTCATCTTGGGCAGCAGCTGGTCGACGGGCACTCCATAGAGCCGGGCGAGACGCTGCAGCCGCAGCACAGAGATGATCCGCTCACCCCGCTCGTAGGCGCCGAGAACGGAGGCCTTGAACTCCCGCTCAGATTGCTCCTCAACAGCTTGCAGCGACAAACCCTGCTGGCGACGGATGTTCCGCAGCCTTTCGCCCACGTGGCGGGCGTAAGCGGGGGTCATCTCCTCTGTTATATCTGTCATGGTCATTGGTGGCCTTCCATGCTCGTCTCGGGCCCCTCCCAAAGAGTTATTTAACTGACAACACGAAGAGTAGCCAAAAGTGGCTACGCAAAGTAGTGATGTTCGCCCGCAGAAGCTGAACTCGCGCTGAAATTCTCCCCTCTTGCCCCTGGCGGGCCTCCTCAAGCCCCCCTTGTCTCCTCTAACAGGACAAGGTGGTGCCCGAGCAGCGGTAGGCCAGATCCCGGTGGCACCAGCAATGGACGGTATACAGGCCGCTCGTCAGCGGTGTCAACCGCAACCTGCCAGGGGCCGCCCCAGTCCGCTGCCGGCAGCACGAAGTCGAGTGGCTGTTCCCACGCGTTGAGCGCAAGGTAGAAGGAGTCGTCGGAGAGGACACGTCCGTGCCTATCGCGCTCAGGATGGGCTGAGCCGTTGAAAAAGACTCCCAGAGACTTTGCGTAGCCGACCCCCCAGTCGCTGTCGCTCATCAAGGCACCGTCAGGTCGGAACCACGCGACTTCGGCATCTTCGGGCCCGCCGTCCAGGTGCGGCAGCGGGCGCCCGTGGAAGAAGCGGCGCCGCCTGAAGACGACGTGCGCGCGCCGCAAGCTGAAGACGGCTCTTGCCCAAGCGAGCAGGTCTGTGTCGATGTTGTCCCAGTCGTACCAAGAAATCTCGTTGTCCTGGCAATAAGCATTGTTGTTGCCGGCCTGGGAGCGCCCGATCTCGTCACCACCGAGCACCATCGGCACCCCGAGCGAGAAAGCCAAGGTGGCGATGAAGTTACGGACCTGTCGCTTCCTGAGAGCGGTGATCTCAGAGCCCTGCGTCGGGCCCTCCGCCCCGCAGTTCCACGAACGGTTGTCGTCTGTGCCGTCCCGGTTGCCGTCGCCGTTTGCCTGGTTGTGCTTCTCGTTGTAGCTGACGAGATCGGCGAGCGTGAAGCCGTCGTGTGCAGTGACGAAGTTGACACTTGCCCATGGCCGCCTCCCGGTGGCCTCGTACAAGTCAGAGGACCCGGTGATGCGGTTGGCGAGCTCGCCGATCGAGGTGTTTTGCTGGCGCCAGTAATCGCGCACGGAGTCCCGGAAACGGCCGTTCCACTCCGACCACAGCACCGGGAAGTTGCCCACTTGGTACCCGCCGGTGCCAAGGTCCCATGGCTCGGCAATGAGCTTGATCCTGCTGATCACAGGGTCCTGGTGGATCAGGTCGAAAAAGGCAGAGAGCCGGTCGACCTCGTGGAACTGGCGTGCGAGGCTCGATGCGAGGTCAAAGCGGAAGCCGTCGACGTGCATCTCGAGGACCCAGTAACGCAGCGAGTCCATGAGCAGCTGGAGCGTGTGCGGGTTGCTGACGTTGAGGGTGTTGCCCGTGCCCGTGGTATCTGAGTACCAGCGTGGGTTGGCCGGGTCGAGGCGGTAGTAGCTCGGGTTGTCGAGCCCGCGGAACGAAAGCGTCGGCCCCATGTGGTTGCCTTCGGCCGTGTGGTTGTAAACGACGTCGAGGATGACTTCGATGTCCGCCGCGTGGAGGGAGCGGACCATCGTCTTGAACTCATTGACAACGCGCTGCCCTGGCCTCGATGCATAACCGTTGTGAGGCGCGAAGAACCCGATCGAGTTGTAGCCCCAGTAGTTACGTAGCCCTCTGTTCACGAGGGAGTGGTCGTGGACGAACTGGTGGACGGGCATGAGCTCGACGGCGGTCACCCCGAGCCGGAGGAAGTGGTCGATGACATCAGGGTGGCCTATCCCCGCATAAGTGCCCCGCTGCGGAGCGGGCACCGCGGGGTGCCTCCAGGTGAGCCCTTTTACGTGCGCCTCGTAAATGACGGTGTCGTGCCAGGGCGTACGGGGGCGGCGGTCCTCGTCCCAGTCGAAAGCGGTGTCCACCACGATCGACTTGGGCATCGAGCGCGCCGAATCTGTGTCGTCGGCCCAACGGTCGTCTCTTTTTGCGAAGGGGTAGCCATAGACTTCTGCCCCCCAGTGCACCTCGCCGGAGATGGCCTTGGCGTAGGGGTCGAGCAGTAGCTTCGCATAGTTCGCGCGCACACCTCGGCTCGGGTCGTACGGCCCTCTGACCCGGTAGCCGTAGAGCTGCCCCGGCTCGATGTCCTCTATGTACCCGTGCCACACGAAAGCGTCGACCTCGGGCAGCTCGTAACGCGCCTCGTTCCCGGCCGCGTCGAAGAGGCAGAGATCCACGGACTCAGCGCTCTGGGAGAACACTGCGAAGTTGGTCCCCGAGCCATCCCACGTAGCGCCGAGCGGGTAGGAGTCCCCCGGGTTGACTTCGCGTCCGGCGATCGTGTCGTCCGTGGTCGCGGGCGCGCCGGGCAGGGTTCCGCTACCAATAGACATGAGCCGTCAGGCTATACCAGCGTGGTGAATGTCCCGGGGGTACTGGACGGGGCGCCGCGCGACCGTGCTCACCGCCTTTGGCAACCATGGTGGGCAGAGCGGGTGGGGTGCCCGCATGGACAGTACGGCCCTGGTTGTTAAACTCTCCGCCGTGAAAGGGACGGTTCCGGCGCCCCTTTTCGTCGGGGGAGCCGGCGCCCCCGGGGGAGACGTCGCGCCCAGGCCCGAAGAGGAGGTCGCAGCCGAGGAAAGTGTGCATGGGAGGGAGCGGCTCTCCCTCGCAGTCCACGTCACCACCCTTTTCTTGGCTTTTGCGTTTTGGGCCTACCTGGACAGGAACCTGTGGTTTTTCGGCGACGAATGGGACTTCCTCACTAGGCGCGGCCTGCACGGGGCGACCTTCAGCATCTGGGCACCTCACAACGAGCATTGGTCGGTCCTGCCGATCCTGCTCTGGCGGGCGGTCTTCTCGGTGGCGCACTTGAGCACCTACTGGCCCTACCTTGTCCCGCTCCTGCTCGTGCACGTCGCCGTGGTCCACCTGGTGTGGCGGAGGTGCTTGCTGGAAGGCGCTGACATCTGGGTTGCCAATGGCCTCGCGCTGCTTTTCGCGCTCTTCGGTACTGGTGCCGAAGATCTGGCTTGGGCTTTCCAGATCGGCTTCGTCGGTTCTATCGCGCTCGGGTTGCTCGCGCTCGACCTGGCGGACAGCTCGGCGAGGGCCGCCAGCAAGGCACCACCTGCCTCAAGGGGCCGGGAGGCGGCCCTTCGGCCGCTCTTAGATGGCTGGTTGTCCGACAAGCCGGCTCTCCGCGACTGCCTCGTAGCGCTCCTCGCGCTCGCGGCGATGATGTGCTCGGACATTGGCGTCGCCGTCACCGTGGCATTGGCGTTCGTTATGCTTGCGCGGCACGGATGGCGGCACGCCCTTGGTGCCCTCGCGCTGCCGGTGCTGGCATACGCGATCTGGTTCGGGCTCGCCGGCCGTTCTGGCCTGGCGGCGACCGGCGACACCTTCAACGCTTCTGTGTTCTCCAAAGTCCCGACGTTCGTGGCGACCAACCTCGAGATGGACCTGAGCCATACCGCGGGTTGGCCCGCCGCCCGCTATGAGCTCTTTGCAGCTGTCGCGGCCTGGGCCCTATGGAACGTCCTCAGCTTGGCGCGAGAGCACCCGGCGGTCCTGGGGGAAGTCGTCGCTGCGGTCGCCTTTTACGCCATGGCTGCGCTCGGGAGGGACCGAATAAGCGCGACGCTGTCGCCTTCACGCTACGCATATATCGGGACTGCCTTGATGTTGCCGGCCATTTCGCTCATGCTGACCTCCTTGCCGGGAGTGCTCAGCCGCCTCGGCGGTTGGCTGGCAGCCGGGGGCAGGGGCCGGGACGAGGCGGCTCTCAGCTCTCGCGTTGCTGCGGTGTCCAGTGTGGTAGTGCTGCTCGTGGTGCTGGCGTCGACGTCGGCGAACATCGTTGACGGCTTTCAGTTTGTGCGAAGCCGCACGGTGTTTGTCCGCGACTTGAAGAACCAGATTTTGACCAGCTCTGTTTTGCTCCAGAACGCGGGACAAATGGCCCGTGCGATCAATCATTACCCCGTATGGGCGAGCGGGTTCGCTGCCGGTTACCTCACTCCGTGGGAGCTCGCGGCCCTTTACCGGCAGGGGTTTATCCGCTCACCCGGGTCGCTGATGACAGTGGCCCAGGTGCGCCGAGACGAGTCGTGGCTAGATTTGACGGCCCAGCACCGTCGGTCCTTTTTTGGCAAGTTCAGGTTGCTCTCGCTCCCTTCGAACGACCTTGCTGTAGGCCGGCCCCTGAGAGCGCCGGGTTGGCCGGTTGGTCCCGGCAGCTGCGCCCTTTCGTCCCTGCCCGGCACACGCGCCGCCGGTGCCACGCTCAAGTTCGCGTCTTTTGGCAACGCGAGAACGGCGGCCCTGTGGATCTCCCTCGGCAGGCGTGGGGGGCGTGTTCACTTCTACCTCCGGGAGGCCTGGGGGTTCCGGGGGCCTTCTGGGAGCGGGCCCGTGACAGGCGAGACCGTACAGGTGCAAGCCGACGGCTACTTGTGGCTCAACGACTCCGTGCCGAGCACGGGGCTAGGGCTTTCGGTCCCGGCCGGGCTGCGGGCTGAGATCTGCGGCTTGGCGAGCACGGCGCGCCGTACTGGCCGCCCACGCTCCCGTCACCCCCACCAAAACGCCGATGCGATTACCGCGTAAAGCGCGATGAGAGCGACCCCCTCCAGCCAGGAGTACTCGCCGTCGTAGACGACGATGCAGACCACTACCAGGGCAACAGCGAGCGCGGCGATCAGGAGCGGGGGAAAAACGAGCGTCAAGTGGACAGGCCCGATGAGGGGGCTGGCCAGCACGAGCGCGGGCATCAACAAAAGCGTTATCTGCAAAGGGCTGTTCAGGATCGTGCTGATCGCGTAGTCCGGGCGGGCCTTCCAGGCGAAGCGGACGCCAGCGGCGTTCTCAACGGCGTTGGACGCGATAGCCACTATCACGAGCCCGGTGAAAACCGAAGATATGCCGAGGGACTTTGTGGCTGGTACCAATGACGACACGAACCACTCGGACACTGCGCCCGAGGCTGCACTTGCTCCAGCGAGGAGGGCGATAGCGAGGCCGAGCGGCCAAAGCAATTCGTTGGCCAAGGCTCGACGAGCCAGAACTGGCTCAGGTTTTGCCCTGCCCGCACCGGGGCGGGCCCGGCCGGGCTCTCCGACGACTCTCTTTTCGTCAGCGGCCTCAGGCCCTCCCCACAGCCAGAAGGGGATGCTCGTCAAGTACACAAGCAACAAGATGACTGCTGTGGCATCGGAGATCCCAACGGCGTGGCGAGACGCCGCCCCGAGCCGGGCGGCAAGCGTTGGGACGAGAGCTGAGCCGGCGGCCAAGATGAGCAGGGTGACGAGCATGCGCGGCGCCTCGGGGTCAAATCTCTGCGTCCCGTGCCGCCCGGCCCCGCTGAGGAAGGCCAAGCCGAGGACGAGCAGCACATTGCCGAGGACCGATCCGACCAACGCCGCCTGGACGACCGAATTAAGCCCCGCACGAAGGGCAAAAATCGACACAAGCAGTTCAGGGAGGTTACCGAGGCTTGACTGGAGCAGTCCCGTCGGGCCGGGGCCGAGCCTTTCTCCGATCTGCTCGATCGATTCGCCAACCAAAGCGGCGAGCGCCGCAAGTGCCCCCACGGCGACGATGAACACAGCTACGTGCGCCGCGCCGGCTGCCTCGAGCACCCCTGTCGCGGCCACGAGGCAGGTTGCCGTCGCGAGGATGACGCGCTGCGAGCGGCGAAAACGACTGGGGGCACTAGGCATGGCTCTGACCAGCGCAAACGTTAGCAAGCGGGCTGGTCGCGAGCGATGATTTGGCCGGGGGGCGCCTCAGCCGGTTCGCCTAGAGGTGCCCTGACCGCCTGCGCAGTACAGTGAGCTTCGGCAGCCCCAGGGCGGCGTGGCCGAGTGGTTCAGGCAAGGGCCTGCAAAGCCCTCTACAGCGGTTCGATCCCGCTCGCCGCCTCCAGTCTCTTCTCCCGCTAGACTGCAGGTCAGAGGCTATTTCCGGGGTGCCCCCGCTCAGGTAGCCGCGACCGTCTGCGCGTAAAAGAGCAAGTTGGCCAGGGCTGAAGCCGCCACGGATTGGGTCGTCGAAGTGATCCCGGGGACGCTAGCCCACGTCATTGTCGTCTCCCCGTTGGTCATTGCGATCCCGAACTTCATCGACGCGCCGGCGGTGCTCCTGGCCTGGACCATCACGCCCCACCAGCTTGTCAGGTGACCAGTCTTGGGGACCGGGGCCCGCTCCGCCTGGAGAGCAGCGACGTAAAGGTTCCTGCTCGTGGTCAGAAGTTGCCCCAGGTACTTCACGACAGCGGCCGCGGCCGTTTGTCGTGCGCGAGCGTCTTCGTGGACGTACTGGGTGGTGGGAGAGATGGCCCATGCCAGCTGCAAGCCGCTGCCGTTTTGCACCTGGTCGGCGCGAGCGGCCTGCAGCGCGCACACGGGGGTGCCTGAGACGTCTACCACGGCGTGGGATGGGAGCTTCAAGAGCACCCGCCTTTCTGCTGCCCCGTAAACGCCGCTAAGGCCCCAAGCAGCGAAGCCGTTCACTACCGGGGCCGCCGTGAGCGACACGGTCCCGAGGGCTGCACCCCCGTTCAAGTTCTGCACGTCGGCGAACTCGACGACCGAGCTGGTGGAGGTTGCGGTGACGTAGACCTGGTCGGGGGCCCAACAAGGCAAGGTGCCTGGGCACTGCACGGCCTGCTTGGCGGCCACCATCCCGTCCCAGACGACCTTCATCGCCTGAACCTTCTGGTTTGACGAGGCACCCATGTACCAGCGCAGTGAGTACGTGCTGCCAGGGGTGGTACTGACGGTCTGGGAGACTGTGCCGGCCATGTTGGTGGCGTTGCCCAAGAAGAGGGACCACGCGCAGCCGGGCGAGGGTGCCCAGTACGTGCCGATCACCTGGGCCCCACCCTGTCCGCCAACAGTCCAGTCAGAGATCGCCGTCGAGCCCGGTGGGACATTGGCATAACGACTTCCCTTCGCCACCGAAGGGTCGACGAAGCAACTGTTCCTGATGAGATTGGCCGGATCAGTAGCAGTCGTTTGAGCCAGGGCCGGGCCGGCCGCGGAAGCGGCGTTGGCGGTGCAAAGGGTGATCACGCCGCTAAGTAGTACGAGACATGGCCTAATGTTGTGCATCAGCTCAACCTCCGGTTGAAGCCCATGGGCCAAGGCCGAACCTTGGGCTTATTAGGGGAGAGTCACCACGTGGCGTCTCGTCCACCAGTGCCGTTGGCCTGGGAACGATAGGGCCGTTGGTCCCAAGCTGATCCCGATGGCGGGCATAGCCGAGCGGTGCGGTCGTACCCGTCAGTCGGTGTCGATGTTGGTGAACGGCCGGCGTGGCCCAGGCGGCTTCCCCCCGGCCCGTCGCTGGGGACGTCCGCAGCCCGCCGTGGCATTGGGCCAGTCTTTGGGTGTGGCGCTGACAGGCGCGCTAACCCGTTGGCTCAGAGCATGTCGATGCGAATTGCAGCCACCACTGCGGGGTCGTTGACGATCTCGATCTCGGCAATGGTGTCGCCGATGACGTGGAACGCAAACAGAGCCCAGGCTCGCCCGCCGGGGGCATAAACCGCTCCCGCCACGCCGTCGATGAGCGCCACCTTTGCGGCGTTGGCCTTGCCCACTAGGGCCGTCGCTACCGCAGCGGCACCCCGTAGCTCCGGTGCGAGGAGGGGAGCGCCTCGACCGCGGTTGGCGGCCGCCGCCTCCACAGCAGCGCGGTCGGCCCGCAGGACCGCGTCGGGGTCGAGCAGCTTGACCAGTGCATCGAAGTCCCCCCGGCGGGAGGCAGCGAGGAACGCCTCGACCACCTCCTGCTGACGATGGCGATCTCGAGAACGCACCTCGTCGAGCCCTTGTACACGTCGCCGGGCCCGGCTGGCGAGCTGGCGCGCGGCCCCAGGAGATCGTCCGACGATCGGCGCGATGTCCTCGAACGGCACCGCGAAGAGGTCGTGGAGAACGAAGGAGAGCCGCTCCGAGGGAGACAGTGAGTCGAGCACCACGAGCAGGGCCGGGCCGAGGGCGTCGCCGAGGACCGCTTCTTCCTCGGGGGTCCTTGTCCCGGGCTGCGCCTGCTCATGCTCGAGCGGCTCCTCTTGCTGGGCCCGACGGGAGCGGAGCATCCCGAGGCAGACCCGCGATAGGACTGCCGTGAGCCACGCGCCCAGGCTGTCGATGCTCTGAGCGTCCGAGCGGCTCAGGCGGATCCATGTCTCCTGCACCGCGTCTTCAGCCTGGGTGAGGGACCCGAGCATGCGGTAGGCCACCGACTGCAGCCTCGGCCTGTTGGCTTCGAACTGTGCTGCTAGGTCATCTCCCATGCCTCACATTGACGCGCTAAGCGGCCCGGGTGTGACAAAGCCGTAGCCGCAGGTTCCTGTCCGGCTGGCGTCACTGATCACCGGACCTGTCACACAACGCCGGCGCCGCGCGTCATTAGGGGATATGACAGCAAGAATGAACAACCCAGCGACCGTGATCCCCGGCTCCATGGAGGGTATCCAGTCCATTGTCAAAGCTGCCTACAGCGCGGGTGTGCCCGCTCCGACCATGGAACTGGCTCACCTGCGTGCCAGCCAGGTCAACGGTTGCAGCCCTTGTGTTTACAGCGGGGCCCTCAGTGCCAAGAAGGCGGGTGAGAGCGACGAACGGCTCTTTGCTGTGGCTGCCTGGCGTGAGACGGACCTTTTCACCGATGCGGAACGGGCGGCCTTGGCCCTCGCCGAATCGATGACCCGCCTCGCCGATCGCGCCGACCCTGTTCCCGACGACGTGTGGGACCAAGCGGCTAAGCATTTCGACGAGAAACAATTGGCCGGGCTTGTCATGTGGGTCGCCATCACCAACCTGTTCAACAGGCTCAACGCAACTACCAAGCAGCCCGCGGGCGCCGCTTGGTGACCGTCACGCCAAGGACGCGGGGCCAGGAGATGACCCCACGGGCTCACGGCCCGCGCTCGTGAAGTCCTAGCGTCGAGGGCGATGGCCTCGCCCGGCACGCGCAGTGGCTCGCCCGGCGGGGACGGCGTCCCGGGACCGGCGAGCGGCGTGCGGCTCCGCCTCGCCCGTCTCGCCGCGGCCCTCTCCCAAGAGCAGTTGGCGGCGCGGGCGGGCGTGAGCCGTCAGGCTGTCGCCGGGATCGAGGCGGGACGCTTCGACCCCTCGCTGCACGTCGCACTCGACCTGGCGCGGGCGCTCGGGCGCAGCGTTGAGGACCTCTTCGCCAACCCCTCCTTCCTATCCCCGACCCGTGCCCTGCTCGTTGGCCCGGCGGGGACAACAGGCCCCCTGGCGGGGGTGCGCGTCGAGCTCGCCGAGGTGGGCGAGCGCCCTGTCGCCTTCGCCCTTTCTGGCGACCAATCGCTGCGCCCTGGCTTCGTGCCCGCCTCTGGGCGGCTGACCAGCACGGCCGGTGCCGGCGAACCCGTCCTCGTAGAGGCGGGACCGCCTGGTCAGCCCGCCGTCGTCGTCGCCGGCTGCGATCCTGCCCTGGGCCTCCTTGCCGGCCCTCTTGCCGACCTCGCCCCGCCGCGGCGCCTCGCATGGTGGCCCTGCAACAGCGCCGCCGCCCTGGCACTTGCCGCTGCCGGCCTCGTGCACGCCGCGGGCGTCCACCTGCCCGAGGACGGTCCCGGGATCGGCGCCGTCGCCGGTGCCGAGCTGCGCCGCGCCGGTGCCGAGGTGATCGGCTTTGGTGCCTGGGAGGAGGGCCTCGCCCTCAGGCCGGAGGTCGCCGCCGTCGGCACCGATCTTGCCGGGCTCGCCCAACGGGGCCTGCGCGTCGTCAACCGGGAGGCCGGCTCCGAGGCCCGCCATCTCCTCGACGCCGAGATAGCCCGGGCCGGCCTCACCGGGGACGACCTTGCCGGCTACGAAAGCGAAGTCCGGGCGCACCTCCTGGTGGCCTCCGCAGTCGCAGCAGGCCTTGGCGAGGCCTGCGTGACGATGGAGCCGGCCGCACATGCCTACGGCCTTGCCTTCGTGCCCCTCGCGCGGGAGACCTTCCAGCTCGTCGTGCCGGCGGCAACCTTGCGCACCCCTCCGGTCCAGGCCCTGCTGCAGGTGCTCAGCGCACCGACGCTTCGCCTCGAGCTGTCCCGCCTTCCCGGTTACGACGCCACCAGCTGTGGCCAGGCCGTCTGCACGTTGTCGCTTGAGGCCCGTCTGGCGGGACGCCGCCAGCCTCTGGGCGGGCTTTGACCCGCCTGAATGCACGAGGCTCTCGTGCGGCTTGTAGATGAAGAGCGTGCGGGTGGCGAGCGACGACCATGCTCGCTACTATCACTTGCATGGCGCAACTCAGAGTTTCCTATTCTGGACGTCTCGCGTTTCACCGGAAGCTGACAGGGACGCTCGCCGGGCTCGCCGGCGTTGCCATGGTGGCGGCCTGGTCGGCCAGCTCCTCTGCGCAGACCTTCGTCCCCAGGACAGCAGCGGCGTCGGTGGCGACCAAGCACAGCGGCGACGTCGACGTGCTCTCTGCTGGGTCGCTCGACACCTTGATGACCAAGACAGTCGGGCCCGCGTTCCATGCCGCGACCGGCTACACGCTGGTCGACACCTCACATGGGTCGTCCACTCTCGCGGCCGATATCAAGGACAAGATCTACGTGGCTGACATCTTTGTGAGCGCCTCGCCGGCAGTGAACGCCACACTCGAGGGCGCCAAGAACGGTGACTGGGTGTCGTGGTACGCGGATTTTGCCGCGTCTCCGGAGGTGCTCGGCTACTACCCGAAGAGCAAGTTCGCCAAGGACCTCCGCACGATGCCGTGGTACAAGGTGATCACCATGCCCGGGTTCCTACTGGGTCGGACCAACCCGGCCGAGGACCCCGGCGGCGTGCTGGCCGTCAAAGCTCTCGAAGAGACAGCAGCGGCGCGGCACCTCCCGGCACTGAGGAAGCTCGCCACCGAGCCGTCGGATGTCTACGAGGAGGACACGGAGGAAGCCGATATCGAGACCGGACAGCTCGACGCTTCGTTTATGTACGAGGCCGACGCCATCTCCCAGGGCAGCCCCTTCGTGAGGCTCACCGGCGTCAACCTCGCCGGCGACTACACGATCACGATCGTCAAGGACGCGCCCCATCTGGCTGCGGCCGAGGCCTTCATCAAGTTCCTCCTCGGTCCCAGCGGGCAGGCCGAGATGAAGGCTGACCAATTCGAGGTTCTCTCGCCGCCGACGGTGCACGGGTCCGGCGTCCCGAGCGGTCTCGCGAGCCTTTTCAGGTCGTGAACCTCGGCAGGTCGCCGCGCCCGCTCCGTTGGCTCGGCGCCCTGCTCGTCCTTTATTTGGCGTACCCGGTGGGGGCGTTCGCCTACCGCGTCGTCACCGGGCATAACGAGGGTTGGGACGCCCCCGGGCTGTGGCCCGCCTTGTTCGTGTCGGTCGAGGGAGCGACCATCTCTCTGCTGATCGGCGTGGTGACTGGTATCCCGCTGGCCTACGTCCTGGCCCACCGGCGAGGGTGGCTGACCTCGGCGGTGGGCGTGGTCGTCCAGCTCCCATTGGCGGTGCCGCCTCTCATCTGTGGCATCCTGCTGATCTACATCGTCGGCCCCTACTCGTTCCTCGGCCAGCTCTCGGGGGAGCGCCTTACCGAGACGATCTACGGGCTCGTCATCGCACAGTCGTTCGTGTCCGCGCCCTTCCTCGTCGTTGTAGCCCGCAGCGCCTTCCGTGCCGTCGACCCGTCACTGGGCGATGTCGCCGCCACCCTTGGCCACGGCCCACTGGCCCGGTTCCTAAGGGTCGAGGTGCCGGCCGCGGCGGACGGCCTCCGCGC